>ERZ827490.1864-NODE-1864-length-25030-cov-8.312513_pt1 | contig 25030 bp, 21 predicted proteins | sample MGYA00519770_ERZ827490 | MGnify/ENA primary metagenome ERZ827490 (study PRJEB31778, sample SAMEA3449324) | human gut metagenome | biome: human gut; feature: human-associated habitat; material: faeces | place: United Kingdom | collected 2010/2012 ...
GTCCCTGCGACGATTGAGTGGCAGCAGTGCCTCCTGCACCTCCACTTTTTTGACAAGCTGAAACGTCCCCGGGAAGAATCATCTTCCCGGGGGCGTTTTTGGATTCGTCTTTACAAAATCAGCATCGCGTCCCCAAAAGAGAAGAAGCGGTACTTTTCCTCTACAGCGATGTTGTACACCCGCAGGGCTTCTTCCCGGCCCATCAGGGCGGAGATCAGCATCAGCAGGGTGCTCTGGGGCAAATGGAAATTGGTCACCAGCGCGTCGGTGGCCTTGAAATGGTAGCCGGGCATGATGAAAATACCCGTGTCGCCGTTTTGGGCGTGGACGAGACCATCCTCGGTGCTGGCGGTCTCCAGCGTGCGGACGCTGGTGGTGCCGATGCAGACGCAGCGGTGTCCCTCAGCCCGGGCGCGGTTGATTCTCTCCGCGGCCTCCGGCGTGACCTCATAATGCTCCACATGCATCTGGTGCTGGCTCACGTCTTCCTCCTTCACCGGGCGGAAGGTGCCCAAGCCCACGTGCAGAAGCACCGGCACGATGTCAACGCCCTTCTGACGGATCGTTTCCAGCAGTTCCGGGGTAAAATGCAGTCCGGCGGTGGGGGCGGCGGCGCTGCCCTCTTCCCGGGCATAGACCGTCTGATACCGTTCACGATCCTGCAAACGCTCGTGAATATAAGGCGGCAGGGGCATCTGACCCAGCCGATCCAGAATTTCCTCAAAAACGCCCTGATAATGGAAACGTACCAGCCGTGCGCCCTCTGGGGCCCGATCCACGATCTCCGCCCGAAGAAGGCCGTCGCCAAAGCTGCACCATGTTCCAGGAGCCAGCCGGCGGCCCGGACGCACCAGCGCTTCCCACAGGTCTTTTTCCAGCCTCTTCAGCAGCAGGATTTCCACCGGCACATGGGTTTCTTCCTTCTCCCCCAGCAGCCGGGCGGGAATGACGCGCGTGTCGTTGATGACCATCACATCGCCCGCATTCAGAAAGCGGGGCAGGTCGTAAAAATGCAAATGCCGAATGGAACCATCCGCCCGGTCATACACCAGCAGGCGGCTGTGATCCCGTGGCTCTACAGGGGTTTGGGCGATCAGTTCTTCCGGAAGATTGTAGTCAAAATCCGAGGTCTTCATATTCTCATCTGCTCCTGTCCATCATCCGCAGGCTGCTGGGGCTTGCGGCCCATATGCTCGTAGGCGGCCGGGGTGACCACCCGTCCCCGGGGGGTGCGCATCATAAAGCCCAGCTGCATCAGATAGGGTTCATACACGTCCTCAATGGTGGTGGCATCCTCGCCGGTCATGGCACTGAGCGTGTCCAGCCCCACCGGGCCGCCGCCGAACTTGTCCATGGCGGTCAGCAGCATGGTGCGGTCCAGCTTGTCCAGCCCCAGCTCGTCCACGCCCTGCATATTCAGCGCTTCTCTGGCCACATCCAGCGTGATCACACCGCCCGCCCGGGTCTGGGCATAGTCCCGCACCCGGCGCAGCATCCGATTGGCGATTCGGGGCGTGCCCCGGCTGCGGCGGGCGATCTCCAGAATGCCCTCCGGCTCGGCGTCCACGTTCAAGATGCCCGCGCTGCGGCTGACGATGGCGGAAAGCTCCTCCGGCGTATACATTTCCAGCCGGAACAGAATGCCGAACCGATCCCGCAGGGGTGCGCTCAAAAGGCCCGCCCGAGTAGTAGCCCCCACCAGCGTAAAGTGCGGCAGATCCAGACGGATGCTCCGGGCCGTGGGGCCTTTGCCGATCATGATGTCCAGCGCATAATCCTCCATGGCCGGGTAGAGCACTTCCTCCACGGAACGGCTCAGCCGGTGGATCTCGTCGATGAACAGCACGTCGCCGTCCGCCAGATTGGTCAAAATGCTGGCCAGATCGCCGGGTCGCTCAATGGCCGGGCCGCTGGTGATGCGGATGTTCTGCCCCATTTCAGCGGCGATAATGCCCGCCAGCGTAGTCTTGCCCAGTCCGGGCGGGCCGTAAAGGAGGATATGATCCAGCGATTCCCGGCGTTTCAGCGCCGCTTCAATGGAAATATGCAGGTTTTGCTTCACGCTCTCCTGCCCGATATACTCCCGCAGGGTCTTTGGCCGCAGGCTCTGTTCCTGCTCATCATCCCCCTGACGGAAGCCTGAAGATACGATCCGGTCGTCCATGCCGTTCCTCCTGTCGGTTTATCCCTGCTGTGCCATGTGGCGCAGGGCCAGTTTGATCATTTCGTCGGCGGTCTCCGCTTTTCCTGCGACGCCCTTCAAGGCGGACGCGGCTTCCTGCGGCGAATACCCCAGCGCCTTGAGGGCCTGCATGGCCTCGCTGAGCGCGTCGCCGGCGGGCGCTTCGCTGTCCATTACAGCGGCGATCTCCTTCATCTCGTCCGCGCCGCTGAGGGCCTCCTTGGCCAGCTTGTCCTTCAATTCCAGACTGATGCGCTGGGCGGTCTTTTTGCCGATGCCCGGAGCCCGGGACAGCGCCGCCACGTCCCCCGTCAGGATCGCCAGCCGCAGGTTGGACAGGGGCATACTGCCCAGAATTTGCAGCGCGCTGCGGGCCCCGATCCCGGAAATAGCGATCAGTCGCCGGAACATCTCCCGTTCCTCGGTCTGCAGAAAACCGTACAGCTCCATCGCGTCCTCCCGGACGTTCAGGTGGGTGTACAGGCGGCATTTGTCCCCGGCGGCGGGCAGGGAGGACAAGGTATTCATGCTGCACATCAGCCGGTAGCCAACGCCCCCGGCGGTCATCACGATGGCCTCGCCCTCGCTTTTTTCCACTACCGTTCCTTCAATTAAAGCAATCATCCGTATCGTTCCTCATTTCATGCGGAATTGGCCGCGGGCCATCCCGGCGGCGGCGTGGGTCAGGGCAATGGCGATTGCGTCCGCCGCGTCGTCCGGCTTGGCGATCGTCTCCATATGAAGCAGCATCTTCACCATCTGCTGAATCTGCTTCTTCTCGGCCCCGCCCCAGCCCACGATGGCCTGTTTGACCTGCATGGGCGTATATTCGTAAAGCTGATCCGTATACTCGGCGCAGGCGGCGATGCTCACGCCCCGGGCCGCGCCCACGTTCAGCGCGGTGGTCACGTTTTTGGCAAAAAACAGCTCCTCAAAGGCGATCTCCTCCGGCTGAAAGCGCTGGAGCAGCGCCCGCATGTCCTCGCCGATCTGCTTCAGCCGCTCCGGGAAGCGCTGATCGGGCGTGGTCAGGATGCAGCCATACTCGATCAGGCGCTGCCGTCCGGGCTGCGCGTCGATCACGCCCCAGCCCAGCGTGGCCAAACCGGGGTCGATGCCTAATATTACCATATTTTTCCGTCCTTCCCAATAAAAAAACCAAAATTCTCCTGAAAAAAGCCTTGCATTTCTTTTCAGGGTTTGTTATAATCTTTTTTGTTGCGTGGGGCATTAGCACAGTTGGTAGAACGAACCAACTCGAATGCATCCCCACTACTGATTTTATATCAGAAAGCAGTTAATGTCAAATCTGCACAAAATTTGACGGGAATATTTGGGGCTATAGCACAGTTGGTAGCGCGCTACATTCGCATTGTAGAGGTCAGGGGTTCGAATCCCCTTAGCTCCACCAAATCAAAAGAAGTCGAACCAATCAAATGGTTCGGCTTTTTTCTTTGGCACGGATATTGCGCGCCCTGCTTCACTACCGGTAAATTCATAGAAGAAGCCGCAGCCGTTGTGGATGACCGACTGGCTGCGCTGCTGGAGAAAAGTTAATATCATCACCCATCCGACCTAAAGACGTTCAGCAATGAGCGTCTTTTTTTGTTCCCATCAGGAGGTGAACGAGGTGCCCACTACCCGAAGATTCATAGCCATCCAGGCTATGATGCTTGAACCGCATGCGCGATCATACGACAGCGGAGAAGATGGTATCTTCCCCGAATGCCGTTCGTGTCGTTTTCATCGGCCTTACGCACTCCGACAGACTTGCGTGTTCAGGCTGTGCCCCTATGAATCCAAACCCATTTCAACGGTGCGTCCTGCGACACATTGGCGGCTGGCTTATGTCGCACCCGAATACAGGAGGGATCACAAGTGAACGCAAACATCATCGCCGTCGCAAATCAAAAGGGCGGCGTCGGCAAAACGACCACGACAGCCAATCTCGGCATCGGATTGGCTCAAGAAGGGAAAAAGGTGCTGCTGGTCGACTGCGATCCGCAGGCCAGCCTGACCATCAGTCTGGGTTATGCGCAGCCAGATGAACTGCCCGTGACGCTTGCTACGCTCATGGGAAAAGTCCTCATGGACAAACCGATTCTGCCAGGAGAAGGCATCCTGCATCATGCGGAGGGCGTGGATTTGCTCCCCGGCAGCATTGAAATGTCGGGCTTAGAGGTATCGCTGGTCAATGCCATGAGCCGCGAGAGCATCCTCAAACAAGTGCTGGCTCAGGCAAAAAAGCAGTACACGCATATTCTCATCGACTGCATGCCCTCGCTTGGCATGCTGACCATCAATGCGCTGGCTGCATCGGAGCGCGTGCTGATTCCCGTGCAGGCGCAGTATTTGCCCGCCAAAGGCTTAGAGCAACTTTTGCAAACCATCGCCAAAGTACGGCGGCAGATTAACCCCAAGCTGCAAATTGACGGCATCCTGCTGACCATGGTAGATATCCGCACAACATATGCCCGTGAAATTTCTGCCCTGCTGCGCGAAACCTACGGCAGCAAAATCAAAGTGTTTGCCACGGCCATTCCTCATTCCGTCCGCGCCGCGGAAATCAGCGCGGAAGGCAAGAGCATTTTTGCTCACGATCCCAAAGGCAAGGTGGCAACAGCCTATCATGCGCTGACACAGGAGGTGATGCGACTTGAAAAGCAGCGTGAAAAACATCAAGCTGAACTCAGTAGATGATCTATTCTCTACCGAGGAAAGCCGGCAGGACGCCAATCGGGAAAAGGTCATGGAAATCCCGCTTGTCGAGCTATACCCTTTCAAGCATCATCCTTTCAAAGTCGTGGACGATGAACGTATGCTTGACACCGCCGACAGCATCCGAGAGTATGGCGTACTCGTCCCCGCCATCGCCCGTCCCCGTGAGGAGGGCGGGTATGAGCTGGTTGCGGGACACAGACGCAAGCGCGGATGTGAACTGGCAGGGCTTAAAACCATGCCCGTTATTGTCCGCAACCTTGACGACGATGCGGCGACAATCATCATGGTTGACAGCAACATACAGCGTGAAAGCCTGCTCCCCAGCGAGCGGGCTTTTGCTTATCGGATGAAGCTGGAAGCCTTGAAACGGCAGGCCGGGCGGCCATCCAAGGAAAATTGTGACCAACTTGGTCACAATTCTATCGGAAAACGTACAGTTGATATAATCGCTGAAACCTCGCCCGATAGTCGCAACCAAATCCAGCGCTTCATCCGTCTCACGGAACTCATTCCCGAACTGCTGGACATGGTGGATAACCGAAAAATTGCCTTTAACCCTGCCGTAGAGCTGTCGTATCTCAAGTCCCACGAACAGACCATGTTGCTGGATGCCATGGACAGCGAACAGGCAACGCCCTCGCTTTCGCAGGCGCAGCGGCTCAAACAATTCTCACGGGATGGCAAGCTGACAGAGGAATCCATGCTGGCCATCATGTCTGAGGAAAAAAAGAGCGACTTAGATCGGGTCACGCTCAATACCACAACGCTTCGCAAGTATTTCCCCAAATCCTACACCCCGCAGAAAATGGAGCAAGTAATCCTCAAACTGCTGGAAAGCTGGAGCCGCAAACGACAACAGGAGATCGACAGATGAAGAAAACTCAATTCCATTCCAAGCGCTCCGAACAGAGCGTCGTTTTTGATTCTCCCGCTCAGTATCATGCCGTCAGTTTATCGGGTGGAAAAGATTCAACATGTATGCTGTTGATGATGATTGAAAAGCAAATGCCCATTGATGTTGTGCTTTTCGCAGATACAGGTATGGAATTTCCTGAAATGTACGGACATCTGGAACAACTGGAAAAGCACTTGCAACGCGAGCGCGGGCTGTCCATCACCATCCTTCGCCATCCCCAAGGCTTTGAATACCTCATGTTTGAAGAACCCAAGCAAAAGGCAGCCAGTATTGCCAACCGTAAGCAAATGGGTGTACCTCTGTGCGGAAACGGTTGGCCCGGCATCCGCGTCAGATGGTGTACAGGACAACTCAAAACTCACTTGATTGCAAAAGAAGTCAATCAGCTCAAAGCAGAAAAGAACGCGCTGCACTATGTCGGCATTGCCGCCGACGAAGCCCAAAGATGCAAAGGTGATCAGTATCCTCTGGTGGAATGGGGCATCACGGAAAGTGAAGCCTTGCAGCATTGCTACGCCCGTGGGTTTCGCATCGGCAATCTGTATGAGATTTACCACCGTGCGTCCTGCTGGTGCTGTCCGTTCCAGCGAATTGGAGAATTGCGAAAGCTGCGTCGCCATCATCCCGAACTTTGGCAGCAGTTGATGGATATGGATAACCGTGCATTGGCGCAATTCGGGCAAACACCGCTGGGAAGATTCAAGGAGAACTGGACGGTAGATCAGTTGGACAAGCGATTTGCCAAGGAGGATTTACTGTTTGGAGGCGATGAGTAATGGCTGTCTTTCGCATTGAGAAAACGAGGGATTACACCGTTATGTCGAATCATCATCTGAAAAACAAGAACCTGACGCTGAAAGCCAAAGGACTGCTGTCTGTCATGCTCTCCCTGCCTGAAACATGGGACTACACCCTCAAGGGGCTGGCCATCATCAATCGCGAGGGCGTGGACGCCATTCGTGAAGCGGTGCGGGAGCTGGAGAAGGCGGGATACATCGTCCGCACACGGGTGCGCAACGCTAAGGGGCAGCTCACCGGCACGGAGTACGTCATCTACGAGCAGCCGCAGGCACCGCAGGTTGACGAGTCGGAACAGCCTGTATCGGATCAGCCAACATCGGAAAAGCCTGTGTTGGAAAATCCAATATTGGATAACCCGGCGTTGGAGAATCCTGCGCGGGAAAACCCTGTATTGGGAAAACCTGCGTTGGAAAATTCAACGCAATTAAATACTCATAGAGAAAACACTCATCCAGAAAAAACGTATCCATTCATTCCGAACGGAGGAAATCCGTATCCATCCAATCCTTATCCATCCATGCGCATGCTGCGTGAAACCGTAGAAGCGCAGATCGGATACGATGCGATGTCGGAAGAATACGGCAAAGACCGCCTGGATGAAATCGTCAGCCTGATGGTGGAAATCCTCTGCACCACATCGCCCACCCTTCTCATTTCGGGCGAGGAATATCCCATCGAGCTGGTCCATGAGCGCTTCCAGCAGATCAACAGCCTGCACATCCAGTATATGTTCGAGTGCCTGCGCAACAACGCTTCCAGTATCCGCAACATCAAGGCCTATATGCTGGCTGTGCTGTTCAACGCGCCATCTACCCTCTCCGCTTACTACGATGCACAGGTGCGGCATGACCGTGCCTGGTGAAAAAGGAGGTTTACAGCACATGAATCACGATTCACCATCTCCCCCTGATACCATCAGCGTCCTTGTAGTGGAACCGGGAAAAAAGAACATGAAACCGAGGTGCGCTGACCATGACCAATGAAGAACTGAACACCAGCCTTTATGAAAAGTGCTTTGCCGCGCAGGAACATTACAGAGAGTGGCTTCTCTCGCTGCCGCCCGAAGAAATCCTCAACCATACCTACGAATACACCATTCGGGAGGACATTCTCCTTGCTCTGGAAACCAATGATTTGAGCGATGAACAGGCGACCGCGCTGCTGTCCTCCCCTGCGCCGCTGGACGATGTGTTTCATGACTTTGAGCAGATCGAGGGCGACCACATGGATTTGATCCGCGGCTGCATCGAAACACGGGCAGACGATATTCTGAAAGATCAGCGGGAAGCAGCTTTGAAGCAGCCCGTGTACAAATTCCCTGCGTCCTATGCGAAAGAGCATGGCGAAACGGCGGAGTACCGCGAATCCTTCAAGGCCAATATCGCGTGCAAAGCCGCCATTGAGGATGCGATTGCCCGCTATTATCACGATAATCGGCTGGACGCAGCCTGCACAGAAGAAGTGGTCAGCCGCTTCGGCATGGAGCGTACCGCTTATGTAATCGCCGCCACCTTGCAGGACCGGGAATGGGACGGGCGCATTTCGCCCGAAAACAAAGCATGGGCAAAAGGTATCCGCGTCCCCTCTGACCATGACGTATGGGGCGGCAACCGAACACGCGAATATGTTGTCAGCAGACCTCATCCCGGTCTTTTGAATCTCTTTGCCACGCTGGTTCGAAAGGAACAGGCCAAGGAGCGGGATTCTCCCGAAAACCGTCCTTCGGTTTCAGCAATGCTTCAAAAGCCCGCCAAGAAGGAAGCGCACACACCTGCGGCAAAGAAACCGCATGAACCGGAACGCTAAGCAGCGAAAGGAGCGTACATGAGCAAAAAACCGAAAAAGACCTCAGCGACCGTCGTATTGGCGGTCGTTTTGCTTTTCTCAGGCATTGCCGTTATCGCAGCATCCTTTGGGATGCAGGAATGGCAGATTCGGCAGGATGCCGATGAATACGAAGCCCTGATGCAATCGGTCAAAGCACCGCCGCAATCCCCGATGGAGGAATCGTCTAAGCCCGATGAAAATGCCGCCGATGCCGCATCCACCGACATCCCCATGCAAAGCGAAGAAAGCCCCGCGGGTATTCCCGTCAGCACGGATGTCCCGATGGCAACGGCGTCGCCCCCGCCGGAGCAGAGCGCCGCGCCCGTTTCGGATGCTGCATCACGGACTGCTGCATCGGGAGCAAGCGGCATCGACCTAGCCGCCTGCAAAGCGCAAAACAGCGATTTCATCGCATGGCTGCAAATTCCCGGTACAAAGATCAGCTACCCCGTGGTGCAAACTGATGACGCGGCCTATTACCTGACCCATACCTTTTCACGCAAGGAGGGCGTTTCAGGCTGCCTGTTTTCGCTGGGCAAGAGCGACTACCGACTGCCGGGAAGGAACATCGCCATTTACGGACATCACATGCGCCGAAGCCGCAGTCAAACGATGTTTCAGCCTTTGCATGGCTATAAGGACGCGGACTACCTCGCCAAGCATCCCGTCATTCAGCTCGATTCGCTGTACCATTCCGACACCTACGCGGTGTTCGCCACGCTGAATATGCGCGAAAGCGATTGGGATGCCGCCAAGGCTGATTTTTCATCGGACGCCGACTTCCTTTCCTTCGTGTACCGCGCCCAAGCCCTTTCGTTTTACGACACAGGCATTGAAGTGGGCGCAAACGATCAAATTCTCACCCTCATCACCTGCGACCGTGATTACCATTCCGAAAACGGACGACTCATCGTCATGGCCGTCAGACAATAGGAGGAATCTATGAAACACATCAAAACCAAAATCATGAAAGCACTGGCTCTTGTGCTTTCCATGACATTCCTGCTTGCTTTCCCACCTGTGTCCATGTATGCCGAGCCGCTGCCCGCAACGCCTACGGATGCGGAGTATCCGTCCGAAACCATCATCGAGCAAGCGCCGCCCTCTCTGGATGAAGAAGCGGCAGACGATACGGAAGATATACCCGATGCGTTTCCCGTGGAGGAACCGCCTGCATTAGAGGAACTGTCCGCCGAAAACGCAGACGATGCCGAAACGGACGAGCCGCCCGCCGTGGAGGACGATTTGCAGGAGCCCGCAGCGGATGAACCGCAGGAGGAACCGATTCCGTACCCCATTCGCCACGAGATTGCTGCCCAAGCCTACGCCTACCTTCTGCTGGATGAGGCGCTGCCGCTCTATGGTTCGCCCGAACTGACCGAGCCTATCTTCACCGCCGCTTCCGGCAGCGTAATGCTGGCAACAGACTTTTTTGAACAGGCGGATGACGCGATCCTGACCGTTCACTTTCTGGCAGACAGCGGCGAGGTTGTCACTGCCTATGCTGCCGAAAGCAGCGTATCGGCAGCGGTTGTAACAGACAGCGAGCTTTTCGCCCTTACAGACGGGCCGGACTACATGCCGATTCTTGTGAACGATAGGCAGCTCAATGTGTTCTTGGCGGGCGGTGAATGGCCTGTGTCAGAGCCGCCTGCGGAGATTCCCGACACCGCGCCCGATGCGGAGATTCCCGAAAAGGAACCTGATTCGCTGGACGAGCCGCCTGCAACCGACGTTCCTGAACAGGAACCGTCCGATGCGGTGACGGATGACGCTTTCCCGGATGAGCAGCCCGACGTTCAGCTTGGCGACTTTGTTGCCGTCACGTCGGACACCCGCGTGTTCTCCGCTGTGGATGAAACAGAGGAAGATGCGTATCTGGGCGTGTTCGTCTGCGACGCCATCGTACAGGTGGACGCCATCGAGCAGGACAGCCAAGGCCGCAGTTGGTATGAGGTCTGCTACATCTATGGCGACGATTACGCGGACGGTACGATGAAATGGACGGAGTACGGCACAGCCTATGTGCTTGCCGATGAAACTGCGCCCACGGATGCACAGGAATGTACGGTCACGGACTTTGCCCTGCCCGGCACCCGCCCTTTTAGCCTGCGTTCCGCCACCGCCATGAGTGGATTCAGCCTGCGAACGCTCAACGCCTATACCGGCAGCTTTTGGGCGGGGCAATCCGGTCTGTACGGCGATTCCGGCAGAGACAGCGAGTATTTGCAGATTGCCTCCCTTCCCGGTCACGGCAAAATCTACGCCACCCCGCACTATCTGGACGGCATCACGGTGTACTGCATCGAGCATAACCTTCCCGGTCCTGGCGAACGCATTTCGGGCGGCGGATATCAGTCCAAAGGGCCGTATTGGCTGGTGGACATCAACACCTACCTGAATACGCCCGGTTATTCCGGCGTTGTGTACAGCGCGGAAACCATGCACGCCATTGCGTGGGTGCTGCGACACACCTATCCCTTCATGGTGCTGGATCGCAGCGATGCGGACAACAACACATGGAGCCGTGTGGCAGGGCAGTTTGCCATCCGCGAGGTCATCAAGCAGCTTGAAGGCTCCGAGCATGTGCGCGATTACTGGCAGATGGACGAGTTCTACGCCGGCAGCGGGCATGCCCCCGGCGTGTATCTGGAGTATGCCAGATGGCTTGCGGAGAACGGCATTGCCCGCACACGAATGACCGGCGACATCAATGTATCGGGGAAAAGCACCGCATTGTCCGGCGGCATGACCGTCGGCACGGTCACGCTGACCACCGACGCCGACCTCATCCGCATCAGCCGTTCCTACGGTACGCTGATGGGCAATACCGCAGGGCAGGACGGTTCGTACTATTATCTCAACAGCGGCGACACCATCAGCGTATCTTCCGCCGCCAATCCGCTGACCATCGTAGCGGAGTCCATGTCTTCCGAGGATGAAGAGGCCTCTTTCCTCGTAGGCGTGACGGACGAAGCCATTCAGAAGGTGCTTGTGCCGCAGACAGGTCTGCCGTATCCGCTCAAATCGGCGTCCATTACCTTTGATATTCCGCTTGGCGCTGTATCGGTTCTCAAAAAGGATGCGGACAGCGGCGCGGTGCTGGCAGGAGCAGCCTTTGACCTGATCAGCGGCAGCACGGTCCTGCAGACGGTGACAACCGGCGCAGACGGCAAAGCCACATTCACCAATGTGCAGCCGGGAACCTATGCCATTCGGGAACGGTCTGCGCCGGAGGGCTTTCTGCTTCCTTCCGTCAATGTACAGAAGGTGAACGTCGCCAGCGGGCAGACCGTCAGCATCTCCTTTACTGATCAGCAAGTGGAGGGCAAAATCAAGATCATCAAAACGGATGAGCTGACCGGTGCGCCCTTGGCGGGGGCTACGTTCACCATGACCCGCCTGAGCTGCACGCCCGCGCTGAACGGAGCAGGCGTGGGCGAACAAATCACCATCACCACGGATGCAGACGGCGTGGCGGAAACAGGCTGGCTGCCATACGGCCGCTATCGCGTGGAAGAAACAGGCGTTCCTGCGGATTATGTGGACAAGCAGTTCAGCATGGAGATCAACGCCTGTGAAAACGGAAAGACCTATATTGTAAGCGTTGCCAACGAGCCTATGACCGGCTTTCTCCAGCTTGTGAAAACGGATGCGCTGGATCAGCACCCTATTGCCGGAGTTCAGTTCGATATTTACCACAACGATCAGCTTGGGAACGGTCTTGCGGGTACGATGACGACCGATGAAAACGGCGTGGCCGTCTCGCCGCCGCTGCAAAAGGGTCAGTATATCGTGCGGGAGCATGAAAACCCCACCGGCTATGTGGCGGAGCTTACGGAGCAGGGCGCTGTGGTGGTATCCAATAAGACCACCAACCTGAGCGCAGTCAACCAGCCTGTTCAGGGAAAAATCCGCATCACCAAAACCGATCAGTTGACGAAGGAAGCACTGGCAGGCGCAGAGTTCACCATGACCCGCCTATCCGGTCTGCCTTCTCACAACGGTTTGGGGGACGGCGAAGTGGTGGCAGTCATCACGACTGACGCAAACGGCGTGGCGGTGTCCCCGCTGCTGACATGGGGTACTTACCGTGTGACGGAAACCAAAGTCCCGCCGCATTTTGTGGACAGCGGTTTCTCTGTGGATGTTGTCATTGCGGAAGAAGGGCAGACCGTAGAGGTTGCTGCGGAGAACGAACCGACCAAGGGCCATTTGAAGCTCATCAAGACGGATCGTCTGAACGGCAATCCCATCGAGGGCGTGATCTTCGACATCTACCACCATGACGCTTACGGCGAAGGACTTGCAGGCAGCATGGTGACGGACAAGAACGGAATCGCCGTTTCATCGCCGCTGCAAAAGGGTCAGTACATCGTGAAGGAGCGCGGTACGACAGTGGGCTACGTTTTTGAGGAAGTCACCTTGCAGGCTACGGTCAAATCGGATGAAACGACCGAACTGACCGCAACCAACCAGCCTGTACAGGTACGGCTGACGCTCTACAAGCGGGATGCAGACGAATATGCGGGAAACCCGCATGCTGTGCCCACTGTACGCGGAGACGGCGAACTGGCAGGCGCAGAGTTTCAGGTGCTTGCCGCAGAGGACATTCTGGATCGTCAGGGCAATGTGATTCACGAGAAGGGCGCGGTTGTCGTTGCGTCCATCAAGACGGTTGGTGAAGACGGCAGCGCAACAACCGAGCCGCTTTGGCCCGGTTTGTACAAAATCGTCGAAGTAACGCCGCCCACGGGCTATCTGCCCGGCACGGGTTCGATCACGATGGATGCCCGCGGCGCGGCGGAGCAATCTGCCGAAGCCATCATCATCTATGAGAGCGTTATCACCAACAGCATCAAGCTGGGCGCGCAGGCCATCGTCAAAATTCTGGGCGACAACAGCCATGACCCCGATCCTTCGCGGGTGGAAACGCCCGAATCGGGCGCAGAGTTTGCAGTCTACCTCCGAAAAGCCGGGTCTTATGAAGCTGCCCGCGAATTTGAGCGCGATTATCTCACGACTGACGAAAACGGCTACGCCATGACCAAGCCGCTGCCTTATGGCATTTATATGCTGGAGCAAGTGTCAGGCAAGGCGGGCTATGAAATCAAAGGCCCGATTGCCTTTGAAATCGACGGCACGGAGAGCCTCGTCAATCCGCCTCCGCTCACGCTCAATGACAGGCCGATCCTCTATCGCCTGCGGCTGGTCAAAACGGATGCTGAAACCGGTCTGCCCATCGCGCTGACCCGCACTTCCTTCAAGCTGAAGGATGCAGAGGGCAAGTATGTGCGGCAGACCATTCATTACCCCAAGGAACAGACCATCGACACCTTTACCACAGACGATACGGGCGGCGTAACGCTGCCTGAAACGCTGACATGGGGACTGTATTTTGTAGAGGAAGTCAAAGCGCCTGACGGATATTTGCTCCGAACGGAAGATTTCGCTGTGATGATTGGCCATGAGGGCGATACGCCGGGGAACACCTATGAGCTGACCGTGGAGATTCCCAATGAACCCATCAAGGGCTGCATTGTGCTGGAAAAGCGCGGCTTGCAGCTTAAGGGCTTTGAGGTTCGCGAAGATGCCTACGGCAACGCAGTGCATCATCCCGTGTATGAGGAAGGATATCTGGCGGACGTGACCTTTGAAATTTGCGCCGAGGAAACCATCACCGGCAAGGATGGAACGGTATGGTATCAGGCGGGTGAAACCGTCGATACGCTCGTCACCACGGCGGACGGCCCCGTTTCCTCCAAGGCGCTTCCTTTGGGACTGTACCAGCTCGTCGAAGTGTCCGCGCCGTCCGGGTATATCCTTCAGAGCCGGCCTGTTTCCGTGCGGCTCTCTGTGGGCGACGGGCAAAAGGTGCTGGTAAGCGAAACCGTCCCTCTGAACAACACCTATTTGCCTGCGGAAATCACCCTCTGGAAAGAGAAAGAAGCGCTGCACACCGTCAGCGGTCAGAAAGACACGGTTCAGCAGGTACTGGTCAACGAACCGGGCGAAGGCTTTGTCTTTGGCCTATTTACTGCGCAGGACATCCCGTACAGCAATGGCGTTTTGATGAGCGACACGCTGATTGCAACAGGCGCAACGGATGAAAACGGTCAGTTGACCTTTGCCGGAACCTATCCGCATGGCGAATATGTCATCCGTGAACTCAAAGCCCCGGAAGGCTGGGAAATCACGCCCGAAGCAATCCCTGTTTCCTTGCAGCCCTCACAAATGACGGAGGATGAAACCATGCTTCGCGTCCTGCTGGTCGAACCTGTCCACAACAAGCTGATTCACCAAAAGGTGACGCTCACCAAACTGGACATCACAGGCGCAGTTCCGCTGCCGGGGGCGCTGATCGAGGTGAAGGACGAACGCGGAACCGTCATTTATCGGGAGTATACCAACGAAAACGGCAAAACGGACAGCATCCCTGTTACGCCGGGGCGCTATACCTTCCGCGAAGTGTACGCGCCGGAGGGCTTTGCGCTCAATGAAGCGGTCATGACCTTTACCGTGGAGCAGGATGGCGCCGTGACTGGAGATACGACCATCCGTGACGACTATTCCCGATTTGCCATTGAAAAGCATGACGAAGCCAGCCATCCGCTGGCGGGCGTGACTTTCTCACTGGTCAACGAAAGCGGGAATACCGTGATGACCGCCGTAACCGATGCAAATGGACTGGCTGTTTTTGAAAAAGTCCCCTTCGGAACGTACCGCGTTGTGGAAACCGCGCCGCTGTCCGGATATACGGCATCGGCCATGGATGTTTCCATCACCGTTGACGGCACGTTTGTGAGTCCCAAGCAACCCATCGCCACAGTGGTCAACCATCCCAATGAAGTCTATCTCAAAAAGGTCGATCAGGACGGTAAACCGCTGGCCGGAGCAGTCTTTGGTCTGTACAGCGCATTTGACGGCTGTATTCAGCAAGCCACATCCGACGAGGACGGCGTGGTGAAGTTCACCCGCATCCCGTATGGCGAATACGTCATCAAGGAACTGAAAGCCCCGAACGGCTATCTGCCCATCCAAACGGAAATCCCGCTGGTGATCGGTGCTGACTTTAAGCCTGACAATCAGCCGATTGCAGCCGTGGTCAATCACCGAAAGGACATTGCCTGTATCAAGGTGGACACCGCGGGCAAACCTCTGGCAGGCGTGACGTTCAGCCTCATTCATGCGGTCACGCATGAGGTTGCGGAAACCGTTGTCAGCGACGCTCAGGGAAAATTTCATTTCACGCAGTTTGACTACGGCAAATGGCTGATCCGCGAGGGGGAAGCGCCCGAAGGGTACAGCAAAATGGCGGATATTGAATTAACCGTGGACGAAAACTGGACAGCGCCGGAAATCATCCGCTGCGTCAACATTCCCAACAAGTTCTGGTTCTTCAAGTCTGACAACCACAAAAATGCCCTTCCCGGCGTGACCTTCGCATTGGAAGACGACCGGGGCAATTTCCTGCGTGAGCTGGTTTCAGGCGAAGATGGCGTGGTGCATGTGGAAGATCTTGCGCCCGGTTCCTATGTCATCCGTGAACTGGAGCCGCCGGATGGTTACGCACGAACGGACGAAACCATTGAGTTTACCATCGACGAAACCTATCAGGTACCTGCAAAGCTCAAACGGCTGGTCAACTATCCCAGCATTTCAACCGGCGTAGACTTCACAGCCACGCCCCTGACATGGGCAGGCATTGCGCTGGTTGGGATTGCAGGGCTTGTGATTGTGCTTGGAAAGCTGAGAAAAAGCGGCAGGCGCTTTCGACGATAACATGCAAAAGCGCCGTGGAGGCATCATCGCATCCACGGCGCAATCCATTGCTTAGTTCATTTGGCAGAGTGCATACAGCTTTCGCACAGAATCCATGACAGTATGCCATGAGAGTTCCGCTGCATAAGAGAATTTCTTTCGATAAGCTGTCCAGAGCTTGTCCATCACAACGCTGTTCTCCACCTCGTCAAAAACGGCAGGCGCATCAGCCAGATACTTTTCCGTGCCACGCTTGCGTGCTGTTGCCAGCAGCGCATTGTGAAAATCCGTGGGGACAATGCTGCTTCCGTGAAGCTCCTGCAAAATGTGCATATCGTAGAAATCACGCATGCGCGTGTTCGTCGTTGCTCTGGCAATGACGGTTTCCAGCTTCTCAGCCAATACGGTTTCAAGGTTATACGCCCACACATCGATCGCACGATCTTCCAGCATCAGCTTAAAGCTGTACCGTACCTCATGGGGCGGAATGGCGTCGCCCGTGGAAATATCAATCTTCAGGGGCGTAATCACCCGGTCAAACTCCGTTTCCATGCTGACGCGGATGCCCGGATACTCTGCCTCATCCATAATCTCAGAAATGCGTTTCACTCGGAAAACAACACCATCCTCAATCGGCGTAGAAACGATGTCGGCCATGATGTTTTCGACTTCTTCCACACCGACCGTCGCGCCCTTGATGGTCGCGTCCAAGTCCATAGTAGAGCGTGCATCCAGCCCCACCATAGCGGCAACCAGCATACCGCCCTTGAGAATGAACTTGTCACGGTATTCCGAAAGCGAAATGCGCTCCAAGAAACGCTCCATCATGTAGTTGCGCATGAGAAGCTGTGCATCTGCCGCTTTGGCCTTGGAGAGATTGCGAATCAGGTCTTTCAACTGTTTGGCGGTCTTAATCATCACAGAAGTACCTCCATGTACTGTCTCAAAGTTTTCTCTACTCGCAGCAGCTCTGCATAGTGCATCAACCGCCGTAAATCCTTGTCTTTTCGATGAGCGTATTGTTTGAGTGCGTTCTGGAAAGTCTGCATCTCCACATTGCTGCGGCTGCGAACGATGTCGCAGATGGTGCGCTCCATATCGTAGACGGGGACATCATGGCCGAAGGGCGTTTTCATCATCGTCACACCGACTTCATGCAGGTCCTTCTTAATCGTATAAACCTGTACACCGTCCGATTTCAATGCGGAAGGGTTGTATCCGGTTCTGACGGTGATGGCATACTGCGCAGGTTCTCTGTCTGTCAGGTCGTGAAAAAACAATGCGGTTTCATGGGAAAAGACAGCCTGAGAACAGCGAAGATGGAGCAAGTACATGGCGTCCGTCCATGCTTCGGCGGAAATATAAATGCCATGAGCCGCCTGCTCTACGCCGCGCTCCTTTACATAATCGTATAGGATCGGCTTTGGAATCTTTGCCGACACGACATGCGCTGTTTTTAGGATACCGCCGTTGGCTGCAAACAGATGGTCAAGCTGTTCAAACTGCGTCACACCATCACTTCCTTTCTTGCTAATATCATACGTCACATTAGCAGGAAAGTAAACAAGAAATTTTCGACACAAGAGGTGAATCCTATGAATTACTTGCTTCACCGCCTTTTTGTTCCACCCTGATACACCACATTCCATTCCTGCGCCATCTGAAAGGAGGGAGTGAACTTGCAGGAAGATGTTGAAATGAAAACGGTCATGCTGGTTATCAACGGCAGCAAGCTGACCGGTCGCACGCTCAAAAGTGCGATTCAAAAGCTGCTGGCGCACATGCGGGACCACTCGCGGCGGGATGTAACGCCTCATGGCAAGCAAACCGTCAAGCAGCTTTTGCAAAAGGATCAGGGAGCCAGCACCATTGAGATCAATGACCCGTCCATCAAGGACTTTGAGCGCATTGCCCGCAAGTACGGCGTTGATTACGCCATCAAAAAGTGCAAGGGCGATAAGCCCAAGTACATGGTGTTTTTCAAGGGGCGTGACGCAGACGCGCTGACCGCTGCCTTTTCAGAGTATACGGATAAGCGCGTCAAGCGGCAGGAGCGTCCTTCCGTTCTCAAGGTGCTGCACAAGTTCATGGCCGCCACGCGCAGGCAGAGCCAGCCTATGAAGGATAAGGAGCTGAGCAGATGAATCTGAAAAAACTGCTGATTCCAAATCTTCCATACGCGGTCATAGGATTGTATGCCACCAAGCTGAGTGAAGCATGGCGGCTGACTCCGGGCGTGGATTTTTCCGAAAAGCTGCTGAATATCGGAAACGGCTTTGCGCAGGCGTTCGCTGTGCCGCTGCCCAGCTTTCACCCAACGGATTTGTGCATCGGCCTGATGCTGGGAGCGGTGCTGCGGCTGGCGGTGCATCTGAAAGGCAAAAATGCAAAGAAGTACCGCAAGAACACCGAGTACGGCTCCGCCCGCTGGGGAACGGCGCAGGATATTCAGCCCTATATCGACCCGGTGTTTGAGAACAACATCATCCTGACCCAAACGGAACGGCTCATGATGTCGGGTCGCTCGAAAAATCCTGCGAATGCCCGCAACAAAAATGTGCTGATCGTCGGCGGTTCCGGCAGCGGCAAAACTCGCTTTTGGATTAAGCCCAATTTGATGCAATGCACTTCGGAGAAGTATCCCTGTTCCTTTGTCGTAACCGATCCGAAAGGTTCCATCGTCGTGGAGTGCGGCAAGCTCTTGCAGCGCAAGGGGTATCGCATCAAAATCCTCAACACCATCAACTTCAGCAGATCCATGCACTATAACCCCTTTGCCTATATCCATTCAGAAAAGGATATTCTCAAACTGGTAACAGCACTTATAGCGAATACCAAAGGCGAAGGAAAAAGCGGTGAGGATTTCTGGGTCAAATGCGAAACGCTTTTGTACACGGCGCTGATTGGCTATCTGCATTACGTTGCGCCGCCGGAGGAGCAGAATTTCGCCACGCTGGTAGACTTCATCAATGCCATGGAAACCCGCGAGAATGAGGAGGATTTTCAAAACCCTGTCGACCTGATGTTTGATGCCTTGGCGAAGAAAGACCCGCAGCACTTTGCCGTGCGTCAGTACAAAAAATACAAGCTGGCAGCGGGAAAGACCGCCAAGAGCATCCTCATCTCTTGCGGTGCGCGGCTTGCGCCCTTTGACATCGCAGAACTGCGCTCCCTGACGCAGTATGACGAAATGGAACTGGATACCCTTGGGGATCAGCGAACCGCCTTGTTCCTCATCATGTCCGACACAGATGATACCTTTAATTTCCTGATTTCGCTGTGCTACACGCAGCTATTTAATCTGCTTTGCGAAAAGGCGGATGATGTGTACGGCGGCAGACTTCCGGTGCATGTGCGCTGTCTGATCGACGAAGCGGCCAACATCGGCCAGATTCCCAAGCTGGAAAAGCTGATGGCAACCATCCGCAGCCGCGAAATCTCTGCCTGCCTCGTCTTGCAGGCGCAAAGCCAGCTCAAGGCGATTTACAAAGACAATGCTGATACCATCGTGGGCAACTGCGTGCGCCCAGAAGCCGCCAGCGCACAATAAAAACGGCGGCGCGGTAACTACGGGATACCGCCTTTAGCAAGCGGTAGGTAAAAGTATCACGCTCTCTGCCAAAAGAAACGGGAAAAGGAGGCCCACCATTCAGCGGAAAGCAGCCTATTATTCTGCGACTTATCCGAGAAGGGAAACCTGAAGGGGAGTGCAGCATGTCGCCGCCGATATAGGGTACATCGGCCTGCGTATGAAGTTGCTAATCCAAAGCGATTGAATGCGCAAGAATAAAAATCTGTGTACGAGGTACAAAGCGGTAATGCCTGAACGACAGCCAGAGCGGGGGAATCCGTGCCCCACATACGAAAAGGATTGAAACGTATGGTTCCATGTTTCTTGCATTTCGCAGTTATGCAATGAAAACGATACTCATGGAAATGCAACCGCAGGACAGCGGAAAAATGGCAAGAGTCGGTGCCGAAAACACAGAAAGCTCATCCTGTAGATACTAACTGGGGACGACCTAAACCTGGAAACGGGCATGGTCACACAGCTCTCATAGTAGTCCGAGGGCCCTGAAAAGACAGGGATAGCCGTAAAAACGGAAGCGGGAAAGCCGCCTACATGGCGAAGGGGAGCAGCTTATTGAAAATACCAAGAAAGAAAGGAACATGCGAGAGGCATGAGAAATCCAACTGAGGTATTGAAAAGTTTAGCGGAAAAATCCAAGGATGAATTGTACAGATTCAAACGGCTGTACCGAAATCTGTACAACCCGGAGTTCTATTGGCTCGCGTATAAAAACATATACGCCAACGACGGAAGTATGACCGCCGGAGCCGATGGAACGACGATTGATGGCATGAGTAACGAGAAAATCAATGAGATCATCGCGTCTCTGCGAGATCACAGTTACCGTCCAAAGCCTGCAAAGCGGGTCTATATTGCGAAGAAAAACAGCAATAAGAAGCGTCCTCTCGGTATCCAATCCGGGAACGATAAGCTGGTGCAGGAAGTCGTCAAAATGATCCTGGAAAGCATCTATGAACCAACTTTCAGCAACAAATCCCATGGTTTCAGACCCAATAGAAGCTGTCAGACGGCCTTATCGCAAATACAGAAAACGTTCACGGGCGCAAACTGGTTTGTAGAAGGAGATATTCACGCCTGTTTTGACAGTTTCGACCACCATGTGATCATCGACCTGCTCAGAAAAAGAATCGAAGATGAAATGTTTCTTCAACTGATATGGAAGATGCTGAAAGCCGGGTACATGGAGCAATGGACTTATGAAACGACCTATAGCGGCGTGCCGCAAGGGTCAGGAGTAAGCCCTGTTCTTTGCAATATATATCTGAATGAACTGGACAGATACATGGAACAGTACGCGAAAGCCTTTAACACGCAAACAAGCAGGAAAAGGCTTGCCACGGCATACAGAACCTGTATCGACAGAACATACAGATATAGATGCGAAGGGAACAAGATATGGGACAGTCTAACGCCCGAAGAGAAGAAGAAACGCGCCAAGCACTTGAAAAAGCTGCAAGCGGCTGAACAGGCCATGACACCAACAGTACCGAAAGACACCAGCTACAAGCGCATTCAATACGTGAGATATGCGGATGACTTTCTGATTGGCGTCATCGGCAGCAAGGAGGATGCCGAGAGTATCAAACAAAAAGTGAAGAACTTTTTGTTTGATACGCTGAAACTGGAAATGTCAGAAGAAAAAACAAAAATCACGCATACGGGAGACCGGGCGAGATTTTTAGGCTATGACATTACAGTCTCAAGGAACCAGCAAAAGAAGAAAATGGCAAACGGAAAAACCCAAAGGTGCCAGACAGGTGTGGTAAAGCTTCTCGTACCAAGGGAAAAATGGGTGGGTAAACTGTTTGAATATCAAGCTGTAAAATCCAAGATCAATGAAAACGGCAAAGAGAGATTCGTTGCCTTGCACAGAGGCAAACTGGTGAATAAGAGCGATATAGAAATATTGACAACGTACAACGCGGAAGTCAGAGGGTTGTACAACTACTATTCCATTGCCAATGACGCTTTCAAAATAGGCAGATTCGGCAATGTGATGAAGTACAGCATGTACAAAACCTTTGCGTGCAAGTATAAAACGAACGTGCATGAAATCAAGCGTAAATACTGCGTCAATAACCTGTTCACTGTCGCATATGAAACAAGAAAAGGCATGAATAGCACGACGTTCTACAGGGACGGGTATAAGCGGAAAGAAATGCCGACGAAATTCGACAATGTAAGTGAATTGCCGCAGTATTCCAAGTACCTGAAACCCAATACCCTGAAACAGCGCGTGGAACGGCACACTTGTGAATTGTGCGGAAAAGATTGCAGAAGTTTGGAGATTCACCAGGTCAAGAAGCTCAAGGATTTGAAGGGCAGTGCGCCTTGGGTTCTCGCTATGCGGAAGCGCAGAAGGAAAACCCTTGTAATATGCCCGGAATGCCATCAAACGATTCATGGATAAAACCACAAATATGATAAGTGGAAAGCCGTATACATCGAGAGGTGTACGTGCGGTTTGGGAGGGAGTGGAAACTGACCTTTAGCCCAAGGCAGTGGAAGCTTACCTCATGACAGCATGATCTTTCTGGGCGGCAAGGAGCGCACAACGCTCAAGGAACTGGCTGAAACGCTGGGACGCGAAACCATCGACACCTACAACACAGGCGAAAGCCGCGGCAAGGAAACCAGTCACAGTCTGAACTATCAGAAACTCGGAAAGGAGCTGATGTCCGTTGACGAATTAGCCGTGCTGGATGGGCGCAAATGTATCTTGCAACTACGCGGCGTCCGTCCTTTTCTCTCCGACAAGTACGATATTACCAAGCACCCTTACTACAAATACTTGTCGGATGCCGATCCGCGCAACACCTTTCACATCGACCGCTTTCTCTCCCGCCGCATGAAGCCGAAGGCAGATGAAAGCTATCATGTTTTTGAAACGAGCGTAGACGAGGACGAGATTTCCGCTGAAACTGACGAACCCGATTCGACCGATGAAGATTTTATCTTCGATCCCTATGCCGCCTATTGATGGCGGCTTTTTTCATCTCAACAAACAAATGGAGGATATGACTTATGGCCTTTTTCACTTCTGCAATCACGACGCTGCAAACTCTCGTTGTTGCGCTGGGCGCCGGTGTTGGCGTATGGGGACTGGTAAACCTGCTGGAAGGTTACGGAAATGATAATCCGGGCGCAAAATCTCAGGGAATCAAACAGCTCATGGCTAATTAGATGTAATAAAAGCGGAGAAAGGAAAAGCACAATCCAGACGGAACCGGCGGTGTAGTCAAGAAATATTGTGGAAACGCAAGATTTCTGCTATAATGGGTATAAAACACTTGACGATGGAAAGAAAGGCGGGAAGCCTATGCACATTAGTTATCAGCCACTATGGAACACACTGAAAGAGCGTGGCATGAGGAAAGAGGATTTGCGGCTTGCCGCCGGTCTTACCACAAATATGATTGCCAACATGGGCAAGGGAAAGAATATCAGCATGGAAACGCTGGTTCGCATTTGTGAAGCCTTGAATTGTGGTATTATGAATGTGATTAAATTAGAACAGGACAATATCTAAAGCGATATAATTTTATATTTGATTCGATTTGCACAAAAAATTAAATTTTAATGGTGTATATTTTCTATTGTACCCAATGTAAATAAGTGCTATCATAAAATAAAACAAGTACATTTGAAACATTTTATGATTTGAGAGTGTGCTTGCAGGTTAGTAGCATATTGCCAATAACTGAATACAAAAAATGTAGGTTCTGGTCATTTTAGAAAGGAGCATTGTTTATGAAAAAATTTAGTAAAAGATTGTTTACCTCGTTGGTAGCGTTTTGTATGCTTTTTTCTGTGAGTGCGGTTCCTGCTTTTGCAGCGGAAACAACAACGGAAATAACGGATACTCAACAGCCGGTAGTCATTGGAGAATATGACGGATACTTAACCGATGTTATGATTTCCGATGGTGTCACCAAAAGAGCAGTCGCTAATGTTCGTATTAACTCTTATGCAACTTATGATGAGGATGATGGGATTCAAGTTCATGTGAAGTTGTATGTACCGTGGTATGAATCTCCAAAACCGGAGTTCACTGGTATGACTGGTACAGTTAATGTGCTTATGAACAAAAAATCCACCAATACGGCATTTGCAGAATTAGCCGACGGTGAAGAAACAATCGAAACTGATGTGGATACTGGAAGAACAGGTAATAGCGGAGATAAGGGAACGGTTTCTGTTTCTGGTGTTGCTACCGCTAATAATGCCTTGGCAGGCGGTGGAGCTTTCGCTATTTCTTACCCTGTGACACTTCCCTAATTAAATGCAAAACAGTTGTGAATTAAGGTTGGTAATAGGTAAAATGAAACGGTTATTGGCAATATGCGTATGTTTTTTTATGTGTGTAGGCTTATGTTCGTGTGATTCTTCCCAAACTCGGTCGGTATCATCATATAACTGGTCTTTAGAATTTATTACTGATTTAGATGGTAATATGTTATTCTCAGGTTCAGTGCATGATGACATACCAGTATTGGATTTGACATTGAGTTTTGAAGAAAAAAGTTTTATCTTAACAGATAACACTCATAAACAAGAATGGACAGGTACATATTCGCTTGAAAAGATTGACAATTCTTCTTCGAAACTCGGATTAACTTTTGAAAATTTAGAGGAGCCTGTTACAGGCGTATATGGAACAAGAGTTTATTCTGATGATTCAGAAAGCGCAACAATTACATTACAAACTGATGAAAATATCCTGTCTTTTGTTGGAGAAGATTCATAAATAAAAACAGCCGCTGTAGGAACAAAATCCTACAACGGCTGTTTTTATTTCCACGGCCTGCGCCGGAAGTTCATACCAGACTGTTTTATCAGCGGGGATTTCTTGAACAGCTTTTTCAAAAGGCTTCGTTCCTCTTGTGAGAGCCGCTTGTATTTGAGCCGGAACGCCTTGCAGAATATCTCCGTGAATTGCTGAACCCTGTCCCCCGGAGATTGCATGGCCTTTTGTACTTCCCGTATAAGTTCATCGGCAGGCGTGGTATCCGGCGCACTTTCGCTGTCATTTTCGTGCGCCTTGCGTATATCATGGAGAATGACGTCCCATGTTTTGTGCGTCACATGGCAGAAAAAATCTTCTTCCTCTATCTGACAGGCTTCCAACACTTTGATTGCCCGGTCTGCCGCAGCTTCGGGGTGTTCTTCCAGTACCATAGCCCGTAAAGCAGCCAGTGAGCTGTTTGTGTCATGGAAGTGCATGGTTGCT
>ERZ827490.1875-NODE-1875-length-24895-cov-7.394364_pt1 | contig 24895 bp, 20 predicted proteins | sample MGYA00519770_ERZ827490 | MGnify/ENA primary metagenome ERZ827490 (study PRJEB31778, sample SAMEA3449324) | human gut metagenome | biome: human gut; feature: human-associated habitat; material: faeces | place: United Kingdom | collected 2010/2012 ...
TGGTGCGCTCGGTGGAGTTGGAGTTGGAGTAGATGCGGATGGTGTAGCCGGAGTAATCCTTCGGGGTTTCGGTCTCAACGGGCTGCTCGGCGGGCGCTTCCGCAGGGGCTTCCGTCGGCTCGGTGGCCGGAGTCTCGGCCTGGGTGCCGCAGGCAGCCAGCGAGAGGACCATGACCAGAGCCAGAATGAGAGCAAGTGCTTTCTTCATGGGTTATCTTCCTCCTAAAATTAATCCCCTGTACGGGAATTTGTGCCTTACATTATAGCCTCTTCATCGGGAAAATGCAATAGAACATTAGCGCATTTTTGTAGCACTTTGTGTAGTTTGTTCACGCGGGAAACACAAACATCCTTTACACGGCTTTACAATGTAAAGTCCAGCGCGGAGGAAGCGTCGATCTCTGTCTGCTGCGCGAGGAACGGCGCGAGCTCGCGGGCAATCGTGCGCGCGCCATGCTCCCGGTCGCTTTCGATATTCAGCGGAAGGATCGGATCGTGCAGCGAAAGGCGCAGGAGGAACCAGCCGTCGCCGTGCGCTTTATCGAGATTTACGCGCACGCCCTCGCAGTTGTCCGGCGCGATGCTCCAACCGGGCTGCTCCTTCGCGTACTCCGCAAGAGAATCAAGCACCGCTGTGCCCGCGGCGCGGAAGTCCTCCGCAAGGATCTTCAGCCGGAACTCACGGCTCTCGACCGGCTCCCGAAGGCCTTCGAGCAGGCTCTCGAGCGAGCGCCCCGCGGCGATCTCCATCAGAAAGCGGGTGACGAGATACGCGCCGTCGTCAAGGAAATAATTCTCCTTGAGCGCGGCGTGGCCGGAGGTCTCGATGGCGAGCTGGCAGTCCTGCCCCGCGGCGTTGAGCCGCAGCGCCTCGTTGATGACGTTGCGGTAGCCGCGGCGGAAGCGGCGGTGCACGCCGCCGTGCGCGGCGATAAACTCCGCAAGCCCCGTGGACGTGATGGAATCGGTCACGATCGCCGTGCCGGAGTGCTCACGCAGCAGTATGGCGGAGATGAGCGCGATGAGGCGGTTGCGGTTGAGCTCCTCGCCGTTCGAGAGCACCGCCCCGGCGCGGTCCACATCGGTATCGAAAATAACGCCGAAATCGGCATGGCTCTCGAGTACCGCCTCGCGGATGCTGTACATCGCCTCGGGCAGCTCGGGGTTCGGCACATGGTTGGGGAAGCGCCCGTCGGGGTCGAGATAGCGGCTGTCGGCCGTGTCCGCGCCGAGAGGGGCGAGCACGCGCTCGGCGAAAAAGCCGCCCGCGCCGTTTCCGGCGTCCACAACGATATGCTTGCCCGCGAGCGGCTTTTCGTTCCCGTTCGCCGCGGCGATGATCTTTTCGCGCAGAATGGCGGCGTAGATCTCCATAAATTCGCCCCGCGCCACGCTCCCGCCGGGGGCGAGCGGTGTCTCCTCCGCGGCGAGGCGGAGGATCTCGCGCACGTCCGCGCTCTCCGCGCCGCCCGCGGCGGTGAAGAATTTGAGTCCGTTGCGGTTCCACGGCAGGTGGCTCGCCGTGATCATAACGGCGGCGTCAAAGGGGCGGTCTCCCGTCACGGTCGTCATGAACATCGCCGGGGTAGTGCAGAGACCGAGATCGGTCACTTCCGCGCCGCAGGCGGCAAGCGTTTCGCAAAGCGCTGCGGCGATCGCCCCGCCCGAAAGACGCGAGTCGCGCCCGACGCTCACGCGGCAGTTCTCTTTTCCGAGCCGCGCGCGCAGAAAGCGCGCAAAGCCGCCCGCAATGGCGCGCACCGCCGCATCGTCAAGCGTTACCGGTTCATTCTCCACGCCAGCGAGCGCCACACCGCGCACGTCGCTGCCGTTCTGCAGTTTGCTGAGGTCCATATTCCGTTCCTCCCGGAAAAAGTATTATCGCGTTCATTTTACCGCGCCGCACGGCTCTTTGCAAGTGCGCCCTGATTGCATTTGCGCCGTAGCTGTGGTATGGTAAGCGGTAAGAAAACGTTGGGGGATACGATGAAAGAGAAGCTCAAAAGCATTCTGCGCACGGTTTGGTCGTGGCGGCGGTGGCCGTATCTGCTCTGGCTGCGCCGGAGAGTGAAAAACCGCCGGTTTCTCCTTATTGCAAGCGACTGCAACGGCGGACTGCTGCTGCACGATCTTGGGATGCAGTTTACCATGCCCACAGTCAATATGGCGTTCCACCGGTTTGAAAAGCTGTGCACGCATCTGGACGAATATCTTGCCATGACGCCCGTCCCCATGGACGCGCCGGAGCGGAGCTACCCGATGTTCACACTCGGCGAGGCAGTCATCGAGGGCACGCACTACAAAAGCCGCGAGGAATTTCTCGCCGCCTGGGAGCGCCGTCTGCAGCGCTTCAACGCCTGCCGCGCGCAGGGATATGAGATCCTGCTCATGGCGGACGAAACAAGCCTTTCCAAAAACGGCGGGCTGGCGGAGTATCTCGCCGCGCCGTACCGGAAGATCTGCTTTACAAACGATCCGGCCAAGACCGGGAAGGAGTTCGTGTACATCCCCGACCGGAAAAAGAACGGCTACCGCGACTCGTGGCGCACCGTGGGTCTGCTGGGCGAGCGCGTGTTTGAGCGCGCGATGGACATTCCCGCGTTTCTCGATCCTGTCGGCGAATAAGCGTCAACGGCTCCCGATCCCGGGAGCTTTTGACTTTTGACAGAAAAGGAAGTTTGACATGAACGTAAAAACAGGCAGAGATCCCGCGCTCGGCACCGCTCCGGTCGGCAAGCTCTTCTGGAAGCTGGCGCTTCCGGCGATCGCGGCGCAGCTCGTGAACGTTCTATATAATATTGTAGACCGCATCTACATCGGCCACATCCCGGTCTACGGCGCGGCGGCGCTCACCGGCGTCGGTGTGACGATGCCGGCGATCATGATCATCTCAGCGTTCGCCGCGCTCGTGAGCGCAGGCGGTGCGCCGCGCGTTTCCATGCTCATGGGAAAGGGCGCCCCAGACAGTGCGGAGCGCATCATCGGCACGTGCACCTTCACGCTCTGCGCGATCTCGCTCGCGCTCACGCTCATCATGCAGCTTTTCGCCGTGCCGATCCTCCGTCTCTTCGGCGCGAGCGACGCAACGCTCCCCTACGCGCTCGAATATATCTCGATCTACAGTCTCGGCACGATCTTCGTGCAGCTCTCACTCGGGCTCAACGCCTTCATCACCGCGCAGGGCTTTTCCACAACGAGCATGTTCACCGTGACGATCGGCGCGGCGCTCAACATCGTGCTCGACCCGCTGTTCATGTTCGCGTTCGGCATGGGCGTGCGCGGCGCGGCGCTCGCAACGATCCTCTCGCAGGCCGTTTCGTGCGCGTGGGTCGTGCGTTTCCTCTGCTCGGAAAAATCTACGCTGCGGCTGCGCGCGAAGAACCTTCTGCCGGACATGAGGCTCCTTCTCCCCTGTCTCGCGCTCGGGCTCTCGCCGTTCCTCATGCAGATCACGGAAAACCTCGTCGCGGTGAGCTTCAATGTGACGCTCCTCCGCTTCGCCGGAGATACCGCCGTCGGCGCGGTGACGGTCCTTACGACCACGATGAGTCTCTGCATGCAGCTCCTGCACGGTCTCACGCAGGGCGCGCAGCCCATTATGAGCTTCAACTACGGCGCGGGGAACGGACAGCGTGTGCGCGAAACGTTCCGCATCCTGTTCATAAGCTGTCTCACAGGCTCCATGCTCGTGTGGGCGGTGTGCATGCTCTTTCCCGGCGCCGTTGCCGGAATGTTCACGCCGGACGCGGAGCTTTCCTCCTACACCGCATGGGCCATGCGTATTTATATGGCCGCGAGCGGCATTTTCGGCATCCAGATCGCGTGCCAGCAGAGCTTTGTTGCGCTCGGGCAGGCAAAGGCGGCGATCTTCCTCGCGCTGCTGCGCAAGGTGATCCTGCTCATCCCGCTCATCCTGCTCCTGCCGCGGCTCGGCATTTTTAAAAACGCCGCCTTCGCCGTGTTTTTCGCCGAGCCCGTCGCGGACACGCTCGCCGTGTGCACGACCGCCGCGATGTTCTTCACGCGTTTCGGCAAACTCACTGCCGGAGCGGAAAATGCCTGATATTTTTTAAAAGGAGCGCTCCCCTTGTCCATTGCCGTAAGAAACTATCTCGACGACGTGACATATGCCGATATCTGTCCCTATTATAAAGCGCTCGATTGAGGTATACTATAAGTTAGAGGGAGAGTTCCTCCGTCTTTTGTCCAAGGCCCCCTTGCGTAAAGGGAGGCAATACGAAAGGAAACGAGGTATTACATCATGTGCACAGCCGCGACATATAAAACCGACGGATTCTATTTTGGCCGGACGCTTGACTACGAGTTTTCCTACGGCGACGAGATCGTCGTGACGCCCCGGCGCTTCCCGCTCGCCTTTAGCGGCGGCAAGGCACTTTCGGAGCACTTTGCCCTGCTCGGCATGGCGCATGTGGCCGACGGCTATCCGCTCTACTACGACGCGATGAACGAAAAAGGTCTCTGCATGGCGGGGCTGAACTTTGTCGGCAACGCCGCATACGCCGCGCCGCGCGGCGACGAGGGCGACGTCGCGCAGTTTGAATTCATCCCGTGGGTGCTCGCGCAGTGCGCCTCCGTTTCCGAGGCGCGCGTGCTGCTCGGGAAGACGAATCTCACCGGCACGCCGTTTTCCGCCGCTCTTCCCGCCGCGCAGCTCCACTGGCTGCTTGCGGACAAGGACGAATGCGTCACGATCGAGTCCACCGCGGACGGTCTGCACGTCTATGATAACCCCGCTGGGGTCCTGACGAACAACCCGCCGTTCCCGCAGCAGCTCTTCCGGCTGAACGACTATCAATCGCTCTCCCCGCGGCAGCCGGAAAACACGTTCGCGCCCGCGCTCGATCTGCGCTCCTACAGCCGCGGCATGGGCGCGCTCGGTCTGCCGGGTGACCTCTCGTCGAGCTCGCGCTTCGTACGCGTGGCGTTCACGCGCGCGAATGCCGTTTCCGGCTCTTCCGAAACGGAGAGCGTCAGCCAGTTTTTCCACATTCTCGGCGCCGTGGAGCAGGTGCGCGGCTGCTGCGAGGTCGCGCCCGGCAAGCACGAGATCACGATCTATACCTCCTGCTGCAGCGCGCAGCGCGGCATTTACTACTATACGACCTACGAAAACCGCCGCATCAGCGCCGTGGACATGCACCGCTGCGATCTTGACGCCGCGGCGCTCGTACGCTTCGCGCCCCGCACAGAGGAGGATGTCTTTTATCAGAACTGACACAGCAAAGAAGCCTCGCTTTGCCAAGTGCAAAAAGCTCCCGATGCAGCTGCATCGGGAGCTTTTTGCGCGGTGTTCAGTTTCTCTCGACCGTGCCTTCCCAGGTGTCAACGGTCTTTTTGCGGGAGTGTTCATCGTACCAATGCTTGGTGACGGTCTTGGCGCGGGTATAGAAGCGCACGCCGTCCAGGCCAAGCACATGCTGGTCGCCGAAGAACGAGTCCTTGTTGCCGGAGAACGGGAAATACGCCGAGGGCACGGGGATGCCGACGTTGATGCCGACCATGCCGCCGTCGGTGAGCATTTCAAACTGGCGGGCATAGTAGCCGCTCTGCGTAAAGATGGCCGAGCCGTTGGCGAACGGGTTGGCGTTCATGACGGCCAGCCCCTCTTCAAACGTCTTGACACGCTTGATGAGCGTGACCGGCCCAAAGATCTCGCGCTGGCCGATGGCCATATCGGGCGTCACATGGTCAAGGATCGTCGGGCCGACGAAGAAGCCGTTCTCATAGCCCGGCACTACGATATCGCGCCCGTCGAGCACGAGCTCCGCCCCGTCGTCGATGCCGCGCTGGATCCAGTCGCAAATGGACTTCTTGTGCTTGGCGCTCACGACCGGGCCGAGCTTCGTCTCGGGGTCATAGGCGCAGCCGACCTTCATCGCCATTGCCTTTTCCCTGAGCAGGGCAACGAATTTGTCCGCAATGCTTTCCTGCACCACGATGACAGGCAGCGCCATGCAGCGCATGCCGGCGCAGCCATAGGTGGAGTTAATGATCGCGTTTACGGTGCTCTCCAGATCGCAGTCCTCGAGAACAAGAGCGTGGTTTTTCGCCTCGCACTGCGCCTGCACGCGCTTTCCGTGCGCCGCGGCAATCGAATAGATGTGCTTGCCGACCTCGGTCGTGCCGACAAACGTGACGGCCTTGACGCGCGGGTCGGTCAGCAGTACCTCGGATTCGCCGCGCGAGCACGTGACAAGGTTCACAACGCCTGCGGGGAAGCCGCCCTCTTCATAGAAGAGTTCCATGATACGCATGGCGGTGAGCGGCGTCTGCGAGGCTGCCTTGAGCACGACCGTGTTGCCCGTGGCGATCGCGAGCGGCACCATCCAGCCCCAGGGGATCATCGCCGGGAAGTTGAACGGCACGATGCCCGCCACGACGCCAAGCGGCATACGGTAGGTGGCCGTATCAAATCCGGTCGTGACCTGCAGTGAGGCCGAGCCCTGCGAAACAAACGGCGTAGCGCAGGCAAGCTCCGTCGGCTCGATGGCCTTGAGCACGTCGCCGCGCGCCTCGCTCAGGTTTTTGCCCAGCTCCTTGGCGCAAAGATACGTCAGCTCATCCAGGTGTTCAACGAGAATGTTGCGCCACTTGAACATCATCTGCGTGCGCTTGGAAACGGAGACCTGACTCCACTCCTTAAACGCCTTGTCCGCCGCGTCGATCGCTTCGAGCACCTCGTCCTGCGTGCAGGAGGGGACTTCCGCGATGACTTCGCCCGTGGACGAGTCGGTCACCGGCATCCATTTCTCCGTTTTGGAGTCCTTCCAGACGCCGCCGACGCAGTACTGCTTGCGAATAGCTTCACTCATATCGGGTGTATACTCCTTTTCGTTTGTATGACCCGCCGGGGAAACGGCGGGTCATGAATGTAATGCTTATTTATACCACGAGGTAGTTGACGAAAACGCCAGTGATGACCACCGAGGTGATCGTCAGGCAGACAAAGCCTGCCACGAGCATCTTGGGCATGATGTTGTCGAGCAGCATCTGGCGCTCGTCGTCGGTCGTGCCGATCTGCTTGGAGACTTCGCTGGAGACGACAAACGTTCCCGGGAAGCCAAACAGGCAGGAGCAGGCAATGCCGCAGGCCATCTGCCAGCTGAACTTGAAGATCTTGCCGACGACAGCGGCGATCACGAACATGCTGAGCAGGCCGATGACAAACGCGCCGAGGACAACGGGCAGGAGGCTCAGAACATCCTGCGGGGTAACGGCTGTCAGGAACACGAGGATGGAGACCATGCAGATCACAAGGCCGATGCCGTAGCAGTTGGACTTCTTCATAACGTCGTGCTCCAGGAAGCCGATCTCCTGCGCGACGACGCCCATGATGAGGCAGACAACATATCTGTGCACGGCGCCGCCGGTGAGATTGGAGATCCAGAACGACAGCAGAGACACAAGGCAGGCCTTACCGAGCAGGACGAACGGGGTCTGGTACTTGGCGGCCAGAGGGGGAATGAGCTTTTTCTTGACAACGGCGGTCTGCGCAGCCTCGTCGCCTTCAAAGACGGTGCGCGTCCACTTCACGGTACCGGCGTTGTAGCCCTTGACGAGGCGCTTGGCCTCGCCGCGCAGGAACGCAGCGGCGAGAGGGTAGCCGATGATGCCCTGCACCGCGACAATGATCGTGGCCAGAACACCGGCGAGCTTGAGGGAATCGGGAGAGCCGAGTGCCTTGATGGCGTCGTTGACAACGACGGCGGAAACCCAGCCGCCGGTGATCGGGCCGACGAGAGCCACGGCGAAGTTGTTGCCCAGAACCGGGCGGGCGGCGAAGAACATCAGAATGCCGCCCACGATAACGATCGCGAGGCCAAGCACCACGGTCTTCCACTGGGAAACGAACTCCTTGAAGTCAAGAAGCGTTCCCATATTGACGATGAAGATGCCGGTCATCATATTGGAAATGGCGATAAGGCCGGCATCGGTGAACAGCGTCGTCGGAACAACGCCCGTCCAGAACAGGACCAGGAACGTGACCGAGGCGAAGAGCAGTACGGGGATGATGGCGTGCGTTTTGTCGGAAATGAAGTCGCCGATCGCGAATACAACACACACGATCGTCAGGGCTAACATACCGTCCATTGATTTTTCCTCCTTGTTTTTTCTCTCTTTTTTATTGCTCCGCGCGCGCTTTGCGCAGCGCGTCCAACACACGCACCGGCGTCATGGGCAGCTCGTTAATGCTCACGCCGACGGCGTTGCGAATGGCATTGTGAATGGCGGGCGCCGCGCCGACAATGGGCGGCTCGCCGATTCCCTTCGCGCCGTAAGGCCCGAGGGAGTTGGGATGCTCAACGATGATCGTGCGCAGCTTCGGCAGATCCATCGCCGTGGGGATGAGATAGTCGTGGAACGTATGGTTGCGCATTTTTCCGTCTTTCATGAATTCCTCTTCCATGAGCGACCAGCCGATGGCCTGCGCCATACCGCCGTGCATCTGTCCCTCCACCGTATCCGGGTTGATGGCGTGACCGACGTCCACGGCGAGCACCGTGTCGTCCACCGCTACCTCGCCGGTCTTGACGTTTACGGAGACGATCGCTGCCTGCGCGGCAAAGGCATAGGTGTGCATTTTCACGCCTTGGCCGTTTTCGTCGGCATAGGCTTTCGGCGGATACCACGAACCGACACACGCGAGCGGGATCTGCATGGCAAACGCCTTGGAAATCACGGAAGCATACGGCACGCGCTTTGCCTCGTCGGTCGTGTCGAACACGAAGCCGTTATCCACGTCGAGGTCTTCCTTCTTCGCGCCGAGCATCTGCGCCGCTACCGGCAGAAACCGTTCGCGCAGGACATTGCAGCCGTTCATCACGGCATTGCCGAGGAACACGGTCGTTCTTGAAGCGACCGTCGCGCCCGCTTCCACCGAGGCGGCGGAATCGGAAAAGTCGAGATAGACCTTTTCGATCGGAACGCCGAACGTGTCCGCAGCGATCTGGCGCATGGCGATGAGGAAGCCCTGGCCGAGCTCATTGGAGGAAATACCGATATTCAGCGAGCCGTCCGGCTGCGCCTGCACAAAGCAGTGCGCGCCGTCGGTGATATAACCGGTACCGGTGCCGTACATATAGCAGGCCACGCCTTTGCCGCGGCGGACGTCGGGATCTTCGCTCGGCGTGAGAGGCTTGTCCCAGCCGATCGCCTCGCGGACGCGGGTAAGGCATTCGGCAATGCCGAGCCCGCGCTCCTCGAGCATTTCCTGTCCCCAGATCGTCGTATCGCCCGGGCGCAGGAGGTTTTTCATGCGCAGGTCGATCGGATCGATATCGAGTTTTTCGGCCAGTGCATCCATCTGCGACTCTACGGCGAACGTCGCCTGCGGGCAGCCGAGCCCGCGGAACGCGCAGCCGTAGGGATGGTCTGTGAACACCGACCACGAATGCGTGAGCGCATTATCGATGCGGTAAACGCTGCCGGCGTACTGTGCCGTGCGCGAGGGGATGGCATCAATGGACTTCCACGCGCCCTTATCGATAATGGAATCGACCTCAATGCCGAGGATGTTTCCTTCCTTATCCGCAGCCAGCCGGTGATGGATGGCGGCAGCATGACGCTTACCGGTGTTTTTAAATACCTCGTCGCGCGTCAGCTCGTAAAATACCGGCCGCCCCGTTTTGATCGCGAGCACGCCCGCGACGACGCTCGCGTCGAACGTGGAGTCCTCCTTGCCGCCGAAGCCGCCGCCGACGACCTGACTGATAACGCGGATCTTGCTCTGCGGCATGTTGAAAGCTCCGCACAGCGCCTTTTTCGCCAGCTGGACCGCGTGCTGCGGGCTATAGATCGTGATACCGCCCTGCACCGGGTCGGGCTCGGCGAGCGCGCAGTCCGGCTCGAGATAGGCGTGATCGAGCATCGGGGTCTTATACCAGTTGTCCACAACGACGTCCGCGTCCTCGAACGCCGTTTTCACGTCGCCCTTGCGGATGAGCACCTCGTCGGAAATGTTTCCCTTGCGCGGGATGGGGTACTCTCGGTGGAGCACCGGCGCGTCCTCGCGCAGCATATCGGCGGGGCTGTCATAGCTCTCCAGCGGTTCATATTCGACCTCGATGAGCGACACGGCCTTCTCGGCAGTCTTGAGATCTTCCGCCGCCACGAGAGCGACGGGGTCGCCCTCATAAAACACCTCGTCCTTAGCAATGACGGGCTTATCGTGGATCATGCCGCCATAGCCGTTCTCGCCGGGAAGATCGTCTGCGGTCATCACGATCGCAACGCCCGGCAGCGCCGCAGCTTTGGATGTATCGATGCGAAGGATCTTCGCGTGACCGTAGGGCGGGTAGAGTGCCTTGGCATGGAGCACATCCCGCCGGTGGACGACGAGATCAGCGGTATACTGTGCCGCCCCCGTCGCTTTCGCCAGTGCGTCGGGGCGCTGCATGCGCTGGCCGACATAGTGTAATTCGTGCATGGAAGCGCCTCCCGTCAAGCGTCCTTGCGAACGGCGGTCACGACGATCTCCACAAGCGCTTCTTCCTTTGCCATCTTGGCCTGCACCGTGGCACGGGCAGGTTCACAGCCGGGCGTGACCCAGCTCTCCCAGACCTCGTTCATATCGTCAAAATCGCGGATAACATCCTTGAGGAACACCTGGGCAAACAGAATGTGCTCCTTATCCGAGCCATACTTGGCAAGCACGTTGTCAATGATCTTCAGCACACCGGCGGTCTGCGACTTCACGTCATCGCCGCTGGGAATGTCCGGGTAATAGCCCGGCATGCAGGTACGGCCTGTCATGTGAATGATGCCGTTGCACTCCGTAGCAACGCTCAGCCGGCCGTTTCCCTCATAGTGTTTGACTTCCATTGTTGTTGTCCCCCTTCTTGGATTTGTTGCTTTTGTCTCTTTTCTTATTCCTTTTCGCCGCGCAGGCGTTTTGCCGAGAGCCGGACGGCCTCTACGATCTTTTCATACCCGGTGCACCGGCAGAGATTGCCGGAAAGCGCCACGCGGATCTCCTCCTCGCTCGGGTTTGGATTAACATTTAGCAGCGCGATCGTCGTGAGCACCATGCCGGGTGTGCAGTAGCCGCACTGCACCGCGCCTGCATCCACGAACGCCTGCTGCACCGGATGGGGAGAGGAAAGCGTGCCCACGCCCTCGATCGTCGTGATCGCATGTCCCTCAGCCATGGCGGTGAGATAAATGCACGAGCGAATGGCCACGCCGTCGAGCAGTACGGTGCACGCACCGCAGTCGCCCGTACCGCATGCCTTTTTTGTGCCGGTCAGACAGAAGGTATTGCGCAGCGTGTCAACGAGCACCTCGTCGGCCTCCGCCTCGCAGGAAACACTTCTTCCGTTGAGAACAAATGAAACTTTCATGCTCTCTCTCCTTTCGCATCGGCCAGCGCCATCGAAAGCGCCCGGACGACCGCCGGGCAGACGGCGTCCTGCTTGTAGGTTTTGTAATAGCTCTCGCGAAGTTTTGCCTCCGCGGGATACGTCACTGCGGCAAGAGCAAGCGCTTCCTCCGGTGTTTTACCGACGAGAAGCCCCTCCAGTTCCGCAGCGTGGACGACCGTGGGGTTGAGCGCGCCGAGGCTCAGGGAGACTTCCGCAATACGTTCCCCGTCGAGCCGCACGCGGCAACCGATGAGAATTTTGCCGATATCCTGCGCCTTGCGCCGGGAAAGCCGGCAGTAGCCTGTCCCCTCTCCCGGCCGGAGCGCCGGGATCTCAATGGCCGTGACAAGCTCGTCGCTCTCACGTATGGTCTTGTAGGTCGAAACGAAAAACGCATCCAGCGGAACGCGCCTCTCGCCGCGGTTTGACGCAAGAACGGCGCTCGCGCCGAGCGCGAAGAGCATAGTTGTACAATCCGCCGCAGGAGCGGCCGTGCAGATATTCCCCACCGGCGTCGCCACCGCGCGGATGGCGGGGCTCGCCAGATGCAGCACTGCCTCGCGCAGCCCCCGGTACAACCGGAGGGCATCGCTTGCAAGCAGCTCGTTATAGGTGACGCCGGACGCCAGACGCACCGTATCGTCAGAGGCGGCAATCTCGTGCCGTTCCGGAATAGCGTCCAGCGAGAGGATGACGGCAGGAGCGGTCTTTTTCTGTGTCAGCCGCAGCACGGCGTCCGTACCGCCGGCAACGATCATGGCATCCTGCTTATACTGTGTCAGCAGCGCCAAAGCCTCCTCCTGCGTGGAGGGTCTGAGAAACAACATGTCCATCCGTTTCCCGCTCCTTTTCTATCTCAGCGGAGAATAAACTATTCATACCGCCGGAATTTTTGCGTTAATTATACAGCAGTACAGGCAAATTACCAGTCCAAAAAACATACCGCTCTGTAGCGATTTTTTGTGCTAAAGTGCAATTGTTCTGTTTTTTGAAACTCTGTTTTTTTCATAGCGGATTTTGCCGCGTACTTTAATTTCATTTTTTGAAATAGGATTTTAAAAAGGATAAACGGTTCCAAAAATCTCTTGAAAATTTTGTGGAAATCGTATAATATAAAAATAAAGAAAATCGACAGAACGGAGAGAAAGTGATGGCTGGAAAAGAAGGAGGCAATCTTTCCTCAGACAAATTGTTCCGAATCATCGAATGTCTGGCGGCAAACCGGTTGCCGAACCGGCTGACGGATCTCGCTGACAAGCTCGATATGCCGCAGCCGACGCTTCTGCGCTATCTCAAGACACTGTGCGCGCAGGGCTACGCCTACCATGACGATGTGACCGGCTGTTACGCGCTCACATGGAAGATCTGCCGTCTGGCCGATTCGGTAAAATCCAATCTTTCGCTGCGCAGCATTGCCTCGCCGTTTTTGAACCACGCGGCCAACGTCATGAACGCCGGAACGCTCCTCGCCATTGAGCAGGATCGAGGCGTTTTGTATCTGGATTTTGTGGATAATCCCCGCTGGATGATGAAAACGATGCTCCGCATCGGGAAAAACGCACCCATCCACACGACAGCCTCCGGCAAAGTGCTGCTCAGCTCGTTTTCATACCGCAAGGTTGAGGAGATTATTGCCGAAAAGGGGCTTGAACGGCTGACGGAGAATACGATTACCACCCCGGAAAAGCTCTTTGAAGAGCTTGCACTCATCCGCAAGCGCGGCTACGCCGTGGATGACGAGGAATGTGAGATCGGCCACCGGTGCATCGCCGTACCGATCTATGACTATTCCGGCAATGTGGCCGGGGCGATCAGCGCGTTTGACAACATTGAGCGCGTCACCGACCGGCGCATCGAAACCGTGCTCCTCCCTGAGCTGAAGCGTACCGCGCGGGAGATCTCCCTCCGACTTGGGTATACACCGGACGAAATGCCGTAAAAAAGCCAACCCCGTCACCTTTTTCAAGGCCGCGGGGTTGGCTTTTCTTTGCATGGATTGTCCAAATATGCTAAAAGTTGCCAACGGGGAACTCTCTCTGCCGCAAATGCCGTCAGCCAGGATTCCCCATTGACACGTTTTACATTTTGATGTTCTTCGCGGATAGGTACATATCCTCCATCGTCTGCTGCGCAGCTGCGAACACTTGCTCCGCCCTCCGAATATCGCCCGCCTGAATAAGCAAAAAGTTGTCAACGGGAACCGTCCCCGTTGACAACTTTTTTATTAAACACGCTCCAGCCGGCTGCTGCGCGGCGTTTTGCCGCCGACGATGAACGGCACGGTCTCCACAACGAGCGAGGATGTGTCCAGCCCGTACCAGCGCACCTTGGAGCCCGCAATGCGCCGGATGGCATACTTCGTGTTGAGCACCAGCTCGTCAAGGAAGGAAAGCTCCGACTTGGACGGCACAGCCTTGTGCAGGAAAACGAATTTAAAAGAGCCTACGTCCGACTTGCCGTAGATCGAGTATTTCCGCTCCTGCGGCGGCAGCTCGCCGCTCTCGATGAGATCGCGCACGATCTGCCGAAGGTACACGTTCACGCGCTGGTGGCACTTGAACCCGAGATCGAGCCGGACGCGGAAGATGTAGTCCGTGCCATAGGTCTCGACGCTGTAGCGCCTCGTGTCCGGCCCGTCGGTGACGTTCATGCTGATGAACCAGTACGCCGCGGCCCGCTTGGGGTCCTTGTCGAGGATGGAGTAGAGAATGTCGCGGTCGATGGTATCCATGTCCCCGGCCTTATCGAGAAAGACGAGGTTGTCCGCGAGCGGCGGGAGCGAAGTATCCTTATGGAGCGTATCGAGATTCGGGAGATAATCGCCGACCGGCAGGCGTGTGGCGTACTCCTGCTCGAGCTGCGTGCCGCGCCGCCATACGACCATGATGAGAAAGAGCACGAGCGCCATGAGCACCGCGACATACCCACCGAGGGCGAATTTGCTCAGCGACGAGAGGAAGAACACCGCCTCGATCGCGCCGAACACGAGCGCGATGCCGACCGCGAGCGCCTGCTTTTTCTGGATGCTCCAGAGATACACCGCGAGAAGGAGCGTCGTCATAAGCATCGTCACGGTGATGGCGAGACCGTAAGCCGCCTCCATGCGCGCGCTCGTCCGGAAGTAGAGCACTACCGCCGCGCAGCCGAGATACAGCACCGTATTGACCGCGCCGATGTAGATCTGTCCCTTTGTGTCCGAGGGGTAGCGCACCTCAAGGTGCGGCATGAGATCGAGCCGGATGGCCTCGGACACGAGCGTGTACGAGCCCGTGATGAGCGCCTGCGATGCGATGATCGCCGCGAGCGCGCCGAGCGCGACGGCGGGGGCGCGCAGCACCTCCGGCAGCATCTGGAAGAACGGGTTCATGTCGGGAATAGCGGCGAGCGTGCCGGAAGCCGTGTGCGTCAGTATCCACGCGCCCTGGCCGAGATAGTTCAGGATCAGGCACGCCTTCACAAACGGCCAGCTCGCATAAATGTTCCCGCGGCCGACGTGGCCCATATCGGAATAGAGCGCCTCCGCGCCGGTCGTGGCGAGGAACACGCTGCCGAGGATCATAAAGCCCGCCTTGTTATAGGGCGAAACCAAAATGCGCGCCGCGTACACCGGGTTGAACGCGAGCAGCACGCCGGGGCGGTCGAAAACGTGCAGCAGACCCATGATGCCGAGGAACGAGAACCACACGAGCATCACCGGGCCGAACGCCTTGCCGATCTTGCTCGTGCCCGCCCACTGCACGGCGAAGAGCGTGCTGATGATGACGAGGGTGATAAGGACGACGTGCGCCTGCCCGCTGCCGAGAAAGCGGTTCATCGCCGGGATGCTGCGCAGACCCTCCACCGCCGTCGTCACTGTGACCGCAGGAGTGAGAACGCCGTCGGCAAGGAGCGCCGCGCCGCCGATCATCGCCGGGAAGATGAGCCAGGGCGCTACCTTTTTCACCAGCGCGTACAGCGAGAATATGCCGCCCTCGCCGTTATTGTCCGCGCGCATGGCGATGAGCACATACTTGACGGTCGTGAGCAGCGTGATCGTCCAGATGATGAGCGAGAGCGCACCGAGGATAAAGTCCTCGTTCACGTGCGCGATGCCGCCGTTGCCCTTGAGGATCGATTTCATCACGTACAGCGGCGATGTGCCGATGTCGCCGTACACAATGCCGATCGTCACAAGGAACATACCGAAGCTGACTCGTTTCTTTTTCTCCATGGCTATCCCGACTCTCTCCTTTGGGGATAAAAACGCCGCGGCGGCACAGGCCGGCGCGGCGCGCAGTATTTCTGCCTTGTGCAAAAATACTTTAGCATTTTCTTTATACGATATCAAGAAAAATTAACGGTGGATTTATACACATTCACACTCTTCTGCGCATCATCCCGTGCCGGGTGCAGAAGCGTTCCCGGGCGGATCGGGCGCACTGGTAATCGAGATTTTTCTCTCTCCGTGCAGAAAGCGCCGGAGCGCGGCAATGCCGCGCTCCGGCGCTTGTTTTTCTTTATTCCGTTCGTCAATCGCGCAGGTCGGCGCGGCCCAGGATCTCGTAGCCCGGCGGCGTGACGCGCGAAAACTCTATGCCCACGATCCCGGCGGTAAACGGCGCAAAGTCCGCCGCCATTTTGCGGCACACGGCAGGCAGATCCGCCTTCGGATCATACAGCAGCGTTGTATGCGGCAGCCACACTTCGTCCGAGCCGGTCCATTCGTTCAGACTGCCGCCATAGACCTCCGCGATGCGCCGGTGGAGCGCCGCGAGCGTGCCGGTCTTCTCCGCGAGCGCCGCCACGATGGACGTTTCTTCCAATACCGCGAGATGCGTATAGTTCACCGCGAACCGTGAAACGTCTTTCAGCAGTGCGGCGCAGAACGCCATGAACCCGGCCTCGTCCTCGCCTATATACGCGGCGAGCGTGATATGCCCGTGCAGCGGTTTCCCATCGGCATCGGGCGCGGCCGCCTTTTGTATGGCCGTCAGCTTTTCTGTGGAGCGCTTATCCAGCTTTGCAATAACGCACAGCATAAAGCATCAGTACACGACCACGAGCGTGCCGACGGTGATGTTGTTGTAGATCGTCGCAATGGCGTCGAGCGGCGTGTTGACGCAGCCGTGCGAGCCGTCGGTCAGGTAAATGTCCCCGCCGTACTCGGTGCGCCACGAGGAATCGTGCAGGCCGATCTGGTCGTCAAACGGCATCCAGTACTCCACATGGTCGTTCCACGTCGGGCCGACGAGGTAGGTGTCCGTCGTCATGCTCGCAATGCGGAAGCAGCCGCGGCGCGTATCGTCCCCGGCGGCGATGTTGCCGGTGACGACCGGCGTTTCCACGAGCAGCTTGCCGTCTACATAGTACCACATGTACTGGTTATCCAGACTGATCTCCACGAAGGTGTCCGTGAAATTATAAAACCAGTACTCCTGCTTCCAGTACCACGATGTATCGTAGCTCGGCGTAACGGTCGCGTCGGTTTCGGTCTCCAGCGCCGCGGCGATGTCGGAAGCGAGCGCGTCACGGTCGAGGATCCAGCCGGTATCGCCGACGCGGTAGTAGATATACGGGCGGGTCTTTTCGGCGTTGTGGAATTTGGCGTAAACGCCGTCGAGCGCGTATTCGTCCGCGAGCGCGTCCGAAAGCGCCTTTACCTTCTCCGGCACCGGGGCGCACACCGTCTGCCCCTCGGCGTCCGAGAGCGTCACATCGCTCATGCGCCAGATATCCTGCGGCGTGAGCGTATAGGTGTTCCCGTCCTGAAAATCAAGCGTCACTTCCGTGGCGAGATAGGCGTCGATCGCGGCGCGCTGCGCGAGAAGCTCCGGGCTCTCCGCCGTAACGTTCTGCCGGATGACGGCGTTTTTCGCCTCGATCACGGGGCTTTCCTCGCGCAGATCGCGCACCGCGGGCAGCTGCTCCGCAATGGCGGAAACGCAGTTTGCGAGATTTACGAGATTGCCCTTTGAACCGGGATCGACCGTGTAGCCGTCCTCGCCGAGAACGATACGCGCGTCCACCGGCGCCTGCCGGGGCGTTTCGTCATAAAGCACACGGGAGAGCAGCTCGCTCGCCGCGGCGGTGTCCGAAACGGTGTAAACGTCCGTCTCCAGACTCCGCTCGCCCTTCGTCATCCAGCCGAAGAGACCGGCCTCGGCATGCTGCGCGTCAAAATACTCCTCCAGCGCGGCGGTGAAGCCGTCGGTGTCCACGAAGCTCTCAAGCGGCAGCGCGACGACGGCATCGCCCTGCGCGTCACGCAGCTGCGCCGTGTGCGACTTTGCCGTGCCGAGCAGAAACTCCGCCGCCCCCGCTTCGGACACGCCGCTGCAGTCGTACCCGTTGATGACCGTGCCCGGCAGAAACGCCGAGCGGTAATACACCGATACGCCGCCGAGCGCGATGACCGCGAGCAGCACGAGCGAGAGCGCGATCACGAGCGCTATGCGCGTTTTTTTGTTTCCCCGTTTTTTCGTTGCCGTTTCTTCCATTGGAACCGTAAACCCCTCCGAAGCGTTTTCATCCTGTAAGACGGCGCAGCGCTGCCGAAAGTTCTCTTTCTGGTTTTCTGTTTCGTTCATTTTTCTCCGCTCCGATTCTCCGCCGCGGCGCTCTTTGCAAGCGCGGCGGTATTGATGAGCCGCACACTGTCGCGGCAGCAGTCGATCCAGCCCTCGGCGCGCAGCCGCGAAAGCTCGCGGCAGAGGGCGCTCCGGTTCGCGCCGAGATAGGCGGCAAGGTCCTCCCGGCGCATACCGAGCGAGAACGTGTTTCCCCCGGCGTCCGCGGCGGCGTCAAGAAGAAACGCCGCGATCCGTGCCCGGAGCGAATGCCGCGCGAGATATTCCGCCCGGCGGCGCAGCCGCCAGTACTTTTCCGCGATCTCCGCGAGCAGGTTTTCCCGCAGCAGCGCGTGGTGCTCGCACGCGTGCGCGCACGACGCCATCATCGCCCGGTACGGCAGGAAAAGCGCCGCGGTATTCTGCGCGGCGATCACGTCCACAGGGCTTTTCTTGTCGCGCGTTGCCATGAGCATGTCGCCGACGAGTGCGCCGGGGCCGTGCACCGCCGTGAGGCTCCGCTCGCCGGACGGCAGAAGGCTCTCCGCCCGCACGCCGCCCGAGAGGACCACCGCGCACGCGCTCACCGCGTCGCCCGTGAGCCAGAGCGCCTCGCCGCGCTCATACCGCCGCTCGGCTGCGCCCAGACATTCTGTCAGCGCAAAAACGTCGTTGGGGGCGATGCGCGCGAACAGCGGGCAGCGCAAAAGCGCCGATCTTTCCGTATCTGTCGTGCGTCTCACCCCGCTTTGTTGCCGCGGCAACTTACAATTCGGGTATACTATACTATACTGTCAGCGAAATGTCAAAAGCGGAGGAACCCGATCTATGAAAATCCAAAAACTTACCGCGCTCGCCCTTGCGCTGGCGCTCCTTTTCGCTCTTGCCGCCTGCGGCGCGCCCGTTGAGGCAACGGAAGCCCCGGCCGAGCCGACCGCGGCGCCGGTCGCGGCGGCGGAAGAGGCGGCCGAGGCCGTCACGGTACGCCTTGCCGCGCTCACCGGCCCCACGGCCATGGGCATGGCGAAGATCTTTTCGGACGCCGACGCCGGCACGGCGGCGAACGACTACGAATACGCGCTCTACGGCGCGGCGGACGAGCTGACGCCGCAGCTTCTGCAGGGCGGCGTGGACATCGCCGCGGTGCCGCTCAATCTTGCGAGCGTACTTTATAATAAGACCTCCGGCGGCGTGAAGCTCTGCGCCGTGGGCGTGCTGGGCGTGCTGTATATCACGGAGTTCAACGGCGAGACCGTGCAGTCTCTCGCCGATCTCAAGGGAAAAACGGTCTACGCGACCGGCAAGGGCAGCACGCCGGAATATTTCCTGCGGTATCTGCTCGCCGAGAACGGGCTTGATCTCGACACCGACGTGACCGTGGAATGGAAGAGCGAGCCGAGCGAGGTCGTTGCGCTCCTCAAGGCCGAAAACGGCGGCATTGCGATGCTGCCGCAGCCCTATGTCACCGCCGCTGCCGCGCAGCTCGGCGATGGCTTCCGCGCCGCGGTGAGCCTTTCCGAGGCGTGGGACGCGCTCGATAACGGCAGCCGCTGCGTAACGGCGGGCGTCGTTGTCCGCACCGAGTTTGCCGAAGCCCACCCCGAGGCGGTCGAGGCGTTCCTTGCGGAGATGGCGGAGAGCGTCGATTGGGTCAACGCCGATCCCGCGGATGCCGGCGAGATCTGCGGCGCGCTCAACATCGTCAAGGCGCCCATTGCGGCGAAAGCCATCCCGAACTGCAATCTGGTGTGTCTGACCGGCGAGAAAATGATCTCCGCGGCCACCGGCACGCTGGAAACGCTCTTCGCGCTCAACCCTTCCGCCGTCGGCGGCGCGCTGCCGGGCGAGGACTTCTGGTTCGGTGCGTAAGGGCGCGAAAAAATTCAACTCCGACAGCGCCGCGGCGAGATTTTTCGCCGCGGCTCTCGCGCTTTGCGTCTGGCAGGCGGGCGCCATGGCGCTCGGAAACGATCTGCTGCTCGTAACGCCCATTGCCGTCGCGCGGCGGCTCTGTGAGCTTATCGTTACGGCGGACTTCCGGGCGACGCTCGGCTTCACGTTTTCGCGCATTTCGCTCGGCTTTCTGCTCGCGCTCGCGCTCGCGGGGATCCTCGCGGCGCTCTCCGCCGCCGTGCCGTTTATCGAAACGCTGCTGCGGCCCTACGTCGCGGCGATCCAGTCGGTGCCGGTCGCGTCGTTCATCGTGATCGCGTTTCTGTGGCTCTCGGCGCGGCGGCTTTCGACGTTTATCGCCTTTCTGATGGTCTTTCCGGTATTGTATACAAATCTGCTGCAGGGTATCCGCGCCGCCGACCGAAACCTTCTGGAAATGGCGGACGTGTTCCGTCTCTCTCCGGGCCAGCGCGTCCGGTGCATTTTCCTTCCGGCGCTGCGCCCCGCCCTGTTCGCGGGCTGCCGCGTCGCGCTCGGGCTCTGCTGGAAAGCGGGCGTCGCGGCGGAGGTCATCGGCGTTGTGGCGCGAAGCGTCGGCGGCAAGCTCTACGACGCCAAAGCGTATCTGGAGATCGCCGATCTTTTCGCGTGGACGGTCGTGATCGTCGCGGTGAGCGCTCTTTTTGAGCGCGTATTTCTCTTTCTTCTCGGCAAAATCTTTGACGCTCTGGAGCACGCGGTATGACGAACGCCATTTTGATAACAAATCTTTCAAAAAGCTACGGCGAAACGGTCGTTTTCCGCAATTTTTCGGCCAGGCTCCCGCTCGGCGAAACGACCGTCATCACCGGCGTTTCCGGCGGCGGGAAAACAACGCTGCTGCGGCTCATCCTCGGTCTTGAAACGCCGGACGGAGGCGAGATCGCCGGTGTTCCGGCGCGCCGCGCCGCGGTATTTCAGGAGGATCGGCTCTGCCCGCAGCTCACGGCGCTCGAAAACGTTCTGCTCGCCGCCGGACGGAAAAAGGAGCGCGAGGCGCGCGATCTACTGGCACGGCTCGGCCTTGGCGAGAGTCTTGCCGTTCCCGCCGCGGAGCTCTCCGGCGGGATGCGGCGGCGGTGCGCGCTCGCGCGCGCTCTCTGCGCGGAGTCTGACCTGCTTGTGCTCGACGAGCCGTTCAAGGGGCTGGACGAGGCAAACCGCCGCGCCGCCATGGACGCGGTGCGCGCCGTCTCCGATGACAAAACCGTTTTACTTGTCACCCACGACGCCGCCGAAGCCGAATTTTTCGGCGGAAATCGGCTTTCTGTCCCTTGACAGCGCGCCGTTTCCACGATAGAATACAGGCACTCCGAGGGGGAGTAGTCTGCCGCCATGCGCGGCTGCAAATCAACAGTACTCGGCGGGTCTACCGCCTGGTTTGCATGAAATGACCAGACCCGCGGACAGAACCGTGTTATCGCTTCTGTCCGCGGGTCTTTTCATCATTTGAAAAACACATCCGAACATTCATCAAGGAGGGGTTTTCTTTGAGATTCTATTGCGAAGAAGCCGAAGCCGTACTGCGCGACGTGGACAGCACATCCGAAGGTCTCACGAGCGCCGAGGCGGAAAAACGTCTCGCGGCCTACGGCAAAAACAAGCTGGCCGAGGGCAAGAAGGACTCGCTCATCAAGCGGTTCTTCCAGCAGATGGGCGACCCGATGATCATCATCCTGCTCGTCGCCGCGGCGATCAGCGGCGTGCTGGCCGTTGTGCAGGGCGAGAGCTTTGCCGACGTCATCATCATCCTCGCCGTCGTCATCATCAACGCGGTGCTCGGCGTCTATCAGGAGAGCAAGGCGGAAAAGGCCATCGAAGCCCTGCAGCAGATGTCCGCCGCCACATCCAAGGTGCTGCGCGACGGGAAGATGGTCACCATCCACAGCGAAGATCTCGTTGTGGGCGACGTGGTGATCCTCGAAGCCGGCGACGCGATCCCGGCGGACGGCCGCATTCTCACGAGCGCCAGCATGAAGATCGAGGAAGCCGCCCTCACCGGCGAGAGCGTCCCCGTGAGCAAGTTTATCGACATTATCAACCTTGCGCCCGACACGAAGGATGTCCCGCTCGGCGACCGCAAGAACATGGTGTACATGGGCTCCACGGTCGTATACGGCCGCGGCACCGCCGTCATCACCGCCACCGGCATGGACACCGAGATGGGCAAGATCGCGGACGCCCTCTCCAATGCCGAGCAGGGCCAGACCCCGCTGCAGATCAAGCTCAGCCAGCTCTCGAAGATCCTCACCTGGCTCGTGCTCGGCATCTGCGTCATCATTTTCGCGGTGCAGCTCCTGCGCGCGGGCGGCTTCAGCTTTGAAGTAATTCTCAACTCCTTTATGATCGCGGTCTCGCTCGCCGTGGCTGCCATTCCGGAGGGTCTCGCCGCGGTCGTCACGGTCGTTCTTTCCATCGGCGTTACGAACATGTCCCGCCGCAACGCGATCATCCGCCGTCTGACGGCGGTCGAAACGCTCGGCTGCGCGCAGATCATCTGCTCGGACAAGACCGGCACGCTCACGCAGAACCGCATGACCGTCACCGACACATGGACGGACGACCCCATCCTGCTCGCCAAGGCCATGGCGCTCTGCAGCGACGCGAAGCGAGGTCTCGGCATGCACTCCGCCGAGGGCGAGCCGACGGAGGCCGCGCTCGTCAACCACGCGCACGATCTCCGGCTCTACAAGGATGAGCTGGACGAGAAATTCCCCCGCATCGGCGAAGCGCCGTTCGATTCCGGCCGTAAAATGATGTCCACCGTCCACAACGAGGACGGCAGGACCGTGCAGTACACCAAGGGCGCGACGGAAATGCTGCTCGAGCGCTGCTCCGGCTACTGGTACGAGGGCAAGATCCTCCCGATCACGGAGGAATATAAGGAGAACGTCCGCCGCCATGCCAAGGAGTTTGCCGACCGCGCGCTGCGCGTTCTCGGCGCGGCGTTCCGCCCCTGGGACGGCGTTCCGGCGGATTATGAGGCCGAAACGCTTGAGCACGATCTCGTGTTCATCGGCTTCCTCGGCATGATCGACCCCTGCCGCCCGGAGGTCTACGGCGCGATCCGCGAATGCCGCGAGGCCGGCATCCGCCCGATCATGATCACCGGCGACCATATCGACACCGCCGTTGCCATCGCGCGCGATCTCGGCATTCTCACGGACGATACCCGCGCCATCACCGGCTCGCAGCTCAGCGAGATGAGCGACGAGGAGTTCGCGAAGGTCTTTAAGGAAATTTCCGTTTATGCCCGCGTACAGCCCGAGCACAAAACACGCATCGTCAACGCCTGGCGCAACGCCGGGTACGTCACCGCCATGACCGGCGACGGCGTGAACGACGCGCCCTCCATCAAGTCCGCCGACATCGGCGTCGGCATGGGCATCACCGGTACGGACGTGACGAAAAACGTGGCCGACATGGTGCTCGCGGACGACAACTTCGCCACGATCGTCGGCGCAGTCGAGGAAGGCCGCCGCATTTACGACAACATCCGCAAGGCCATCCAGTTCCTGCTCGGCTCGAACATGAGCGAGGTCATCAGCATCTTCGTCGCCACGCTCCTGGGCTTCACGATCCTCGAGCCGGTGCACCTGCTCTGGATCAACCTTGTGACCGACTGCTTCCCGGCGCTCGCGCTCGGCATGGAAAACGCCGAGAAGGACATCATGCAGCGCCGCCCGCGCAGCGCGAAGGCCGGCATCTTCGCCGGCGGCATGGGCGGGGATATCGCGTATCAGGGTCTGATGGTATCGGTACTAGTGCTCGCTTCCTATTTCATCGGCCACTTCATGGAATCCGGTGTGTGGGAGATCCCGGCAAACGGCCTGAGCCCCGACGGCACGACCATGGCGTTCCTCACCATGTCCATGGCGGAAATTTTCCACAGCCTGAACATGCGCTCGCAGCGCGGCAGTCTCTTCACGATGGGCTCGCGCAACTGGGCGCTGCTCGTCTCGTCTCTCGCGGCGCTGCTTCTGACGACGCTCGTGTGCGAGGTGCCGTTCATCGCCGCGGCGTTCGATTTCACCAGTGTGGAATTTAATGAGTATATCATCGCTATCGGCATGGGTTTCCTCGTTATCCCGATCGTGGAGATCGTGAAATTCTTCCAGCGTCTCGCGGCAAAGAAGAAAGTCGGACAGAATTAACAATTTGTCTATGCAAATTCCTTTTTGTGTGGTATAATATGCTCACAACCACGAAAGGAGTTGGATGGAATGAAATTCACCATCACGGGCAAGAAGCTGGAAGTCAGCGAGGAACTCCGCGCCTACGCCGAGAAAAAGGTCGGCAAGATCGAACGCCTTTTCCGCAGCGGAGACAGCGAAGCCTTCATCACCTTCAGCCGCGAACGCGGTCGCTACACCGCCGAGGTCACTCTCAAAAACAACGGTATGTTCTACCGGGTGAGCGAGACGACCGGGGATATGTTCGCGTCCATTGACTCCGCCTGCGCGTCCATCGAGCGCCAGATCCGCAAGAACAAGACCCGTCTTGAGAAGAAGCTCAAGGCCGGCCCGATCGAGTGGACGGATACCGGTGTCGGCCCCGTGGACGAAGAAGAGGAAAGCGGCGATTTCACCATCGTCCGCACCAAGCGCTTCTCCATCAAGCCGATGACGCCGCAGGAGGCCATCCTGCAGATGAACCTGCTGGAGCATGAGTTCTATGCCTTCCTCAACAGCGAAGACGCGGATGCCTTTTCGGTCGTCTACCGCCGCAAGAACGGCGGCTACGGCCTGATCTCCGATACGGAGGAATAAACCGAATATACGCAAAAAGGCAGGGGCAAACCTCCCTGCTGGTAAGACAGTAAAATCAAAATTCTTGGAACAGGCATGATTTCGGTCATGCCTGTTCCGCTTTTAGCAGCTCATCCACAGGAATATAGCCCACAAGGTCGTACTCGATATGTACCTTCTGTCTGCGCTTGCCGCTGGACTTGTCAGGTGCATCCACATGCTCGCGTTTATACTCCCGTGCAATCTTGTTGGGGAAATGCCCCAAACCCCTGAACGATTTCAGAGAAAT
>ERZ827490.1904-NODE-1904-length-24501-cov-3.030925_pt1 | contig 24501 bp, 9 predicted proteins | sample MGYA00519770_ERZ827490 | MGnify/ENA primary metagenome ERZ827490 (study PRJEB31778, sample SAMEA3449324) | human gut metagenome | biome: human gut; feature: human-associated habitat; material: faeces | place: United Kingdom | collected 2010/2012 ...
TCGATGACCTGAAGGGCCTCAAGGAGAACGTCATCATCGGTAAGCTCATCCCGGCCGGCACCGGTCTGGCCCGCTACCGCAACGCCACGGTGGAGCCCGACAAGGCCATCCGCGACACCATCTACCCGAACTTCGGGCTTGGTGGCGATATGGGCGAAGGCGTCGACTTCGGCGACGGCGATATGGCCGATGTGGACTTCTCCCACATCGACTTCGGCGATCTGAAGCTCGGCGAGGACTTCAACCCGGATGACTTCCTCAACGACGAAGGCGGCACCGCCGACTTCGGCGGAGAGACCGTCTGATCCGCTGAACAGCGGCCGGTTTGCATGACAAACCGCAACGCCTAGAACGAATGGCCCGGAACCGGTAGAACGGTTCCGGGCCATTCGCATAGTTCAGGGCGTTATCGGGAATGCGCGATCAGGGATGCATGCCGTGTCCGCTGATGCCGTTCGTTTGTCGGGGGCTTGTCGGCGTTTGTCGGCGTGTTCCGTTGCGTTTGCTTGCCGGCGCGTTTGGGAACCCCGCCGTTGAGCTTGCATGATGCGTGATTGGGCGGCTGGTCGACGAAGCCGTTGTGCAACCGACCGTGCAAACCGCTGCGGTCGCAAAGGCAGAGGCGTGGTCAGGGCCAGCCAACGGTGTGCAGGGGTCAGTGACGCCGATGCCGCGGAACGCACCTGATCGATCTGCCGCCAATACGCCACGGCATCGGTCGCAGTCGCCTGCGCATCCGCGAATGCCGCGGCATCGGCGGCATCGGCCAGCTGACGAACCATACCGGCGATGGCGGGGCATTGCCGTTCGATGATTGACGCCTGCATACGCCGAGTACGGTTGAGGGGAACGTCAGCCAGATCGGCATGGCGAAGGTGCTCGACCAGCATCCGCCATCCCGCCGCCATGCACAGTCGTGGAACAGGTATGCGCCGGGCACGTCGCACTCGAAATGCGTTATAGAGCAACGCCGATCCCGCCGCGGTCCCTACCAGCCATACAGGGCTGAGACACAGCGCCACAACGCCAGCAATACGAAGAAACGCATGCCACGCCCGAGGCTTTTTCGATGCCGAGGTATTCCGTTCCCTTTGCTGCGCCTGGTCTGGAGGATCGCGTTCCTCACGGAGCGGGTCGGCAAGCGAAGGCGATGACCGCACCAAAGGGGATTCAACGCTCGTAGGAGTAAGATCCTGCGACTCGTCAGGGGTTTTCGTCTCCTTCGGAGTGGGAAAGAACGGCACCCACCCGAACCGTTCAAGCTCGATCTCCACCCACGCTTCAATATCATTGCCCGTGAATTCGGTTACCGTATGGCCGTCGATCTGCTTCGCGCGCGTTGACGACAGCATGCCGTTGCCATCCTTGGGAATAACGCCGAGGACTACGCGACTGGGCAAACCGAGTTCCCGAGCCATCAACGCCATCAGGGAGGCATATTGTTCGCCATCGCCCACCATGCCGCTTCCCTGCAGCATCGAGAGCAAACGATGACTGCCATGCCCGGCCATCGAGGGATGCTCGCCTTGCAAGCCATGCGAGAACCATCCCTCGGAATGCAACCATGTAGACAGTGCCAGGGCCATCGCCCCTCCGGTGGTCTGCCCGCCGGCGATGCCCGAAGCCAACGCGCCTATTTCACGAGGAACACTGTCGGCCGACGATACGGTGGCTTCGGTGCCCGCTGCCGCTGCGATATCCGTATTCTTCGGAATGGGGCGAAGTATGGTACCGACGGTGTAGACCATACCTTCCTCCATGCCGGTCGGATATATGGCCGCGTTGGTTTCTGCACTGTAGAACAGATTGCGCCGATCCGCATGGCCCTGCATGGTTATGCCGCTTGGCGTGCCGGCGACGGGCAGCCAGCTATGGTCGGAAAGCCCTTTGCCTATGGCGAAGGTGACGGTTGTGCCGTTGCCGCTGGCCGTACCGGTTTCGGCGCTATATGCCGTTGTGTCGGACTTGGCGGTACTGGACTTGGCAGTGTCGTACTTGGCGGTGTCGGAAGCGCCCGATCCCATAACACGGTAGGTGGCGGTCCCGCGCTCGTCGGCGCACCCGGCGACATTCCACACATTGCCGTCGAAACAAGTCATGACAGCCATACGCACCGGAGTGGCGGCAGGTAGATCGTATGCGGTGAGAATCGTATCGTTACGATGCTCCTTGACAAATGTGCGCATGCCGGCAAGCGGACTGGTGGTGTCCCTCATGATGAGCGGCGGCTCGTAATGGTCGCGCAGTACGAATCGATGATGTGGCATGAGCCTGCATGAGCCCAAGCCGGCGCCAAGCGCCAGTGCCAGCACCAACAGCGACGCCAGCCAGCGTCGCGGACGGCTCCATCCGCATCGCGCGGCGGTCCAGGGGAGAAGCACGGCGATGGCGGCGGCTCCCAACAGGCCGGCATGCCAGCCGTCTTTGGTGCCCAACAGGGCGGACAGGGCGAAGGTGACGAGAATGGGGATTGCTGGTGCAACGCCGAATCCGGCGATGCGGCTCAGGGCGGCGCTGGAGGCGGCCAGCGCACACCAGAGCGCCATCGTCCATACCGCCGGCAACGACATGGCATCCGTGCCGACCGGTGGTGTGGCGGAGATCAGAAACTTGTAGGAGGCAAGCAATTGATTCCATCGTTGGGTGATCGTGCCGACGGCAAACGCTGCCGTATCACCGGTCACGCCGGGGAAAACGAGCGCCGGCCCGATAAGAAACTGACAGAGCATCATGAACGCCAGCGTCGCCATCCACCGGATGACAGGCTTCGACCGGCTGGCACGCCGGAATACGGATGAACAGATCGCCGGCAGGCATCCGCATGCCGTTGCCGTCAGCACGCTGATTGCCCATGCGGTTGGATGGTCGTATACTCCGACAAGATTGCCGCATGCCAACACGGTGAGTGCAAACACGCACGCCAGATTGACGGTGACGGACGCAAACCCGCGCGAATCCGCTGTTTCGGACGCCAAGGCGCGTGGGGGAGCAGGGTATGACGCTGCCGTCGCGGACTGCCGCGCCGACTGCCGCGCCGACTGCCGCGTCGACTGGATGGAGATGGTGACGGGGCGTGTGCGAGCCCATTCGGGGACGTCCCGCCGGACTGCCCTGGATGGGAGTGCGTGTGCCGCCATGACCAATGCCTTCGCTGTGGCGGGCGATGTTGGCGTGCCAGTCGATGCGGATGATGCGGTCGACGAATGACGTGTTGGCGTGTCATGCCATGCGCCCATAGCGGCTCACCGCCTTCCACAGCTGGACAAGCTGGTCGAGCGAGCCAACGGTAAGTATCGTCTCGTCCGCGTGGGGAGCGATGGATGGCTCGGCATCGGCGTTCGCCACTATGACGATGCGAGTGGCTTGTGGGTAACGCCCCTTGATCCGCGATCGCAGCGTATGGGCGTCATGACGGGAGCCGATCACATGGCAGTACATCGAGATGCCGTGCTGTGGTGGGGAAGCGGTGTCGCACGGCTGGGCGGTCCGGTTGGTCTGCGGGGTGAAGCCGCTGCACAGGTCGAGCAGATCCGCCACGCGTTGAATGCCGATCCGACCTGAAACGGCATCGACGTATAGGCGATCATGCCGGTTCAGACAATGCGCTCCGATCGACGCGACCACGGATACGGCCAGTTCGAATTCCTCCCTGTCCGAATAGTCCGAGGCATTCGAATCGAAGCACAGCCGGGTCGTTGAACAACGGGTGCGATCATATTGACGAATCATCGGAACACCTGTTTTTGCCGTGCTCAGCCAATGCACGCCGCGCATGTCATCCCCTGGAACATAGGGGCGTAACCCCTGAAAGGAAATCCCATCATCCGCAATACCGGGCAGGTCGTCGCCGTCAAGATCCTGGAAACGCCCTGTCAGCGAGTATGGCAGGGAGACGGTTCTCGGATGAATGTGGACGGTTGGTCCTGTACAGAGCCGTTGCTCATGACAGGTGAGGGCGAACGGTCCTGCCTGCTGTATCGACAATGATTCGATGGCGATCCGTGAGCGTGGCGGAGCGTTCAGACTCAGGCCGATTCGATGCTCCTGCCCGGCGTGGAGTGGAGGAACGGGAATATGGTGCGGGGTGCCGTCGATATGCAGAACCATAGCGGAGGGAAGCATTACGGAAACCGGGGTATGCAGAATCATCTGAATGCCGACATCATGCCCCTGAACCACATGCAGGGCGTCGACGCTCAGTGCTGCGGTGATACTGCTGCACGGTGTGGGGAGTATGAGTGCCGCACCCAGCACGCTCAGTACTACGACTGCGAACACCAGCAGTTCATGCCAACCCAACAGGGCGAAAGCCGGAATCAGAACCATGCCGAACAATCCGGCAAGTCTGCCTGATGTGGTGATGTCGGGCAGACGTCGCAGACCCATGCTTCGGGCACGATGTTGCGAAACCGATGGAATCAAAGAGCGTGCTCGCGCCGCCAGCACGCCGGCAAAGGATTTGACGGCGGCGAACGGTGAGCGTGCCAATGCCGGTGCCAACGCAGGACGACGAAGCCAATGGGATCGCGCTGTCATGGCAGGGCCCTTTCCCCGCCCATCGACGGTACCGGAACCTGTTCGCTGATGCGTCGCACAACATCCTCCTGACGTATTTCGGCGCATGCCGCTTCATCGGTGAGTGCCAGACGATGCGCAAGTACGGCGACGACATGCTCCATAACATCGTCAGGCAGCACGTAATCGCGGCCATTCGCTGCAGCGGCAACACGTGCGCAGCGCAACAACGCCAGCGCGCCGCGCATGGACGCGCCGGACGCCACCTGACTGTCACAACGCGTCTGTTCAACCAGTCGGACGATGTACTCGCCAATGGCATCATCCACGTGTACGCGCTCGGCAATGCCGCGCATGGCAAGCATCCATGACGATGCATGCGCCGGGACATCGGATGATGGCGATCCCGATCCGCTCGATCGGTTATCCGATGGGCGAAAACCATCCGAGCCGGTCGTCTCGACGCACTTGCGATGACTGGCATTGCGCAGAATCAGCAGTGCGGATTCACGTTCCGGATGCCCCAGCGATATACGCATCATGAACCTATCCATCTGCGCTTCCGGCAAGGCATAGGTGCCAAGATGGCCGGAAGGATTCTGCGTGGCGATCACCATAAAAGGCTGCGGCACGTCATATGTCGTTCCATCGATGGTGATCTGTTCCTCCTCCATTACTTCCAATAGGGCCGACTGCGTTTTCGGTGAGGCCCTGTTGATCTCGTCGGCCAGCACCAGCGAGGCGAATACCGGCCCCTTCCTCCACGAGAACGTGCCGGTGCTCTGGTCATACAATGTGACGCCCAGCACATCGGACGGCAGCAGATCCGGTGTGAACTGGATGCGTCCGAACGTCGAGCCGATTGTGTGCGCCGTGGTGCGGGCCAATCGTGTTTTTCCGGTGCCGGGCTCGTCTTCCAACAGCAGATGCCCGCCGGCGAACAATACCGTGAGCAGCTGCCTGATCGCAGTCGGCTTGCCGATGATATCGGCCGCTATGCGTTCCGAAAGTTCGGCGAATACCCGTCGGAACGCCTCGACGTTTTCCGGTGCTGCAGCGGGCGGCATATCGCCGTTGCCATCAGGACTGGCATATGAGCTGCGATCGGTGGCGGGGATTGCGCCCAACAGAGTATTGGCATTGGCATCGGCACGGGGGCGTGGCTGGTTCCGCCCCGCCTCAGGCATATGATGCGGCACGGTGAAGGGGTATGCGCTCGCGGTTCGGGCGGTGACCGATTGGCGTGTGGCGTCCGATATGCGCGTGGCGTCAGATATCCGGGTTTCGTCCGGTATCCGGGTTTCGTCCGGTATCCGTCCCTCAATGGGCGGGTGCTCGGGGCTACTGGGAATACGTACGCAATTCATAGGTGTCTCCTGAATAGTGGTTGTTTGATGGTGCTATTGCATGTCCGGAATTCGTGTCGCGCCGGCTTCGCAGCATCGCCGGCATGGAAGAGGGAATGACGGCGCGTGCGCCCTCCACAAGATTCCCCGTGGACTCATGCACTGCGTCAAGCCGGTGGTCACCGCCGTTGGCGGTGACGTGAACCGTCCAACGGTATGAGGCGGCATCCGGCAGCGAGGACACGTCGATGCGTTGGGCGGCTGATGGTTCCCATACGAAGGGAACCGCATTGATGAGCAGACGAATGGTGGCTGGTTGCCCATACGTGTCTATACGGCCGCCACGCACGATGATGTGGTTGCGTCCATCCCATCGGATGGAGGTCGGTGGCGTGATATTCGCGGCAGGCTTGTTCATACTGAGATCGGCGGGCCCGATCATGGTGGCTCCGGATTCGCCGTTCAGCAGAGCGGTGACGGTCCCCGTTTCGCATGGGGCCCAGGGGGCTGGCGTGTATTCCAATACACCGGTTTTCCGGGAACTGGTCATGCCATGCAATTGGGCCATAACGGAATCGGCTTTGCCGGTAATACGCCATCGCATGGTACAAACGGCATCCGAACCGTCCGCGTTCGCGAACTCGGCGCGTCCTATGGGCGTGACGGGAGTGACCGATGCCGATTCGGAACGCATCTGCAGACCATGATTCGTCTCCACGGTGGCGTTTATCGACAGTTGTGAGAAGAACTCGCCATCTGCGATGTCGAATGCGAACGAGGTGCTTGTGCAAGTCGGCTCCCTGCTCAGTGCGTGGCCATTCACCGTAATGCTGGTGCAGGAATTGCCGCGCATCTCGCCTAGGGCGATCGATCCCCTGATGATATTCGGCTCGCTGGCATCCTGGCGCATGGTGATGAAAGGACGATCGGGGATGCCGTAGACTTCACCGGCGTTCACGGTCAGGCTGGCCTGATTTCCGGATCCGACGGCATTCGCGGCGCGGACGCCAACGGTGAACGACAGGGAAGCGGATAGCATGGCGTCCGAGATCTGGAATGAGGCTTGTAAAGCATCGGCCTCGATCTGCTGTTCATGGCGGCTGCCGTCGGAACCGGTGAGCGTGACGGTGTAGGACGTCGGTGCGCTGAACGCCGTGCCGCTGCCGGAAGGAGGCTGCCACGTGACGTGCAAAGCGTTCCTTCCGCCGGTCGCCTGGAGGCGCAACGGCGTTCCCGGAGGAGTGTCCGGAGTAGCAGTGACGGTGTTGGAATACGCCGACCAGCCGATATCGTTTCTGGCTCGCACCGTGAACGTGTATTGCCTGCCATTGGACAATCCGTCGATGGTGCACACCGTATCGGTTCCGCACGATACCGTGTTATGGCCGGTGGCATGCACCTCGTATTCAAGAATCTCAGCACCATTGTTCCTGCCGGGATTCCAGACTAGGGTAACGGCTCCATCCTGCGATTGCGCGCGCATGATTGACAGTGACGGGGCGTCGGGAACGTCCGTTGTCGCCACATGCAGTATGCCGGTGATCATGCGGTCCTTCGCCCGGGTCGCGTCCGCGACGGTAACGGCGACATCATACGAGCCGCTGCCATTGATGGCGCGTACTGCGATGTCGCCTGATTCGTCGCATCGTATCGTGACGGACTCTCCTGTGGCTGTGCCAGTGTCTGTGCCTGTGCATTGCGTTACCGTAAGCGGAGTGCCGGGGAAGGGGTTATAGGCGTCGGCCAGTATGTTGACATGCTGTGTTGCGCCGGCGTGCAGCCGTATGGTCCGTTCCGCGATGCGGGCGAGCGGACGCGACGAGGCCACGATGCGCACGCTCAATCCCGCTTCCACCGTATCCGTTCCGGCATGGATACGAATCGGAATGCTGACGGTTGCGCCGGGACTGGCTTCATCGGCGACGCGTATCCGCAACTGCCCGGTGTTCGACACGGTGGCTTGTATGGCTTGAGAGGTCAGTCCCCCCGAATAGGTGAAACGCTCCGAAGACTCGCGATGGCTGGTGGATACGGTCAATGCATGCAGGTCGATGAGGCGATCGGTATCGCCGGGTGCCATATCGATTGTCGTTGTGGGGAACGTGGGCAGTGATTGCCGTCCTCCCGTAACGGTGACGGGCACCATGATCGTTGCGGATGCGCCAGGTTTTCCGCTTCTGGGATCGGCGTCCGTGGCGGTGAGCGCGATCGAAGCCGGGCCGGCATAATCGTTCGGGGCGGTGAATCGTATGGTTTTCCCGCCGTCAAGCGTTATGCCGTCCCCGCCTTTGGCGGTTGCGATGGGTTCGCGGCTGTCGGCATAGGCCGTTTTCCCTGCGCCGACGCGTACATAATCGGTAAGGGCGAAGGTGATGGTTTTCCCCGATGGTGCGGTCAGTTCCGGTGCATCGTGTCGCAGCGTCGGTGGAAAGGCCCCGTATGCCGGTACATGGATGAAGGCGGTGGAGCTGAGTCCATGCACGGTATTCGTAACGGTGTATGGAATCGTGTACGCCTCCTGCGCGAGTTCCAACGTGATGACGGTACCCTGCACGCTGCCGTGCGCTTGTCGCCGGGCCGCATCGTCCACGTGCACGGATAATTCGCTGAACGGGCCGGAAGGGTTTGCGATCCGGTCCGCGATATTCACCGTCACCTTGCGTTTGCTGAGCGTTGTATGCGCCGCGATCCTGTGGTCGTAGGCTTGCGGGGGTCTGATTCTGGCGGTTCTGCTGACCTGTACGCTCAGTGTGGCAGTGTCTTCAAGACCTGCCTGATTGCGCACGGTATAGATGATGTAGTAGGTGCCTTCGTGCTCGGGCGCTGTGAAGGTGATTGCGCTGCCGGTCACGCGGGCGTCGATTCGCCCGTGGGTCTCCAGTTTGCGCAGCAGCGTAAGATTCGCGCCGTCGTGCGATAGGTCATTGGCGGTGACGGGCACGGCGAGTGTGCTTCCGGGGCGTACTGTTACATCATCGTCGCGGGCCGTTACGCCGCTGGGTGAGGATGCCGCGGATATGCCTACCCGGATCGTGGCTTGGGATTTGCGTCCGGACCAATCCTCCACCGCATAGGAGAAGCTGTCGGTACCGTTGGCATCGGTATAGGCCTCGTAGATCATGTAATCCGCGCCGGTTTCCACGATTCGCCCGCGCGCGGGAGTCTCGTTGCCCAATCCCAACAGCATCACGTCGTCGGCATCGTCGATGCCGCCAAGTGCGATGGGGATGCGTACCGTGCCGCCTGGGGCGACTCGGGTTTGGATATCGCGCGGTTTGGGTGGTTTTTTGCCGTCGGCATCACGCTGGTGTACGGCAAAGGTCACGGTTGCGGACACGGTTTCGCCGTAGTCGTTGCCGACGGTGTAGACGGCCGAATATTCTCCGGGGCGGTCCGGCGCCTGGTAGCGGATAGCATGTTCCGATGCGTGCACCGTGCCCTGAAAGGATGCCGTGGTGTTCAGCCTGCCTTCCAGCATCATTCCGGCATCCTCGTCATAGCGTATATGGCTCAGCACATCCACGGTGCGGGTGCCGCCGCATCGCACGGGGACGGTGAAGTCCTCGGCGCGTATCAGTGCCGGGCCTGAAACCGTGCTTGTCGGATGCACGATGATGCTTCCCTGCGAGGTGCCGACCGCATTCACTGCGGTATAGGTGATGGTGATCGGAGCGTCCAACGGGTGCCGGGCTTCCAGATGCACTCTGTTTCGTGCCACTACGGTCGTGCGGATCGTGGTATCGGGCGGTGCCGAAGCGGAAGCGAGGGAAAGCACGCCGCCCATCGGGTCGAGGTCGTTGGATAACGGCTCGAGTATGGCGGTGCCGTTGGCTCCTAATACGACGACATCGTTTGTCGTGATGGGCGTGGAATGTTCCGTGGCAGGCGGACTGACGTTGAATCGTATGGTTCCTGCGGATTGCTGTCGCCCCTGTCGCACCGTGAACGGCACGTGGTAGGTGCCTGGCGAGGCCGCGGTGAACGAGACGGTCATGTCCGATCCGTTTGCCGTCGCGCTCGTGTTCTCTGCTGTCGTGACGTCGGTCAATAACGGGGTATGCGTGCCAGTGGCATGAATGTAGGGCGACAGGTCGACGGTGACGGGAACCGCCGAGATGGCATCCTGCGATATCGGGTCGATCTGCGCGCCCAGACTATCCGCGGCGTGAATGGCGAAGAACACGATTCCCGTCGTGGCGGCGGTTCCATCGGAAACGGTCAGCTCAACACCGATCCTGCCTGATTCCACCGTTCCGGCGTCGAAGGTCAGCCGCCCATCCGCGCGGGCGGAGAGGCGTGTGCCACTGTTCTGGGGCTTTGCCGATACCAACGTCAGCGGATCGCCGTCCGGGTCGGTGAAGGAATCCAGCACGCTTGCCGTGTAGGATGCGCCCTGTTCGACGGGGATATCCGCAGGAACGTCGGTCTGCACCGGCGGCTGATTGCGATTGGCCTCGGCGACGTTCAGGCGTACGGAGGCGGAAGCGCTTTGGCCGTGCCCGTCCGAAACGCTGTAGGTGAACCGTATGGTGCCGCTTGGCAATTCGGAAGCATCGACCTGCAGATATCGCCCATGACGAACCGGCGTGATGCGCACAGCGCCACCTGTCGGCGCGCCGATCCGGTCGATACGAAGCGCGGAACAGCCGGTGCTTTCGTCGTTACGTAGCACGTCAAGCGTCATGCGGTTTGACGGGCGAATGCCGAATTCATCATCCACAGCCCGTATATGGCCGGTGGACGAGGATGAAGAATCGCAGTCGGGCGTTACGGAATGCTTGGCTTCCAAGGCTGTGGAGGAATCCTCGCGCTGCTGGTCGCGATCCGGTTGCAGGGCGTTCCACTGCAGCGCGATGGTCTCAGACGAACGCTGTGGGTCCCAGATGGTGCCGTTTGCAACGTCGTTGAGCACAACATGACGATGGTTGGCCCGAAACACCAGCTCCGAGGAAGGCGTCACCGATGCGAGCGATATGAAATCCGCATGTTCGGCAGACGGCGAGCATGCTTGGACGGCATTATCGGTATGCTGCGCGAACGCCGCATGCACGCATCCGCCAGCCGAAACCGGTTGCGCCGGCGCTCCCGAGCCTAGGGAATCCAACAGCACGGGTTCGGGCGACTGCGTCCGAAGGCTGATCAGGGCGAGTTTGCCCGGCAGAGCAATCGCAACCCAGCCGGATTGCCTGTCATCGGTCGGCGTCGACTGCAAGAGCATGCGCCCGGAATCATCGATGGTGGTTTCGCCTCCCGGGAACACGAGCCGATTGCCTGATAATACGACGGGAACACCGTCGACTACGGTGAATGCTGAAACAGCCAGGCGCTTACCGCCGGACAGGGAACAGACCGATGCCGCTCGTCGGTCTGAACGTGTGAACGACAATCCCGTGCCGTCGCTCGGCCGGTACCCCCATACGGTGCCTTGGTAATCGACGACCGCCTTGCCTCCGGTTCCCAACCGCATGACCGGCGTGCCGCTCGCCTTGGCAAGTTCACCGATGCGTTCCAGGGAGCCGGTGTGCAGGTCGCCGCTGCGACGGGAAACCATCGCCACGGTTCCGCCGCCCAGCAGCATGATGCTGTCGCGTGTGGAAACGTCATAGTCGGTGATGTTCAACGTCGGTGCGTCTATGGAAGCGATATGCGTGCTTCCGGCAAGCAGCGCATCGTCTCCGGATTGCAGGATGTCGAAGCGACCCTTCATGGCGCGCACCGCTCCTGTGGGCTCTTCGATGTCCGCATTGAACCGTACCGCCTTGCCGTGGCTCTGCGACATGACCCATACGCTGCCATCGTCGCAGTGCACCTGATGCCTGACTACGGACTGCACCACCAGCACGCCGGCTATGAAGGCCAGCAGCATAACGAGGATGAGCACTGGGGGAATGCGCCGGCGTATGTGCGGCGGCATGGGGAAAGAAGATGGTACATCGGCGTTGCGTATGCGGCGCCATAGACGAGGTGAAGGCAAAGGCATGATGATCCGTTCGGTGAAGTGGCGGCGGGGATTATGAGGGCAGGGACTCGAAGTGAGGGCGAATACGGTGCGATGGCGGTAAGGCGAAGCGCTATGGAAACGCCATCCGGCAGACTCAGGCAGACTCCAGCGGATTTTGGCAGACGAAAGCATGCAACGGCATGTAACGACAGACAACGGAAATGGATCTGCGTCGCCATCTGCGCCGAATCGGCATGGGCGCAGCCAGGTCTTCCGGCATCCGGCCGGCTACAGGCGTGTCATGGTGTCGGCCGAGGTCAGGAGATCCGCATCCGCGCCTGAACGTTCGACTCCTCGGCATCAAGGATGTGAACCGGTTCCGGCATCTGCACCGAATCCGTATGCGTGCCGGCTAGCACGATCAGGAACAGCAGCAGCGGAATCGCGGAGAGTACCGCCATAGGCGTTTTGCGCCAAGGCGAGCGCCGATTCCGGTCTGCACGGCCAGGCCGCGTGACGGATCGTCCTCTCGATGGAACGACTGATCGCGGTGAGGAGATTGCCATGCCGGTGGGTGCTTCCGCGACCGGGGAGAGCATCGTGCGCTTGGAGGACACCAGTAGATCTGCGCGCCGCAGCTCCAATGCAAAATCCGGCATGGAGGGGAATCGGTCCGATGGATTCTTCGCCATTGCCCGCCGCAACAGCAGTTCGACGGGTTCAGGAACGTCCGGGTGGTTGAGCGGGGGTACCGGCTGGGAGAGAATGATGCTCCGCAGCTGCGCACTGGACCGTGGGCGATACCCGTATTCGAACGGTGACGCCCCGGCAAGCAAGGCATACAGCAATGCGGCTAGGGAATACATGTCGGTGCCTTCGCATGGCTTGCGATGCGCAAGCGATTCCGGTGCCGACCAGGGGATCGAATAGCAGGCGTCGTCTGCCCCGTAAATGCTGCAGGCGGTGCCGAAATCGGCTAGCATGGGCTCGCCTGCAGCGGTGATCAGCACATTGCCGGGTTTGATGTCGCGGTGCACTATACCCGCGCGGTGCACCGCACAGAGCGCATCCGCCAATTTGACGCCGAGACGAAGCATGTCGGCGCAAGAGGTTTCGCGGGTGCGCAGCAGACTATGGCAGTTGCCGCCGGACGCATATTCGAAAACAAGGTAGTTCAAGCCAGGGCCTGCGGTCCCCATCGCAAGCAAGGGAAGAATGTGAGGGTGCTGCGGCAGCAGCCCCAGAATGTGGGCTTCATGGGCGATGCGAGCCGAAGCCTGCGGGTGGCGGGCGACATTGCCCACCTTGACGGCCACCGGGCGGTTCCGGTCCAGCTGTCGGTAGAGGTATACGTTCGCGGTGGAGCCTGAACCAATCGGGCGGACGAACGTGAATCCGTCGATGGTCGGTGGCTCGGAGCCTAACGGAGGCGAGGTGTTCTTGATCATGATTCGTTCCTTCCACATTGAGGGTGTAAGCATTCTGCGTGACGGCATGGACGGGGGAAACGGAACAGCACGGCGAGTCGTATCTCATCCGTTGGAACACGCGATGAAACGGCATGGAAATCCGTAAGGCCGGTACCTGCCGGCGTGCGTAAGCGGTTAGTCTGGGAGCATGGGTGATCTAGGGAATGCAACGAATGCAATCGAAACGCTGATCAACGGGGAAACGGCGAGACCGTTGTTGATCGCCGGTATGCCCGGGGGCGGGAAAACCACGCTGTGCTATCGGTCGTTGCTGTCCGCGCTGCGCAGATTCGGCGACAACGGAGCCATCATGTGCGTTCCCAACCGTAATCTGGCCAGCAGCCTTTCCGACATGGCCATTCGCGAACTCGGAGCGCTCGCCCAGGCCAGGCCTGTCACCACGTTATCGGCGGTCGCGTTCCGCATCATCGCGGCCAACCGGTCGTTCCGCAAACTGCCGATGCCCAAACTGCTCAATGGTGCCGAACAGGACGCGTTGCTGCGTCAGGTGCTGGCTGTGCACCTGCGGCATGCGGTCAGTGGTGATCTATGCGACACCTGTCATCTGCTTAGGTATTACTTCGCACAGGATGATTGGGCGAACGCCGTGGCCCCGACATTGAACGCCGGGACCGCTTCGAATGGCGGGAACATCGGCGCAGGTTCCACCGCCGCGATATTCGAAAACGGCATTTCCGCCTCATTCGTCAGCCAGCTGCGAGACATGCTTGCCCGCATGGATGAGCTTGGCGTGACACCGGAGCGCGAAGGCGATCTGCTGGAAGCTCCGCGGCATTTCCCGCAAGGCGATTGGCGAGATGAGGAACGCCTGACGGTGCAATGGCGTCTCGCATTCGCGCTGCGTGGCGAATACGCGCACGCTCTTGCCGACACCTATTCCGGCGAGTACCGTCTTGACGCCTCCAAACTGCTGGTCGAAGGCGCCGCGGTGCTGGAACGCCCGGATGGGTCCGACGACGGTCGGCTTGCCGATATGGTGCCCCGAATGCTGATTGTCGATGATTTTCAAGACACCACACTTGCCGGACTGCGTTTTATCGAAACATTGCACAACCGGGGAACGGCCATTGTGCTTGCGGGCAATCCCGACGAATCCGTGCAGACCTTCCGCGGGTCCTACCCTGAATACCTGTTCGATCGTGCACAACACGGGGATCTGCAGGCTCGGCTTATCGAGCTGGAAAAGGATCGGCGAGACCGCGACGCGCCGGATTATCGCTCGCTTGTGGCCACGCGCGTATCGCTGTCCATCACATCCCCCGAACGCAATGCACCGCCCATGCCGCAGCGTCCCGGCAAAATGCCGGTATGTCCAGGCGCTTGGCCGGTTTCCGCAGTGAAGCATACCGACGACTCGCTGCAAACCGCCATCTACCGCAGTGCACGCGAGGAGCTTGACGATGTGGTGTGGCGCATCAAACGCTCCCATCTCGACAGGGGAACCGAATGGAACGACATGGCCGTCATCGCCCACGACAATGCCACCGTGCGCCAATTCGGCGAACGACTTCGGCGCGACGGGGTGCCGGTCCGGTATTCGTCGGTAACCCGACCGTTGAAATCCGAACCGTTTGTGCAGGGATTGTTCGCGTTGATCGAATTGGCCCAACTGCGCGAGCAAGGACTTGATGGTACCGATATGAGCCTGAAAAACATCGGCGCGTTCGCCCGTTCGCGTATCGCCGCGCTTATGGGCAGTGCGTTGATCACCACCGGTGGCAAGCCCGGCGAGGGGGCGCCTGCGCGTATCGAACCGATCGAATCCGCCATGAGCTCATTGGAATCGTTGGCGTGGCTCGAAGGGGTGGCCGAGGATCCCAACGGGCATGCGGTTGCAGACGAGCCCACCGACGAAACCGCAGGGCGCGCGGTCGACGGCAGCGAACTTGCCCGCATTGTGCGTGAATGGGAGGCTCTGAAGGAGTCCGAGCGGCGCAATGGTGCCGATATGACGATTCAGATTGCCGATGTGGCCGACGGCACAGGCGAAGAGCGGCCTGCGGCGTTCAGTGTGCTGTCGCAGTACGCCATGCTCGCCCTGGACGAGAAGACGGCTCCATGCGCCGACATGCTGGGGGTGATCGGCAGCGTCGTAGGGGGAGGTCCGCATCTTAAGGCGTTCCAAAGGGTGTTCCGCCTGATCGACCGCGTGGCGGAGGGAATGCGGGCCCTGCCGTCGAAGGAACCTCAGTTCGTGCTGGCTTTGGCATGGGATGTTACCGGCGTGGCCGAGCACTGGCAGCGCATGGCATTGAAGAACACGCCGGAGGGTCGTGCCGCCAACGACAGGCTGGACGCGGCCATGAGACTGTTCCAATATGCGCAGGGCGGCATGATCGGAACGGATATTGACGGGTTCATCGACCAGGTGCGTTCCATGGAGATCGAAGCGGATTCCCTGGCGAAGACCGGGCCGGTGGAACAGGCCGTGACATTGACCACGCCGGCCGGCGCTTCGGGCAGGCATTGGGCGTGCGTGTGGATTCCCGCGTTGCAACAGGATGTGTGGCCGAATCTTGCCGAACGCGCCACACTGTTCGGCGGCGAGGATCTTGCCGATGTCGTTCTTCATGGCGACGCCGCGGCGCAACCTTGCAGCAGCGGGCACGATGCGCGGTTGGAAACGGTTCTCGCCAGCGAGAAGAAAAGCTTTCTGGTGGCGATCACCCGCGGTGCCTCGGTGATGGTCAGCGCCGTGTTGAGCGACGATACGACGCCATCGGATTTCATGTACGGCTATTTGCCGGAGCATTGCCCACGTGACATCGATGCCGTGACATTCGCCACGGTGGGGGAGTCCGGCGATAACGGTGAATTTGCCGGTCTGGATGCCGATCCGCGTGGACTGGTCGCCCAGGCGCGCGTCATGCTTGCCCGCTACCCGGAGCATTCGCCGCAGGCGTGCGATGCCAGGAAGACGCTCGCGCTGCTTGCCGAGCATGGCATCGATGTCGCCGATCCCGATTACTGGCCGTTCCTCGACGGCGCGGATAGCACCGAAAGGCAGGACGGCGCACAGAACACGGCGGATGCTGCGCGGAAGGCCGGCATCACATCGAGAAGCGTCGAGGAAACCTTGGATGACAACGGCAGTCCTGTCGTCACATTGTCCCCGTCCGCAGTGGACAACCTCTGGGCCTGCCCGGTGTGCTGGCTGCTGGAGAATCGTTTTGCAGGCCCGCGCATCGGTTCCGCCGCCACAAGCTTCGGCACGCTCATCCATGCCGTCGCGCAGAAGGGCAGCGCGGAGGGTCTTGACCTTCCGGGCGCCGTGGCGGGTTCGTCCGTCGGAGGCGCGGTCGATGCCGTCGCCCACAGGCTTGTCGACATCTACGACGCGATCAAACCGGATTTCAGCAGCATCGCCAAGGCCGCCGAACGGTATACCGCCATGCTCAAGGACGAACAGGCCGAAACGACCCTGCATAATCTGGCATCGTATTTCGTGGAAAGCAATGCAAGCGGCTACCTGAACAAGAACGAGGGGAAATTCGACATCGGCACGTTGGAAAGCGCCTCATGCGAGGAGGAGTTCTCCGCGCGCTTCGGGCTTGATGATATCTGCATGGCCTACAATGCATTGCCGGGCATGAGTCCTATAGGCAGAACCGCATTGATGCAGCTTATGGGAATACTGGTCGGCGGATGGCCGGAGGGCATGCGTGAGGATCTGACGGTACGATTGTCCGGCCGAATCGACCGCAAGGAGATGCGGCGGCTACGCGATGGCAGCCAGACCATCCGTCTTATCGACTACAAAACAGGGCGGAAACGCCAGCTTGCGGAGATCTTCAACGATCTTCAGCTGGTCTGCTACCAGTTGGGGCTTATGTTCCCCGAGCATGGCAGGGCGGGGGAGCGGCCTCATATCGCGCAAAGCGGCCTGTTCTACGTGCAGGATGACGCCGCTCCGGCCTCCAGCTATTCACCGGAAAGCGCCTTCCAGCCGCCGTTGTTCCTCAACGGGGCGTTGAACGCCGAAGGATTCGTGGCGCGTGACCACTATCCGCGGTTGGACAAGTTCACGGATATTCCCCCATTGCCCGCGGGCAAGCCGAGTGCGCTGGATGCGGTGGACGACAATGCATGGCAGGGGTTCCTCTCATGGAACGGCACACAGGCCATGTGGTCGCTGACCATGATCGCACGCGTATTCTACGCGGCTGCGGCGAGCCGCTCGCATGTGATCGTCGCGCATCCCACAAAGCAGCATAAGGGGCATTGCCGTATGACGGATGTATGCCCTGCATGCGCGGGACAGATCGATACCGTATTCGAAACGAGGCAAGCATGAGCACATTCACCGATAGCCCGGAACAAGCCAAAGTCATCAACGCTCCGGTCGGCAGCGACGTGCTCGTGGTCGCCGGTGCGGGATCAGGCAAAACCTACACCATGACGCGTCGCATCGTGTCGCTCATCGAGCATGGCGTGGCTCCCGAACGTATTCTCGGCCTCACCTTCACCCGTAAGGCAGCGGGCGAGCTGCTGTCCAGGGTCTCCGCGGCGGTGCTTGCCGATGACGAGCATGATCAGGATCGCATGTTCCTCAAACCTGCGGTGTTCACCTATGACGCGTTCTTCCAATCCATTGTGCGCCAGTACGGTCTGCTTGTGGGCTTCGACCAGAACACACAGCCGTTGAGCGAGGCCGGGGCGTTGCAGCTGGCGGCCAATACGGTCGAGCGTCATATGGATATGCTGCAGGGCAAGGGACTCGGTTCATTCAGCCAGGTCACGGCGCATGTTCGCGCGCTAAGCGATGCCATCGCCAGTTCCATGATCGGCGGCGATGTCACCGATATGCCTTCGGCTATAGCGAAAGTGCGCGCCTGGGACGACTCTTTCGTCAAGCAGGTGCGATCCGTCATCGAGGGCGAGGATATTCCCGAACAAGCGGTGAAACTCAAGCGTCAGAAGCGGTTGAAGAAAGACACGGACGAAAGCTGGGCGCAGAAGGTCGCCTCATATCAGCGTGACGCGCATGCGGCCTGCGTCTACACGTGCGCCTCGCTTGTGCAGACCGCCGAACAACGCAACGTGATGCTCGATCTGGTAGAGGCCTATGCCGCGGAGAAACGACGGCTGAATATGGCGGAATTCAGCGATTTCACCATCGCCGCATACCAGCTCGTCACTCGTTTCCCCTCCATCGGGGCCCGCTATCGCAAACGGTTCAGCCATGTGCTGCTCGACGAATACCAGGACACATCCACCACGCAGGCGGCGCTTATCGCCACCCTGTTCCGAGGCGAAGGCACCGCTGTGAGCGCGGTGGGCGACCCCTTCCAATCGATCTATGCCTGGCGAGGAGCAAGCCCCGGCGCTTTCCGCATGTTCCAACGCGATTTTCATCTGCCACCCGAACGCAAGCCGTATTCCCTAAGCGTTACCCGGCGCAATGCGAAGCTGGTACTGGAAGCCGCGAACAATCTCACCATGCCGTTGCGTGGCACGCCAAGCCGTCCCAGCAGTTCGCCGATGCGGGAAGTGGACGTGAACGAGCTCGCCCCCTTGGACAATGCCCCATCCGGCACGGTTGGCGTGCTCGGCTACGAGACCTTGGGGCAGGAGATCGACGGTGTGGTGCGATTCTGCCATGAAGCCATCGCGCGCAACACCCATGCCGGCCAGAGTGGCGAGCATAAGGGAAGCGTTGCGGTGCTGTTCCGTTCGAAGGCAAAAATGCCGCTGTTCCAGCAGGCGCTGGAGCAGTCCGGTCTGAGCGCTGTGGCGGTCGGATATTCCGCAATGCTCGAACGCCCCGAAGTGCGCGATATTCTCTCGCTGCTGCGCGTAGCCTGCGACCATAGCGACAGCGCCTCGCTGATGCGGCTGCTCGCCACCCCACGCTTCGGACTGGGAGCCACGGCCCTAGCCGCTCTTGCCGGTATTGCCAATACGCTGAATCTTGAATCCCAATATCGAGCCCTGGTCATGGCCGGTCTGGTCCCGGCGGACGCGCCTCGCGGGCAATGGGACGCTCTGGTCCGAGAACATCGCGATAGCGTGATCAACAGCGTGTTCATAGCCGATCTGCTGCTGCGCGACGATCTGCCGGAACAGTTGGAACGCTGCTCCCGCATCGACGAACACGATGCTCGGACGATCATCCGCGCCGGTGCCGTGCTGCGCACGGTGTGCGATGCGATCGGCAGGCCTTTGTCGGATGTGGTGCGTACCGCGACGCAGGCGCTGGAACTGGACGTGGATGCCGTGGTCGCGCAGGCGTTGCATGGCGACGGCACGGTAAACCCCACTGTCGCCCGAATCCCCGTGGAAGCCATCATCGATCTGGTGGACACGTACCTATCGGAGATCGCGGCAGGCCAGGCGCCGACATTACGTGGATTCATGGCGTGGACGGATACGCTGCGAACCATCGAAGACGAGACGTCCACCCTGAACGCCGATAGCGGTGCCGATGTCGAACTCATGACGATCCACCAGTCCAAAGGGCTTGAATGGGATGCGGTCGCGGTGGTGGAACTCGGCGAAGGCGTGTTCCCCAGCAAGCAAGGCGATTCGCTTGCCGTCAAGGTCGACGAACGCCATCCGGGCGGGTGGCACGACGGCGTGTGGGAAGCTCCGGAATACTGCGAGACCGCCACGTCATGGCTGACGACAATCGACGCGGTCCCCGTGCCGGTGCGCGCCGATGCCGGCATTCTGCCACGATTCCCGCATGATGCGCCCGGCGAAGCGGATCCCATCGAGTCCTTGGAACTGCTGGACGCGGCGGAAACCATCGATGACGAAGTGTTCGGCACACTGCGTGCCTTCGACGATGAGATCGGAGCCATGGATCCGGATTCCCTGTACCTTACACAGGTCGAGGAATACGGGCGCCGCTACCATTGCGATGAACGACGACTCGCCTACGTGGCGCTCACCCGAGCTCGCAGGGATCTGCTGCTCACCTATTGCCAGACTGGAGAGGAAGGGCGCGACCCGCGCGTATTGGGCGCCAAAACGCGAAAATCCAAGCCGTCGGTGTTCTGGCAGGAAGTGCATGACTCGTTGCGCATCCATAACGATATCGCGGCAGCCCCATCGAACCTGCCGGAAGGGGCCGATGAGCAGATCGCCTTGCCGGAAGGGTACTGTGTGGGCGATCACGCCCGCGAATACGAGGATATGGTCGTTGGCGCGGCCTGGCTGGAAGAACCCGAAACGCACGATGCCCAAACCAGTCTTCCCTGGCCGGCGCGTCTCAGCCGGGAAGTGGGCGACTCGCTGCTGCAAAGCGCAAAACAGGTGCGGCAGGCCATGACCGGAGTCGATGCAGATGACGCCGCATCCAATGCCACATCGGATGCGGATTGCCATAATCCTGAAAACAATGGGCAAAGCCTATACGACAAGGCCCGCATGCTGGTAGCGGACGAGGATCTGATGACCGGCATGCTGGACGGTGACGCCCTGGATGCGGCGGTCAGACGGAAAGCCCAACGCGTCATGGCCGCTTCCAGACAGAGCGTAACCGGATTGCAGGCGCTCGCCGGCGGGTTGAGCGGTCGGGATGAGACACGGTTCTGGCGTGGCATTATCCGCCCGATACCATCCGTGGCATCCCCCGCGGCCTCGGCCGGCACGCGATTCCACGCCTGGGCGGAGCGTTTCATGAACGCCATGCACCCAGAGGAAAGCGGAGAATCCAGAAGCGGCATGCTGCAGGAACTGGATAAAGCCATACAAGCCTGCCAGAGCGGCGACGCGGATTCGTCCGTGCTGGAATGGGAGCGTCGCCTTGCCTCGTCGGCTTGGGCGCAACGCGTGCCGGTCTGGGCGGAACGCCAGATCGTCGTATCCATAGGCGATCTGAACGGTCAGGTGGTTAACGGCAAGCTGGACGCCGTGTTCTTTGGCGGGCTTGACCCGCAGGATCGGACGAAACGGTTCACCATCGTCGATTGGAAGACGGGGCATCGCCCGACCAGTAGTGAAGACACCGCCCGCAAACTCCTTCAACTCGACATGTACCGTCTGCTGCTCGCCGAAATCGAGAACGTACCGTTGGAAGCCATCGATGCCACGCTGTATTACGTGAGCGAAGCCGACGAGTCGTTACGCGAGTTGCATGCTGAAATGAAGCCTCGCAACGCCATCATCGCCGAATTGGGGGCAGGTATTCCGCAAGCGTCGGACGATGACTAGCCCGGGATGCCGAACGGTTCGGAATGCCGATGATCCTGCTGTCGGGAAAACACATGACAGCATGGCTGCGGGCGGCGATCGCCGTTGCGATTGCCGCCCGCAGCCATTGGCGTTCTATTCGAACGGGTACTTCAACCCCCAACGCCCGCGGATCTCATCCATAAGCTCCATAATGCGCAGCGTATCGGCGTGAGGCATTTCCGGGCATTCCGTCCGGCCGTCAAGAATCGCGTTGGCCGCAGCCGCAACCTCATATTCGTACCCGGTGAGCTGTTCGGGCACCGCGATGCTATGGCGAAGGGAATGATCCGTGTTGTACACGTCGATGCGTTCCGGATTGTTGATATTCGTCACCACCGCATACCCGTTATCGCCGCAGATCACGCCGGAACGGTCCGACGCCACGGCTCTGGAACTGGTCGCGGTTGCCAACAGGCCATCGTCATAGGTCAATACCGTGGTATTCGTGGCATCCACGCCGGTGCTGTACGGCACCATCGTGGTAACGATGTCGGCAATGGAACGTCCATGGTCGGCACCCACCGCCATGTCGATGAAATTCAATGCGTACACGCCCACATCGAGCAGTGCGCCTCCGGCGAGATCCGGATTCGTGATACGGTCGCGCCCATGCAGCTCATAGCTGAGTTCCGCGCGCACCGATCGTATGGTGCCCAATTCGCCGCTATGCACCAGTTCGTTGATAAGATCACGACTCGGCTGGTAGCGCGTCCAGATCGCCTCCGTGGCAAGCAGTCCGGTCTCCTCCGCCACATTGAGCAGTGCCCGAGCCTGCGCGGCATTGGCAGTGAATGCCTTCTCCACCAGCACGTTCCTGCCGGCCTTAAGACACATGATCGCCTGTTCGGCATGGAAATTGTGCGGCGTGGCGATATACACCAGGTCGACATTGTCGTCCGCGGCCATATCCGCATAGGATCCATACGCCGTATCGAATCCGTATTTCGCGGCGAATGCCTCGGCTCGCCCCTTGTCGCGCGCCGCCACGGCATACGGGTGGATCCAGCTGGAATACCGGCTGTCTTCCGCCATCTTCACCAGCGTTGTGGCCATGGTGTTGGCAATCGAACCTGCGCCCAGAATGGCGACATTCACTTTTCTGCCGGTGCGTTCCGCCTCGTCGCGTCTGCCGTTGAGCATACTCATGGTGTTCCTCCTATACGAATGGATTCCGATGCTCTGCTTATTGTATGAGGATTCGCCGATGCATGGCTACCTGTGTGTGCTGCGATCCGCCGTGCCATCATCACGTATTCACACGTATTGCGGTTGCGCTCGCTTCGTCATGCGGATAGTCTGCGGATAGTCTGCGGATACCGGCGGCCCGGAGCGGCAAGCGGCATGGGAAAGCGGGGCTCGGTGTCGCATGGTGTGAATACAAGGTGTCGCATGGTGTGGATACAACGGGACTATGAGTGAAGCAATGCAGCCTGTTATGTCCCGTCGTGCCCGTGAGGTGCAACCCTTCCGCGCCATGGTGTTCGGCGAACAAGCCGATCGAATGATCGCCAACGGCATCGATGTCGTCAAACTCAGTCTGGGCGAACCTGATTTCGGCGCGCCACCAGCCGTTCGAGACGCCATGCGCGAACAATATGACGGCCGCGCCCTGCCGTACACCGCGGCCATGGGATTGCCGGAACTACGCCAGGCCATCGCGGATTTCTACCGTGAACGTCACGGTCTGGCCATCGACCCCAAGCGCATCGTCATCACCTCAGGCGGCTCGGCGGCACTGCTGCTCGCCACCGCCCTCACCGTCGATTCCGGCGATGAGGTGCTTATCGCCGACCCCTCATACCCCTGCAATCGCGAGCTGGTGAAAAGCTTCGAGGGAACCGTGGTGGACGTGCCCACCAGCGCCGCCACCCGCTTCCACCTCACCCCGGAACTTGTCGCCCAATACCATACCGACCGCACCAAGGCGGTTATGATCACCTCGCCGTCCAATCCCACCGGCACCACCATCGACTTCGATGTGCTCAAGGGCGTGTGCGAGTATGCGCGCGAGCATGGCATGTGGCGCATCGTGGACGAAACCTACCTTGACCTGGCCGATCGCGAACCGGATGGCAGCGAAGTCAAATCCGTGCTTGAATGCGACGATGAGGCAATCGTGTGCAACAGCTTCTCCAAGTTCTTTGGCATGACCGGATGGCGTCTCGGCTGGGCCGTCATGCCCGATGACGATGACGTGCTCGAAGCCGTGGACGATCTGGCCACCAACTACTACCTGTGTGCACACACCCCCACGCAGCACGCTGCGCTTGCCTGCTTCACCCAAGACAGTCTGGATGAATGCGAGCGCCGCCGTCAGGAGCTGCTGACCCGTCGGCGCATTGTGATCGACGGGCTCAAGCGCATCGGCCTGCCGGTGGAGGTGGAGCCGAATGGTGCGTTCTATGCGTATTTCAACATCACGTCCACTGGTTTGGATGCGTGGACGTTCTGCGAGCGCGCGTTGGCCGAGGCGCATGTGGCGTTGACGCCGGGGCGTGATTTCGGTGCCGCGACGGCTGACACGCATGTGCGGTTGAGTTATGCCGCTTCCCAGGAGGCGTTGAGGGAAGGGCTTGATCGTTTGGGTCGCTGGCTGCCTACGCTGTGAGCCGGTTACGAGCCGGTTGTGATTCGGTTATGAGGGTGTGGCGCGTGGTTTGTTCCGTGCGCTGCACCCTGTCTCGTTCTTGGGGATGAGCCTTGCGGGGTGAATCGTTCCGTTGACTGATGATGGTCGCTGGTGATTCTCGGTACTGTTCACATCAATACGTCGGTAACGACGGTGATGTTGGGGCGTCTGATGGCGTTCCCGTGAGCGAACCGAGGAATGATGAAGAAGGCTTTTTCCGCGTTGGCGATTGCGTTGGCGATTATGGCGGGCGTGGTGTTCGCCGGGTATCAGTGGACGAAGTACCAGTATGGTGGCGAGACCTATTATGCTTTGGTGGGCGAGTCTTGGGCTGGCGAGGGGCGGAACCGTGTGGTTGTGCAACGGCGTGGCGGCAAATGGGTGGAGCCTGTCGTGAAGTCT
>ERZ827490.1907-NODE-1907-length-24471-cov-3.945609_pt1 | contig 24471 bp, 18 predicted proteins | sample MGYA00519770_ERZ827490 | MGnify/ENA primary metagenome ERZ827490 (study PRJEB31778, sample SAMEA3449324) | human gut metagenome | biome: human gut; feature: human-associated habitat; material: faeces | place: United Kingdom | collected 2010/2012 ...
TGGGCGGTCGATCCGGATTCGCTTTCCACCGGCGTGCTGGTGGAGGCGGCCACGCCGACCCCTGACCCGAACGTGACCCCGACCCCGACGCCGGAACCCACGCCGACCCCCAGCCCGGAGCCGCCGCAGGACGAGCCGGATCAGCCGACCCCCAGCCCGGAAAACCCGGAGCAGAGCAACGAACCGGACGATACCGATACCCCGGACGACGAGCCCGACCAGAAAGACCCGCCCTCTCCGTGGCTGTGGCTGCTGCTCCTGTTGCTGGCGGCCGTGGCCGCGGTCTGCGTCAGGATTTTCCTGCGGATGCCGGATCGGATGGCCAAAAAGCAGCAGAACGTATCGGATCAGATCTTCCTGTATGGCAGCGCCGCCTATACCCTGATGAAGCTGACGGGCCGCACGCCCCGGAAGGGAGAAACGCCTCTGCGCTTTGCCCGCCGCATGGATAAGCAGCGCGCCTTTGCCGTGCCGGTCACGCCCCTGTGGCGCATGATGGCCCTGAGCAACTACAGCCGTCTGGAACCCACGGAAAAACTGGCCGGTCAGGCGCGGGATATCTTCAACGCCCTGTACAAGCCTCAAGGCCTGTGGGTGAAGCTGCGCTTTATGCTGGCCGCTGGCTTCGGGAAAAACTGCTACCGCAGTCTGGATACGGAGCTGGTGCATCAGGAGCCGGAAAGCCCCTTCGGCAAGTACAAGGACAGTCTGAAGCAGGCTGCACAGGCCCCTAAGAAAAACAAGCAGAAATAAAAGACGGCCCGCCGGGTGCCCCTCGGCGGGCCGCAGACTGTTGGAAAAGCCTGATCGGCCACTATCGCCCGTGAACAGCGCTTCGCTGGTTCACGGGAAAAAACTGGGGTACAAAGTTTCGTGGCTCCGCCGCCAGCACCGGCACGGGGCAGCGCATCCTGCACCGCCGATTTTTGGACAAAAAAAGACCCGCCGGAAGTGATCCTCCCGGCGGGCCATTTTTTTACCATTCAGCGGCAAAATTTTTCGATGTACTGATCCAGACACTTCTGGATGACCTTCTTCGCATCCTCCGCGCCGCGCACCTCGTCCACCATGGTCTCCTTTTGCTCCAGATTTTTGTAGACGGTGAAGAAGTGGGACATTTCCGTGAAGATGTGGGAGGGCAGCTCGCTGACATCGTGGTAGCTGTTGTAGGTGGGATCCTTGAAGGGGATGGCGATGATCTTTTCATCCAGCTTGCCCTGATCCAGCATGGTAATGACGCCGATGGGATAGCAGCGCACCAGACTCAGGGGCTGGATCACCTCGCTGCACAGCACCAGCACGTCCAGCGGGTCGTTGTCGTCCGCATAGGTGCGGGGAATCAGGCCGTAGTTGGCGGGATAGTGGGTGGAGGTGTACAGGATGCGGTCCAGGATCAGGGAACCCGTTTCCTTGTCCAGCTCGTATTTTTTCTTGCTGCCCTTTTCGATCTCGATGACGGCGATAAAGTCCTCCGCCGTGATGCGGGAAGGGGAAATGTCATGCCAGATATTGCTCATAATCGTTGCTCCTTTCATGATGGAAAGCGGACGGAACGCTATGCCAGCGCGATCCAGTACCGCTTTGTGCGAACGCCGTCGTGCTCGTATGTACTGTCGAACACGCCGCCGTTTTTCACAATGACTTTTTCACTGGCGGGGTTGTCCTCGCTGCAGGTGACCAACACCCGGCTCAGCCCCAGCTGCCGGGCATGGGGGAGAAGCTGCCGGAGCATTTCCCCGGCGTAGCCCTTGCCCCGCTCACTGGGACGCACGGAATAGCCGATGTGTCCGCCCCATGTGGAGAGCACCGGATGGTCGATGGAATGGCGCAGGTCGATCATGCCCACGACCCGGCGGTCCTTCAGCCGCAGGGCCAGATAGGTGTCGGAGGGCACCAGCCCCTCGGGGCAGGTCTCGGGTCGGGTCAGGCGGCGAACCCGATCCAGCCAACGGGCTGCATCCTCAAAATTTTCCAGCCCGGAGCAGCCGTCCATGCTGCTGCCCGCGTCCAGCATTTCCTGCCGGTAGGCGCGAATCTGAGATAGAAACACCACCGAGGGCCGCACCAGCTGCAGGGAATCCGGGCCTTCGCCCAGATTGCTGAGCTTTTCCACCAGGCGAGCGCCCCGTTGGGCTGTCCGGGGCAGCACCGCTTTGATGACCTCGGAAGCGCCGGCGGAGAACAAGGCCTGCAGCGTCAGACGGACGCTGCGCCGGGTGTCCGGGTCGATCTCCTTCAGCGCTTCCAGCATTTTCAGCGCCCGATCCCGCCAGTCGTCGGTAAAATCCGTCACCAGCTCGATGCGCGCCGCCTCCAGCACGGTATAGAGCACCTCCACGAAGGTCTTTCGGGCTTCGCTGTCCAGCCCGGCCATCCAGCTGTGAAGGGCTTCGTCGGTGATGCGGCCCGTCATGTCCAGCCCTTCCAGACAGACGAAATGCCCGCCCCGCACCTGCCACGTCATGGCGTCGTGCTGCAGGATGCCCACGGCGTCCGACTCCACCACGGTGTAAACGGGATGATAGTACATCAGCATCCCCACGACGCTGCTCTGGGGAATATAGCTGTGGATGCGGTCCTTGACGGCCTGATAGCCCTCGGCGTAGAGCTGGGGCTGATACATGCCTGGCCCATCGAAGCTGTAGACGGCCCGGAGCCGCTGCTGCGCCTGCTCCCCCGCAAAAGACGCGGCGTAGACCGACAGATTGCCGCCCTTGCTGTGGCCGGTCAGCTCCAGCGGCCCCTCCGTCCGGGCGGCAATATCCGCCACATATCGGGCGGCTTCCTCCTGCGCGGGCACCACCATGAAGGACATGTTCATATCCTCCACCCAGCCTGCGATATTCAGGTCGGTGCCCCGGAAGCTGACGCAGACCGCGCCGTCGTCCAGATCGTAGCAGGCGGCGCAGAACTGGATATTTTGTTCGCGGTCGATGTGGTTCACATAGTCGTGCACCTGCCAGTCCTGATAGCGGGGCAGACCGGCGCAGACCTCCGTCAGTCGGTAGCGCTTCTGCTGAAAGCGGTCCAGCTTTTCCGGCTCCACATAGTCTCGCAGAAAGGCCCAGCATTCCCGGACGGTATGACTTTCCCCGCGATCCAGAAAGCCCTCGAAGGGCATGTAGACCAGCTGGGTCAGGATCAGACTGTCCAGCGCGTCGAAGGCCCGCTCCGCCAGCCGCTGCCCGCCGATCTGAAGCGCGTGGTCCTGAATGTTCGGCATACCGTTCCTCCCGTCCGCGCCGCCGGTCAAAGAGGGGGCGCATCGGCATTTTAGCACGGCTGGGCGGGGATTGGCAAGGGGATGAACTTAAACCGGGTAGCGCCGGTACTGGCCGGGCGTAAAGCCGGTGTAGCGGCGGAACAGCTTGCAGAAATGGGCTTCGTCGCAGAAACCCAGATGAAAGGCAATATCCGCCACACTGAGGGTGTCGTCGGTCAGCAGCTGGCGGGCCTTATCCAACCGCAGCTGAAGCCAGTACTGCTTGGGCGAAAGCCCCACGCAGGCCCGGAAGGCCCGGTAGAAGGCGGCTTCGCTCATGCCGCACAGCTCTGCCAGCCGGGGGATGCTCAGGCCGCCCGCAAGGTTGCGGCGGATGTGCTCCAACGCGGGCTGCAGGGCCATGAGCCGCTGCCCGGCAAACCCGGGGCTCTGGCGCAGCAGGTAGATCAATTCATACAGCTTGGCCTGCAAAAGCAGCTGGGAGCCGTGAACGTCCCAGTACAGGCTGGCGAGCTGGCGGAGGAGCAGCTCGCATTGCCCAGCCAACGCAGCCGGGGGCACGATGGGGGAAAACTCGCCCAGCCGTGCGGGCTGCCCGGCTTCGTCCAGCGCCAAAAACTTGACGCACAGGTTGGTAACGATTCTGGGGCCGTGGGGCAGGTTGACGTTTGGATGGGCGGGATTGTCCACCTGCAGGGTGAAGCGGCTGCCCCGGGGCGTATAGAAAATGTTGCCCTGCCGGGGATGGAACACCGCGCCGCCATTCAGCCGCAGGGTAAAGCGGCAGCCGCTTTCCTCCGGCAGAAAGAACAGCAGCGCGTCCTCAGGCCTGGGAGTATCCAGATAGCTGTAATGCCCCCGGTCGGCCCAGAACTGGGGCACGGCGCTTACAAGATGCAGGCGCAGAGCGTCAAAATCTTCCGAAAGCGGCATGGCCTTCTTCCTCCCGGCTGATCGAAAAATACAAAAGAAAAGAGAAACATACCTTGCGCGGGTTATCTGACAACCGTACAATCATTTCCGTAAAAGTATAGCATGAACGTTGCAAAATCGAAAGAATCTGCCGAAAAATTTCAAGCAGGGGAGGAAAACCGGCGGCGGAACGCCGGGAACAGGAACGATGGAAAAATACTTTGGCGTTTGCTATTACCCGGAACTGTACCCCAAAGAGAAACAGGAAGCCTTTATCCGGGAGGACATCGAGAATATGCGCCGGGCCCGCTTCAACGTGGTGCGCATGGCGGAATTCTGCTGGTGCCTGATGGAACCCCGAGAGGGCGTGTACGATTTTGACTGGCTGGAGGAGATCGTCGACCAGCTGGGGCAAAACGGCATTTACACCGTGTTGTGCACCCCCACCGCCTGTCAGCCCGTCTGGATGGCCCGCCGGTATCCTGAAACACTGTATGTGGACAATCTGGGCGTGCAGCGCAGCTACGGCGGGCGGCACTATCACTGCTACAATTCGCCCGTTTTCCGGGACTTTACGGAAAAAATCTGTCTGGAAATGAGCCGCCGTTTCGGGCACAATCCTTATGTACTGGGCTTTCAGGTGGATAACGAGATGGGGCAGGAGCATTCGGGCCGCTGCCAGTGCCCCGTCTGCCGCCGGAAGTTCAAGGAAGCCATGAAGGAAAAATTTCATGGGGATATCGGCGCGCTGAACGAAGCCTTCGGTTCCCTGTTCTGGGGGCAGCGCTTCGACGGTTTTGAACAGGTGGAGCCGCCCGCCGCCGGTTCCCGGGAAGACGCGAAAAGCAATCTGGGCTGGCGGGGCACCAATATGCCCGCCCTGCGGCTGGAATTTGAGCGCTTCGCCAGCGACAGTCTGGTGGATTACTTCCGTCTGCAGCGGGACGCGCTGCGCCGCTTCAGCGACAAGCCCGTCACCCACAATACCACCCATCTGGGTACCAACGCCATCGACTACTTCAAACTGGCCCGCTATGAGGACGTGGCGGCGGTGGATCATTACCCCTACGCGCTGGACGAGACCAAGGCGGGCTCTGCGTCGGTCTACGCCATGGCCCGCAGCTACAAGCGGCGGGATTTCTGGCTGCTGGAGACCCTCTGCGGCGGCGGCCACGGCAACTGGGCCTATCAGGGAATGCCCATGGGCACGCCCGGCACCTTCCGTCAGAACATGGCCTTTGCCTACGCTTCCGGCGCGGAGCTGATCACGGCGTTCAAGTACTCCGTGTTTCCTTCCGGGTTTGAGAATCTGGGCTCGGCGCTCATCGACCTGAATCGCATCCCGGGCCGGCGATATGAGGAGTTTTGTCAGGCCGGACAGGATCTGGCGGCCTGCGAGCCGATCCTGAACCGCACCAAAGTGGTCTCCGAAGTGGCCGTGGTGCTGGACTACAACAGCCTGTGGGCCAACCGCATCAAGCCCATCCACAAGGAATTTACCTACGAAGGCTACGCGCAGCAGCTGGTGGGGCAGCTGGCGGCGCTGGGCGTGAATGTGGATCTGATCGGCGCCGACCATCCGCTGGACGGCTATCGGCTGGTCCTTGTGCCCTTTGCGCCCATCCTGCCGGAGGACTTCCGTCGGAAGTGCCGGGACTATGCCGAAAAGGGCGGACACTTGCTGGCCATGACCATGGCGTTCAGCAGGGATGAATGGGGCAGCGGCATTTTCGAAAAAAGCCCGGTGGGCATGACGGACTTTTTCGGGATGCATGTGGTGGAGATGGAGCCGGTCTTTGACGGCCAGACCGACGCGCCGGTGCGGATCGGGGAGCTGACCATCCGCAGCCATTTCTGGCAGGAAACACTGGAATCCGAGGGCGCGGAGGTGCTGGGCGTATTTCGCGGCACTTACCGGGACGGCTGGCCTGTGCTGACCGAGCATCCCTACGGAAAGGGCAGCGCCCTGTATCTGGGAACGGCTCCGGCCCCCGAGGACGCGTCCGCGCTGCTTCGCTGGCTGCTGGAACGCTGCGGCGTTTCGCTGCCGCCGGTGGAGATGACCTACGGTCTCAGCGTGGTGACCCGGCTTTCCGAAACGGAACGGTACATTTTTGTTTTTAACTCCCTGCCCCGGGAGCAGGTCTGCCGCCTGACGCGCTCGCTGGAGGCGGACTACGGCATCGGCGAGTTGGCGGGGCAGACGCTCCGTCTTCCGGCCAAAGGGTTCCAGATCCTTCACGAACGCCGGGAAGGGTGAAAAGGACGTTCCATCTCATAGCGCTCGCAGGAAGATTTCGTTCCTGCGGGCTTTTTCGCGCCGTTTTCAGGTTGGACATATTTTGTTAACGGTTCCGCCGTCAAACCATCACCTGACGCACAGATAAGTTTCCTATCCTCAAACTGCTGATGAAACGGCGAAAGGAGAGAAATGGAATTGATCGAGGTACGGCATTTGTCCAAGCGTTACGGAACGCATCTGGCAGTGGACGACCTGTCGTTTTCCATCGACAGAGGCGTGGTGTACGGTTTCCTTGGCCCGAATGGCGCTGGAAAGTCCACCACCATGAACATCATGACCGGCTGTCTGGGCGCCACGGAGGGAGAAGTGCTCATCGACGGCCACAACGTGGCGGAGGAACCCATGGAGGCCAAGAAGCACATCGGCTATCTGCCCGAGCTGCCGCCCCTGTACGGCGATATGACGCCGGAGGAATATCTGCGCTTCGTGGCCCGGGCCAAGGGCCTGCGGCGGGAGGAAAGCGCCCGGCAGATCGAGACGGTGATGGAAAAGACCCGCATCGCCGACGTGAAAAAGCGGCTGATCCGCAACCTGTCCAAGGGCTACCGCCAGCGGGTGGGCATTGCGCAGGCCCTGCTGGGCAACCCGGAGGTCATCATTCTGGACGAACCTACGGTGGGGCTGGACCCGGCGCAGATCATTGAGATTCGCGAACTGATCCGGGAACTGGGCAAGGAGCATACGCTGGTTTTGTCCAGTCACATTCTGAGCGAGGTACAGGCGGTGTGCGACTCCATCCTGATCCTTTCCAAAGGGCGGCTGGTGGCCTGCGATACCGCCGAGAACCTGACAAAGCTGATGCGGGGCCGCGAAAACCTGCGGCTTTTGACCCGGGCGGAGGAAGAAACGGTTCGCCCGATCGTGGAAAAGGTGGACGGCGTGGAAAGCCTTGCCTTTGCGGAGGAGGACGGCCTGACCGCCGCCGACGTGACCCCCGCCGAGGGGCGGGACATTCGAGAGGCGCTGTTCAATGCCTTTGCCGAAGCAAAGGTGCCGCTTCTGGAGCTGCGCACGGAAAAGGCCAGCCTGGAGGACGTGTTCCTGGAGCTGACCGGCGGCGAAGCCCAGCTGGAGGCTGCGTCTGCCTCCAAAGAAACCGAAGAACCGGCGGATGTGCCGGAAGAAAAGGCGGGTGAGGAATCGTGATCGCCGTATTTCGCCGGGAACTGAACGGCTACTTCAAAAGCATGATGGGCTATCTGTTCTCCGCGTTCGTTCTGATCTTTGCGGGCATTTACACCATGGTGTACAACCTGAGCGGCTACACCGCCCACTTTGAGCGGGTGCTCAGCTCCATCAGCTTTCTGTACCTGATTGCCGTGCCCATCCTGACCATGCGCAGTGTGGCGGAGGAAAAGAAGCAGAAGACCGATCAGCTGCTCTATTCTCTGCCCATCAGCCTGTCCAGTGTGGTGGTGGGCAAGTATCTGGCCATGCTGGTGGTACTGCTGGTGCCCACGGCCATTATGGGGCTTTATCCCCTGATCCTGTCCCAGTTCGGCACCGTGCCCCTGCAGACGGCCTATGGCGCGCTGGCGGGCTTCTTCCTGCTGGGCGCGTGCCTTCTGTCCATCGGCTTGTTCGTGTCGTCCGTGACGGAAAATCAGGTGGCCGCCGCGGTGATCACGCTGGTGGTCATGCTGGTGCTTTACTTCATGAGTGGGCTGGCCAGCTACGTATCCACCGCTGCGTCGGCCTCCCTGACGGCGCTGATCATCGTGGCGGCGGTGCTGTGTTTGGTTTTGTACCTGCTGACGAAAAACGCGCCGGTATCCGTGCTGGTGCTGGCGGTACTGGCAGGCGGCCTGTATCTCTGGTACAGTCAGGATTCCAGCGCCTTCTCCGGCCTTTTCAGCGACATCATGAATCAGCTGAGCGTGTTCGACCGCTTCGACAGTTTTGTGGACGGCGTGTTCGACCTGACGGCGGTAGTGTACGACCTGTCCGTGACGGGCGTGTTCCTGTTCCTGTCTGTGCAGGCGCTGGAGAAGAGGAGGTGGAGTGAATGAAAACCGCAAATCCCGGAAAGAAACCGTCCAAACTCCGCCAGATGTTTGGCAGCCGCTTCAAGGCGGGCAGCTATTCCGCTTTCGCCGCGGCAGTGGTCATCGCCATCGCTGTGCTGGCCAATCTGGCGGTGCAGGCCCTTCCTCAGACGGCCACCCAGATCGACCTGACGGCCCAGTCCCTGTATACCCTGTCCGACCAGACCCGGCGCATCGCCGCCAGTCTGGATACGGATGTGAACCTGTACCTGCTGGCCCTGCGCGGCAACGAGGACGATACCATCTCCCGCCTGTTGCAGAGCTACGCGGAGCTGAACAGCCACATTCATGTGTCCAACGTGGATCCCACGGAACAGCCCACGTTTTTGGACGTTTATGATCTGGACATCAACCAGCTGTATGCCAACAGCGTGCTGGTGGACGGCGGCGGACGCAGCCGTCTGGTCAGCTACAGCGACCTTTATGTGACCGATTACAGCATGAACTACAGTACCTACCAGTACGATACCTCCACCAGCTTTGACGGCGAGAACGCGCTGACCAACGCCATTCACTATGTGTCCAGCCAGAACCTGCCCAAGGTGTATCAGCTGACCGGCCACGGCGAAAGCGAACTCAGCGACTACATGGAGGAACTGCTGGCGGGCGACAACGTGGAGACCGAGACGCTGAGTCTGCTTTCCATGGAGAGCGTGCCCGAGGACGCCAGCGTGGTCATGATGAACGCGCCGACCAGCGATTTGAGCGCCGACGAGGCCGAAATGCTGGTTCAGTATGTGGAAAACGGCGGACGGCTGTTGTTGCTGACCGGCTACATCGAGCAGGGAAAAATGGAGAATCTGCTCACTGTGACCAAAGCCATGGGCCTGACCGTCGGTCAGGGGCTTATCATGGAGGGCGACGGCCAGATGCATCTGAACCGTTATCCCCATTATCTGCTGCCCACGTTGGAAAGCCACACCATCACCAGCCCCTTTACCAGCGGGCGGTACTATATTCTGGTGCCCATGGCGCAGCCCCTTGAGGAGACGGAGGATTCTTCCGCCGCGGTCACGTGGTTGCTGACCACCTCCGAAAGCGCCTATACCAAGGCGGCGGGCATGAACGCCACCACCGTGGAAAAAGAGGACGGCGACGAGGAAGGCCAGTTCCATGTGGCGGCCGCATCCGAGCTGGGCGAAGGGCGGCTGGTGTGGATCGCTTCGTCGGAATTTTTGGACGACAACGTGAACGCCATGGTGTCCGGGGCCAACGGCAATCTGCTGATGAACGCCGTGGACTGGATGGCCGGACAGGAGGAGACCATTTCCATCCGCTCCAAGAGTCTGGATGAGGACGGTCTGACCGTGACCGGCGCGGAAAACTCCCTGTGGAGCGCCGTGATGATCGGCATTCTCCCCGCAGCGCTGATCGCGCTGGGCATTGTGATCTGCATAAGGAGGAAACGGCGTTGAAACGTGGCAAGAGAGCATTGATTCTGGCCGGCGTACTGGCCGTGCTGGTGCTGGTTTACGTAGGCGTACAGAAGGGCGTATCCTCCCAGCCCGAGGCTGTGACGGAGGAAAGCGGATCCTATCCGCTGACCTCCCATACGGCGGAGGAACTGACGAGCCTGCAATGGACTTCCGGCGATGGGGAGGAGCAGGAGCCCCTGCACTTTGTCAAAACGGATGGCCGGTGGCGCGTGGAGGGAGACGAAGCCTTTCCCGTGAAGCAGGACAGCGTTGAAGGTCTGGCGGAAACGCTGACGGCGCTGAAGGCGGACCGAAAGTTGGAAAATGTGGAAAAACCCGAAGATTACGGCCTGTTGGAACCGGCTTTTACCCTGACAGCGGGCTGGAGCGACGGCACGGAAACCGTCTATTCCATGGGCGATGAAACGCCCTTCGGAGACGGGTACTACCTGAGCCTTTCCGGGGAGGACGGCACGGTCTATACCGTGGCGGATGCGCTGAGCGGCGATTTCAGCGGAAGCCTGCTGTCCTTTGCCCAGTCGGAAGAACTGCCCGCCGTGGAAAACGTGACCCGGCTGGTGGTAGGCGATACGCTGGACGTGGAAGGAACTGCTGAAAAGACGGAAGGCGAAGGATCCTCCCTGCGCTGGACGTGGAAAGCTACCGGCGAAAAATTGGACGGCAGCGAAGTGGAAGCCCTGATTGACGAAGCGAAGAACCTGAGCTGGACGGAGCTCAAGGCGGTCAACGCCGATGATGAAGCCCTGTCCGGCTACGGCCTGACGGACGAACAGGCCACGGCCATCACCCTGTATGACGGCGAGACCATCGTCTGGAAACTGCTGGCGGGAGCTGAAGCAGACGAGGGCGGGCACTATGTCCGTCTGCCGGATTCCGCCATGGTGTACACGGCGGACGTGGCCTCTCTGCTGGAAGCGGACGTCGGCTCGCTGTATGACGCCGCATTGACCGAACTGACAGCGGAAGAAGTCAGCACGATCTCCGTCAAGGCGGGCGATCAGCTATGGGAGTACGCCGCGGACATCGTCGAAACGGCAGCTGAGAATTCCGACGCAAACGGCGATACCGATACGGAAACCGCAGCCGAAACGCCCCGGTGGGAGCAGCTGTTTGAAAAGTTCTCCGCCATGAAGGCCACGGGCCGCGTTACCGAAACGCCCGGCACCACGCCGGTGCTGGAGGCTCAGATCGTCACCAGAACGGGCGGGAAGGAAACCTTCGTTTTCTTCCTCTACGATGAAAGCAGTTATCTGATGCCCATCAACGAGACGACGGGATATCTTTTTTCCGCCGACAAGGTGGATCAGCTACTGCGCGTCCTGCGCCTGTGGGACGCCGAATAAGGGAAACCGGGAGAGGAGCCGCCTGCGCAAACGGGCGGCTCCTTCGTGCCTTCCAAAAAATCCTTCTCAAACCGTTGAAAAGATTGTTTTTTTCTTGCATTTTGCGAATAAGTCTGCTATAATCTACCCGATTACGCACCTTTGTCGATGGCGCGTTTGTGCTTCGCCTGACGGCGGAGTGACCGCGCTGAAGCGACGCAAAGGGTGGATACAACAAGGAGGAACCCCAAATGGCAGTTATTTCCATGAAACAGCTCCTGGAAGCGGGCGTGCACTTCGGTCATCAGACTCGCCGCTGGAACCCCAAAATGGCCCCTTACATCTTCACCGAGCGCAACGGCATCTACATCATCGACCTGCAGAAGACCGTCCGCAAGGTTGACGAAGCCTACAATTTCGTGCGCGACCTGGCCATGGAAGGCAAGAGCATCCTGTTCGTCGGCACCAAGAAGCAGGCTCAGGAGAGCATCGCTTCCGAAGCGCAGCGCTGCAACATGTACTATGTCAACAACCGCTGGCTGGGCGGTATGCTGACCAACTTCCGCACCATCCGCACCCGCGTGGAGCGTCTGAACCAGATCGACAAGATGGAACAGCAGGGCCAGTTCGAACTGCTGCCCAAAAAGGAAGTCATCAAGCTGCAGAATGAGCGCGAAAAGCTGGAAAACAACCTGGGCGGCATCCGCGAAATGAAGAAGCTGCCCGGCGCGCTGTTCATCGTTGACCCCCGCAAGGAACACATCGCCGTGTCCGAAGCCCGCGCTCTGGGCATCCCGATCGTCGCCATCGTGGACACCAACTGCGATCCTGACGAAGTGGACTACGTCATCCCCGGCAACGACGACGCCATCCGTGCGGTCAAGCTGATCGCCGGCAAGCTGGCGGACGCCGTTCTGGAAGGCAAGCAGGGCGAGCAGGACGCCGCCGGCGAAGCCGCTCCCGAAGAAGAAACCGCCAAGGTGGAAGAATAATTCAGCACAAAGACTGCCAGAGGGAAATTCTTCCCTCTGGCACTCCCTGTTTATTTTATTAAAAAAGGAGAGATCCCTATGGCGAATATTACCGCTCAGATGGTAAAGGAACTGCGCGAAATGACCCAGGCCGGTATGATGGACTGCAAAAAGGCCCTGATGGAAGCCGAGGGCGAAATGGAAAAGGCCATTGAATGGCTGCGTGAAAAGGGCCTTGCCGCCGCCGCCAAGAAGGCCGGCCGTATTGCCGCCGAAGGTATGGTCGCCAGCTATGTGTCCGACGATGCGTCTGTGGGCGTGATCGTGGAAGTGAACTGCGAGACCGATTTTGTTGCCAACACCGACAACTTCAAGGCTTTCTGCGCCAAGGTTGCCAAGCACATCGCTCTGGCTAAGCCCGCTGACGTGGACGAGCTGCTGGCTCAGAAGTATGTGGATGACGAAAGCAAGACCATCACCGACTTGGTGAGCGATGCGACCGTTGCTATCGGCGAGAAGATCTCTATCCGCCGCTTCGCCCGCTTCGAGACCAAGGACGGCGCTGTGGAAAGCTACATCCACATGGGCGGCAAGATCGGCGTTCTGGTGGAGACCAAGAACGACAATCCCGCTACCTTCTCCGCGCCCGCTTTCAAGGCGTTCTATCATGACGTGGCCCTGCAGATCGCCGCTGCCCGTCCTTCCTATGTCCGCAAGGACGAAGTACCCTCCGAGAACCTGAACAAGGAAAAGGAAATCCTCCGCGCTCAGGCTCTGAATGAAGGCAAGCCCGAGAAGATCGTGGACAAGATGGTCGAAGGCCGTATCGAAAAGTACTACAAGGAAGTCTGCCTGCTGGAGCAGCCCTTCGTGAAGGACAGCGACAAGAGCATCAAGCAGGTCATGGCCGAGACCGCCAAGGAGATCGGCGCGAACATTGATATCGTGCGCTTCGAGCGTTTTGAGCGCGGCGAAGGCATCGAAAAGCGTCAGGACAACTTCGCGGAAGAAATCGCCGCTCAGATGGCTGCCAAGGCCTGAAACCTTGACGGTGGACTGCTCGTCGTAGGCGCGCAGGGAGCTCGGGAGACATGAAAGTGGACTTCGGAGTTACCGCCGCTCGGCGACAGGCCTCACAGCTCGCGATATGGGTTGGGATTCTGTAAGCGAGTTTTAGACGAAGCAAGAATATTTACCGTAAGGTAAATGCAGACCCTAGCGTCCGGCGACCTGACCGCACCTGTGCGGTCAGCGACGGGATTCTCAAGGGTTATAACCCTTGAGCGGGGGTTTTCAGGGGGCAGCGCCCCCTGAAGGGCCGTTGCACGAAAACGAGGAACTTGAGGGGCTTTGGCCCCGCTCCCTCCGTTCTTCCTGCAGCGGCCCTTTTCTTTGGCACAGGATATGCGAAGGAGGGGGAAACAAAATGGCGACTTATCATCGGGTCATTTTGAAACTGAGCGGCGAAGCGCTGGGCGTGGACGGACATGGCTTCTGCCATGAAAAATTTGAAGAGGCCGCGCGGATGCTCATCGACGTGCAGAAAACCGGCGTGGAGCTGGCCGTGGTCATCGGCGGCGGCAACGTGTGGCGCGGCCGCCGGGGCGCCGCCATGCGCATGGGCACCGTGGCCGCCGACCAGATGGGGATGCTGGGCACCCTGCAGAACTGCCTGTATATGCGGGATACGCTGGAACATCTGGGCGCGAAGGCTGCGGTCATGAGCGCACTGGAAATGCCCCGGATCGCCGAAACCTATCATACCGTCGCCGCGATGGAAAAACTCCGTCAGGGCCAGATCCTGTTGCTGAGCTGCGGCATTGGAAACCCCTGCTTCACCACCGATACCTGCGTGGCCCTGCGCGCCATCGAACTGGAATGCGACGCGGTGCTCATGGCGAAGAATATCGACGGGGTGTATACCGCCGACCCTCACGTAGACCCCAGCGCCACCCTGATTTCCGATATTTCCTATGGCGAAGCCGCCGAACGGGGCCTGAAGGTGATGGACGCGACCGCGTTCATCCTGCTGCGGGATAATCATGTGCCGCAGGTGCGCGTGTTCGGGTTGGAGCCTCCCACCAATATTCTGCGGGTGCTGGAGGGCGACCCCATGGGCACGGTGCTGCATCCCTGACCCCGAAAGAAAAAGGAGAAACGAAGAATGGACACCAAGCAAAGCCTTGCTAATGTGATCACCGAGGCCATCGAGGCCTGTTACCCCGGGGTGGACGGCCTGCCGGATGCGTCTGCGATCGCCGACATGTTGGAAATTCCCCCGCAAAAAGAAATGGGCGATTACGCCTTCCCCTGCTTTAAGCTGAGCCGCGCCCTGCATATGGGCCCGCCACAGATCGCCGGAAATTTGGCGGGAGCCATTTCCGCCGGGCACCTGTGCGAAGCCGAGCAGCAGGGCGGCTACCTGAATTTTTTCCTCAACCGGGATAATTTCGCCCGGGAAACGCTGGAAACCGTACTGTCCGCCGGGGAAAACTACGGCGCGGGGCAGGAAGGCGCGGGAAAGACCATCTGCCTGGACTATTCCTCCATCAATATCGCCAAGCGGTTCCATATCGGCCACCTGAGCACCACCATGCTGGGCCACAGTCTGGCACGTATCTACCGCTTCCTCGGCTATAAGACGGTCAGCATCAACCATTTGGGCGACTGGGGAACCCAGTTCGGCAAGCTGATCTATGCCTATAAGACCTGGGGCAGCCGGGAAGAGGTGGAGGCCAAGGGCGTGCCGGAATTGACCCGCCTGTATGTGAAATTCCATGAGGAAGCGGAGCAGCACCCCGAGCTGGAAGACGAGGGACGCCGCTGGTTCAAGGCCATCGAGGACGGCAACGCGGAGGCGCTGGAACTGTTCAACTGGTTCAAGGAGCTGACCCTGCGGGACGCCAAGCCCGTTTACGACCTGCTGGGCGTGCAGTTCGACAGCTACAACGGCGAGAGCTTCTACGTGGACAAGACCGACCGCGTGGTGGAGGAGCTGCGGGAGAAGAATCTGCTGACCATTTCCGACGGCGCTTCCGTGGTAGACTTGGACGAGGAAAAGAGCGGAATGCCCCCCTGCCTGATCCTGAAAAAGGACGGCACCACGATCTACGCTACCCGCGATATCGCCGCCGCCCTGTACCGTAAGGAGACCTATGATTTCGATAAGTGCCTGTACGTGGTAGCCTATCAGCAGGATCTCCACTTCCGCCAGTGGTTCAAGGTCATCGAAAAGATGGGCTATCCGTGGTATAAGGATTTGGTTCACGTGGCCTTCGGCATGATTTCCTATGAGGGCCAGAGCCTGTCCACCCGGAAGGGACATGTGCTCTTTTTGGAGGACGTGCTCAACATGGCCATCGAGAAGGCTCGGGCCATTATCGAGGAAAAGAGCCCCAATCTGGAAAACAAGGACGAAGTGGCCCGGCAGGTGGGCGTGGGCGCAGTGGTCTATGCTGACCTGCAGAACAGCCGCATCAAGGATATCGACTTCAGCTGGGATCGGGTGCTGAGCTTCGACGGCGAGACCGGCCCCTACGTGCAGTACACCCACGCCCGCTGCTGCAGCGCGCTGCGGAAGGCTGAGGGTCTGGAACCTGCCGAGCCGGACTACAGCGCCCTGTCCGACGACTATGCGCAGGAATTGCTGCGCCAGCTGAGCCGCTTCCCCGAGACGGTGCGGGAGGCCGCCAACCGTTACGAGCCCAGCATCATCACCCGGGCCGTCACCGAGCTGTGCAAGGCCTACAACAAGTTCTACTATGAAAACCGCATCATCGTGGACGAGGCTCCCGTGCGGGAGGCCCGCATCCGCCTGACCAAAGCGGTAAAGGACACCATCAAGACCGGTCTGTATCTGATCGGAATCGAAGCGCCGGAGCGGATGTAAAATGCTGCTGACCAGTACGAAAAATCCGGTGGTGCAGTCCGCCAAGGCACTGCTGACCGCCAAAGGCCGCCGGGAGCAGGACGCGTTCCTCTGCGACGGCGAGCATATGACCGGCGAAGCCCTGCGGGCCTGCCCGGAAAAGGTTTCCGCTCTGTTTGTGGAGGACGGCCAGCAGGAACGCTTCGCGCCGCTGCTGGCGCTGGCGCAGCAGGCGGGAAGCACGATCTATGAAGTGAGCGCTGCGGTGCTGGAAGCCGTCTCTCAGGTGAAAACGCCGCAGGGGATCGCGGCGGTCTGCGGTCTGCCGAAACCCTGTCCGCTGGAACGGCAGGGACAAAAGCTGCTCCTGATGGAAAACGTGCAGGACCCCGGCAACGTGGGTACCATCCTGCGGACGCTGGACGCGGCGGGCTTTGACGGCTGCATCCTGACCCCGGGCTGCGCCGATCCCTTCGCCCCCAAAACCATGCGGGCCACCATGGGGAGCCTGTTCCGGGTGCCCATGACCTTTGTGGAAAACAGCGCGGAGGCGGCCCGCTGGCTGCGGACGAACGGCTGGGCCGTCATCGGCGCGGAGCTGCGCGGCCAGCCCTTCTATCAGCGGGGTACCCGCCCGGACAAGCTCTGTGTGCTTATCGGCAACGAAGGCGCGGGGCTGACGGAGGAAATTCTCGCCCAGTGCAGCTTCCGCTATAAGCTGCCCATGCGGGGCGGCGCGGAAAGCCTGAACGCGGGTATCGCCGCGGCGGTCATGATGTATGATTTGATGAATCGGTAAAGCCAAAACGAGGGACTGCTTTCCTGAAACGGAGAAGCAGTCCCTCGTTTTTTGTCTTTATTCGTCGAAGGAAGAAAAGGTGATCTCATCCCCATCGTAGGAGACGGCGTATACACCCACGGGTTCCGGCCAGCCGCACTGTTCCTCCAAGCCCAGCGCCTCGTCGATCTGCTCCCAGTACAGGTAGTCGTCGATGCGCAGGAACAGGAAGTCGCAGCGGTTTTCCCGCAGCAGCCGGTAAATGTTGTCGGCGGTCAGCTCGCCCAGACGGTCGTAATCCTCCACGGGATACTGGACGATGTGCATCCGCATGGGCAGGGCAAAATATTGATAGGCGTGGGTCTTGCCGCTGCTGCTTTTGATCTCCGCGGATGCATAGCTGCAGTCGATCAGCAGGGCGTGACGATTGGCGTATTCCTCAAAGGGAAAGGAGTCCAGCTCGTCTTCGTAGTATTCGATGGCAAAGGGGCGAAGGAAGCCTTCGTCGTTCTGGACGGGCAACTGGGCGGCGAAGGCCTCCGGCGGCTGGATCAGCAGCATCAGGGGCAGGATCGCCGCTACCGGCCAATGGGCGGGCAGCTTCGCCGGGAAACGCCAGGCCTCGTCCTGCCCCGCCAGCAGGCGGATCAGCAGAAACACGAAGAACAGCAGTACCGGGGTGAACGCGGTGTTCATGTAGTTCAGCGCCACGGCGGCGATTTCCTCCTGCACCACGAAGCCGGCGATCAGGCCCAGCGCGTAGCAAAGCGCCGCCATGGTCAAGGCCAGCAGCGCGCCCAGCGTCCGGCGGCGTCGAGCCTTGGGCTGAAAGACCGCCAGCACGATCGCCAGCCCCACGCCTGCCAGCAGCCACGGGTAAGCGCTGTGCCAGAGAGAATCGCCGAACTGAGCGACCAACGGCTGCAACCGCGCCCACAGACAGCTGCCCAGGGAACCCATCAATTCGCCAGTGCGGGGATTGCCGCCCAGCAGACTGGCGAGGGAAGGCGCACTGACACTGGAAACGGCAGGGGTCAGCCCATAGGCGGCTTTCGCTAGCTCCGCCTGTTCATAGGCCAGCTGGGAATGATAGTGGTACAAAATCGACCATGAGAAATGCACGATGACCGGCAGGAGCACAGCCAGCAAGCTCATCCAGCGCAGCGCCCGGACGGGCTGACCGGCTCTTTTCACGCCGGGGATGGAAAACAGCATGGACGCGCCGATGACCAGCGCGAACAGCAGACCGGAATAAATCTTCATGCCGGTCAACACCGCCGCGGCGCAAAGGGAGGGCAGCCACGAGGCGGGCCGGTCGTCCCTGCGGAAGAACAGGCACAGAAGCCCGGCCGTCAGCAGCGCCGCCATGGGGCCGTCACCCCGGGTGGAAAAGACGGTCAGCCCAAAGGTCGAGAACAGATAGGCCAGCACGGCCCCGGTCAGTGCCGGGAGCCATGTGCCTTCCAGCAGATCGCCGATGGCCAGACAGGCGGCCAGAATCGCCGATGCAATCACCATCAGAAGCCCCGCGTCCTGCCAGCCGAAGACCTGCACCACACAGTATTGCAGCGCCGCCAGCATGGGAAAATAGTCGGTGTGGCTCATGTTGGTATCCATATGGATGGGGAAGCGCCCGTCGGTGTACAGCTCCCGGACGATGCGCATCCAGTAGGAATAGGAGTCATGATCGGTGATCAGCACGTCCTTCAGCGCAAGGAAACACCCGGTGCACAAAAGCAGCCAGATCAGCAGGGAAGGCCGCAGTACCCGCTGCCGAAGCTGCCGCTCGTTCAAAAGCAGCAGCACCAGCCCCGCCCCTAGCGCGGCCAGACCGCCCGCCATGAGAAAATAGGCCGTCACCTGCCGCAGCGGCAGCACGATCACGCCGAGATAGGCCGTCAGCAGCATCCCGCATACGGCGCACAGCAGCGCCTGGCCCAGCCTCAGCGGGCGCACCAGCGCCATCCACGCCAGCGCCCAGCCCAGCAGCGAGGCAAAATACCATCCATCTGTCATTGCATTCCGTTCCCTTCTGGGTGAGATAGGAAAAAGGGACTGCGCAGCCGCGCAGTCCCCCAGAGAATAGGGCCTTAGTTCCCGTTCGTAGCGGTCAGCAGTTCGATCACGCTGGAGGGCAGTTTGCTCAGCACGGTGTAGAGCACCTGCGTGGCGTTGGTGCTGATGGAGGTAAGATACTCGGTCAGTTCATCATCGCTCATCTGCAGGGGCTGCACGGCGTTTTCCGCGGTGGCGGATTCGATGGCCTTCAGGGCGTTGTCATCCGCGTTTTCGGAGGTGGTCACCCGCAGCGAGAACAGCGGGCGCTCGGAAGCGGCCAGCTCCGTAATGGCCACGGCGTTCTCCCGGGCGTACAGGGAGACCAACCGCTCGGTCTGATCGCCCTCGGTGCTGCCGCTATAGGTGAAGGTGATCTGGTTTTCGTCCGCCAGCATGGCCAGCCAGCCGTCGGCTTTGCTGTCAGCGCTGTTCAGCACGCCCTTGACGGTCAGGATGGGTTCTTCTTTGCCATCGTCCACTTCGTTCATAGCGCCGTCCAGCGTATAGGAGCCGTCCTTGGCGGTGAGTACGAAAGCCAGATCGGCCTCGGTCTTGCCATCCTCGCCCAGCAGCATGGTGGCGCTGTGGTTGACGGTACCGTCAACGGTCAGGCGGTTATACGTGGCGGTCATCTGGACGCTTTCCTTTTCGGCTTCGCCGTCATCATCCGTCACGGTCATGGCGGAATCCATGGTCATTTCCAGGGCCACCAGATGACTGTCGTCGGCATACATGGTCATGACCACGTCCATCTTTTCCATGTTGTCCATGGCCTTTTTCAGCTCGGCAGCGGCTTCTTCCTCGGTCATGGAGCCGGAGTCGGTTAGCATTTTCTGAACGGTGGTGCTGCTTTGCAGCGTGGCCACGTCATCCTTGGTCAGGGTAATCTTGATGCTCTGAGTGGCAGGGTCATGAGCGTCGCTGGTAAAGCTGCCCTCGGTGATCTCCGCCCGGTCCAGAATGCCCAGCACGTAGTCCGCCATCGCTTCATCGTCGGCAAAGGCTTCCTTGATCTGAGCGCGCATTTCTTCGCTGTTGAACGTCTCGTCGGGCAGGTTGACGGAGGGATCGGCCAGCGCCGTCCCCTTCAGCTCGTTCATCATACCGGCCTGGCTGAAAAGCTGGGCGATCATGGGCTTGATCTGGCTGACAATTTCTTCGTCCGCGCTTTCGTCGGCAGTCGCCAGCTGGGTCAGCACCTGACCGATGTCCTCAGCGGAGGCATAGACGGGTTTGTCGCCCAGAATGGCGCTGTCCAGATACAGGCCGTCGCCGGTCATGCGCGTGGCGGCGCTGAAAACGTCCTCGCCGGACAGGCTCAGCGTCAGCATTCCGCTGCCTTCGCCCTTCAGAAAGCGCACGGTCAGAACGTCGAACAGATCTTTGATCGCGTCCACAGACGCCATATCGTCGCCAGGGATCAGCTGAAAGCTGTACTCGGTAGCGGCCATGGCGCTCAGGGGCAGCATGGCGCACAGCAGCAGAGCCAGAAGGACTGCCAGCAGTTTGTTTTGTTTCATCGTTGGTTTTCTCCTTTCAATGACCGCTTCGAACGGTTCCTCGAAACCATCTTCATCATACAACATTCGGAAGCGTTTGTCATGTGTTTTGGGCTGAAAACCGGCAAATGGAGTGTAAAACCTTCCTTTTCGGCGCTGAACGCACCCGCCGCAGGGGAAAAACAGGGTAAATTCTGGATAATCCGCCGCCTGTATGCTATACTAGCCAGGATAAGGGAGGGATGGTATGCGCTTTACCAAAATGGAAGGCATCGGAAACGACTATATTTATATCAACGGTCTGGAGGAAACCATTGCCGACCCGGCAGCCCTGAGCGTGCGGATGAGCCGCCCTCATTTCGGTTGCGGCTCCGACGGACTGATCCTGATCCTGCCCAGCGACAAGGCGGATTTTCGGATGCAGATGTTCAATAATGACGGCAGCGAAAGCGAGATGTGCGGCAACGGTATCCGCTGCGTGGCCAAGTATTGCCACGACCGCGGTCTAACGGACAAGACCGACCTGACCATCGAAACGGGCGCGGGAGTGAAGCGACTGCACCTGAATGTGGAAAACGGCGAGACGGTCAGCGTGCGGGTGGATATGGGCCTGCCTGCGTTGAACGGTCGGAAGATCCCTACGGCGCTGGACGGCGAACCCATCGTCGGCCATGTGCTGACCGCCAACGGCCATGAATACCCCTGTACCTTTGTCAGCATGGGCAATCCTCATGCCGTCACCTTTGTGGACGACCCCGATACTGCCCCCGTGACCACGGACGGCCCGGTGCTGGAATGCGACCCCGTCTTTCCCCGAAAGGCCAATATCGAGTTTGTGCAGGTGATCGACCCCACCCACGTGAAAATGCGGGTCTGGGAGCGGGGCACCGGCGAGACGCTGGCCTGCGGTACCGGGGCCAGCGCGGTCATGGTGGCCTGTGTGCTCAACGGGCTGACGGAACGCCATGCGGAGATCGCCCTGCCCGGCGGCAAGCTGAATCTGGAGTGGAACGAGCAGGACGGCCACGTCTATATGACCGGCCCCGCCACGTTCGTGTACGACGGCCAGTGGCTGCAGGACTGAACCCCAAGACAGATGAACAACAAGGAGGAACCAAATCATGCTGAAGGTGAATCCCCATTATGAAAAGCTCCCCGGCAGCTATCTCTTTGCGGAGATCGCCCGCCGGGTAAAGGAATACGGACAGGAGCATCCCGACGCGGAGCTGATCCGGCTGGGCATCGGCGACGTGACCCGTCCGCTGGCTCCCGCCGTGGTGGAGGCCATGGAAAAGGCCGCCCGGGAAATGGGCCGGGCCGAGACCTTTCGGGGCTACGGCCCGGATTACGGCTATGATTTTCTGATCCAGGCCATTCTGGATAACGATTATAAAGGATTGGGCATTCAGGCGGACGAGGTGTTCGTCTCCGACGGCGCCAAGTGCGATGTGTCCAATGTGCAGGAGCTTTTCTCCGACGACGCGGTGGTGGCCGTCACTGACCCGGTTTACCCCGTGTATGTGGATTCCAATGCCATGGCGGGCCGAGCAGGAACCTACGTTCATGACCGCTGGGACCGGCTGTGCTATCTGCCCTGCACGGCGGAGAACGGCTTCGTGCCCCCGCTGCCCGATCGGCCGGTGGATGTGATCTACCTCTGCTACCCCAATAACCCCACGGGTACGGTGCTGACCAAAGCGCAGCTGAAGCCCTTTGTGGATTATGCCAAGGCCAACGGAGCCCTCATCGTGTATGACGCGGCCTACAAGGCCTTTATCACCAGCGGCGCGCCTCGGAGCATTTACGAGGTGGAGGGCGCGAAGGATGTAGCCATCGAGTGCTGCAGCTACTCCAAAACCGCCGGCTTCACCGGCACCCGCTGCGGCTTCATGGTCATCCCCCACGGGGTGAAGGGCATTGGCGGACAGGGCCAGCCGGTGGAGCTGAACGCCATGTGGAAGCGCCGCATGGGCAGCAAGTTCAACGGGGTCAGCTATCCCATCCAGCGGGCCGCCGAGGCGGTTTATTCCAGAGACGGCTGGGCCCAGTGCATGGACAGCATCCGCTATTATCTGCGCAACGCGCAGGTGATCCGGGAAGGGCTGGAAAAGGCGGGCTACACCGTGTTCGGCGGCGTGGACGCGCCCTATATCTGGATGAAGACCCCCGACGGCATGGCCAGTTGGGATTTCTTCGACCTGCTGCTGAAACGCTACCATGTGGTGGGCACGCCCGGCGCGGGCTTCGGCCCCTGCGGAGAAGGGTACTTCCGTCTGACGGCCTTCAATACGCTGGAAAAGACGCAGGAAGCCGTGGAGCGCATTATCAAGGGATAAAAACAATCATATAAGCCAAAAGAGCTTTGAAAACCGTTGTGGGTCAGGCAGAAAGGCACTGCCGCCCAAAGCGGAGATCAAAGCTCTTTTTCATGTGGAAGGCCATAAAAGACGCGAGGTCAAGCCGCTTTTTCAGTCAGACGGAGCAGACAGACCGGCTCGGTGAAGTCCAGCAGGAAGGAGATCTGGCCGTTTTTCTCCTGCACAGGCAGCGGAGTTTCCGCGCCTTCGGCATTCAGCAGTGCAAAGCCGTAGTTTTGGAAAGACTCGGCAGGCAGCGTGACCTTCATCTGCCCATTTGCCTGAGACAGACGGCCCGCCGTTTCAAACGCGACGCTTAGCAGCAAAGTATCGTCCGTCCCTTCGCCCATGCGTACCACCGCTTCCCCGGCGGGCAGGCGATCGGTCATGACGGCGACAGAGATGTTTTCCACAAGCGCCAGCTGCGCTCCGCTACTTCTCTTGCCGCACACGGGGCAGAGCTGGAAGACAACCGTCGCTTCTTTGCCCGGAAGCCGGCAGTCCATGAGGTTGCAATCGGTATGGCTCGTATAGCCGCAGCCGGAGCGCAGACAGTCTGCCCGGTGACGGTTTCCATCGGGCTGCCATTCGCCGAACCAGTGGCCCAACTTTTCCCCTTCGTTCACGGTGAAGCTTTCGCTGCAGCGGGCGCAGGTGGAAACCGTATAGCCGTCGGCGGTGCAGGTCGGCGCGAAGGTCTGGGCTACATATTCGTGACCCAGCGCCGGAGCCTCCGAAAAGGTGGTGTAGTCGCAGCGGGTGCAGTCCTCATAGGCGTTCCAGCCCGCGTCGATGCAGGTAGCGTCCAGCCCCTCATGCTGAACCAGATCGTGGTTCAGCGGTGCGATCGGCCAATAGGTGTTGAGATCGCCGCGAGTACAGACCTTATAGGGGTGCCAGCCCTCCTCTGTGCAGGTGGGGGCCTGTCCCTCATATTCGACAAAATCATGTCCCAGTGCGTTCATTTCCCGATAGGGCTTTGTGGAATAGTCACAGTAGGCGCATTTGTTATAGGCATCCCAGCCTTTGTCTATACAGGTGACCTCCCGGGCCGGATAGCTTCGCAGCAAATGGGTACCCAATCCACCGAAGGAAGAATTACATTTGCCGCATTTCGCCGGCTGTTGGCAGGTTGCCGATCGAACGATTTCATGATAGGCAAAATAGGTGAAGCCGCAGCTCTGACATTCGACCTGGTGCCATTGGTCATCTGTATAACGGTAAGTATAAGCTTTCCCAGTGCATTCGCCGTTGGGATTGCGGCACGCCAGCGCTGTGCTGCATAAAAGGGTCATTAACAGCGCCAGTCCAAGCGCAAACCAGAATTTTTGGGGGATTCTAATTGCTGAAAAAAGGCGGGCTTCCGAGCCGGTGTGCAGTTGCTTCATCCTTGTTTCCTCCCTGTCGAGCGGGTCCATTCGTGTTCGGATGGGGAATGTGGCACGGGGTAAAGCGGTTTTGCGCTGGCAGTCTGTCATCGTTCTTCATGGGTTCCAAAATCTGGGCGGCTAAGATACCCCGATTATATCGGATTCCCGGATTTCTGGCAAGGCTCTTTCACTGACCTTTACAAAAATACGAAAATGCAAAAAAGAAGCGTCCGAAGACGCTTCTTTTAGACTGTCGAAAAACCCTGATTGGCTGCCATCGCCCGCGAACAGCGCTCTGCGGCCCGCTCCCCTACGGGGCGCGGGCTTCGG
>ERZ827490.1916-NODE-1916-length-24386-cov-3.486663_pt1 | contig 24386 bp, 25 predicted proteins | sample MGYA00519770_ERZ827490 | MGnify/ENA primary metagenome ERZ827490 (study PRJEB31778, sample SAMEA3449324) | human gut metagenome | biome: human gut; feature: human-associated habitat; material: faeces | place: United Kingdom | collected 2010/2012 ...
CGCTTTCCCTGCGCGCGATAATAGCCGCAGAGAATGTCGATCTCGCGGCAGACTGCCTTGACCAGTCGATGTTTTTGCGCGTTGTCCCAATGATCTTCCGAATAAAAATCGCAATACGGACATTTTCTGATGCAGAAGGGGATATGTACGTAGATACCTAATTTTTCCATATTCTACCTGCTTTTCTCCTGTTTTTCTCTTCGTTTACCCAAGCTTTTCTGCACGCCGCCCGGCGCGTCTCCTATTTGTTGTCGTCATATTTGAGCACAGCGGTGAAAGCCTCCTGCGGCACCTCGACGGTACCGAACTGACGCATCCGCTTCTTGCCTTCCTTCTGCTTTTCGAGCAGCTTTCTCTTACGCGAAATATCGCCGCCGTAGCACTTGGCGATAACGTCCTTGCGATAAGCCTTGACCGTTTCTCTGGCGATGACCTTCTGTCCGATGGCCGCCTGAATCGGTACTTCGAACTGGTGCATCGGAATGATCTCCTTGAGCTTTTCGCAGACAAAACGACCGCGCGCATAGGCTTCGGACTCATGCACGATCATCGAAAAAGCGTCAACCAGCTCTCGGTTGAGCATGATATCGAGCTTGACCATCTGCGATTTTTGGTAACGATCGAATTCGTATTCGAGCGAGCCGTAGCCGCGCGTCTTGGATTTGAGCGCGTCGAAGAAGTCATAGATGATCTCGTTGAGCGGCATATCGTAGTGCAGCTGTACGCGCGTCGGTGTGATGTATTCCATGTGCAGCATCGTGCCGCGCCGCTGCTGGCACAGCTCCATGATGCTGCCGACATAATCATTCGGAATCATGATGTTCGCCTTGACCATCGGTTCCTCGATGTGGTCGATCTCCTGCGGTGATGGTAGATTGGACGGATTCTGCAGCATTTCGACTGTGCCGTCCGTCCGCACGACCCTGTAAATGACGCTCGGCGAGGTTGTGATCACGCTGAGATCGAATTCGCGTTCCAAACGCTCGACGATAATCTCCATGTGCAAAAGACCCAGGAAACCGCAGCGGAAGCCGTAGCCCAACGCCTGGGAGGTTTCTGGTTCGAAGGTAAACGCCGCGTCATTGACCTGCAGCTTTTCGAGGGCGTCCTTGACACTTTCATATTTTTCGCCCTCAGCCGGATAAATGCCGCAGAACACCATGGACTGTACTTTTTTGTAGCCCGGCAGCGGTGTCTCGGCAGGATCGGCGTCCAAAGTGATGGTATCGCCGACGCGTGCATCCGCGACCTGCTTGATGGAAGCGCAGACATAGCCTACCTCTCCCGCGCGCAGGGCTTTGACCGGTTTGAGTCCCGGCGCGCAAACGCCGACCTCGGTAACTTCGTATTTTTTGTTCGTCGCCATCATACGAATCACATCACCTTTTTTGACCTGCCCGTCCATGATACGCGCGTAAATGATGACACCCAGATAGTTGTCATATTTGGAATCGAAGATCAGTGCTTTCAGCTTGCCGTTCTCATCGCCATCCGGCGCGGGCACTGCGTCGATGATGCGCTCCAAAAGCGCCTCGACGCCCATGCCGGTCTTGGCAGAGATCTCCGGCGCGTCTGTCGCGTCGAGGCCGATGATTTCTTCGATCTCTTCCTTACATTCGTCCGGACGCGCGGAAGCCAGATCCATCTTGTTGAGCACCGGCAGGATCTCCAGATTTTCGTCCAGCGCCAGATAGACGTTCGCCAGAGTCTGCGCTTCCACGCCCTGCGTCGCGTCCACAACAAGCACCGCGCCCTCACAAGCCGCGAGCGAGCGGGAAACCTCATAGGTAAAGTCCACATGGCCCGGCGTGTCAATGAGATTGTAGATGTATTCCTGTCCGTCCTTCGCCTTGTAGACCAGCCTTGTCGTCTGCAGTTTGATGGTGATGCCGCGCTCCCGTTCCAGATCCATATTGTCTAAGAACTGCTCCTTCATGTCTCGGTCCGCCACCAGTCCGGTCTTTTCGATCAGGCGGTCGGCAAGCGTCGATTTGCCATGGTCGATATGGGCGATAATGCTAAAATTTCTGATATATTTTTGGTAGTCCATCTTTTCCTCTCATCAAAGTCCTTCTATTCATTAGCAGCTTTTTTGCGATTTTCCGTGCGTTTCGCGAGTATTCGGCGAAAGCGCACAAAATTCCATGTTTTATTTTAACCCAAATCCCGCTGTAATTCAACTGCTTTTGCGGAAATTCGCAGAATCTCCTCCTGCAGATCGTCGCAGGCCGCGGATACGCCGCTCATATCGGCGCAGCGCTTGTCCACCGCAAGCAGCGCCAGCGTTCCGATAAAGAACAGCAGCGCGACGATGAGTAATTCTCGCACTGTACGCATGTGTTTTCCCCCTTTCGTCTTTTGTTTTCCACACCTTGCGCATGACGTTTCTGTTTCTGTCCGTTCTTTTTCTGTCCGTTCTTTCCTTCCTTTTCGCGCTGCGCATCAATACCCTGCTTTCAGCGTGTCCGCGAGAATTTTGCCGAAATACGCCGCCGTATTCCTGCAATCCGCGATGTCGTTACGGTTGTAGCCGATTTCCAGCAGGAGATATTTGTCGGAAAGTCCCTGGTTGTAGCGATAGCCGCGCTCCAGAATCCGCCCCGTGAATCCGCTGCAGGATTTTTCCGCTGTGCGGTTCAGCGCCTGGATGAATTTGAGATTGCTCCGATAGGTTTCCACCGCGTTGCTGACAACATAGGAATACTTCGCGCAGGTCTTACCGCCGACCGATACCGTCGCTGCGGGAGAGTCCGAAGCGATCGCGTCCCGATGCAGGTCGATGACGCAGACAATGGTCGGATATTTTTGAAGCAGTTTCTCTATCGTCTCGTAGGAGCGGTTGTAGGATTGGTTGTAGGATGGATTGTCATGCAGGGTCTGGTCGTGTACCACCCCGATACCGTTTGCCTCCAGCGTTTCCGCCAACGTCTCTCCGACATCGCGGACAGTATTCTGTTTCCCCTTTTTATGATAATTGCCGACAGAGGACGGCAGATAGGACTCCGTCGCGTGCGTGTGCACAATCAACACTGCCGGCTCCGTGCCGAACACGACCGGTTCCGGTTGTTTTTCCTCTGTCGCGATGAGATTCGAAACCTTGCCCGTTTCCTCCTTCGTTTCGATCTGACGCAGCTCCTCGCTGTCCCGCGTTTCCGCATCCGCCTCCCGCGTCTGCCCATGCTCCGCGTTTAAGCGCGTTCCGTCCGCGAGATTAAAATTCGGATAAGCCGAAGAAACGCAGTACATGCCGAGCGCCCCCGCGTCCGGCCGCACCCGCTCCCAAACACGCTGCACACTCGGATTTTCCTTTGGAAGCACCGCGCAAAAAAGAAAGGTACTAACCAGATACACGCCCAGCATCACTTTCGCAAACCCATGTTTCATGCCTCACCCACGCCTCTCCTGTATGATTTCGCGCCCCGCGGCGCTCTTATGAATATATGCCGGGATGCAGCGTGATATTTATGGCATTTGCGAGGATTTGTGAAAAACTTTGGATAACCGCATCGATGTCCGTCGAGGTCACGATCATGTCAAAGGCTTCGTCTGCCAGATATCGCTCGAGAAAATCCGCGTGCGCTACCTCTGCGTGCGTCCGGTTTTCATCCGCAGCCAGGTTCTCGCACCGCGGCGCCTGCGCTATGCCTGCCTGTTCTGCCTCTGCCTCGCTCGCTTTGGCGGCATCCAGAATCAAAGTGCGCGCGTCGATGACCGTCGGCACTCCGATGGCAATCACGCGGCAGCCGAGCGTAGTCTCGCTGATCTCGCGGCGGCGGTTTCCCATGCCGGCGCCCGGCGCGATACCGCTGTCGCTGATCTGAATCGTCGTACTGACTCTGCGGATATTCTTTGCCGCCAGCGCGTCGATAACCAGCACCACATCCGGCTTAACCATCGAAACGACCTCCGCGATCAGATCTGCGGTTTCCATGCCTGTCACGCCGGTCACCGAGGGATTGAATCCGCTGACATTCGCCATCTCCCAGTCCCCGTCGCAGTCGAACATCTGAAACAGGTGGCGCGTGATCTTGACTTTATCGACAGTATGCGGTCCGAGGCTGTCCGGTGTAACCTTTTCGTTCCCGAGGCCGACCACCAGTACCTTGAGAAAATAGTCAAAAGGAATCAGTTTTTTGAGCTCCGCCGCGACCGCGCGCGACGCTCGTTCCCGAATGTTTTCTTTTTCCTCAAACAAGCCCTGTATTTCGATGGTCACATAAGTGCCGCGCGGCCTTTGGAACGCCTTTTCGCCCTCCTCGTTGAGAATCTCGATTTCGATGACTGCGATATCCTCGTCGAGCTGCCTCTGTTTTTTGATGTAGCCGGCCGCTCTCCGCGCGGACAGCTCCGCGCCGCTTCTCGTTTCGTCCGCACGTTCCGCGTCCTCCAAAAGTTCATCCGCCTCGACCGCCAGATCCGTCCTGTAATTCATTTTTTTGCCCCCTGTCTGTCCGTTTTTTGAATTTTCTTCGATTTTCCTTGGAATTCTCTCCTTTATTTTGTATTTTCCCTTGCAATCCGCGCATTATTCGTTTATAATTCATATTGCGAATTTATGTCTTGTCCCGGCGGCTTCTGCCTGCGCGGGACGCATGAAAATTTTAATAAAGTGGGGTGAAAAACACATGGCAAACATTAAATCCGCAAAGAAAAGAATCAGAGTCATCGACAAGAAAACTGCAAGAAACAGAAGAATTAAGAATCATCTTAAGGCTGTTCTGAAGAACTTCGACGCTGCAATGGCAGAGGGCAACTTCGACGTTGCACAGGAGAAGTTAAGACTTGCGGAAAAGAAACTGATGCAGGCTGCTGCAAAGGGAACCATCTCCAAGCATGCCGCTTCCAGAAAAGTTTCCAGACTGACCAAAAGATTCAACGCTGCGAAAGCGGCAAAATAAGTCTCACCCGTCCCCACCCGTGCATAAGTTAAATGCACAGCATGAGCAAACCTGAACCCACGGATGTGTCTCCCGTGGGTTTTCTCGTATGTATCGTATTCCGCGCGGCGATATCAGCCTCGCGCGGCGTTTCATAGACAAAAAGCAGGAAGGAGTTTACCCCGCCATGGCAAAAGAAAGTGTATTGACCAAACTCAGACGCAAGGTCGATAAGGAGTTCGCGGATGAGCTGCAAAGGCAGCAGGACATAGAGCAGCAGGAGCGCGAGCAGGCGAAAGCGCTTGAAAAACAGCAAAAGAAAGAAGCTGCCATCGCCGCCTATCGTGAGAAGCGAGACCTGACCGTCGCGGACTTTTTTCGCGTCGCCGGCCTGCCGCTGCCGGACGATTTTGCGGACATTGCCGATCACACCATCAGCGATTTCACCGCAGACCCGCGCAGGCTGACGCTGGATTCAATCTTTTTGTACTGGGGGAAATCCCCGATCTCTGCCGGTGATCCGGCATCGGTGCTGCAGATGGCCATTGACAGCGGCTGTCTGTGCGTGATCAGCAACAAACCGTGCGCGCACCCGCATACGCTGCTTCTGCCGGATACGACCGATGCGTTGGAGGGTACGAACCGGATCCGCGAAGCCTATATCAAAGCCTCTGCCTATATCCGCTCCCTGCACAAAGCGAAGGTCATTACGGTGACCGGGTCGGTCGGCAAGACCTCCACCAAGGAGATGATCGAAGCCGTCCTGCGGCAGCATTATAAGACGCCTTTGATCTCCAAGGGCAATAACAATTCCATGTTTTCGATCACGCGCAATATTCAGAGCCTCAAGCGGACGACGAATGTCTATCTGCAGGAGGTCGGCGCGTTCGCGCCGAAAACCATCGAATACTCGGCAAGACAGCTCGCGGCTGATATCGCGGTCTACACGAATATCGGCGTTTCGCATATCGAAAGCTACGGCAGTCAGGAAGCGCTGACCGCGGACAAATTATCGCTTTCGACCTTCGGCAAGCCGGACGGGCTTGCCATCATCAACTACGACGATCCGATCCTGATGGGGTCACAGCTTTACCCAGCAGGTCATCACTTACAGCCTCAAAAATCCGCAGGCCATGTACTACGCCAAGAATATCCTGCGCGCGGACGACGGCTATACCTTTACACTCGTCGACCGCGCCGCCGCCGAGGAGCATCCGGCGCAAATCCACGTGCTCGGCGAGCACAATATTCTCAACGCCGTCGTCGCCTTTGCGGTCGGCAAGGCTTTGAAGCTGCCGGACGAGGAAATTCTCGCCGGCATTGCGTCCTACCACCCTTCCGGCATGCGTCAAAATCTGCTGCAGGCAGGTAAGTACCGCGTCTTCGCGGACTGCTACAATTCTTCCCTGCTTGCCGTTGACAATACCCTGAAAGTCCTCGACGAACTGCGTCTGCCGGACGAAACGAAGCGCATCGCTGTCCTCGGCGACGTACTGGCGCTCGGCGATCTTAGCGAAGAAACTCACCGCGAGATCGGTCGTGTCTGCGCGCGGCACAGGATTGATCTTCTGATCGGCTACGGCATCGCGATCCGCTATGCCATCGAAGAAGCAGCAGCCGCTGGCATGCAGGCGCATTACTACGCGGACCGCGCCGAGATGGAGGCAGCGGTCAGGGCTGCGGCACAACCGGGTGACCTGATCCTCTTCAAAGCCTCTCATGGTGTCAATCTGGGCGCCTCGATGGACAAGATCTTCGGCACAGACCTCAACGAAAGCTCCGCCATCGGACACAAACAGTTCCGCATCGAAGTCCATGGAGATTTTGAATTCTATATCTTCGAGAACAGCGCCTCACTCAAGACCTACCTCGGTCACGATGCTGTCGTCGAAGTTCCGGCTTTCGTGACTGCCACTGTCACAGACGAGCTGCACGAAACCGAAGTCACGCGTGACCTTCCGGTCGAGAAGATCGGCAAGACCGCCTTTTGCGGCAACGAGGAGATCCGCGAAGTCGTGCTGCCGGAAACCGTTGTACGCATTCGCGACGGCGCTTTCCAGGGCTCCGGTCTGGAATCGCTGGATGCACCGGACAGCCTGCTCTCCATCGGCGCACGCGCCTTTGCAGACTGCCCGCATCTAACGACTGTCAACCTGTCGGAAGCGACCGACCAGCTCGGCGACGCGGTGACTGAGAACAGCCCGCAAGCCATGATCATGTACAGATAAGTCTGAAAAGATGTCGGCATCGTGCGCCAATATCGCAGTTCGACATCGTATATCGTAATAAAGCAATACATCAAGAGAAAGGAACCTATCGCTATGTCATTACACATCGCAGCCGAAAAAGGCCAGATTGCCGAGAGCGTCCTGCTGCCGGGCGATCCGTTAAGAGCAGAATTTATCGCAGAGAATTTCCTGCGCGGTGCCGAAAAATACACCGACATCCGCAATATGTACGGCTTCACCGGGACCTATAAGGGCGTGCCTGTCTCTGTACTGGGCACCGGCATGGGTATGCCGTCCATGGGGATCTACTCCTGGGAACTGATCACCGAGTACGGCGCGCAGAACCTGATCCGCATCGGCACCGCAGGCGCTTTTACCGACGAACTCGCGCTCGGAGATATTTTTGTCGCGCTCGCTGCCTCCACCGATTCCAACTACCAGCATGCTTTTGATCTGCCGGGACAGTACAGCCCGTCAGCCAGCTGGGAGCTTTTGACCAAGGCACTTGCCGCAAGCAGTGATACCGCTATCCCGTTCAAGGCGGGCAACGTCGTCACCTGTGACGTGTTCTATGAATTCGGCGACTGGTGGAAAAAATGGGCGAAAATGGGCGTGCAGGCCGTCGAAATGGAAACTGCCGCGCTCTACATGAACGCCGCCTACAACCACGTCAACGCCTTGTCGATGATCTCCATCAGCGACAACTTTGTGACCGGCGCCAAGAGCAGCGTGGAGGAACGCCAGAACTCTTTTACCAATATGATGAAACTGGCACTGGAAACCGCTGTGAAATAGTGCTATACTAGAAAGACAACACTACATTATAATCATGATCTAAGAGAGGAAGAGAACAATGATCGAGATTCAAAACAAAAAAGTAACCGATTGGGTCGCGGAATGCGCTGCCATGACCAAACCGAAGGAAATCGTCTGGATCGACGGCAGTGAAGCGCAGCTGGATGCGATCCGCGCGCTTGCGGTAGAGACCGGAGAAATGGTCAAGCTCAACGAAGAGAAGCTGCCGGGCTGCTACTATTACCGCACCGATCCGAAGGACGTCGCCAGAGACGAAAAGAGAACCGTCATCTGTACGACTGAGGAGAAGGATGCCGGTCCGACCAACAATTGGGTACAAAAGGACGAAATGTATGCCAAAATGAGGGAGCTGTTCGACGGCTCCATGGAGGGTCGCACGATGTACGTGATCCCTTATTCCATGGGCGTGGTCGGCAGTCCGTTCTCCAAAATCGGCATCGAAATCACCGACTCCATCTATGTCGTGCTTTCCATGCACATTATGACGCGCATCGGTGATCCTGTGATCGAAGAGCTCAACAAGGGCGCGGACTTCGTCAAATGCCTGCATTCCAAGGCAGAAGTCAACGCCGAAAAGAAATATATCGCGCAGTTCCCGGAGGAAAACACCATCTGGAGCATCAACTCCGCTTACGGCGGCAACGTCCTGCTCGGCAAGAAATGCTTTGCCCTGCGCATCGGCTCTGTACTGGGCAAGCGCGAGGGCTGGATGGCGGAACATATGCTGATTCTGTGCGTGGAAGCGCCAAACGGTGAGAAAAAATACATCTCCGCAGCGTTCCCGAGTGCATGCGGCAAGACCAATCTGGCTATGCTGATCCCGCCGAAGCATCTGCAGGCGCAGGGCTACAAGGTCTATACCATCGGCGATGACATCGCTTGGCTTCGTATCGGCGATGATGGCAGACTCTATGCGGTCAATCCGGAGAACGGTTTCTTCGGCGTCGCGCCGGGCACCAACTCCAAGACCAACAACAACGCGCTGATGACGACGAAGAAGAACACCATCTACACCAATGTCGCCAGAAACCTCGACGACAATACCGTATGGTGGGAAGGCTTGGATACGCCGGCGCCGACCAACGGACTCGACTGGCAGAACCACCCTTGGAACGGACAGGAAGAACAGGCCAAAAAAGCTGCCGGCAAAGACTTCGTCAAGGGCGCACATCCAAACTCGAGATTTACCGCTCCTGCTGAAAACTGCCCGTCCATCGCACCGGAATTCTTCACCGGTGAAGGCGTACCGATCAGCGCCATCATCTTCGGCGGCCGCCGCGCCAAGTCCGAACCGCTGATCTGTCAGTCCCGCGACTGGAACCATGGTGTATTCCTCGGCTCCAAGATGTCCTCGGAAACGACCGCAGCAGCCAACGGCGCGGTCGGCGTCGTCCGCTATGACCCGATGGCGATGCTGCCGTTCTGCGGTTATCACATGGCAGACTACTTCCAGCACTGGATCGACATGGGCAAGAAGATGACCAACCCACCGAAGATCTTCAACGTCAACTGGTTCCGTACCGATGACGAGGGCAATTTCATCTGGCCTGGCTTCGGTGAAAATCTGCGCGCGCTGCTCTGGGCGCTCGATCGCTGTGAAGGCAAGGCAGACGCTGTCGAAACGCCGCTCGGCTATCTGCCGACGAAAGACGCACTCGACCTCACCGATTTGGACCTGACCGATGCGCAGCTTGCCGAACTGCTGACCTTAGACCACGAGACTTGGAAGCAGGAGCTCGAAGGCATCAAGACCTGGTACGCGAAGTTCGACCATATGCCGCAGGAGCTGACTGACGCACTGGCAAGACTGGAACGCGAGCTGTAAACGCGTGCGGTACTTATGCCGACATTTTGGAAACATCGCAAGTGATGTTCCCCGAAATCATAGGAAGGTCTGCTTCGCTGCATAGCTTTTAGCGGTGGACTTCCTGCATATTTCCTACATAACATAAGCAAGAGGGCTGTACCATGAACGGAAATCCTATGCGATAACCGTTTAGGTCTCAGCCCTCTTTTTGATTATATAGGATATAATTGCGCAGCGATATTTCCTACGTAACGACAAAAGCACCTTGCGAAGCGGCGCTCATGGGCGAGCGTCATGTGCACATAGAAATCTCAGCTTTCGTTACGCGCACTTTTGTCCTGCCCTTTGCCTGCCGCGTGCGGCGTTCTTATGCGCGGCGCACTCAGTGCATCAGCTCGGACAAGCATACATCTTCAATCGTGCAAAGCTCGTTTTTGTTTGCCTCCATGTAATCCATGATATCGTCCCGCGAGCCGTAAAGGTAAAAATTCTTTGTTGCAAAGACTTCTGTTTTCTGCGCCTCCGTCAGCGCGCTTTGTATGTGAGAAAGCGCGGTCTCTCCCGCCACGTAGGAGCTGTCCCAGCTAAGCCCCAGACCGTTCCAAAGCGCGTGATGCTCGGATAATAAGGTCAGGTTTTTGAGATACCGCTCCCGCAGCTGCGCGGCATTCATTTGCTCTCGCTCCGGCTCGTCATCATACAGGAGCACAGCGCTCTCCAAGGAGATCCCGCCCATAAAGCCCTCGCTCTCCGTATCCATCTGCGCCCACACAGGCTCTATGGTGTCCCTGCGAAGCGCGAGAATTTCCTCCAGTGCTTTGGCTTCATGCAGTCGAACGTTCAACAAGACCCGCGCGGATTTTGGAAGCTCCGCCAAATCCTGCATTTGTGCTTCATTGTCTGCGGCAAAATCTCCGATTCCTTCCAGCTTCGCACTGGAAACCGTGGTATGCATGATATGCGTCAGCGCGCCGTCCGCGTCGCTTTTCACCTCGAGCTTACCGCGGGTCATTTCCAAAATGACATTCATCTTCCCTACATAGGTTCGCTGCGTGCGTGTGCTCACGCATAACGGAATTTCATATTTCCCAAACCCCGCTTTCTCAATTTCTCCGATCGTATGCAGCCTCGTCTGCGGATAGACGGTTTCCACATAAGCGGAAAGCGTTTGCAGCAGCTCGCTTGCGCGCCCCTCCTCGGCTTCATTCGCCCGCGCGGGATTGACATTGCAAAGATTGACCAGCGGATTCACCCCGAGAAAGACCAGCGCGAGCACCAGCAGTGCCACGCAAACCACCTGGAGCGAGATACGTGTCATCATCTGCTTGACGCGCTTTTCAATCAGGCGATCCAGATCCGCCTCCGGTTCCAGCTTCATGTTCTCCAAAGCAAGGTCGAACTCGTCTTTTCTGTTTTCTGTCTTATTCATTTGCTTCCTCCTCGTTCGCCATCATTTTCATTAAGGCTTTCTTCGCGCGCGACCGGATCTGCCGCACATTGACCACAGTCATTGCGTGCGCCTGCGCGATTTCCGCATCGCTTTGTTCCAAATAAACGCTTTCCACCATGATCACCCTCTGACGCAAGGGCAGCGCCGCGATCATCGCCGCGAGCCGCGCTTTTTTCTCGTTGTGCATCAGATTTTCCATCAGGTCAAAGCAATCCGCCGCCTCCAGCATCTCCGCCTCGGTATCCGCGCGGTATTTCTCAGTCCGGAGAGAATTCAAAAAATCATTTCGAATGACCCGATTCGCCCAGGCGAGAAAGCTGCCCGCAGGCTTGTAGGACAAAAGCGCTTTCAAGAAAGCGTTCTGCACCAGATCCTCTGCCGCAGCTTTGTCCCGCGTGTAGGAACAAGCGATGACCATCAACGACCCGTAATATCGGCTATAAAGTTGTTCGATCAGTCCGTCTTTGTTCATACGTTTTGTTCTCCTTCTACTTACTAAACACAAGTGCGCGGTTTCTGTGACAGGACTGCCGAAAAAAAAGAACGCTGCGTGAAACAGCGTCCCGCAAGTCCTTGTTCAAAACAAACCAAGACTCTTCGCCGCGAAGATCCAAAGGAACATCGTGAAGCACGAAAACATTGAGGAGAACACGACCGCGTCTCCCGCCAGCTCTGCGTCACTGTCCATCTGCTGCGCCATCGGAAACGAGGAAACTGCAGACGGAGAAGCAAAGATGGCAATCAGCGTAACCAGCTCGATATCGCGGAAGCCGAGCAGGATGCCAACCGTCAGCCCGATTGCCGGAACCACCGCCAATCTGCCGATGACACAGATCGCGATATCTTTTTTGCGGTTCGCGATGCTCTGAAAATCGAAGAACGCGCCCAGCGTCAAAAGCGCCATCGGCGTCGCAACGCCTGCCATCGAGGAAACCACGCCTTCGAGGACCTGCGGCAGACGCAGATCGATCAGCACCGCGAAAATACCCGCCACTGCCCCCAAAAGCATCGGATTCGAAGCGATCTGCTTCAGCACATGCGCGAAATTCGGCTTGCTGCCGCGGAATACTTCAAGCGTCACCACCGCCAGCACATTGTAGATCGGCACGATCACCGTAATCATCACCGACGGCAAAATCAGCTCATCGCCGCCAAAGATATTGGATACGATGGGAATCCCCATGATAACAAAGTTACTCCGAAAAATCGCCTGAATCATCGCGCCGCGCGTCTTGGGGTCCTTGCGGAGCTTCATCACGACAGCCACCGTCAGCGCGTAGACAGTCAGCACTGCCAGCACGCCAAAGGCCATCAGCTTGCCCTCTATCGCGCCGCGGATATCCTTCCCGTATAAATTGGAAAACATCAGCACCGGGAAGAACACCGTAAACACCGTCTGATTCATCTTTTTGACGTCATGCGCGTCTACAAGTCCCTTGCGGCGGATCAGCATGCCGATGCCCATGATCATGAAAATCGGCAGCACCGCCTCCAGCGCGATGATAAAATTGCTTAACATACGATTCTGTCCCCCTTGCTGTCAAACGCGTCTTTTCTTATCATACACCTTTTTTTCTCTGCAAGAAAGAGCAAAACGCGAAATACCGAAATAAAATGATAAAAATCGAAAGAAACCGAAAAAATCGAATACGCAGAAACAGCATGCGGCTTCTGCGGTGCTTCCGCAGATTTCGCATGCTGCTTCCATGAGGAAAGGTTCCGGCTCTTATACCGGAATTTTATGAATCCATCCGGCAGGTGCCTGAATTCTGCCCTGCTGAATGGCTGTCAACGTATCGTATAGTTTTTGGGTGACAGGTCCCATCTGTGTCATGCCGGACGGAAAAACGATTTCCGTTCCATGATCGACGATCTTGCCGACAGGACAAATGACCGCGGCCGTACCGCAAAGACCTGCTTCCGCCATATCCGTGAGTTCGTCCTTATAAATCGGTCGTTCTTCAACCGGCAGCCCCAGATAATGCTCCGCGACATAAAGCAGCGAGCGTCTGGTAACAGATGGAAGGATGCTGTCTGATTTCGGCGTGACAACTTTCCCGCTCTTGGTGACAAAGAGAAAATTCGCGCCGCCGGTTTCTTCAATTTCCATGCTTGGGTTAGTAAACACCACGCCGATGACAGCCGCGGCAATCATGAAATAAAGCAAAAAGCTGTTCAAATAATCTCTTGGCTGCAGCAGAATCCAAACCGGAGCGACGGACGCGATAAAAATATACGCGAACACAACGACCAGCCAAAGGTTCTTGCTGAAATAAATCGGACAGTATATGCCGACTGCGATGCAAACAATCAGCAGCGCGACACCGACAATCGTGTTCAGCAGCAGATGGTCATGCTTGCGATTGAACAAGCCAAAGGCCACCGCCAACGGGATGAACAGCAAAGCCCCTCCTGATCAAACGGGGGTTCCTCTGTTTCCGTCAGAACGAAAAGATGTTCCTGACAATTTGCTTCCCAAAGCTTGGCTTTTTTTGAAAGCACATAGCCGGAATGATCCGCGTTAAAATGTCCGTATATCCGAAACATCCATTCTCCCGACGCTGCCTCTTCGGTCAGATCGAAGGCGGATGCGTATAATTTTTTCAATTGTTCAAGGAACCGCGCGTCACTTTCGTTCATAATCACTCTATTTGTATTTATAAACAATTCTTTTGCGTTTATTTTGTATTATTCAACAACTATTTTTATACTTTAATATGTTTTCGCGCAAATGTCAAGTTTTTTTAAAAGATTTTTTGTATTTTTTGAAGGACAAAAAACGCAGGGGCATATCGCGCGGCTGCGTGCCGTTCGAATCCCTCTGCGTTTGCTGTTTTGCCGTTTTCGCGGCCTCAATTCTGTTTTTCGTTTTTCCTAACTGCACTCCTCTTGATACGCGCGTTCTGTTTTTTCGCGCTTTTCTTCGAGTGCTTCGGCCAAAATCATGTCCTTCACCTTCATCAAACGGGTCTGGTTGCCGCGTTCATTTTCATCCAGCTTCATGCGGATATAGCGAATGGTCATTTCCATCTGCGGAATCTTGACGTATTCCAGCGCGTTAACACGCCGACGCGTCCGTTCCAGCTCCGCCGCAAGCATCTGCGCCTCTTTTTCCTTGGCTGCCAGTTCCAACATAATCGGAAAAATGTCGGCCAGTTCTTTGATTGCGGAATCAAGCTCTCCGGAGGTTGAAGCGTAACCGTAAGGGTAGATGTCCGACGCGTCCTGCGCAGTCGTCTCAAAGCCGAAGCGCGGCACATCCACGCTCATCACATTCTTGCTTCCGACGGTCAGCGCAACGCCTTGCTTCGGGAACATCAGTGCTTCCTCCATAACCTCCTTGCTCATGACCGCGCCGGCAATCGAAAAACTGCCGTAAACATCAGCCAGCGCTTTCTCCACCTGCTCGCGGAGCGCTTTGTTTTCCCGCGCAAGCTCCAAAAAGCCCTTCATCAGTTCATCGCGCTTATCCTTGAGCAGCTTGTGTCCGCGTTGGGCGGTCGCCAGCCGTTTCTTCAAAGTGGTGAGCATCATTCTGGTTGGATTTACATTTAACCGTTCCATTCCGTTTCCTTTCTCACACTGCGCGTCTATTTCAGATACTTCTCGATATATTCATCCTTGATACGTTTCAGCTCGCTCTTTGGCAGCATCGCCAGCAGCTTCCAGCCGATATCGAGCGTTTCTTCGATGGTACGGTCCGTATCGTAGCCCTGTGAAACGTATTCTTTCTCGAAGGCCTGCGAAAACTTCGCGTACATCAAATCTACCTCTGTCAGGGCTGCTTCACCGAGAATCGTGACCAGCTCCAAACATTCCTTGCCGCGCGCGTAAGCCGCGAACAGCTGGTTCATCGTGTCAGCGTGATCTTCACGCGTTTTTCCATTTCCGATACCCTTATCCTTGAGCCTGGACAGGGACGGCAATACGTCGATCGGCGGCTTGATGCCCTTGCGGTACAGTTCTCTGCTGAGGATGATCTGTCCCTCTGTGATGTAGCCGGTCAGGTCAGGAATCGGGTGCGTCTTGTCTTCTTCCGGCATCGTCAGAATCGGGATCATGGTAATCGATCCGTCATAGCCCTTCTTGCGGCCGGCTCTTTCATACATGGTCGCGAGGTCCGTATACAGATAGCCCGGATAGCCGCGGCGTCCCGGCACTTCCTTACGCGCCGCGGATACCTCACGCAGCGCCTCGGCGTAGTTGGTGATATCGGTCAGGATGACCAATACATGCATACCAAGGTCAAATGCCAGGTATTCCGCCGCGGTCAGCGCCATACGCGGGGTCGCGATACGCTCTACCGCCGGATCGTTTGCCAGATTCATGAACAAAACGGTTCTGTCGATCGCGCCGGTGCGGCGAAAATCAGAAGCGAAGAATTCCGCTTCTTCGTGCGTAATACCGATGGCCGCGAATACGACCGCGAAATTGCCCTCGCTGCCTCTGACCTTCGCCTGCCGCGCGATCTGCGCCGCGAGATCCGCGTGCGGCAGACCGGAGGCCGAAAAGATCGGCAGCTTCTGTCCTCTGACCAAGGTGTTCAGACCGTCTATCGCCGATACACCGGTCTGGATAAATTCGGATGGGTAATCACGTGCAGCCGGATTCATCGGCAGGCCGTTGATATCCAGATATTTTTCGGCGATCAGCGCCGGGCCGCCGTCCTTCGGACGACCCATCCCGTCGAACACGCGGCCGAGCATATCCGGTGATACCGCCAGCTGCGTACCATGTCCGAGGAACCGCACTGTGCTTTCCTTGAGGTTGATGCCGGCGGCGCTTTCAAACAGCTGTACCAGCGCGTTTGAGCCGTTGACCTCCAGCACCTTGCAAAGTCTCTTTTCGCCGGTCGGCAGCAGAATTTCTCCCAACTCATCATAGGTAACATTTTCAACATCCTCGACGAGCATCAGAGGTCCTACGACTTCACTGATTGTCTTGTATTCTTTAATCATGCGAGCTCAGCCTCCTTCTGTACGATTTCATCAAACTCGGCAGTCATCTCCGCGAGAATCGCCTCGTACTGCTCCTGAATCTTCGCTTCTTCTACATATTTGAAACGGCCGATCTGTTCCCGCGCGCTCATTTCAGTAATTTTTTTGAAGGAACCGCCTTCACCGACTGCCTTGATCGCGGCCTCATGCCAGCCGAGAATCATCTTGAGCAGCAGATACTGCTTCGTCGTGGAAGTAAACGTATCGATTTCGTGGAACGCGTTCTGGTGCAGATAGTCCTCACGAATGGATTTGGCAGTTTCCAACTTCAAACGGTCGGTAAAGGACAGGGAATCCACGCCGACAAGCTGCACGATCTCGTTCAGCTCCGCTTCCTCCTGCAAGAGGTGCAGTGCCTTTTGCCGCAGCTTCGGGAAGTCCTTCGCGACATTGTTTTCGTACCACTCCTGGAGTTTATCCACATACAGGGAGTAGCTCTGCAGCCAGTTGATAGCAGGGAAATGACGCTTATAGGCCAGCGAAGAGTCCAGACACCAGAATACCTTGACAATTCGAAGTGTCGCCTGCGATACCGGTTCCGAAATATCACCGCCCGGAGGCGATACGGCTCCAATCGCGGAAAGCGCGCCCAAACGTCCTTCCTTGCCTAAGGAGATTGCTCTGCCCGCGCGTTCGTAGAATTGCGCCAGGCGGGAACCAAGATAAGCGGGATAGCCCTCTTCACCCGGCATTTCCTCCAAACGACCGGACATCTCTCGCAGCGCCTCTGCCCAGCGAGAGGTCGAGTCCGCCATCAAGGCAACCGAGTATCCCATATCTCTAAAATATTCCGCGATGGTAATACCGGTATAAATCGATGCTTCACGCGCCGCTACCGGCATATCGGAGGTGTTGGCGATCAAGACCGTCCGCTTCATCAGCGATTCTCCGGTGTGCGGGTCCTTTAACTCCGGAAACTCCATCAATACATCTGTCATTTCGTTGCCGCGTTCGCCGCAGCCGATGTAAACGACGATGTCGGCATCTGCCCATTTTGCGAGCTGGTGCTGCACGACCGTCTTACCGGAGCCGAACGGACCGGGAACGGCTGCAACACCGCCCTTCGCTATTGGGAAAAATGTATCGATGACACGCTGTCCGGTAATCAGCGGCATCTCCGGCACTAACTTTTCTTTGTAGGGTCTGCCGCGGCGAACCGGCCACTTCTGCATTAAGGTCAAATCCCGCATGCTGCCGTCCGCAAGACGCAGGCGGCATACGGTTTCATCAACGGTAAAGGCTCCGGTTTCGATAGACTCTATTGTGCCGGATACGCCGTAAGGCACCATGATCTTCTGCTCGACAACCACAGTTTCCTGGACGGTACCGAGGATGTCGCCCGCTTCTACTTCCTCTCCCGCGCTGACGCAAGGCACGAAGTTCCACTTCTTCGTTCTCGACAGTGCCGGCACCTTGATGCCGCGGGTGATATTCGTTCCGACCTCTCTGACCATTTCTTCCAGCGGTCTTTGAATTCCGTCATACATGGTTTCGATTAAGCCCGGACCCAGTTCCACGGACAGCGGACTGCCTGTGGATACGACCGGCGCGCCGGGTCCCAACCCTGCGGTCTCTTCATATACCTGAATGGAGGCTCTGTCTCCACGCATTTCGATAATTTCTCCGATCAGCCCCTGCTCACCGACGTGTACCACGTCGAACATATTCGCTTCTTCCATACCGGAAGCGATGACCAGTGGTCCGGATACTTTTACAACTTTTCCTTGACTCATTTTGCTTCACCTCCAAAAAGGATGTCTGCGCCTACGGCGCGTTCTACCGCGCTGCGCACATTCCGCATACCGATACCTAAACTTCCGTCCTTGCTCGGAATCGGAATCACAGCCGGCAGCCGCAGGTCTACATATACTTTGATTTCTTCGTCCATATACTGATAGAGTTCCTCTGTCACGTAGATGATCGCGAAATCCTCCTTGGCAATCTGTTTTAATATTTTTTTTGCTTCTTCGGCCTCATCACAAGGGAAAACCGTAAGTCCAACGGCTTTGAATCCGAGAATGCTTTCCCTGTCGCCGATCACGCCGATTTTATACATAGGTTTCCCTCAGCCTTTCTTTGATTACCGCGGGCTCCGTTCCGACCAGCTTGCCGGTCAGGATCATCCGCAGATTCTTGTTTTCGCTTTCCTTGGCGAGATAGAACGCCGCGATCGGTTCCGGTCCGAAGGTCACATAATGCGCGTCCTTCAAGAACCGCATGCGTCTGTCGTCGCAGAGCTTTTCGAGCAGGGTGAACTGTCCTGTATTGGCTGCCTCTACAGCGCCGCGGCTGAACAGCTCTCCAAAGCCGAACGGTGAGACCCGTTCCGCGAACTGCGGATAGGGTTCCTCGTAATTGCCGGTGAAGCTTTGCTCCCGCAGTCTGCCTCCCTGTAGGAACACTTTTTGAAAAAATTCCCATGGTTTTCCAACCTCGCGCAGTCGGACAAAGGTTCTGCAGTTCAGCAGATCCACCTCCAGCTCGCAGTAGTCTCTGATAAATGTATTCTCATGCGCCTCTGCCATCCGCCGCATCTGCGCGTAGCAGGCATGATCCAGCACCAGATCGATCTCCTGCGGGTCGCCGCTCTTGGCATAAAGCTCTGCCGCGTCCGTAAGTCCTTGCCGCATTTCCAAATCCAGCATGATCAGATTGCGTTCGCGAAGCATATCGAGCATCTGCTTTGGATCAAAATTTCCTCCCGCGCTCATCAGCGGCAGCGGATCGATACCGAGCGCCTCCGCCTTGAGCAGAACCTTCAGGTTGTGATAGTCCTTCGGCAGACGGAACAACGCGAACTCGGCCGCGTCCACGCTCAAAGAGGAAATCAATTCGCTGACACGATTCATTTCTCCGGCAAGTACTTCTTCAAATCCTCTCGGATCCGTAAGCTCTCTGCCGTCTCCATAGCCGAATTCCGCCAAAATATGCATCGCCTGCTGCATATCCCTGGCATCCATCACCCGTTCCAGATCCTGCGCTGTGAGCAGCGTCTTTTCGTTTGCCCGAATCAGACTGCAAGGAAACGCGTAGTTTTCCGCTTTTTGCTTACTCATATTCGCACTCCCTCTTATTCTGTGGGAAACAGCAGCTTCGCGGTTTCCGCGGTCAGCTCGGATTTCGCTTCCGAAACCAGCGCTTCGATCGTATTGTTGACCGTCACGTTCCCCGTGTTCAGCAGATAGCCGCCGCGCATCTTGCCCGTCTTTTCACTGACAATAAAGCTGCCGCAGTCCACCGCTTCGTTCAGCGCATGACATACCTCCGCCGCCACGCTCTGCTTATCCCTTTCGTTAAAAATCAGCACGCCCGCCTTCACGCCCGAGGTCTTGCCAAGATGAAGCAGCAATTCGATGTACGCTGCCTTCGGCATGTCTGTGATTTCGTCGATGGCGCGCGCGAAGCATGCCTCGATGATTTCCTGTTTTTTTGCCAGGAAAACCTTGCGGCAGTCGATGTCGGCAACGGATTTACGGCGTGTGATAATCTTATCCTTTTCGATTTTCCCTCTGCGCTCCGCGTCCGCCAGCAGCGTGGCCGCGTTCTTTTCGGCTTCCGCGAGTACCGCTTCACTCCGGGCTCTTGCCTCCGCGAGCGTGATGTCGCGCTCAGCCTCGGCTTCACCCAAAATCCTGGATGTAATCTTTTCTATACTCATATTATTCTCTGCCTTTCCATCGGTATTCCGGCATTCCGATATTCGGAGTGTCTCTTTATACCGGTATTCTCAGCCAGATCAGTACGGAAACCAGCAGCGCGAAGATCGCGTAGGTTTCTACCATCGCGGTATAAATGATACCCTTTACCATCTGATCCGGTCTTTTGGCTGTCAGCTGCAGCGCCGCCGCGGCTGCCTTGCCCTGCGCGATACCTGACCAAATGCCGACCGCGCCGATCGGAATGCCCGCGCACAAGAAATAGAAACCCTGCGAAGCGCTCAGCTCGATCATGCTACCGCTGAGCAGACCGATCTTTACCATGATCAGGAAGGCAATAATCAGCCCATAGATGCCCTGTGTACCCGGGAGCGCCTGCAAGATGATGGTCTTACCGAATTTTTTCGGGTCTTCCGCGACAACACCGGAAGCCGCCTGCCCCGCGATACCGACGCCCATAGCGGAGCCGATACCGGCCAGTGCCGCGATGACCGCGCCTAAAATTGCCAATGCATTTCCGTCAATATATTCAAAGAACATAATATTTCCTCCTGTTACTCTTCGTTTTCAAAACGAATATACTTTGTTTTTTTGCGGAACGGATCAAAAGGTTCTCCGCCGTCAACGTAGAACTTGCCGAAGAATTCCACATACTGCAGTCTTGCCGCGTGAATGAACGCACCGAGCATGTTGATCGCGAAGTTGATCGTGTGACCGACCGCGAAGATCAAAATAAACAGTACCAGACCTGCGACACCGCCGCCAAACAGCGAGCCCATCGTATTGACAACCTGCGCGATGACGCCGGTTGCCAGTCCCAGCGCGAGCAATCTCGCGTAGGACAAAATATCCGAAAGCCAGCTTGTGATGTTGTACAGGTTCGCAAAAGCTCCGGTCAGCATACCGATGCCCTTCTTTCCTCTCGCGCCCGCGAGCAGGACTCCTGCCGCGCCGACGATGGACATCCACTTGCCGGCTGCGCCGAGGGCGCCGATGCCCTGCGTGCTGCCGCCCAAAAGGGCTGCCAATCCGAGAATCGTCAGATACCAGACGCCTTCTCCGCAGATCGCGTCCATCCACCTGCCATCCTTTATCTCCATATAGGCCTGGATCCCCATGCCGATAAACAGGTGGATCACACCTAGGATCAGCGACAGGATCAAAAGCTTCATCGGGTCGTCAAGCGGATTGAACCAAAGCGGTTTCAGCTCCGCGGCCTTGCCGAGGAAGGTGGTTGAGAACACCGTCACCACATCGCCGAACCATCCGCCGAACAGCGCACCCCACACGAAGGTGGAGATCCCGCAGTAGAAGAACAGCTTCACCATCTTCCATGTTGTGCCTTCGAGATCGAATTTTTTGAGAATGATGAAGCACCCGATTGCCATCAGCAGCCCGTATCCCGCGTCACTGAACATCATACCGAAAAATACGATATAGAACAGCGCGTAGATGGAGGTCGGGTCAAAGCCCCAATAGCTCGGCAGCGAATACATCTCGGTAATCGCCTCCGTAGGTCTGAAAAAGCTCCTGTTTTCCAAGAGTACAGGGACTTCTTCCTCTGCTTCCGGCTCGCGGAACGCGTAATAGCATTCGTAGTCGTCCAAAAGCTCCGCTGCTTTTTTTGCGCACTTTTGTGGAATCCATCCTTCCAGGAAGAAGGTTCGTTTGGTTTTCAGCAGTTTTGTTTTGATTTTTTCCTTATCCGCCGCGATGGTCAGCATATCGGCATAAGCCTCGATATCTACTTTGCGCGCGGATTTTGCGGCAGCCTCCTTCGCTGCCTTTTCATACTCTTCCCTTAATACATCTTTTTCCCCTTGAATCCGTATAAGGTTCTCGCTTGCTGTGCCCTTCATCGTGCCGAAGGTCACCTGTGAAAAACCGTATTGCTTTAAAATTGTCTGCACATCGGCTGCCTGCTCGGTCAGCATCAGAATCGCCGCGTAGTACATATCCTTGTCTATATGAACGATTTTGAATACTGTGCCGTCCGTTTCCGCCTGTCCCGCCAGCGCGCCTGCCAGCGCGTCGGTATCTGTGCCCATTGGGAGCACACCGGTCTGCGCCAAGGTCTTTTTGGTGCCGGCCAGCTCTAGCGGAAGGTCGTAGGCCTCCCAGGCTTTGAGAGAAGTTTCGTCCTGTTCCAGCTTATTTCTGCGCTCGCAGATCGCGTTAATCCGATGATTCAGGTTCAGAATATCTTCCACCTGTTCGCGAATCGTGTTTCCGGAATCCGCCATCAGACGCCGCATGCCCTGCATGGAAACATTCCTGCGTGTCGCGAACAGTGGCTGCTTAAGATTTCCGTACTTTTCGATGACTTCCAGCGCGAGATTGACGCGGCTGATTTTTTCCTCCAGCCTTGCCGTTTCGTCGCGGCTCTCATCGGCGGTGACGTTCTCCGCCCAGATTTTGTCCGACAGCTTGGCGCTCTGGTCTGTCAGCTCCACCACGCCGAAATCCATCAGACGACTCATAAACTCCTCTTTTTCGTTGTCAAGTCCAATGACACAGACTCTCTGCATCTTAACAATTGCCACTTGACTTCACGATCCTTTCTGCTATGAATTTTACAATTCGGTCCTGCCTTTCGCCGGCTTCCGCTGCCATCTTTGCGCAGAGTTTTTTTGCGTCCGCGATGGCGTTTTCATATTCCGCCTGCGCAGTCTGCTGTCCCTCCGCGAGAAAAGCCTCATAGCGCGTCTTCGCGTTGATTTCAGCTTCGTCAGCGATTTTTCCGGCTTTCGTGTTTGCATCCTTCATCAGTCTTGCGGCTTCGGTCTTCGCGTCCTTTCGGATTGTGTCCGCGCGTTCTTCTGCCTGCCTGATCGTCTGTAATTCTTCTGTAAACACTTTTTGCTGCCTCCTTATCTTAGCATATTTCTCAAATCTGAAATCTTCCCCTTATACTATATTACCCCAAATTATTATTGATAAAAACAATAAAAAAGCAGTTTTACACAATTTCTTAACATTGCCTAAATGCATACAACATACGTTCCGGTTGGCACAAAAATCGCATGTTTTCTCTTGAACGCTCCTTCTTTGTTCATTTTTGTGATGCAATATAGTTGCCAAGAGCAATGAGCCGGGCGGCCGTATTTTTTGCTGTAAAGCGGGGCTGTTTCCTCGTACACGAACGACAGATCCAGCGCCGCCTCCAGTTTTCGGAGGAAGTGTCCCTGGGGCATTAAGTCCTCGATCGTTACCATGTGCATCGCCAGCTGCATCTGCATGTTCCTCCGTTTTACTCCGCCTTGACTGCGATCCGAATCTTGCTGTAGTCATAGCCAACCATGTCCAGAATTCTTGTCGTCAGAATCCGCATGAGTGTTTCGGCATCATAGTGTGTCTCTATGTATAGAGCTTCATCGATCTTTACCGGGCTGCGCATTTTCCCGGTCTCACTCCCTAGCAGAACCCGATTTCGTCCCAACACTTTCCCCCGCAGATCCATGAGTGCCTGACGCTGATCCGAATCTTTGCAGCAATCTTTCAGCAATTCCTCCGCAACGCTTTTCCATGTGGGGTTCTCTGTCCTACGTCCATCTGCAAAAATAACTCCGGTCGGTCGTTTTCCCTTGAATATCCCTGCACCTACATTCAACGGATATATGATCTCGTAATTTCTTGGTTTGCGGCTCTCTTTTTGCCGAGACGGTACACTTTCTTTTTTCACCTCGTCGATGATCCAATCGAATTTTTCATCGATCTCGCGGATCAATTCTTCCCTAAGCTTTTGCAGTTCCTGTATGGTATTCATCCGTTTGCTCCTTTCATTATATGGCGCACGTGCTAAATATACTATACCGGAACACTTCACTTTTGTCAACCACTTTGTCAACACGTCCAAAATGTCCCGAACCTGTGGACACACTAACTAAAAAGCAGACGGATTTTCTTTTCAAAATTGAAATGGGCGGGAAGCCATTTTAGGGCTTTCCCGCCTTGATTGCCTGTCAGCAAAGACGGGCGGGACTGTCAACGGCGGCGCATTTATGCGCCGTTCATCTTGACCGTTGACTGGCTCGGCTGGCTTTGCTATCTCCACGATAAATGGGATTTGTTATCTATCTGTCCAAGAATCGAATCTCGTTGAAATTTGTGGGTCGTATAGAGGGCAACCAAAATCAAGTAAAATATCCATGAGAGCGTTCATATCAGCCTCTTGCATACCATAGCAATCAAACCTTACGATTTGCGAAGTTGTAAAAACCTGAAATGCTCCATGTCCTTCTTTTTCAAAATCTTTGCCTCCACCTTGTATATTCCAGTCAGAAAAAGAATCAGCCACTTTTTTCAAAATCTCGTCAATCGGAAGAACTTCCAATACTTCCATTACCTCGCCATCACAACACGCTGTCTGATATACGGTTGAATGGTCATGTGCGGTATCTTCCTTGTACTTCCAAAAATTCAAATCCATACTCATTGTATAATCCTCCTGTTAAAAAAGTAAATTCAATTTTATCAATTTCTTATTTCCTCCCCCGCTGTGGGTTCGGATTTTTCAGCAAGTCCGACTTCTGTGCAATCTTTTTCAGCCACTTCT
>ERZ827490.1918-NODE-1918-length-24373-cov-3.780039_pt1 | contig 24373 bp, 22 predicted proteins | sample MGYA00519770_ERZ827490 | MGnify/ENA primary metagenome ERZ827490 (study PRJEB31778, sample SAMEA3449324) | human gut metagenome | biome: human gut; feature: human-associated habitat; material: faeces | place: United Kingdom | collected 2010/2012 ...
GGCCGTGGTTCGTCTCGCGGCAGTAGTCGGCGAAGTCGCCGACGCCGATGCACCATTCGCCCTCGATGTCGCCGGAGCCTTCGCCGCGGATGCGCTGCTGCTTACGGCAGGAACAGACAGATACGCCGATGTGACCCTCGTACTTCTTCAGCCAGTGGCTGAGATGCTCGATAGGCAGGGACTTGCTCTCTGCGGGGATGGCTTTCTCAACGGGGATGACGTGCATACCGATGCCTGCGCCTCCGGGAGGCACCATCTCGGTGATACCGGCCAGCGGCAGGTATGCCATGCGCTCGAAGAAGTCCGCGGTTTCGGGGTACATGTCGGACTGTTCGGGGTTTATCATCATAATCTCTGCGCTGCCGGGGACGAACATGTCCAGCACCCAGCGCTTCTCATGGTTCGGGTTCTTGCCGTCGAGGTTTTCCCAGTGGAACTCGACAAGGCCGCTTTCGCTGACGGCCTGCATGGCCTTCTCAAGGTATGCGCGGTCAAACTGCGGGTTCTTCTTCGCAAGCTGCTCGATGGTAAGCGGCACGCGCTTTTTCATCGTAAGACAGATGTCGAGAATGTCGTCGGCCATCTTCTGGTCGTACTTGTAGGCGGTGTACTTCAGCGCGGAGTTGATGCCCAGATACTCAGGGGATTCGGGAGTGATCTTGTCCTTGCCGAGCAGTACGGTAGCCCGGTCGGTAATTTCCTTACCGAGTTTTGCGATTTTTTCGCCTTTCGTCATGGAATTTTCAAGCCTCCTGATAGATAAAACGGGGTTTGTTATTTAATTAATATTGCTGAGTGAACTGTACCTAATTTGTTGAATATAATCAATAAGTTAACATGCTTTTTGGAATAACTCACAAAAAAACTGCAAAATATTTGCGAACAATCTTGATAAGAAGTTGACATTCACGGACAAATCGCGTAAAATGTCCTTGAAATCAGGACATCGCAAAAGGGGATGTTTTTCGTGCAGGATTCGTCATACCGGCTCAAAGAAAGCATTGCAAAATGCGCGATAGAGCTGTTCAAGACCGAGGGCTACAACAACGTCAGCGTCAACGAGATTTGCGAGAAGGTACCGGTTTCGCGCTCGGTTTTCTATACGATGTTCAAGGGCAAGCGCAGTGTTCTGGACTACGTTGTCGCAAAGCCGCAGCAGAACGACGAGGAGAGCTTCCGGAAATTCGCGGACGCGGAGAACGACTTTGAGCGCATCTGGCAGCTGTTTGACCGGTTCATAACGATCGCGCTCGACTTCGGCCCGCAGTTGACGAGCACACTGTTCATCATGCAGTTTGAGTCGCCGCAGGGCATACGCGAGGCTGTCCACGCGCTGGACGATCTTTTTGCGACGCTTGCCAAGAACTGCGCCAAGTCCGGCATAATCGAGACCGAGGAGCCGCCGGAGCTGCTGTCACATATTGCGACAGACCTGATAATCCACGAGCTGTACGTCTGGTGCAGCCAGAACGGCAACTTCTCTCTGCGCGAGCGCGCCCGGCAGTACGCCGAAGTCGCGTACCATGTCAAGCCGCAGTACCGCATGACCCCCGCCCAGCGCGCGGAGCTGTGAGGTGTCGGATGGAGAATATAGATTTCAGAAAAGATTTGCTCGTTGGGCTCTTTAAGGAGTACTGCGACAAATATGATGAGCTGAACGCAAAGTTTTCTGCCGTTCCGGTCGCAAAATATGAGTACTGTAACGGTGTGAAAGGCGGCGTCTGGAGAGGATATTACCATCCAAGCCCAATAGGTGACATTGTTACAGGCAATGCAAGCCGCGGTCGGCGTGTAACACATCCAAGAAAAGGCTGTTACTATCGATACAGGTACTTATTTGATGAGAATGGGAAACTGCTTGTTGCCGAAGATTACGATGACCAGCCCAGCAAACCTGCTCCTATAATCTATTTTGATGAGCGCAGGAGGCTGCGTTTTGCCGAGGATAACAGTGATCAGGCCGCCGTATCCGAGCCTGTACTCTGGCAAAAAGAGTTCCTTATATATGAAGGGCGGCGTGTCATTGCACCGGAATATGACATCGTATCTACGCCGGAGCTTGTGACAGTAAGCGTCTGTGATTATAACGAACAGGGAAAAATACTCCGCTATGACAGACTGGGCTGGAGACCACAGGATCAGATAAAGTATCAGAATTTATCATCTGAGGTATATGAATACGGTAAAAACGGGCTGTTGGAGTATGCATATTGGGGAAGGAGTTTTGCCGGCATCACAGAAGTAGATAAATATCACTTCAACCATGATGACGAAGGCCGGATCGTGAGCTATGATTTCTTTCGCAAAGACGGTAGCTTGGTAACATACGAGATACCGAAGTCCAAAAGAAGAAATGTGTGAGCGGATCATATCGGGTTTGTGCTCATACAGTGGGAAAATAACCCCTTTATACAGTTGATTTACAATTCCTATTTGTGATAAAATGTAGAAAACGAAATTTTTCAAGTAAATATTGCATTTTATTTAAAAGGATGTATAATAAACTCAAAAGTATAAAATTTTGATGTGGTGGATAAATGAGCAGAAAACCTTTAGGACAGGAAGTTTCCGAGGAGGCTATCCTCGAAGTCGCAAAGAAATATTTTTGTAAGTACGGTTTTGACAATACGAACCTGAATGATATTGCCGCGGAGATGAATATCACCCGCACGCCGATCTACTATTACTTTGAGAGCAAGCAGAAGCTGTATGAGGCGGTGGCGAAGAAACATCTCACCGGTAAGCTGGAAAAATACACGGAGCTTTTTGCAAGCGATATGCCTTTCTTTGACAAGGTGCGCGTTGACCTTGAGCTGTCGTCGCATCTGCGTCTTGCGGAGAAGGAACTTTTCACGGGCGTGGATTCAAAACCGGCGTTGGTGAAGGTCAAGGAATTCCAGACGGATATAATGCACCGGATACATAAGATGAAGACCAGATATATTCAGAAGGCTATCGATGACAAGATACTGCGTCCGGACACGGACGTAGAATCGTTCATGGTTTACTTCTATGTTATATCTCTCGGCATCGAGGCGGTGGATAAGCAGGACGGCTGGTATGAGATGACCGAAAGCCGCATAACGCGTCTTATAGATACGGTTCTCGACGCTATTATGCTGCGCTATAAAGCGCTCTGATAAACTACCCCCCCACATGCAAGCATGTGGGGGGTTAATATTATACAACGCCATTGCGGCGGCTTTTTGGCTCACTGCGGACGAAACGAAAGGTACATGCGAAGCATTGCTCCGCATGTACCTTCTACTATTATATAATATATTTATTATGCGTAGGGATTGATAAGCTGATCCTTGACTTTTTCCTTCTCCGCAGCGAAGTAGATCTCCTTGACTTCGTAGTGCTTTGCGGGGAGGGCGACGGCAGCTTCGTAGGCGGCCGTAGTAGCGTGGACGATGAAGCCGGGCTTCACACTGTCGCCGAGCTTGACAACATGCTCGAGCTCATCCTTTACCTCGTCATAGAGGCCGGCTACGGGGCGAACGCCGAGAGCGACAACGACGAGGTCGCAGGGGATGACCGTCTCGGCACCGGTGTTCACGTCGGCGGCGGCTACGCTGTCGGCAGCGACACGCAGTATCTTGTGGCCGAGCAGGGTCTTTACGCCGGCGTCCTTGGCATAGAAGAGGTCAAGACGGTGGTCGGTATTGGAGGGGATGGCGTCCGGCATCATGTCGATAACGGTGACGTCGTTGCCGGCGGCGAGCATTCTCGCGGCCTCGAGACCGGTCTGGCCTGCGCCGAGGACAACGACCTTCTTGCCGGTGATCTCGGGCTTCTGAGCGATATAATCGCGCACGCTGATGACGTTGTCGGCCTTTATGCCCTCTATCGGGGGGATGAACTCGTCGGAACCGGTCGCAATGAACGTGGCATACGGCTTCATCTCGCGCAGCATCTCGGCGGTGCACTCGGTGTTGAGCTTGACGCGGATGTTGAGCTTCTTTATCATGCGCTCATAATAGTCGATGAGCCAGCCGAGCTTGTACTTGCCGATCGGGGCGTCAGCGAGGTTGACGGCGCCGCCGAGACGGTCGGACTTTTCAAATACGGTGACATCGAAGCCGCGCTTGGTGAGCGTAACGGCGGCTTCCAGACCGGCAGGGCCTGCGCCGACTATTGCGACGGGCAGACCGTCGCCGTTTACGTTGAGGGTCGCGGGCATGCAGTATTCTCTGCGGCCGCGGGGGTTCATGGTGCAGCCGGGCTGAGTCGGGCCGAAGGGGGTCTTGGTCAAGCAGTGCATGCAGGAGACGCAGTATTTCAGCTCGTCCTCGCGGCCCTGAGCGATCTTATTGCAGTAATCGGGCTCCGCGAACAGCTGGCGGCCTAGGGCGACGGCATCGCATTTGCCGTCGTTTATGATGCCGTCGATGTAATCGGGGTGGCGCAGGGAGCCGCAGGCCGCAACGGGGATGTTGACTCTGTTCTTCACGACCTCGGCATACTTGACCTTCCAGCCCTCTTCCTGGTTGCCGTCGGCGCTCATGCCGGTGAGTCTGGACATGACGCCGCCGCCGTTTACGGTGATAAGGCTCACGCCGTGCTGCTCAAGCAGAGCCGCGGCATCGCCGAGCCATTCCATGCTCGCCTCGCCATCGTGACAGTCGGTGCCGTTCATCTTTGCGACTACCTCGACGTCCGGGCACTCCTTCTTGATGCGGTCGATGACCTCGAGGGAGAAGCGCATTGCATTTTCGACGTTCTGTGCGCCGTACTCGTCGGTGCGGTGGTTGAAGTACGGGCTGTAGAACTGCTCGGGCAGGTAGTTATGCGCCATGTGCCACTCTATTGCGTCGGTGCCGGCCTTCGCGCAGCGGATGGCGGCCTCGACATATTTCTGCTGCATCTCGCCGATCATCTCGCGGGACATGTAGTTGACGGCGACCAGCTTCGGACCGTTGGTCTCTATATAGTCTGCCTGAGTGTAGGGCAGATGGCCGGGCATCCAGAGCTGACAGGAGAACTTCGCGCCCTCGCCGTGGACGGCATCGATAGCGGCCTTGAGGCCGGGGATGTACTTGTCATCGTTGAGGAAGGGCTGCTCGTGCTGGCCGTACCACTTGGGCTCAACGCACATGATGCCAGGGGTTATCATGGCGGTGCCGCCGTGGGCGATGGTGCGGTAGTACTCTATATATTCGTGGCCGATGTAGCCGTTGGTGCAGAAATATTTTGCCATTGCGGACAGGATAACTCTGTTGCGCAGCTCCATATTGCCGACTTTCAGCGGCTCAAGAAGTTTTCTCATAGTATCTTCTCCATTCTTACTTATTGTGTTTGCGGGGCGGTATATCAGTGCTCGCGGGTCATCAGGTCGGTCATGTATCTGCGGACGTCATCGTCGGAGACATGCTTTCTCGACATCTGGATAAGGCGCTGCTCACGCAGGACGAACTTCACGAAGTTGTCGTAGTCCTTCTCCATGGTGAAGCCGAGGTCCTTCGGCATGGGGAGATGCACGTCGGCGCTGAGCTGCTCGATGGCATTGACGACCGCGTCCCTGACTTCCTCTGCGGTGGCCTCTGCGGGCAGACCCAGCTCGAACGCGTCGGCTATCTGACGCACCTTGGGAGCCTCAACGTCGTAGAGGTGCTCTATAACGTAGGGGAGAGCCCACGCGCAGGTGACGCCGTGCGGTGCGTGAGTGTATGCGCCGAGAGCCTGGCCGATGCCGTGGCCGATCTGAACGCCGACGTCGGCCATGCCGCCCATGGCGATGTTGGCCGCCAGCAGCATATTGTCTCTGGCCTCGAGATCGTCGGGGTGATCGTAGGCGTTCTTGAGGTTGAAGTAGACCATCTTCATCGCCTGGATGCAGAGAGGATCGGAATAGCAGTGTGCCTCGGGCTTTAGGAAGCCCTCTATCGCGTGCGCCATTGCGTCAAGACCGGTGGCACCGGTCATCTCCGGCGGGAGGGTGACGGTGACGGCAGGGTCGAGGATGGCGTAGTCGGGGACGAGCTTATCGCGGTCACGGGTGGAAATCTTGCGCTGGTTCTCAACGTCGTGCATAACGGCGGTGAAGGTGACCTCGGAGCCGGTGCCGGAGGTGGTGGGGATGCAGACGAGGGGGATGCCGGGGTTCTTGTACAGCTCCGTGCCTATTGCCGTGGTGTAGTCGCGGCAGGTGCCGGGGTTGGTGATGAGCATTCTTGCGACCTTGGCGGTGTCCATGCAGCTGCCGCCGCCGATGGCGATGCAGATGTCGGTGCCTTCCTTGCGGCCGAGCGCAGCGGCTTCTTCAATAGAATGCATCGGGGACTCGATCTCTATCTTATCATAGATGACGCATTCGATCCCGTCGGCCTTGAGAGCCTAAACGCATGGATCGACGATGCCGGCTGCCTTGACGTTGGGGCCGTGCATCACGAGCGCCTTGTGGGCGCCGAGCTTCTTGGCGATGTCACCGACGGACTTGCTGCTGCCAACACCATGAACGATTTTTGTAATGAAAAACTGAAAATTGTTTTGCATAATAAATACCTCCATAACTATTAACAGATAACAGCGAGCGCTTAAATAATCTTGCGAGTTTATTAACAAAGACATTATAACGCAGAGTTTGAATTTGTCAATAAAACCGCGAGTTTATTTTTGGAATCATCGTTTTATACAAAAATGGGCAGATGATTTAGTCAAAAGTGCCATGAAAGAAAATTAACAAAGCGTATTGACAAGCGCTTGACAATGATGTATAAAAAATATGTCGAATTTGAGGCGGATTTCATTTCCGCTCATGTCGCGAGGCGCCGCATACGGTAGAAAGGCGGCTTTTTATTTAACTCATAATAAACACGGACGTTTATTTAACGTTAAAAAGACGCGCTGCGGTATGCTTTTCAAGTGAGTTTATTAACAGAACAGTCACTTCACAAGCCTCAGAACCTGAAAGAAAAAGGAGAAAGAAACAGAAATGTCTTACAGTTTCCTGAAACCGGTCAAGGTCGGCAACATGATCCTGAAGAACAGAGTTATCGTACCCGCGATGGCGAGATACCTCTGCAAGGACGGATTTGTGACCGACGCATACGTTGAATATCTCCGCGCGATAGCGGAAGGCGGCGTTGCAATGGTAACGGTCGGCATCATGCCGATAGACCTCAGCTGGCCCAGCACCATGCCGACTCAGCCCTGTCTTGGCGACGATAAATACATCCCCGGCCTCACCAGAGCGGTCGCCGCGATCCATGCGGGCGGCGCAAAGGCGAGCCTCCAGCCCTGGATGCCCGGCCGCGCTCCCTATACATATGCAAACGCTGTTGAACGTGCACAAGACATCGCAATAGTTAACCGCCTGACCGTTGACGAGATACACAATATTCAGAGAAAATACGCAGCGGCTGCACTTCGCTGTGCAATGGCAGGCGCGGATGTGGTAGAATGGCACAATGCGCACAATTATCTGGGCGAGCAGTTTTACAGCCCGTACTTCAACCACCGCACCGACGAGTACGGCCAGCAGAGCGTTGAAAACTCCATGCGCTTTGCGCGTGAAGCCATCGCTCTCACCAGAAAGACGCTTGACGACGCGGGCTACTCTCATGTCGAGTTGACCGCAAAGCTGAACGGCAGCGAGATCATCAACGACGATATTACCCCCGAGATCCTCGCCGCAAGCGCGAAGGAACTTGAGAAGGCCGGCATAAGCCTCATAACCGTGAACGGCGGCGGCGGACTTACCAGACTTGAAGGCATGAGCGGCGACGGACACCGTCCCGAGGGCTGGAAGGTCAAGTATGCGGAGATCGTGAAGAACGCGGTGTCCATCCCCGTTGCGGCCAGCGGCAACCTGAAGCACCCCTCCTATGTAGACGCGATAATCAACGACGGCAAGTGCGACCTCGTCGCTCTCGGACGTACCTCCATCTGCGACCCGCAGTGGGTCAACAAGTGCAAAGCCGGCCGTGAGGATCTGATCCGCTACTGCCTGTCCTGCATGCACTGCGTCTACGCTCTGCCCGCAGACGTCTGCGGCTGCACGATGAATCCCCGCTGCCGCCGCGAGGCCTCCGCTCCCAGAGTGGAGGACACCCCACACACCGGCGACGGCCGCAAGGTCATGGTCATCGGCGCGGGCCCTGCCGGATGCCTGGCAGCCATCACGCTCGCACAGCGCGGCTTTAAGCCGATACTCTGCGACAAGAACGATTACATCGGCGGCATGATGCTCCCCGCCGGTATGCCGATAGGCAAGCAGGAGTTCCAGAACGGCATCAACTATTATTCCAACATGCTGCGTGAGCTGAAGGTTGACGTACGTCTCAATACCGAGGTCACTGCCGAGCTCATCAAGGCTGAAGCCCCCTATGCCGTTATCTCCGCTGTCGGCTCCTACGAGTTCATCCCGCCCATCAAGGGTGCGGACGGCGACAACGTGCTCGGCGTTCGCCGCTACATCGTTGAGCGTCCCGAGATCCGCGACAAGAAGGTCGTTGTCCTCGGCTGCGGCCAGACCGGCCTTGAAGCGGCGCATATGCTCGCGGCTCTCGGCAACGATGTTACCGAGGTCGAGATGCAGGAGCGTGCGTTCATAACCCTGCTCGAGCACAAGCTCGACCTTGAGTATGCCGAGGCTTCCGGCGTCAAGACCGTGTTCGGCCACAAGGTTCTTGAACTCACCGATCATTCCGTCATTGCCGAGTCCGTGGCGACCGGCGAGAAGGTAGAGTTCGAGGCTGATGTTATCATTCCCGCTATCGGCGTAAAGTCCAACACCGCAGAGGTCGAAAAGCTGCGCGAGTGCGGCGTCGAGAAGTTCTTCAACATCGGCGACAGCGCAAAGACCGGCATGATCTATGAAGCGATATCCGCAGCCTATGACTGCGCTACGACATTGAATTGATAATTTAAAAAGTAGAAAGGATGCTAAACATGAAATGCTTTGAAACCACAATCAAGCCCCTGCTGAAGTTTGGCGACGGTGTTGCAAAGGAAACCGGCAAAAAGTTTAAAGAGTTCGGCTGCAAGAAGGTTCTCGCAGGCTACGACGCAAACCTTCCCGAAGCCATAGTGTCCACCGTACTTGACTCAATCACCGCAGAGGGCATAGAGCTCATCCCGTACTCCTGCCCCTACGCCGACGGTCAGGACACCGGTGTGCTTGAGGTCCGCCAGCTTGCGATCGACAATCAGGTAGACGGCTTCCTCGCCATGGGCGGCGGCAGCACGATGGATATCGTCAAGGCTGCAAGCCTGCTAGTTGACAAGCCCCTGCCGATAGACCAGTACTTTGTCGGCTGGTACAACGGCCCTGATCTTCCCCGCAAGGCGCATCTCATAAGCATCCCCACCACTTCCGGCACCGGCGCAGAGGCCACCCGCTCCTGCATCATCGCCTCCCAGACTCTCGGCGTCAAGGCTACGCTGTCCTCCCAGGCTGCAAAGGCCGACTTCGTGTTCCTCGATCCTCAGATCACAAAGAGCCTGCCGCCCTATGTCACCGCTACCACCGGCATGGACGCTATCTCCCACGCCTGCGAAGCGCTCTGCTGCGTGAAGAGCAACATCTTCACCGAGATGATCTGCGGCAAGTCCCTTGAGCTCTCCTGGGCGAACCTGTACACCGCGTACAAGGAGCCGGAAAACCTCGAAGCACGTGCGAACATGTCCATGGCTGCCTACCTCGGCCTGACCGGCGAGAGCTACGGCAACTGCGGCCACTCCATGGCACACGCCATCGGCGCACGCTTCCACGTGCCTCACGGCCACTGCTGCGCATGGACCGCTCCCGTGGCGCTCTACTTCACCAGAAAAGAGTGCGACTATGAGATCCGTCTTATCGCCCGCTGCTTCGGCATGGACGACAAGTCCGAGACCGTCGCGGCCGACGTTGCAAACGCCATGAAGAAGCTCGTCTGGAGCATGAATATCGCTACTCCCGCCGAGAGAGGCATCTCCCGCGAGGACTTCGTCAGCGACGAGACCGTTGCAAAGGTCATGCTTGACCCGATCTGGCATTTCTGCCCCACCGAGTTCAACGAAGATACCGCCCGCCAGCTCCTTGGCGAGGTGTATGACCAGCAGCTCTATTAATAATTTAATGACAGGCAGAAGGGCTTCGGCCTAAGGCTGAAGCCCGCATAAAAAGGATATATTTGATCCTCAAGCGCGCAGGGGCTCAAATAATCATATTATTTGTTTATTTGCAGGAGAAAGAAAGTGAAATTATATGAAAACGCTTAAGAAAAATCCGTGGTATGTGGCCGCCGGTTGTTTTCTGCAGATGTTCCTTGGCATGGGTCTGTGCTCCAGCTTCTCCATGATGCTGCCTGAGATCAGCGCTCACACCGGAATATCCACCGGCTCCATTTCCGGCAACCTCACAGTTGCATATCTTGCGTCCTTTATCGTCTCCATGTTCTTCTTCAAGCCTCTGCTCCGCAAATTCGGCGCCAAAAAACTCCTTATTTTCGGCGATTTCCTTCTGATGTTCCACTACATCCTCTATTCCTATGCAGAGAGCCTGTGGTTCCTCAGAATATGCGGTACCCTCGGCGGACTCGTAACGCTCTTCGCCTGCGCAACGCCGGTATCCGTTGTTATCACCAACTGGTTCGTTGACAAGCGCTCCTCCGTTCTCGCCTTTATCATGGGCGGCTACGGCTTCGGCGGCATGATCATCCTCCCCATCGTCGGCCGTCTGATCGCAGCCTACGGATACCAGGTCGCATACCGTTGCCACGCTCTTGGCGGCATACTGCTCCTGCTTGTCACCCTCTTAATGATCGAGGATAACCCGGAGAAGGTCGGCACCAAGGCATACGGCTATGAGAAAGCCGAAGAGATCGCAGCTGCAGTCGCAGCAAAGAAGGAAAAAGAGAGCCGTCAGGGCGGTCTGGATCTCGCTACCGCTCGCAAGACCCCGAGCTACTGGCTGATGTGGGTCGGCCTCGCGATATCCTCTTTCCCCGGCGTTGCATTCCGCTTCTATAACGGCGCATTCTTCAGAGGCCCCATCGGTCTTGACACCGTCACCTACTCCAACTGGGCATCCGTGCTGTCCGTATGCATTGCGGTCGGTATGATCCTCATGGGCGTTATGGCCGACAAGATCGGCAGCGTCAAGATGGTCGTTCTGATGCATGTCATATCCATTGCCGGCTATGCCTGCGCAATAGTCCTTATGAAAAACACCGGCTCCTTTGCGCTTCTCCTCATCACGGTCATCCTCTGCGGCATGAACGGCCCGCTAGACAACGCGACCGCGCCGTACCTCATCCCCGAGGCATTCGGCCGCAAGTATTATGACGAGATAATCGGCTCCTACGCCGGTGCAATGATGATAGGAAATGTCTGCGTCCCGATGCTGCTCGGCAATATAATTTCCGACGGCACGGCAGCGTCCTTCGGTCTTGCATGGGAGATCATCATCGGCTTCAGCGCCGTGGCAATGGTCATCCTGCTCGTCGGCCTCTTCCGCGGCCCGTACCGCAAGCAGTATCTTGCGCTCAAGGCTGAGGAATCCCAGATGAAGAAGTCCGGAGCTGAGGTCTGAAAAAATGTCTGAATTCAAAGATGTCCTATACTCCCGCGCCAGCATCCGCGCCTTTACGGGCGCGGAGCTGAGCGACGATATTCTCACTGAGCTTGTAAATGCCGGACTCGCCGCACCGTGGGCATTTCACGAGTATGAAAGACACCTCTGCGTCATAGCAGGGCACGAAAACGTGCAGAAGCTGGCACGCGTGTTCAGTGAGGTACTCCATCGTCCGGGATACACCATGTATTCTCCCGCCGCCGCGATACTTGCATGTGTAGAGCGCGGCAACGACAATCAGAAGCTCGAAGTCGGCTGTATGCTCGAAAACATCTTCCTGCGTGCCACCGATCTCGGCGTCGGTTCCTGCTGGATAAATCAGGCGCGAGACATATGCGACGATGAGCGTGTACGTCCGCTGCTCAGAGAATTCGGCGTTCCCGATACGCATATCTGCTGGGGCATAGCCATCCTCGGCTATCCTGCGGCAGAGCCCCGCACAAAGATACATAGAGAAGGTACTTTCAACATCTATCACTAAGAGAGGAAAAACAGAACAATGACAGAACTTGAAATGAAGAAGTATTCGCGCAATGCGCTGCTCGGATCCTTCGTTTCGATGCTGACGGCTGGTCTTGCGACCATGATGTACTCCGTCAGTATCTCCACCATCAGAACAGACCTCGCGCTTACAGCTGTTCAGGCCGGTTCGCTCGGCACCTATACCTTTATGGGACAGATGCTCGGCGGTATGGTCGCCGGATATCTGGCAGACCGCTACGGACGCAAGAACATCCTGATAGTTGACGTTATCCTCGCAACTCTCGCCGTTTTTGCAACGTCTCTGCTCCAGTCCTACTCCATCTTCGGCATACTCCGCTTCATAACCGGTGTCGGCCTCGGCGGATGCTACTACATCGCCTCCATCCTCATCGGCGAGTTTGTGCCCACCAATAAGCGCGGCTTCATGAGCGGCGTCGCCACCTCTGTGTGGAACTTCGGTTATGTCGTATGCTGTGCAATGTCCGCGTTCGCACTGCCCTCCATCGGCTGGCGCTGGTGCTTCCGTATCTGTGCGCTGCCCATAGTCTTCGTTATATTCATGATCTTCGGCATGAAGGATGCTCCCTCCTTCACCGCTGCAAAGGCAAACCGCGATAAGCGCGACAAGGAAGAGGGCCGCAAGGTCAATGCTTATGCTGAGATCTGGAGCCACCCCCGTATGCGCAAGTCCTTCATCATCTGGTCCATCTCTATGATCCTTTACTTCTATGGCTACTACGGCCTCATCACCTGGCTGCCCAACTATGTTCAGGGTCAGGTCGGCATGCAGTCCGGCGGCTGGATCACCGCTGCGGGCTACATCGCAATGATCATCGGTACCGCCGGCGGCGGCAAGATCGCCGACAAGATCGGCCGTAAGAAGCTCTTCCTCATCGGCACCATCGGCACCGCCATCTTCGGCCTCTGCCTTGCTTTCTGGGCCAACTCCAGCAACATCCTCGTGCTCATGCTCCTCTACGGTGTCTGCTACGGCATGCCCACCGGCATCCATGCGACCTTCATCGGCGAGTGCTTCCCCACTCACCTCAGAAGCACCGGCGTCGGCTTCACCTTCAACATCGGTCGTCTCGGCGCATTCGTGGCTCCCATCCTCATGGGCAAGCTCGTCGACATGAACATGATAAACGTTGCAATCGCGACCGTTACCATTTCCTACATTCTCTGCTCTCTGGCGACCCTGCCTATCAAGGAGCGCGAGTACGACGCAGCCAATGTCTCCACCCAGCTTGAGACCGAGAAGGACTGAGCTGAAACCTCTCTTGGCCATGGGTATATGTCCCGCGGCATAATGAGAAAATGATTACAGGGTGCATCCGTATAGGATGCACCCTGATTTTTTGTGGACTTTTCTGCCGTCTCCTAGAAAGCACAGGCGGAGGGAGCGGTATGCCAATAATAAAATAAATGACCGATCTTATGATCGGTCATTTATCCTGGAGGCGCCACCCAGACTTGAACTGGGGAGTCGCGGATTTGCAGTCCGCTGCCTTACCACTTGGCTATGGCGCCATATGAGATTTGCGGGCGATGGTTGATGCCCGCAAATCATTTTTGGAGCGGCTTACGAGGCTCGAACTCGCTACCTCCACCTTGGCAAGGTGGCGCTCTACCGGATGAGCTAAAGCCGCATCAGCAACGGTCATTATCTTACCACAAATTGCTGATTTGTCAAGCCCCTTTTTTCATCTTAAATCGTTATAACTGAGAGAACCGTTACAGGGCTTCAGATCGGAGGCGTTCCAGCGGTAGCTGCCCCACATCGCCTCGTCGTTTTTCAGGAATCCGGCCTCTATGCCGCCGTCGATGCAGGCAGTGACGTCCACATGATAATAGTCGCCGTCAAGCTTTATGACGTTCCAGCAGTGATCCGCCCAGTCAAGCTGCCCGTACACCACGGTGCAGTCTATCCCGAGCTGACGGCACAGCTCCGTATACGCAAGGGCGATGCCCTCGCTGCCCGCGTAGCCGTAGCTCAGGGCGGAGTACGCGGAATCGTAGCCGCGCGCGTCGTAATGGCAGTTCGCCGTGAGGTATTCGCAGGCGGCGAGCGCGCGGTGCGGCTCGTCCAGACGGCGCGTCTGCGCATCGAACAGAGAACCGAGCTTGCCGACGCTGTTCAAAAACGACTCCTGCTCCTCCTCGTCGACGCCGTAGTCCAGCGTTATCTCGTACAGGCGCTGCATACCGGTGCCGGTATAGAGGTTCACAGAGACGTTCGGCTTCTTCGGCAGGCTCAGCGGATAGGAGGTGTACACCGAGCGGACAAGCTCCGCCATGCCGTCCTCCGTATAGGAGCTGGCGTTGATGAGCAGCACGAGCCGCTCCTCGAAGTCCGCAAACGCTGCGCGTATAACGTCCGTGAGGCCGCTTGAATACGGCAGGGAGACGATGTCCGACACGGCGGCGCGGCTCTCGGCGTAGGTTATATACACGGTCGCCTCATAATACGTGACGATCTTGTTCAGCTCATAGGCCATATTCTCGACGCAGTAGGCGCAGAGGGCGTTCTGCGTGCGTATCTGCCAGCAGGCGCTGGCCAGATCCTCGGTCGCGTCCCCGTCGTAGGCCGTGTCGAAAACGATCTTGCCGGTCGTCTCGCCGCGGAGAACAAACTCAGAGATCGCCTGCTTGAGCGAGCCGAAGCTGCGCACAGTCACCTTGTCGCCGGTATACGGGCTTGCCTGCACCGTGGGCACATAATCACTCACCGCCTCATATTCCTTTTCGAACGCGCTTCCGCAGCCACACAGCGCAAAGGCGAGTGCGGCGGCGAGAACTATGGCGGTGAGACGTCTTTTCATCATTTTACCTCGTTTATGCTTTCAAAGCCGTTGCCGAAAACGTTCTTCGCGTCGGTGACGATGAAGAATGCCTTCTCGTCGATATTCTTGACGGTGCGGCGTATCTCGGCGATCTGCGTGCGCTTGATGACGCACATGATGACTTCCTTCTTGCGGTGAGAATACGCGCCCTCGCCCTCAAGAATGGTGACGCCGCGGTGGATGTGCCCGGTGGTTATCTGCTTGATAAGCTCGGCGCTGTTTTCGCTGATGATGTAGCAGATGCTGGAGTTGTCGATACCGTAGAGCACGAGGTCGACGACCTTGGTGACGACGAACATGGCGATGAGCGAGTACATCGCGCTCTCATATTTGTCGAGCACCAGCGCGTAGGCGGTGACGACGGACACGTCGATGATGAGAATGATGGTGCCGAAGTTTATATGCGGGTTCTTCTGCCGCACGAACTTTGCGACGATATCTACGCCGCCGGTCGTTGCGCCGACGAAGAAGATAAGGCCGTAGCCGAAGCCCTTTATCACGCCGCCGATGATGCTGGCGAGCATCGGGTCGTTCGTCAGGGATATGCCGGTCATGGCGAAGATATCGACAAACGCGGAGGAGAACACCGTCCCCGCGAGGGAGCCGATCAGAAACGGCAGGCCGAAGTGCTTCCACGCGATGAGAAACAGCGGCACGTTCATAATGATGGACATCATACCGACGGGGAAGCCGGTGAAATGGTTGATGATCATCGAAATGCCGGTCACGCCGCCGGAGACGATGTTGTTCGGGTACATGAAGAACTGGAAGCCCACCGCGTATATGGCGGAGCCAACGAAAATTACCAAATACTTGATGACACGTTTGAACGCCTCGTTCTGCGTCAAGCTGCTTATAGTTGCCATAGCTGCATCAATCCTCGATCATTGAAAGCTGCTGCTCTTCTCGGTCTTCGGGCTTGAGAATAGCTCCGGCGGCGGGAAGGGAGCGCACACGGTATCTGCTTATATTCTTTATCTGGGTCTCGCTCACGGGCACGGCGCGGACAAGCGCGCGCTTTGCCTTGAGACTCATCACGCCGACGCCCTGAGTGGTGCGGCTGGTCTTGGTCTGGAGAAGGGAAGTGTTGAAGACAAGGGCGCGGTCGTCGCTCGAATAGCAGGCGATGTCAGTCTCACTGTCGAGCGGGATGACCGCGGCGAGGGGGCTTTTATCGGAATACGCGTTGACGAGCTTCTTGCGGTTGGTCTTGGTCTCATACGCGGAGCACTCAAGCCGCGCGACCTTGCCGTTTTCGAACACCAGCAGGAGCTGGCGCTTGTAGTCTCCGGGCAGGACCATGGTCAGGACGCTCTCGCCGTCGTCCATCTGGAGCCTCGACGGCAGGTACACGCCGAGCGCGGAGGCCTTCGTCTCCTCCATGTCGGCAAGGCGCAGCTTGTATATCTGCTGCCTGTCGGTGAAGATCAGCAGGTCGCAGCGGTTGGAGGACTCTAGGCTTATACGCAGCGAGTCGCCGTCCTTGTATTTCTGCTCGCCGCTCATTCTGAGCGACTGCTGGGTTATCTTCTTGAAGTAGCCCTCGCGGGACAGGAACAGCGTCACGGGGTAATCCTCGACCTGCTCCTCCTCGTCGTCGCTCTCCACCTCGCTTGCGTAGACGATGCTGCTTCTGCGCGGGACGGGGTACTTCTTGTTTATCGCCTTCAGCTCGTCGATGATGATGTTCCTGACCCTGCGGCGGCTCTGCAGCACGTCCTCAAGGTCGGCGATGTCCTTTTCAAGCTCCTCGGTCTCCGCGGTGCGGCGCAGGATATATTCGCGGTTGATATTGCGGAGCTTTATCTCCGCGACGTACTCCGCCTGTATCTGGTCTATCCCGAAGCCGACCATCAGGTTCGGCACGACCTCGGCCTCAAGCTCCGTGCCGCGGATGATCTCGATCGCGCGGTCGATGTCGAGCAGGATGCGCTCAAGACCCTGCAGGAGGTGCAGCTTCTCTTTCTTCTTCTCAAGCTCGTGGTACACGCGGCGGCGGACGCACTCCGTGCGCCATGCCGTCCACTCCTCGAGAATTTCCGCCACGCCCATCACGCGCGGGCTGCCGCCGACGAGGATGTTGAAGTTGCAGGAGAAGCTGTCCTGCAGTGTCGTGAGCCGGAAGAGCTTCTGCATCAGCTTTTCGGGATCGACGCCGCGCTTGAGCTCGATGGCGATCTTCAGGCCGCCGAGGTCGGTCTCGTCGCGCATGTCGTTTATCTCGCGTATCTTGCCGGCCTTGATAAGCTCCGCCGCCTTGTCGATTATGGCCTCGGTCGTCGTGGTATAGGGTATCTCGTATACCTCGATGATGTTTTCCTTCGGCAGGTGGGTGCCGCCACTTTGCGCGCACCTTCACGCTGCCGCGGCCGGTCTTGTAGATGCTCTCCATGTCGGCGCGGTCGTAGACGATCTCGCCGCCGGTGGGGAAGTCGGGCGCGGGCATAGTGGAGATGATGTCGTGCTCCGGATCGCGCAGCCAGGCTATCGTCGTCTCACAGACCTCGTTGAGGTTGAAGCCGCAGACCTGACTCGCCATGCCGACCGCGATGCCGAGGTTTGCCGAGACGAGCACGTTCGGGAACGCCGTGGGCAGCAGGCTCGGCTCCTGCATGCTGCCGTCGTAGTTATCCACAAAGTCCACGGTGCTGCGGTCGATATCGCGGAATATCTCCGAGCAGATCGGCGCGAGCTTGGCCTCGGTGTAACGCGAGGCGGCGTAGGACATGTCGCGGGAATATACCTTGCCGAAGTTGCCCTTGGACTCCACAAACGGGGTCAGCAGCGCCTGATAGCCCGTCGAGAGACGGACCATCGTGTCATATATCGCGGCGTCGCCGTGCGGATTGAGACGCATCGTCTGACCGACGATGTTTGCGCTCTTCGTCCGTGAGCCGGTCAGCAGACCCATCTTGTACATTGTGTACAGCAGCTTCCGGTGCGAGGGCTTGAAGCCGTCTATCTCCGGTATTGCGCGCGACATGATGACGCTCATCGCGTAGGGCATGAAGTTTGTCTCCAGCGTTTCGGTTATGGGCTGCTCCAGCACCTCCGCACGCAGGCCGACGACGTTCGGGTTATTGAATTTTTTCGGTTCCTGTTCCTTTTTCTTAGCCATGGCGGATCATCTTCTCTTCTTGATCTTCTTGCCGGTAGCCAGATTCCTGCGGCAGCGCGGGCAATCCTTGACGGCGAGCACGCCGAGCATGATGTGCTTGCCGCAGTAGGGGCAGCGGCAGAACTGATAGACGCAGATTATCGTGCCGATGAATATCGCCGCCGTCAGCGCCACGAAGCCGAACTGATAGTAAGAGCCTTCGGGGCACAGCAGACTTATCACGCAGCACACGCTCGCCGCGATGACAAGGCGGATGGCAAGCTTTCTGCCGTATTCAAAAGAACTTCCTGAATTCATAGTTTTCTCCTGTATCTCTAAATTTTATTTACGAAAGATCGGCCATGTCGAGGTACTTGTGCCCCTCGAGGGCGATGTGCTCCTTGCGTCCGGCGAGATCATCGCCGAGCAGCAGGTCAAAGCTTCTGGCCATCAGCTCAGCGTCCTCGGGCATGACCCGTATGAGACGGCGCGTCTCGGGGTTCATCGTCGTCATCCACATCATGTCCGGATCGTTCTCGCCGAGACCTTTGCTGCGGCTGATGCTGGCCTTCGCGCCGTTGAGCGAGTCGATTATCTCGGCCTTCTCGCGGTCGGAGTAGGCAAAATAGGTCTTGCCCTTGCTCTCTATCTCGTAGAGCGGCGACTCCGCGATGTACACGTAGCCCTCGCGGATGAGCGTCGGCACGAGGCGGTAGAGCATCGTGAGGATGAGGGTTCGTATCTGGAAGCCGTCAACGTCGGCATCGGTGCAGATGATGACCTTGCTCCAGCGGAGATTGTTTATATCGAAGCTTGAAAGCTCCTTGGTGTGCTTGTCCTTGACCTCGACTCCGCAGCCGAGCACCTTCATGAGGTCGGTGATGACGTCGCTTTTGAAGATGCGGACATAGTCGGCCTTGAGGCAGTTGAGTATCTTGCCGCGGACGGGCATGATGCCCTGAAATTCCGCGTCACGCGAGAGCTTACAGGCGCCGAGTGCGGAGTCGCCCTCGACGATGTATATCTCGCGGCGCTCCGGCTCGCGGCTGCGGCAGTCTACGAATTTCTGCACGCGGTTGGCGATGTCGATGTTGCCGGAGAGCTTCTTCTTCATGCCGATACGCGCGCGCTCCGCCGTCTCGCGGCTGCGCTTGTTTATCAGCACCTGCTCGGCCACGCGGTCGGCCTCGGGCTTGTTCTCGATGAAGTATATCTCCAGCCGCTCCTTGAAGAATTCCGTCATCGCGGTCTGGATGAATTTGTTGTTGATGGCCTTCTTGGTCTGGTTCTCGTAGGAGGTCTGCGTAGAGAAGCAGTTCGTGACGAGGACGAGGCAGTCCTGCACGTCCTGGAATTTTATCGCGCTCTCGTTCTTCTGGTACTTGCCCTGCTTTTTGATGTACGCGTCTATCGCGTAGGTGAAGGCGGTGCGGACGGCCTTGTCGGGCGCGCCGCCGTTTTCGAGCCACGAGGAGTTGTGGTAATACTCCAGCGCGGTCACGCGGTTCGAGAAGCAGAAGGCGGCGGAGAGCTTGACCTTGTATTCGGGCTTGTCCTCGCGGTCGCGCCCCTTGCGCTCGGCGGAGATGAACTCCGGCTGGGTCAGCGGGTTCTCGCCCGCAAGCTCCGCGACGTAGTCCTTGATGCCGTTTTCGTAGAGGAAATCGCGCGTCTCGAACTTGCCGTTTTTCTGTATCCGCAGCCGGAAAGTGACGCCCGCGTTGACGACGGCCTGCCGGTGCAGCATGCTTGCGAAGTGCTCCTCCGGAATGTCGATATCCGTGAACACCTCGATGTCCGGCCGCCAGCGGATGAGCGTACCGGTCTTTTTCCGGTCGGCAGGCTCGACCATAAGCTCCTGCCCCTTCTTGCCGCAGGCCTTGCCCTTCTTGAAGTGCAGCTGATATTTGTTCCCGTCGCGCCAGACGGTCACGTCCATGTATTCCGACGAATACTGAGTGGCGCAGGTTCCCAGACCGTTGAGGCCGAGGGAATATTCATAGTCGCCGCCGTCGGCGTTTTTGTACTTGCCGCCGGCGTACAGCTCGCAGAAAACCAGCTCCCAGTTATAGCGCTTCTCGATCGGGTTCCAGTCCACGGGACAGCCGCGGCCGAAGTCCTCGACCTCGATGGACTTGTCCTCATAATATGTCAGCGTTATGAGATCGCCGTTGCCCTCGCGCGCCTCGTCGATGGCGTTGGAGAGGATCTCAAAGGCGGCGTGCTCGCAGCCGTCTATCCCGTCCGAGCCGAAAATGACGCCGGGGCGCTTGCGGACTCTGTCCGCGCCCTTGAGGGCGACTATGCTTTCGTTGCCGTATTGTGCGGTGCTTTTGCTCATGTTTTCTGACCTTTCAACCGATTCTTGCCGGACACGGAGGAGACCTGTGCTCCGCCTGCCCACACGGCGCCGATCGCCGCGCCTTCGCGCTGCGATGTGGGCGCATTAAAAACCCATTTTAACTTAAACAGTATAACTCACCTTACGGAAAATTTCAAGCCGCGGAGCCGGTTTCTTCCTGATTTCGCACCGGCAGAGGGATTTTTATCTTTATGTTTTTTAACTTTTCTTTATATTTATCCCCGCGCCTTGACGTAAAATGCCGGATATAATATAATATACAATTGTGTTATTATGGAAAAAGAGGTAGAGCATGGTCTGTCCGAGCTGCGGCTTTAAAACTGAACATGATTTCTCCACCTGCCCGAACTGCGGGCGCGCGCCCGCACCGCGCAGGCGCACGGTGCGATGCCGGCTGCGGCTGACACCGGACGAGGCACTCTCCGGCGCACGGCGGCGCATCCGCCTGCCGGGGCGCGAGGAGCCGCTGCGGCTGAAGCTGCCGCAGGGACTTCAGGACGGGGACGTGCTGGAGCTTGACGGGATACGGCTGCAGAGCGGCGGAGCGGAGCTCACCGTGAAGCTGCTGATGACCGTTGAGATAGCCCTTCCGAGCCCCGCGCCCGTTCCCGCCGCGCCGCCTGCGGAGCAAAAGCGCGCGGACAAGCCGAAGCGCGAGCGCGGCTATACGGCGTTTGCCGTGCGGTCGGTCCTCGTGCTGCTGCTGTGCGCGGCGCTGGTCTGCGCGTTCATCGTGGGGCGCGTCGGGCTGAAGAGGGAAGACCTGCCGGAGCTGAGCCTGTCGTCCGCCTCGGAGCTTCTGAGCCGCATCGTGCTGTCGGCATCGCCCGCGGCGGCGGACGGGAACGTGCGGGAGCTTGCCGCGCAGGAGATATGGCGCTTTGACCGGCGCGGGTATCTCAACCAGCTGGACGACCGGCTCCTCGAGGACGTGCTCGCGATATACCGCGCGGCGATGAATTTCGAGAGCGAGGCCGTGCTGCCGAACAAGCTCTCCGAGCGCGAGCTGATATCCATATGCAACCTCATGGCGCTCGACTGCACCGAGCTTATCCAGACCGATCTGTTCTCAAAGCGCTGGGAGCATGACGGCGCGGGCAAGGTCACGAGGCTGAAGCTCAGCTACGTCATGTCTCCGGAGGAGTACAAGCCTGCGCGCGCCGAGTGCCAGGCGCTCGCTGAGCAGCTCGCGTACGAGACCGAGGGCATGAGCGATATAAACCGTGAGCTGTACGTGTATAACTACATCATCGCAAACTGTGTCTATGACCGCGGCGGCACGCACGCGTTCTCGCCCTACGGAGTGTTCTCCGGCCACAGCGCGAAGTGCGACGGGTTCAGCAAGGCCATGAAATGGGCGCTGGACGAGATGGGCATAGACTGCCGGTGCGTCTCCGGCGCGTACATCGGGCGCGACGACGGGCACACATGGTGCACCGTTCGTCTCGGCGACAACTGGTACGACGTGGACGTGACGGCGGACGTGAGCCAGAGCGGACAGTGGCAGCCGGTGAGCCGGGGGGCGGTGAACATCGCGTCCGGCTGGGTCAGGAGCCAGTTTGAGCCGGATGCGGGGCTTGATCTCGTGAGCGTGCCGGAGGGGGCGGACATGTCGCTGAGCGCGCATGTGCTCGACGGGACGTTCATCTACGCCGGTGAGGACATCGCCTCGCGCTTTGACGCGCTGCTGAGCGCCTACTGCTCATACGGCGGCTCGGTGTGCTTCCAGATAGAGAGCGCGGAGGATTACGAATATCTCAAGGCGAACATGGACTGGATGCTCACGGGCTGGTTCGACCGCAATCTCTGGGGCACATGGAACTACCAGACGTGGTATTCCGACGCGTACCGCACAATGACCGTATCTGTTTCCGGCTGAAGCCGGACGGCCGCAAGGCCATATAAAGGACTTACACATGAAAAAATTCTTTGATCCAAGTATGCTGCGCTTCCTTCTGGTGGGCGTGGTGAACACGCTGGTCGGCGCGGGTATAATGTTCCTGCTGTACAATCTGGCCGGCTGCTCCTACTGGCTCAGCTCCGCGGCGAACTACATCGTCGGCGGCGTAGTCAGCTATTTCCTCAACAAGTATTACACCTTCAAAAACACCGAGCGCTCGTGGAAGCAGGTTCTCCGCTTCGCACTGAACGTGGCGGCGTGCTGGCTGCTGGCCTACGGCATCGCAAAGCCGCTGGCGCTGCGGCTGCTCGCGGGCTTCGACGAGAAGCTCCAGACCAACGCCGCAATGCTGGCGGGACTGTGTCTCTACACCGCGCTCAACTACCTTGGCCAACGCTTCTTCGCGTTCCGGGCAAAGGAGGACTGACCCATGCTTGAATGGTTCACCGGCACGATAGCCGGAAAGTTCATCTCGACCTTTTTCATCTCCATGCTCCCCGTCGTGGAGCTGCGCCTCGGCCTGCCCTACGGCATCGCGCTGGGGCTGGATTACCCGCTGGCGCTGACGGCGGCGGTGCTCGGCAATATGCTGCCGGTGCCGTTCATAATCCTGTTCATCCGGCAGATATTCGCGTGGATGCGGCGGCATATGCCGAAGCTCGACGGCTTCGTCGCGAAGATTGAGAGCAAGGCGCATCTCAAGGGCGAGACGGTGCAGAAGTATGGCCCGCTGGGGCTGCTGATCTTCGTCGCCATCCCGCTGCCCGGCACGGGCGCGTGGACGGGGGCGCTGGTCGCGGCGCTGCTGGACATGCGGATGCGCAAGGCCGTGCCGAGCATCCTGCTCGGCGTGCTCATCGCGGCCGGGATCATGACGGCGATCACCTTCGGGGTCATCCATATCGCAGGGTGAGGGCATGAGCGTTTTTGCGATAAAGCTCGCGGCGATGATCTCAATGCTCATAGACCACTGCGCCTATGTGCTGGCGCCGCCGCACTTTTTCCTGCTGCGCTGCATAGGGCGCATCGCGTTCCCGCTGTACTGCTTCCTCATCGTCAACGGCCTTGAGCACACGCACGACCGGCGGCGCTATCTCGCGCGGCTGCTGATATTCGCGGCGATCTCGCAGCTGCCGTTTGCAATGGCGTTTTACCCGCGGGAGAGCATTTTCACGGGGCTGAACGTGTTCTTCACGCTGGCCGCAGGGCTTGCGTTCTCGATGCTCTGCGCCTCGCGCAGTGAGCGGGACGGGAAGTGGTACGCGTTTGCCGCCGTCACGCTGCTATATGCCGCCGCCGTCCTGCCGGGCTCGGACTACGGCTTCGGCGGCGCAGCACTCATATTCCTGCTGTACATATGCCGGAAGAAAAGAGCGCTCCAGGTCGCGGCGCTGTGGCTGTGGTGCCTGTGGCAGTACGCGCTCGAGCTTGGAAGCTGGGAGATGTTCGCGTTCGCGGCGGCCGCCGCGATACCGATGCTGCTCTATAACGGCCGCCGCGGGCCGGGGCTGAAGTGGCTGTTCTACGGCTTCTATCCTGCGCATCTGCTGATACTCGGCCTGTATGCCTGCGACATATGGCCGTGGGCGGCTTGACATTGGGAGGCCATGTTACTATAACAAAAAAACCGGACGGTGCGCCGTGCGGTTTTTAAACGGGCACCGGTTAGAGAACATTAACCGATGCCGGAGAAAGAGGGATAATTTCAGATGGACAGAAAAAGACGCCATTCGCAGCGCTTACCGCATGACCGGAAGCAACAATTTTTATGACGGCATGATGACCTGCTCCACGCTGTCGGGGAAGGCCGTGTGCCGCCTTGTGTGGGCGATGAACAAGGCCGACTGCGAGGAATATCAGGACGCGGCTGAAGAAGTGCCCGCGCGGCAGCGTCAGCGGTATCGACTATTCGGCGGTCAGCGTCGAGAAATCGCGCAGGGTCAACCGCAAGGCCATCGAGGCCGGCCGCCGCGCGGGCTTCTCCGGCGTCCGGCTCCACACGAACAGCCGCGGTTGGCTCTGCGTCACCGCGAAAAACGAATAAGATTATAATAAGTCCCCGACTCCGCGGTATTGAAGTGACCCCAAAAAGTTAGACAATATTCTGAAGTAAAAATTGTTCAAGCAG
>ERZ827490.1958-NODE-1958-length-23819-cov-5.158475_pt1 | contig 23819 bp, 21 predicted proteins | sample MGYA00519770_ERZ827490 | MGnify/ENA primary metagenome ERZ827490 (study PRJEB31778, sample SAMEA3449324) | human gut metagenome | biome: human gut; feature: human-associated habitat; material: faeces | place: United Kingdom | collected 2010/2012 ...
GATATTTCTATTCTATACCATTTCAGAGGTTTACACAAGATGGGAAGAAGTCTCGAAAGCTGCGGATTTTCAAATCCGGCGTATTTTTCCCGCGTTTTCAAAAAAATTACCGGTGTAAGCCCGAATAAATACGGTGCGGCAGGCAGGCGGGAATAGCCTACGCATTACCGCCGATATTGCAGACCTTATTGATTTTTTCAAGCTCCTCCGCCGAAAAGGCGGTGTTGTTTATCGCCTTTATATTATCAAGTATCTGCGAGGGCTTTGAAGCACCTATCAACACCGATGTTACCACGCCGTCCTTCAGCACCCACGCAAGCGCCATTTCAGCGAGGGTTTGACCGCGCTCCTTCGCTATTTCGTTTAATTTACGTATCTGCTCTAAGCGCTCGGGCGTTACGGCGGATTGCTTTAAAAATCTGCCGTCGGTCATAATGCGGCTGTCCGCCGGAATACCGTTTAAATACCTGTCGGTCAACATACCCTGCGCTAAGGGGCTGAAAGCAATTATGCCCTTTTCAAGCCGCACGGCGGTGCTTTTAAGCCCGTTTTGCTCAATAGTGCGGTCAAATATTGAGTAGCGGTTTTGGTTAATTATAAACGGGCATTTAAGCTCGGTTAAAATTTTCACTGCCTTTTCAAGCTGTTCGCCGTTGTAGTTTGAAAGCCCGGCATACAGCGCCTTGCCCGACCTTACCGCGCGGGTCAGCGCGCCCATGGTTTCTTCAAGCGGGGTGTCGGGGTCGGGGCGGTGGTGGTAGAAAATATCCACATAGTCAAGCCCCAGCCTTTTAAGGCTTTGGTCAAGGCTTGCAAGCAGGTATTTGCGGCTGCCCCAGTTTCCGTAAGGCCCCTCCCACATATCGTAGCCCGCCTTGGTGCTTATAATAAGCTCGTCACGGTAGGGCGATAATTCCTCTTTAAGAATTTTACCGAAATTCCTTTCGGCGCTGCCGGGCGCGGGTCCGTAGTTGTTGGCTAAGTCAAAGTGGGTAATGCCGTTATCAAACGCCGTGAAAACAAGGGCTTTCATATTCTCGTAATCGGCGGTATCGCCGAAATTGTGCCAAAGCCCTAAAGACACTGCGGGCAGCTTTAAACCGCTTTTTCCGCAGCGATTATAGGTCATGGTTAAGTATCTTTCCGAATTCGGTTTGTACATAAAAAATCATCCTTTCTTAAAGCTGAAAAGTATTTTTTGAATATCGGGGTCGTACATATTTTCTTTTTTTACGGCGGTAACTGCGGTATAGATTGCTTCCTCTCCGGGCTGCTCGCCGTTTTTCAGCTCTGCCGCTTTTTTTATGCTTAAATAACCCATCGCAAACGGATTTTGCACAATCAGCGCGCCCATTTCGCCGGTTTCAAGCATACCTATTGAAACAATGTTAGTATCAAAGCCCACTGTCTTGATTTTTCCGGCGGCATTTGCTTTTTTTACCGCAGCGCCCACGCCGAGGGTGGTCCATTCGTTAAGACCTGCCAGTGCGTTTATTTCACGGTGTTTTTCAAGCAGCTCGCTCGCTTTGCTCTCGGCACTTTTTAAATTGCTGTCTGCCGATACGGCGGCTACAATTTCTACATTTTCAATTCCCGAGAAATATTGCCGTATGCCTTCTTCTCTTTTTAAAATATTCTCGGTTTTTTCGGTGCAGCCCACTATTCCGAGCTTTATTTTTTCCCCTGCGGGGAACTGCGCTTCAAGCGCTTTTGCAGCCTCTATGCCAGCCGCGGGGTTATCGGTGCCTATAAACAGGCTTATAAGGGAGGAGTCCAGCGCGCTGTCTGCCGTAATAACCTGCACGCCGTTTCTCACCGCCGCATTCACCGTAGGGGCGTTGCGGGTTCGGTCAATTGCGGAAAGCACTATCACGTCCGCCCCGTTTTCCGCCGCGCGGGAAATCATTTTATTCTGCGCCGCGTAGTCTTCCTCGTTTTCGGGGCCCTCAAAGGTCACGCTTACGTTATATTCGGTAGCCGCCGAGTCAACGCCGCTTTTAAAATTCTGCCAAAAATCGGAGTCAACCGATTTTACTATTACGGCAACCTTTATTTCCTCGGTTTTTCCGCAGGCGCAAAGCGATGTTAAAAGCGCGGATAAAAGCAAAGCGGCAATTATTTTTTTAAATTTCATTTTGCCTGTCCTCCGCGTTTCCCGGTATTCTCACGGTAACCTCAGTTCCCTCATCAAGCTCGCTTTTAATGGAAATACCGTATTTTTCTCCGAAATAAATTCTGAGCCTGTCGTTTACGTTTTTAACGCCTATTCCCACCGAATCCGAGCGCTCCTTTGCAAGCACTGCGGCGCACTGCTCCTCGGTCATGCCCACGCCGTTATCGGCAACGGTTATTAAAATATCCTCGGGGTCGTCCTCGGCGCGTTTTACGGTTATTTTTATTTCGCCGTCGTCCATATCGGCAATGCCGTGGTAAAGCGCGTTTTCAATAAGCGGCTGAATTGTAATTTTATTGCAAAAGCAATCCTCAAGCGATTTATCCACGTTAAAGCTGTAGGTAAACCTGCCGCTGTAACGAAAGCTTTGTATTATAAGGTAGCTTTCGGCGTGGCGAAGCTCATCCTTTATGGGAATAAGCTCCTTGCCCCTGCTTATGCTTATTCTGAAAAGCCGCGCCAAGGCACGCACCATTTCCGCCGCGCCCTCGGTTTTGCCCTGTTCGCACATCCACTGTATTGAATCGAGCGTGTTATAAAGAAAATGCGGGTTGATTTGCGCCTGCAAAGCGCGCAATTCGGTGCGGCGCAGAGCGGTTTCGTCCTTTTTTATCTGCTCCATAAGCTCTTTGATTTTTTTGGACATATGCCCGAAGGAGTAGGAAAGCTCCGAAATTTCACTCACGGCAATATCGCCGCCGCTGAAGCTGAAATTCGCCGCGTCCTTTTCAAAATCGCGCATCGCGCGCATAAGCCGCCGCACGGGCGCGTTTACAAGCTTTAAATATATAAGCAGCGTTATTCCCGCTATAGCTGCACAGCAAAGGGCTGAAAGCGCAACGCTTATAATTATCTGCCCTCGCCGCTCAGATATCAGTGAATCGGTAAAGCTGATACCCGCAACCCGCCACCTGCCATCCGACGTGGTACTAAGCATATAAAGCGCGTTTCCCTCTTTATGAACACCGTCGGATAATGCGGCTAAAAATGATGTATTCTCGGTTTTAAGCCCCGAAAAAAGCAATTGCTGCTGCGGGTGGTAAACAATGTTGCCCCTGCTGTCGGTAACAAAGCAGTAACCGTGGCGGCCAATGCTTATGCCGTCAATATACTGCGCTATTTCAAAAAAGCTTATATCCATTGCAATATAAGCGCCGCCGAGCGCCGAATTATCTGTTTTGCGGGCAAGGGTAACTACCCACGGGTACTCGCCCTCAAAAAGGGTTTGAACGTGCGGGGCTGAAAGCGCAAAATCTCCCGATTTATCAAACAGTGCCTTATCAAAGGATAAATCCTTATAAATCTCTGCCTTCAGCTTTCCGCCGCTGCCTGTGCAGTTTATAATTTTCCCGTTTCCATCATAAACCGTAACCGCGTAAATATCGCTTTCGATTTTTGTTATGGCGGAAATTCTTTCCTCCATATCGTCGGCGGTTTTGCAGGCGTTCACGGTATCGCTTACAACCGTCAGCTTTTTCTTCATAAGCTCAAGGTAATTGTTTACCGCCGCCGCTGCCTGACCTACCGATTGTTCGGCGGAAAGCTGCGCGTCACGCGTAAGCTCCCGCTTATAGACCGTGGCGAATATTACCGTGCACACAGCCGTTACCAATGCGGCTGATAATGCTACCGAAAGCACCGTAATAAGCCAAAGGCTTAAAGCTTTGCGTTTCCTTTCCATTTATTCACCCCTATGCGCCACCCGCACCTTATTGGGTGTATCGCCGTAGAATTTTTTAAAGCAATAGCTGAAATAGTGCTGGTCGCTGTACCCGCATTTTTCGGATATTTCAAGCACCTTCATTCCCGTGCATACAAGCATATCGTAAGCCGCCCTCATTCGCCGCTCGGTAAGCAGGTTTACGAAATTTTCCTTTTTCGTCTTCTTTATAAGCGCGCTCAAATAATTGGGGCTGACGCCCAGCTCACGGCTCACGCCCGAAAGCGAGAGCGTTTCGTCCGAATAGCGGTCGTCTATTATCTGCACTACCTTATCGCACAGCACATCGCTGTCTCTGCGCTGCGAACGGGCTATAATCGTCTTTGCCTTTTCGCAAAAATCAATTAAATCGTTTTTCATAACGTTTTCGCTGCTGTAGGAAGTAAGCCGCGCGAATATGGGGTTTGAGGAAAATAGCGCCAAAAGCTCCGCTTTCTCGGAAACCGCGCTTGTAACTCTGTAAACCGTGGAAATTATCTGCATAACCAAAAGGTCGGCGTTTTCGGGCGTGTTGCTTTCGTAAAGGCTGTTTATAAAGTCCTCAAGCTCATTTTCCTTGCCCACCTTTAAAAGCTGCTCTAATTTAACGGCGGATTTTTCAATTTTATCAAGCTCTAATTCGCCGTCGCGCTCCTGGTCGTTTATAAAGCGCACCTCGCCTGCGCCATCGGAAGTATAGCGCCTTGCGGTTATCGCCTGAAAATAGGCAGCGGAGCAGCTTGAAAGCTCGGAAAAGCCGCGGCTTACGCCCACCGTGCACCTTTGCGATAAAAGCCTTTTCGCAGTTTGCACTATTTCCTTAAGCGGCATATCCATAACCGATGAAATATCCTCTTTACCGTCCGTTACGGCAAGGGTCACCACTCTGCCGTAAACCGTAAAGCTTACCGAGCGCATATAGCGCGAAAGCACCGTGTCAATAAAAGAGGCGTGCTTTTCATTCGTGCATTTTCGGCGTTCCTCATCGCTGAATTTTGAAACCAGCACGCAAAAAAGGTTATCGCCTGTTTCGTCAATTATTCCAAGCTCCGCCGCGCGGCTGAAAAGCGCTGATTCATCGGGTTTTTCCTCGTTGCTGCCAAGCATTAGCGGCAGCAGAAATTCATTTACCGAAAGGCGGTGCAGCTGCAATTTAAGGTCGGTATTGGGCGCGGTTAAAACGCTGCCCAGTTTTTCATCCATTTTGCGGTGGATTTCTTTAAGCTCGTCCGTCAGCTCCGCGGGGGAAATAGGCTTAAGTAAATAGCTTATTATGTTGTATTCAATAGCGGTGCGGGCATATTCAAAGCTGTCGTACCCGCTCAATATTACTATTTGCACCATGGGGCGCAGCTGACGCACGCGGCGCGCAAGCTCAAGCCCCGTCATCATGGGCATACGTATATCGGTAATAATAAGGTCGGGCTCCAGCGTTTCGGTAAGCTCAAGCGCTTCAAAGCCGTTTTCAGCCTCGCCCGCCACCTCAAAGCCTGCAGACTCCCAGTCAACCCTTTCAATCAGCGCTCGGCGCTGGTCTCTTTCATCCTCTACCACAAGAACGGTATATTTCATTAAAATACCCCCGCTTATATTATGTATTCAGTATAATATAAACGAAGGTAAAAATCAAGTAAGTCAAATTTAAAAACACGGGAGAGACCTTTTTTAATCAGTCTCCCCCGCGCCTTTGGGGGAGGCATATAAATTATTTTTCGCTCCAGCCGGCATACAGCGTCATACTGCCGGTAATTCCGTCCTCCGCGAGCCATGCGTTTGTGCAGTCGCGGTCGGTGTACCAGCCGGTAAATTCGTAGCCCTCTTTAACCGGGTCGGCGGGTGATACGGTCTCGGAATACATTGCCTTTACGGGGGCTACATACGAGCCGCCGTCGGTATCAAACTTAACGGTAAAGCCGTTATGCTTTACAATAAACACCGAAACTATTATAAGCGCCGCCACAAGCACTCCCACCATAATATTAGCGGATTTTACCGACATATTCACCCTTGCGTAAAGTCCGCCCTTTTTATTTGCCGTTTTGTTTTCCATACCGTTCACCGCCGTTCAATTTTTATTTGCGCGCTAAGTATTTACGCATATCAATAGCGCAAGCCACAAGGATTATAAGACCCTTTATAACGTAGAGCATATTTGCGTCTACCGAGAGGAAGTTAAGACCTACGAAGATTATCTGTAAAAGGAACACGCCTATTACTATACCGCTTATTTTACCTGTGCCGCCTACGAACGAAACGCCGCCGATAACGCACGCCGCGATAGCGTCCGATTCATAGTTAAGACCTGTGTTGGCAGAGCAGGATGCAATACGCGCGCCCTCTATAAATCCTGTTATACCGTACATAGCGCCCGCGAGCACGAACACCAAAACTATTGTCCAGAACACGTTTACGCCCGATACGTTTGCCGCCTCTTCGTTTGAGCCTACGGCGAACATATTTTTACCGAACTTTGTCTTGTTCCAGATAACCCACATAAGGGCGGTTAAAATTACCGAATAAAGCACATATTTCGGAACGGCTACATTGCCTATTTTAAAGAGCGTGCCGCGAACAAAGTCGGTGTAGGAGGTATCAAGCCCCGAAAGGGTCTGACCGTTGTTTCCGCCGAGCATTAAATACATAAGCACAAGACCGAAAACAATAAGCTGGGTAGAAAGGGTTACTATAAACGGGTGCAGTTTGAATTTAGCCACAAAAAAGCCGTTTACAAGACCTATGGCAGCGCCCACGGCGATAACCGCAAGCAGCACCACCCACAGGGGCATAACCTTTAAATTCGGGAATATTTTATTGGCGTAGCCCGTCATTTGTAAAAGCGACGCCGCAATACACGCGGTAAGCCCCACGCAGCGGCCCGCCGAAATATCGGTACCGGTAAGAACTATCGCCCCGCCTATACCGAGGGCTATGGGCAGCTTTGCCGCCGTTAGTGAAATTATGTTGATTATTGAGGGCAGCTTTAGGAAAGCCGGCACTCTTATTGCTATGTATATTACCGCCGCGGCGATAATTATATACATTGCGTTGTTGAAAAGCAGATCCGTAATTGCTCTGCGCTTGTCCGCGCCCGATTTAGCTTTGAAATCGTCAATCCACGCGGAAAAACGGTTTTTTCTTTTAATAGCAGCTGTTGACATTTCAATTCCCCCTATGCAAATTTAGCCGCAAGAGTCATTATATCCTCTTGGGTGGCGGTATCGGCGTTAACTTCGCCCGCTAATTTTCCGCCCGACATTACCAGTATTCTGTCGCACACGCCGAGCAGCTCCGGCATTTCGGACGACACCATTATAACCGTTTTGCCCTTTGCGGCAAGGTCGATTATAAGCTGATAAATTTCGTACTTCGCGCCTACGTCAATTCCTCTTGTAGGCTCATCGAGCAGCAGCACCGTAGGCTCTGTTAAAAGCCAGCGCCCGAGTATCACCTTTTGCTGATTACCGCCCGATAACGAGCGTATCTTGGTCTCCTGCGTGGGCGTTTTAACGTGCATTGAGTTTATGCACCAATCGGTGTTTGCTTTAAGTTTCGCCTTGCTTAAAAACGGACCTTTTTTGCATTTATCAAGGCTTGAAATGGTCGCGTTTTCGCGAATATTGAGTATTCCGAAAATTCCGGTTGCGCGGCGCTCTTCGGTAAGCAGGGCAAACCCGTTTTTAATTGAGTCGCCCGGGTTGCGGTTTTTAATCTCCCTGCCGTTAAGTTTTAAGGTGCCGCTGCGCCTTGTTGCCACGCCGAAAATATTTTCAAGCAGCTCGGTTCTGCCCGAGCCGTCAAGCCCCGCAACGCCTATTATCTCACCTTTTCGCGCCTTAAAGCTCACGTCGTTCAGCCTTGCGTATTCAGAGCTTAAATTATCCGCCTCAAACAAAACGTCGCCTATTTCGTTGGTTTTGGGCGGGTAAATATTTGTTAATTCTCTGCCCACCATAAGCTTTATAATTTCGTCGGTGGTTAAATCCTTTGCCTCGCGCGTGGCTATCCATTTGCCGTCGCGCATTATTGTAACCTCATCGGAAATTCTTAAAATTTCCGCCATTTTATGAGAAATATATATTATCCCGCAGCCCTGACTGCGAAGCATATTTATAATTTTAAAAAGGTGCTCAACCTCTTCCTCTGTCAGCGATGAAGTAGGCTCGTCAAATACTATCACCTTTGCGTTATAGGATACCGCTTTCGCAATTTCCACCATTTGGCGCTGCGATACCGGCATTGTGCTCATAACTGTTTTGGGGTCAACATTGACCTCTAATTTTTCAAAAATTTCTTTTGTGGCAGCGTACATTTTCTTTTCGCTGGTTATGGGCACGCCCTTTGCAACCGTGGGGAAACGCCCCAGCCACATATTATCCATAACGTTGCGCTTGAGCGCCTGGTTCAGCTCCTGGTGCACCATTGCAACCCCGTTTTCAAGCGCTTCTTTGGAATTTTTGAAGTTTATTTCCCTGCCGTCCAAATATATGTTTCCCGAGTCCTTGTTATATACCCCGAAAAGACATTTCATAAGTGTTGATTTGCCGGCGCCGTTTTCGCCCATAAGCGCGTGCACGGTGCCCGCCTTTACGGTAAGATTTACCTTATCAAGCGCCTTGACGCCCGGAAAAGCCTTTTCAATGTTTTCCATTCTAAGCAGAACAGGCTTTTCGCTTACCGTGGTATTGTTTGTAACGTTTCTCTGCTCGTTCATAAGCCTTTCTCCCCCGTTTTTCTTTGGCTCACAGCAGCCGGTTATTCCGGCTGCTGTGAAAGTTATATATTATTCGCCGGTGTAGGTACCGTAGGGGATATTAACTCTCCACTTGCCTACAAGGTTTTCACTGTCAAGTCCGTCAAGGGCTTCCTTATCGCCTAAGAAGTTCTGCGCTATAGAGGTAATAGCCTTTGCCATACCGTCGGCGTCCTGCTTAATGGTACTTACCATAGCGCCGCTCTTAATAGCGGATTTAGCGGCGTCGGTCGCGTCAACACCGAATACCGGAATAGCCTTTGCACCCTCTTTATTGTAACCTGCGGTCTGCAAGGATGAAATTGCTCCGAGCGCCATATCGTCGTTGTTTGCGATTACAAGCTCAACCATATTCTTGTTGCTCTCGCTGTACTGCGCTAAAATTGTACTCATATAATCGGTAGCGGCAGCAGATGACCACTGACCGTTCTGGTCTACAAGGTATTTGTTCTTATTTGAAGCGTCATAGAATTCAAGCTCGGGCTTGCCTGCAGCTTTGAGCACCTTGTTAGCGTCCTCAACGCCGTACTGTGTGCGGGCGATAGCCTCCATGTTGCCTTCCTGACCCTTGAACATTACATAGCTTATCTTTCCGTCGCCGTTAAGGTCAAGCTTATTGTAATTATCAACAAGATACTTGCCTATCATTTCGCCCTGCATATGACCTGCCATTTCGTAATCGGTTCCTACGAATACGCACTTGTCATAGCTGGTTACAACCGATTCCTGAACAGAACGGTTGAAGAAGATTACCGGAACATTTTTCGCTTTTGCCTGGTCGATAATGTTCTGCGCGGCGTCGTTTGAGCCGGTGTCAACAACATTAACTACAAGGAGCTTTGAGCCTTTCGCAAGAGCGGTGGTTACCTGCTCTGTCTGGGTTGTCTGGTTGCCGTTTGCGTCATAGTTCTGGAATTTCAGCCCTGCGTCCTTCAAGAACTTATCCATTGCCGAACGAACGCTTGAAATGTAGGCGTCGCTGTAGGTGTAGTAGAAAACCGAAACCTCGCCGTCGGATGAACCGCCGTCGCCCGAACCGCAAGCGGTAAGACCTAAAGCAAACGCCAAAGTAAGAATTACTGCTAATATTTTTTTCATTTTGAGTTGCCTCCGTTTCTTTATTCGACTTCCTGTCGTCGAGTATTATTATATTTCGGAGGGCTAATTTTTTAAATAGATTTTTCTATCGAAAATGTATAAAAAATTATTCAATAGTGTATTTTTTTAATCGCTTTTTATTTTTCACTCAGTCTGTCCGCTATTGCGGCGAAAATTTCAGCGCAGCTTTTAGTTTGTTTTTCTGTGTTTTCGGAAAAAACTATTACGGTGTATTGCGGCTCCTCCGCGGGGAAAAAGCCGCAAAACCACCCCTCGCATATTTCCTTGCCCTTTTCATACCTTCCGGTTTGCGCCGTTGCGGTTTTTCCCGCGGCGCTCACGGTTTTGGGCGCCGCCGCCTTGCCCGTGCCCTCGGTTATAACGGCGCTTAAATATTCCCGCAGTTTTTTTGCGGTTTCAGCCGCCATAACCCTTGTTCTGCCGCGCTCGGCAGTGGGGGTAAACTTTCCGCCCGCCAGCGTGCCCGCAACCGCCGTGGGCAGCGCGTAGCTGCCGTCATATGCCGCCGCACAGTAGAGTGTCAGCATTGCGGCGGGAGAAAGCAGCAGCTCCCCCTGACCTATTGAAAAATTAGCGAGGTAAGCTATATTATCAAGGCTTTCTCTCTGTGGCAGACTGCCCGCCGCGCTTGCTATTCCCTCGCATATATCAAAGCTTTTGCCGAAATTAAGGCTTGACGCCATATTAAAAATCGCGTCGGCGCCTATGTTGAACGCGAAATTGTAAAAAAACGTGTTGCAGGAATTTGCAAGACCGCTTTTAAGGGTCATAAGCCCATGTCCCGAGCGCTTGTGGCATTTAAAGGTACGGTCTATTATTTTGCAGCTGCCCGTGCAGTTATAGCTGAAATTCCCCTTGCCCGCCTCTATTCCCGCCGCGGCTACGCAGGCTTTAAAAACCGAGCCGACGTTAAACGCGGCAAGCGCGCGGTTTAAAAGGGGTGAATTATCCGCTCCCAGATACTCCGTAAGATTTGTGCAGTCAAAATCGGGGCGGCTCACCATCGCCCTTATTTCGGCGGTTTTTGAGTCGGCTATTATAACCGCGCCCGCCTCTATTGCCTCTGCCTCTTTTTCCGCCACCGTTTGAATGTTTATATCAAGCGTTGTAACCACGCCGCCCGCCGTAACCGCGCTGTCGTTTTCCGCTGCGGGCTTTACGCCCGCTAAAATATCGCCCTTGCCGTCCTTTGTATATACAAAAGCCGCCTCCTTTTCCGAGTACAAAATATCATCGTAGGCTTTTTCTATTCCCGCCATACCGCGAAAATCCGAATCGGTGTAGCCCAAAAGGTGAATTGCGGGCGTATCGGCGGAATTATGCGTGTATACCCGCATACAGGCAATGCCGTCGCAATCTATTTCCTGCGGAACCTCGCAAAGCACGGGCTTTCCGCCTTTAAGCTTTTCAAGCACGCCTTGCAGCTCGTCGCCGTAAAGCACCCCGCTTATAGCCGTAACTGCCCTCGGTGTGGGCGATACGGCGGCTATAATTTTGCTTTCGGCATTGGTAAGCGGCACCATATTTCTGTCGTATATCGTGCCGCGCAGTTTTCCCACGGTAAGCCTATAGCTGCTTTGTCGGTTTAAAACAGCGGAATAATCCGTCAGAGCGGACACCGCCACCCTTAAAATACAGCTGAAAAACAAAACCACGCAAATAAAAAATGAAATTGCAGCCCGCTTTGCAAAAACCGCGCCGAAGCCCGTATCAGACATAAAAAAACACCTCACGCCTTTATTATTGACGTAAGGTGTTTTTTTAATACTTCATTCTGAGCATTGCGCCGGGCTTTACAGGTCGGTCAAAGGGAATTTTAAGCTTCATCATCGGGTGGGGAGCAACCTCAATTTCGTTTCCGTCGCCGTCAAAAAGCGTATTTGCCGAAACGGTAAAGGGCGGCTTGCCCGGTTCTAAGCAATCAAACTCCTGCCCGCGCAGAAATTTATTTTTAAGCACGGCTGTAATGCAGCCGTTTTCATAACCCTTCACTATTGCCGCTACGGAGTAATCCCGTATATATCCCGCGTTTTGGTAGGTCTGCGCGTTTTGCGGCGTGCCGAAATAAAAGCCTGTAGAGTAGGTTCTGTGGCTTATTTTGTTAAGCTCTTCTGTCACCCATTCGGGGCATTTCCAATCGCCGTCGGCGGTTTTCAGGCTGTCAAGCGCGCCGCGGTAGGCGTTTGCGGTAACGGCTACATAATAGTGCGATTTTGCCCTGCCCTCAATTTTTATGCTGTCTACCCCGGCGGCTGCCATTTTATCAAGCTGCTCCGCCATGCAAAGGTCGTTCGCGTTTAAAATATATGTGCCCTTATCGGTCTCGGTAATATCAAAATACTGCCCGGGGCGCTTTTCCTCCATAAGCGAATAGCTCCAGCGGCAGGGCTGTGCGCAGTCGCCGCGGTTTGCGTCCCGCCCGGTCATATAGCTTGAAAGCAGGCACCTTGCCGAAAACGAAACGCACATAGCGCCGTGCGCAAAGGCTTCAAGCTCTAAGTCCTGCGGGGTTTTCGCGCGTATTTCCGCAATTTCCGCAAGAGAAAGCTCTCTTGCCAGAACCACCCTTTTAGCCCCCATATTGTAAAACGCGTTCGCCGTTTCGTAATTGCATATACCCGATTGCACCGAAACGTGCAGCTCTGTATCGGGCGCGTATTTTTTTATGAGACCTATTGTGCCTATATCTGCCGCTATAAGCGCGTCCGCCCCCAAAGCGTTTACGGTTTTTAAAAATTCTGGCAGGCGGGCTATTTCCTCATTGTGCGGTATAACATTGCAGGCAATATGCACCTTTACGCCGTGCTTATGGGCGTATTCTATGCCTTTTTTCAGGTCTTCCTCGCCGAAATTCGTCGCGGCGGTGCGCATACCGAACTCCTCGCCCGCAAGGTACACCGCGTCCGCTCCGTAATCAACGGCGGCGCAAAGCCGCGTAAGGTCGCCCGCAGGGCACAAAAGCTCGGGAATTTTATTTATCGCCAATCCAGTTGTTCTCCCTTTTAAGTCGGTTTATCGTGTTGTTGTGCTCGGTTAAGGTCTTGTTATAGTAAAACTTCATTTTAGCGTCGGTCACAAAGTAGTAGTAATCGAAATTCGCAGTCGGGTCGGCTGCCGCTTTTATGGAGTTCTCACTCGGCGAGCACAGGGGTCCGGGCGGTAATCCGTCCGATTTATAGGTATCGTACTTGCCCGAGCCGTAGGGGTATTTCTGTGTGGGTGAGGATTGCAGCTTCGGGTATTCGTCGCTCTTTAAGCGGTTATAGAACACCGCCGCCACATTCGGCATTTCCTCGGGGCTGCCGCCCGCCTCAAGTTCTACTATTGAGGCTAAGGTCATAACCTCGTGCAGCGTGTAGCCGCTTTTGGATATTTTAGCCCGCACACCCTCGGTCAGCTTGCTGTCAAGCGTTTTAAGCATACGGTCAACAGCTAAGTGTGCGCACTCCTTGGAATCATATGAGTAAAAATTATATGTTTCGGGGAAAAGGTAGCCTTCAAGCCTGTAATAAACCTTTTCGGTAGGTATATCCTTTACAAAATCGTAATCAAAGCTGCCGTGCTGAACCTCGTCAATAAAATCGGCTTTTTCGCAAATTCCCTTTTCCTCAAGAATTTTTGCAATATCGTCAACCGATGACATTTCGGGAATAGTCACCTTAATGCTGTTCGCCTTTGCGCCCTCCTCTATAAGCATAACCGAAAGCGCCTCGTAGCCCGCCTCGTTATTAAAGGTGTAAAGCCCGTATTTAAACTTGCCGTCGTAGTGTTTTAGCTTTGCGTAAACCCTGAAAAGCATAGGTATTTTAACCGCGCCGCACTCCTTTAGCTGCTCGGCTATCTGTCCGGTTGACATTCCCTGCTCTATTACTACCTCGCAGTCATTTCCCCTGCCGAAACCTATGCCCATATAGTCCGCTCCCGCAAAAATTATGCCGAAGGCAAGCCCGACGGACACTACCACTATGCAGAGAATCCAAATTATGTTTTTAAGTGTGTTTTTGCCCGCAGAGTGTTTTGCCCCGCGTTTCTTGGGTGCGGGCATTATGGGCTCCTCGCTTATTTCAAAGCCCTTGCCGATTACAAAATCGTCCTCAAATGTATTATTGTTTTCATTATTTTCGGGGGTAATATCGGGATTTTTTTCGTCCATTGTTTTCCTCTCCGCAAAAATTATTTTTTATAAAGCATTGCTTTTTTAAGTTCCTCAGCTGCCGCCTTATCGCCCGAAAGCGTTTCGAGCAGCAAAAAACCGAAGTCAAAAGCCGCTCCCGCACCGCAGGCGGTTACAATATTGCCGTCGCGCACGGCGGGCACTTCCGCAAATTCGGCGCCGATTAAGTCCTTTTCAAACCCGGGGAAGCAAGTGGCTTTTTTACCCTTTAAAAGCCCCTTGTGCCCGAGCACCGAGGGCGCCGCGCATATCGCGCCTATAATCAAGCCCCGTTCGGCGGCATAGTCAAGCGCGTTTTGCACCGCTGCGCTTTTTTCAAGGTTAATTGTGCCCGGCATTCCGCCCGGCAGTATTACCGCCTGCATATTGCTTTCTTTAATTTCATTTTCGCCTGTATCGCAGCAGACCCTTATTCCGTGCGCGCCGGTTATTACACTGCCGCCCACGCCTACGGTGCTAACCCTTATTCCGCCGCGCCGCAGAATATCAACGGGGACAAGCGCCTCACATTCTTCAAAGCCGTTTGCTAAAAAAACGTAAACCATACTAAAGCACCCTTTCAAGTATTTCGTCTGATATATCCTCAATTCCGCGCGGCTTGCCGTCCTTAGCGCAGGGCACGGTTATCCAGCCCGAATATTCCGCCGTGAAAAGCGCCGCTCGCCTACAGCTTTCAAGGTATTCAACATCGCTTTCGTGAATATCCTTTTTGCCGCCGTCCTCTGAGTAGCGACGGTTTAAAAGCCGCTGCGACACCTCAATCGGCATATCCAAAAATATTACCCTGTCAGGTCGCGGAATACCTATTTTGTTATACTCAAAATCGTAAAGCCAGTCAAGAAACGGTTTCCATTTATCGGGGCTTAGCTTCGATGCCTGATGAATGGCGTTAGAAGTGGTGTACCGCCCCGCAACCACCGTTCCGCCCGCGTTGTAATAATCGCCCCAAACGGATTTATAAGAGGCGTACCTGTCCACCGTGTAAAAGGCAGAGGCGGCGTAGGGGTTTACATCATCAGGGTGAGTGCCGAAATCGCCGCGCAGATACATTTTTACAAGCGCGCTCGAATCGCTTTCATACTGCGGGAAAGAAACGGTGCGGCAGTCTGTTCCGCGCGCTTTCAGCTTTTTCGGCAAAAGCTCTAACTGGGTGGATTTTCCGCTGCCGTCCAGCCCCTCAATCACTATAAGCCTACCCATTGTTTTTAAGCTCTCCTATATGGCGGCGCACCTCGTCTGCCTTTCCGCAGGACATTTTACCTTCAGAGCAGGCGCCGCAAACGCAGGCGGGTCCCGCATTTTTAAAAAGCTCTGGCGCTACTGCCGATACCAGCGCCAGCATTTGGTCGGCAATATCCCTTATTTCCCACTGCGCCCTGTTGCAGCAGCGAATACGGAAGAAATTTTTAAGCGAGCGGGCGTTCATTGTCATAACCATCTGCGTCTCGCAGGAGTTGGGCAGCACAAAGCGCGCGTCCTCAATCGCCTTTTTCTCGGCAAGGCGGGTTGCGGTCTTTTCGTCCTTACCCTCTGCCATAAAGGTCTTTATATGCTTTTCCTTTAAAATTTCGGCAAGGCGGTCGTATTTTCTCTGGTCCTCCGCCATTATTTCATCGTAAATCCTTTTAGCCTCGGGGTCTGCCGCAATTTCGGGCGGGGTAACATAGCCGAAGCTGCCCTCGCGCACATAGCGCTGACTTTTTACCGAGAATGACGCCATTCTGTGCCTTGTTATCTGTGCCAAAAGCGAGCGCGAGACACCTTCAATACCGAAGGTAAAGCTTGCGTGCTCAATTGGGCTTTCGTGTCCTATTTCCGAAAGCATTTCTACAAATGCCGCCGCCTTTTCGTCGGTCAGGCTGTCGGTAAGCCCTGTTATATCCGAGCTGCTGTAGCACAGCTTTGCCGCCGCAGCCACCGTGTGCTCGGGGTTCGGCGTGTGCGCCAGCAGAATAACCTTTGCCATTTTATCTTCCCCCTGTAGTTTAATCCTTTTAATTATAACAGGAAAACGCGCTGTTATCAATCACATTTTAACTATTTCGCGAAAATTTGTTTTGACACCCCCTGAATAATACAGCATTTGACATTTTTAGATTATTTTTTTGCTAAAATATAAAATAATTATTGCACTTTACACTATACAGTGTTATAATGTACTTGTATCCAAACGACGCTGAAGGGGAGTGATGTTTATGGATAAACCGCATTGCAAAAGGCTTTTATGCGCCTGCATAATTGTAATTACATTGCTTTGCACATTTTTAATAAATGCCGAATTTATCGCCGCGCATCACTCTGAATATCATAATTTGCTCAACGAGTCATCGTTTGAGCCGGTGGATATGGAAAAGATTAAGAAATCATCAGCCTCCCGTATTGCGCCGCCCTCAACAGGCAGCTGCCATAACCATAATATTTCCGTGTGCGAGCGCAAAATATCCGTGCTTCATGACGTGCTTATTTCAATAGGATATGAAATTAAAAATTCAGACACACTTCAAATACTTTCGGTACTTGCGGAAAATAACAAAACTGTTCTATATGACGTTATTACATATTTAGGACGATATTTATCCTGAAAATTGCTTCTTTTAAAACCCTAAAAAACGTAAAGGAAGTAATTACAATTGTATAGCAATCAGGGAAATAATTATTTTTTAATAACCTTTAAAGAGGAGGAAATGCTACGGCAGTTAAGAGCGCTTTCGGAGGATGACCGAGAGGAAATTGAAAGAAGATTTTTAGAAATTGCCGTTAAATACGCAGAGTGGGGCAAATAGCCCGCCGCGCGGATGTTTCCCGAAATTAAAACCGTACTCATCAACCGCTGCTGCTTTGACTTATGCAGAAAAACGGCGGGGTTAAATTTCAAACAGCACTATCAAAAGGTATACTTTTTGATAGTGCTGTTCTTCGTTTAAAAATATATCATATTATGTTCTAAAAATCAATACCTCAATGGAGATATTTTCAAATTTTGTTATTTTTAACTGCTGAAATTGGCTTAAAAAATGTTTCCACACAATTATCAAAAAGTATACCTTTTGATATAGGTGGTGAGAAATTAAAATGACAAAATACAAATACCAAAAGCAAATAAAAAAAGTAGAAAAAATTAAAAGTAGTTGCGGGAGTTGAATTTGAAATGAAAAGATATTTACTTAATACAAATTCAAAAAAAATTCATGATCTGAAGTTTTCAGACGGACGTTGTAAAATTTCAGGTATGAAAGAGGAATGTAAGGTTTTCTTTGAAACATTAGAGGCGGCAGAGAAATATCCGAGTGCGTCAAATCCATTAGGCAAGCGTTGTACTATTTGCGAAAAAAATAAAATTTCTAATAAAATAAGCGAGGAGTTTAAACAGGATGAAACTTAAAAAACTTTTATCTTTTTTATTATCTGTTATGCTGATTTTATCCGTTGTGCCAATGGGATTATTCAGCATAACTGCAAGCGCGGCTACAACATCTGGACAGTGTGGTGCAAATGTATATTGGTCTATCACAAATGACACACTTACTATCAGCGGAAGCGGAAGAATGTATGCATATTCCAGCAGTAATGAAGCACCCTGGGGTGATTATACTCTTAGAAAAACATATAGCAAGGTTGTAATTTCATCCGGAATAACCAACATAGGGGCTTATGCATTTTATTTTTGTAAAAACATTCGTTCAATTTCCATTCCGAACAGTATCACATCTCTCGGCGAAAATGCGTTTTCACATTGTGAAGGATTGTTTAGTATTTCCTTACCTTACGGAATAAAAACTATTCCTAATTTTTGCTTTAGTGATTGTATTGCGATGGAAAACATTGTTATACCCGATACTGTCACTTCTTTCGGACAAGGGTCGTTTAAATCATCCGGTATTATTGAATTCACAATTCCCAATGGGACAACCCAAATTTCTCATAGTATGTTTTGGGGATGCTCTCAATTGGAAAAAGTAATCATACCGAAATCGGTTGTAGAAATTGATACATTTGCTTTTCATGATTGTGGAAACTTAACTGATGTTTATTATGATGGCACTGTCTCGGATTATAAAAAAATTAAAATTGATTCGCTAGCGAAGTATAATGAGGGCTTATTAAACGCGACTTTTCATTATAAATGTGATGAAAACTCACATATTTATGACAATACATGCGATGATACATGTAATTTGTGTGGTCATAAGAGGAGCATAACTCATACTTACGATAATGCCTGTGACACCACATGTAACGTGTGCGGATATAAAAGATTGACGAATCATGTCTATGATAATTCATGTGATGAAATTTGTAATATATGCGGTTATAAAAGAAGCATAAAGCATAGCTATAAATCGACGTGGGAAAATGATTTCGAGCTACATTGGCGTGAGTGCTCTGTTTGCGGAGAAAAAACAAATATCGCTGCACACGATTTTAAGAAGAAATTGTCAACTGACGGTTTGAAAAATATTTTAGTATGTTCAATTTGCAAACTTGAAATACCTGACAAGGAATTATGTAGGAATAGTGCAATTGCACCAATTGTAACCGAAATAACGGCAAGTGCCATAACTCTTATGAAGCTGGAAGAATATGAATATAGTATTGACGGTAAGGTTTACAACGGCAATTCAACATTTACGGGTCTTAAAGAAAACACTCAATATACTGTTTATCAACGAATAAAAGAGACAGATACACGATTACCGAGTAAGCCGAATTCAAGTGTGATAAAAACAGCAAAAATAAGTGTTTCTTCAAAAACTAACTTTGACAAATTAAAATCACATATAATAACTTACGGTGAAAAAGACTCCAAAGGTTACAGTACGGTAATTCAGGTTAAAAAAAGCGGCGAATATACTTTTTATTATGCAATGCAAGTCAAGGATTCCGGCATATATTTTGTTGTAACTGACGATTCCACCAGTTCATCTTATGTTGGAAGTGTAACTGAATTTACTCTATATAAAAATGCTAAAGATATTTCCGTTGAACTTACAAATGTATATTATTACAATGGAAAAGTTTTGGATGCATTAAACGGTGTGAAAACTATAAATAGGTCAACATATTCTCCGAATATAAATTATACTTTGAGCAACAGCAGTAAATATTTATCTTCTAAAACATTTTCCGAAAATTTTAATATCTCTTTGTCTTCATTATGCAAGGTCTGGGATAATTATATATTCTCAAAATTAGGGTTTGGTTTGAAACAGTTAGGATTTTTAAATTATCCTGGAAACGATAATGCGGTTTGCGATCCGGCTTCGGGTTACCACACCGGATCAACGGAAATACGTTACAAAAGAAATGTTACATGCACTATTGACGGTTATACAGGTGATACTTTTTGCACAGATTGCGGGGAAAGAATTAAGTCCGGAAGTCTTATACCATGCGTTGGTAAACACACATATGACAGTCAATGCGACGAAAGTTGTAATGTATGCGGATATTTGCGTGATGGCGACCATACGTATTCTGGTGCATGCGATACAGATTGTAACATATGCGGTCATAAACGTAAAACACTTATCGAGCATACATATGACGATGACGAAGATTTGACCTGCAATGTTTGCGGTTATGAGCGACCGCCTTACACCCCCGGTGATTTAGACGGGGACGAGGCGATAACGGATAATGACGTGTTATACCTGCTTAAGCATACGTTCCGTCCCGAAAAATATCCGGTAAATCAGCCTTGCGATTATAACGGCGACGGGGAAATAAACGACGCAGACGCGGTATATCTGTTAAAGCATATTTTCAGACCTGAAAAATATCCGTTGACAAAATAAAAAGGGGTTATAACAATGAAAAAGATAATATCATTATTAGCGGCATTATGTTTAATTGTCTCGTTTGCGATTCCGGCAAGCGCGGCAGGGTTTACGGTAAGTCTTTCGTCATCTAAAAAAGATGTAAGCGCGGGCGATACCGTTACATTTACCGTATCGCTGAGCGGGGCGGGCAGGGGTACCTCAGGATATATAGAGGTGGCGGCAAGCAGTAATTTTGAACTGATTTCGGGGAAATTTTTAACTCCAAATACCCAAATGGCAGACTTTGACAAAAACACAAGCGACGGAACTGTTATGTATAATGGCGAAAGCGACCCGAACGGAGCTTTCTGCGAATTTGTGCTAAAGGCAAAAACGGCGTCGAAAACCACGCAGAACGTTTCGGTTACAGTGGATATAAGAAACGGCTCGTCACTCCTTGGCAGCGTTAAGGCAAGCAAAGACATTAAAATTATATGTGCAAGCCACACCTTCGGCAATTATACAAAGGTAAACGACAGCACCCACAAGCGCGTATGCTCGGCTTGCGGGCTTGTGGAAACAAAAAACCACACATGGAACGGCGGCACGGTTACAAAACAGGCAAGCTGCAAGGAAAGCGGCACAAGGCACTTCACCTGCACAGCCTGCGGCGCTGCAAAGGATGAAACAATAGCAAAAACAAACAGCCACAACTGGGGCGGCTACAAGGTGACGAAGCATCCCACCTGCACCGCACCCGGAACGCAGACACGCACCTGCTCGGTATGCGGCAAAACCGAAACACAGCAAATAAACGCAACGGGGCACAGCATGGGCGCGTGGGCGCAAAGCAAGGCGCCCACCTGCACCGCCGCAGGTGAGGAAAAGCGCAGCTGCTCAAAGTGCAGCCACAGCGAAACAAGGGCTTTAAAGGCGCTCGGTCACAGCTTTTCACACACGACCGTAACAAAAGAGCCGACCTGCACAGAGACGGGCACGGAAACGGGCAAATGCAGCCGCTGCGGGCAGGAAGCCTCAAACAGCATAAAAGCCACGGGGCATAAATTCGGGGCGTGGGAAAACGTAAAGGAAGCCACCTGCAAAGAGGGCGGAACGCAAAAGCGCGTATGCTCAAAATGCAAGGCGGAGGAAACCAAAGCTACCGAGGCTTTAGGTCATGATTTTGAAAACCCGACCATAGTTAAAGCCGCCACAATAAGCGAAACGGGACTTAAAGAGGGCAAGTGCAAGCGCTGCGGCGAGACGACAAGCGAGGTAATACCCTGCTCTGCGCAGGATGAGGCAACAGGCACACTTTTTGAGGCAAACGAGGGTGTATTTGCCGCGGGAACACAGCTTACGGTTGAGGAAATAAAGACCGACAACCCAACCTTTGACTCGGCAAAAAATATACTTAAGGATGTTAGCGGGGAGTTTAAGCTGTATAATATTGCGGCAACACTGGGCGGTGCGGAAACAGCCCCGAACGGCGAGGTTAAAGCACGCTTTAATATTCCCGACGGCTACGGCAAGGATATTGCGCTTTATTTAATAAAGACAGACGGCACGAGCGAAAAAGTTGACTGTGAAATTTCGGAGGACGGCAAAACGCTTTCCGCAAAGCTTACCGCCCTTGGTGATTACGCGATATGTAAATTGGGCGGCGGCGAAACCTCGACCGACACCGAAGACGGTGCGGCGCTTGAAAAGCCCGAAAAGAACAACACGGTGGTTTACATAATAATTGCGGTCTGCGCGGCGGTGCTTATAGGCGGCATAGCGGCGGTTGTAGCTGCAAAAAAGAAAAAGGCTTGATAATTTAGATATCAGACAATAGTCCTCAGACTAAATATCCCTCGGTCAAAGCCGTATGGCTGACTGAGGGATTGTTTGAATATTAAACCAAACCGAAAATCCTAGATTGTCAGAGAAATACCCATCGGTCAAGTCAAACATCTGATATCGGAGTTAATGTTCGAAATACTCTGTTTTCAGCCATAATTCGACAGGTTTTTTTAACGAATTGTAAATTTGCACAGTTAGCTCTTAAAAAGAATTGACCGATTTTACATTTTGCCGAAAAACATAAAATTTTCAAAAAAATATTGACATAAGGGCGGTAAAGATATAAAATGTTAATAGGTTAGCGAGCGCTAACCTATTTATCGAGCAAAAAGTTAGCAAGCGCTAATTTTTATATGATTGGAGATATGCATAATGATGCCGCTGTTATTAGCCAATGTAGGAGAAGAAAACGTTATAAAGAAGATAGGCGGCAGCCCCGAGGTAAAGCAGCACCTTGAAAACCTCGGCTTTGTCGTTGGGGGCAACGTAACAATCGTTAATACCATGGGCGGAAATCTTATTGTCAACGTTAAGGAGACCCGCGTTGCGGTAAGCCGCGAAATGGCGCAAAAAATAATGATATAAATCTGATAAGGAGGAGAAACAGATGAAAACTTTGAAGGACACAAAGGTAGGCGAGACCGTAAAGGTCGTAAAGCTTACGGGCGAGGGCGCTGTAAAGCGCAGAATTATGGATATGGGCATTACCAAAGGCGTTGAAGTGCATATCCGTAAGGTAGCACCCTTAGGCGACCCGGTAGAAGTTACCGTGCGCGGCTATGAGTTATCACTCAGAAAAGCCGACGCGGAAATGATCGAGGTTGAATAAGCTTTTTTCGGGGAGCGGTTCCCCATATTTTAAGTCTCGGGGTTAGCCCGGGCTAATCAAAGGAAGAGAGAGGAAAAGCTATGAGTATAAGAATTGCCCTTGCGGGCAACCCGAACTGCGGTAAAACCACCCTGTTCAATGCACTTACCGGCTCCAACCAGTTTGTAGGTAACTGGCCGGGCGTTACGGTAGAGAAAAAAGAAGGTAAGCTTAAAAAGCACGACGGCGTTATAATCACCGACCTGCCTGGTATTTATTCCCTGTCGCCTTACACACTTGAAGAGGTTGTTGCGAGAAATTACCTTATTACAGAGCGCCCCGACGCGATACTGAACATTATCGACGGAACAAACATTGAAAGAAACCTTTATTTAACCACACAGCTTGTAGAGCTTGGCATACCGGTAGTTATCGCCATTAACATGATGGACGTTGTTCGTAAAAACGGCGATAAGATAAACACCGAGGAGCTGTCCCGTCAGTTAGGCTGCAAAATAGTAGAAATTTCCGCCCTTAAGGGTACGGGAATTACCGAGGCTGCCGAGGCTGCAATAGACGCGGCAGAGCACACAAAGACCATTCCGCAGCACAGCTTTTCAGGCACTGTTGAACACGCTATTGCCCACATTGAGGAAGCTGCGGTTCACAATATGCCCGAGGAACAGCAGCGCTGGTACGCAATAAAGATTTTCGAGCGTGACGATAAGGTACTGGCTCAATTAAAGCTTGACGGCACGGTTTTGGCACATATCGAAAACGATATTAAGGCTGCCGAGAAGGAATGTGACGACGACGCCGAAAGTATTATTACAAACGAGCGTTATCTCTACATAGCTTCCATTATAAAGGCGTGCTACAAGAAGAAAAACGTCGGTCAGTTGTCTACCTCGGATAAAATCGACCGCGTAGTTACAAACCGCTGGCTCGGTCTTCCGATATTCGCGCTTGTAATGTTCCTTGTTTATTACATATCAATGGTAACCGTAGGCTCTGCCGCTACCGACTGGGCAAACGACGGACTTTTCGGTGACGGCTGGCACCTTTTAGGCATAGGCTCTAAGGCTTACAGCGCTGACGCAGACGATTTTACCGCGGCTTCTCAGGCTGTTCAGGCGTTTACCGAAATTGAAGTAGGTGCGGATGATTTTGACGCTGACAAGGCTCTTGATGAAATAAAGAGCTTTACCACCGACTCAAAAACCGCCACTGTTGATGTTGAAGATGAAGAAACCCTGGCAATAAATACAATGACGGCTTACTACTCAGAGATTCCCTCGAACCTTTCTAAGGCAGAGGAAGAAGAAACGGTTGCAATGTCCTATAAGGACGCTGTTTCCTACTTCGAGAAAAACGGCTTTGACGAGCCCGACCCGGCAGATTACGGCGTTTGGGTTCCCGGTATACCGGTGCTCGTAGGCGACGGACTTGATAAAGCAGGCGCTGCCGATTGGCTGGCGGGTCTTATTAACGA
>ERZ827490.1960-NODE-1960-length-23818-cov-3.956024_pt1 | contig 23818 bp, 20 predicted proteins | sample MGYA00519770_ERZ827490 | MGnify/ENA primary metagenome ERZ827490 (study PRJEB31778, sample SAMEA3449324) | human gut metagenome | biome: human gut; feature: human-associated habitat; material: faeces | place: United Kingdom | collected 2010/2012 ...
TCGTCCATAAACACGGTGCACAGACCGCAGTTGGAAGTTTCGCAGCCGCGCTTGACGCTCTTGCAGCCGTGTGCACGGACAAAATCGATCAAAAGCATATCCGGGGTGATCTCCTCGGATACCCGGACACCGTTCAATGTAAGTGTGATCTGCATTTACTTTTCCTCCTGCATTTTACGCTGTTCCAGTTCCAGTACCGCGCGCTTTGTCAGCACGCCAGCCAGATGCCTGCGGTATTCGGCGCTGCCGCGCATATTGGAGCCGGTAATGACCTGCGCCTTTACGCTTTCGGCAAACTGTGCAGCAAGCTGTTCTGCCGCATGGGCAGGCTCTGCCGGGAGCTCGAACCGCACGGCGCGCAGCGGACGCGCACCGATGACGATGCGGTAATCTCCGGTCTCCATCCGGGCGGCAGCACAGGTCAGCACCGGGATATCGGTCTGGCTGTTGCGCACCGACTGGTAATAAAGCTGCATCGGTGTCTTTTTTACGATCAGCCGCACCAGAACGTCCCGGTCGTAGGGACGCTGGGCATATTCCTGCAAAGGCAGGATGCCGCCCTTGTACAGCTCTACATCACAATCCATGGAAAGGAACATGGTCAGCACATCCGAAAAGCCGAACCGGCTGTAAATGCTGCCGCCCACGGTCGCCAGATTGCGCAGCTGTACGCCCACGATATGGCGCACAGCCTCACGCATGGCGCCGTGGGTGTAGGCGGCAAGCCCCGGATGCTGTTCCAGCTGGCGCAGGGTGACCATAGCGCCGATGGAAAAACTATCCTCGGTCTCCTCAATGGTATCCAGTCCCAGACCGGAAAGGTCGATGGCGGTGCCGACATTGATGGTTTCCATCTTCAGCCAGATCATGCCGCCCAAAATGCGGTTTGGCTTTTTCTGGTTCAGCTGCCACGCTTCCTCCAGACTTTCTGCCCGCTTGTATTCTCGGATCGTCATCATGTGCAGTACCTCTCTTTTCTATCGCTGCGATATCTCTGCTTTTATTTTATCACAGCTTTCGGTATAATACTATTATAAAATGCTGCTGAAGGAGTGTTTTTGTATGAAGAAGTCGCTTACGGTCGGCTGTGTGATCATGGCTTCCGGGCTGAGCCGCCGGTTTGGTGCAAACAAGCTGCTGGCAGATTTTTGCGGGCAGCCCATGCTCTGCCGGGCTTTTGCCGCTACCGCCACACCCGGTATCGCTGCCCGCATCGTGGTGACCCGCTCGGAAGAGGTGCAGGCGTTGTGCAGGGCGCACGGCGTCCCGGTGCTGCTGCACAGTCTGCCCGGCCGCAATGATACCGTTCGGCTGGGGCTTTCAGCGCTGCTGGAGCAGCTGCCGGAGCTTAGCGGCTGTATATTTCTGCCCGGGGATCAGCCCCTGCTGCGCCGGGAGACGGTAGAAACTATGACAGAGCGCTTTTGCCGCGAACAGCCATCCCCGACAGAATGGCAAAAAGAAACAGAACGGGAGATCTTCCGTCTGGGCGCCGTGGCCGATAACGACCCGACACCTCTTGTTGGAAGTCCCGTTCTGTTTGGAAGCAGTTTCTTTTCGGAACTGCTCACCCTACCGGAAAGCAAAGGCGGCAACGTGCTGCTTAAAAAGTACCCTGCACAGGTGCGCACGATCTGCATTGCAGACAGCGCAGAACTGCTGGATGCAGACACCCCGGAGGTGTTGCAGCAACTGGAGACCATTGCCCGGCAAAAAGGCTAAAGCTTACTCTGCCATATCGTTCTTGGGCAGCAGCACGTTCAGCAGAATCGCCACAAAGGCGGCCGGAACGATACCGGACTCGCCACAGATCAGCTGGAAGACCTGCGGAGCCTGTGCCAGAATGCCGCTGTTGGCACCCATACCGTAGCCCACGCCCAGTGCCACAGACACGATGGTCAGGTGGCGCGGGGTCATCTTTTCCTTGGTGATCAGCTGGATGCCGCTGACCACGATGGAAGAGAACATCATAACGGCTGCACCGCCCAGAACGGCCTGCGGCATGATGGAGATCAGCGCGCCCAGCTTGGGGATCAGACCGCAGAGGATCAGGAACACAGCACCGGAAGCCAGTGCCATACGGTTGACCACCTTGGTCATGGCCACCAGACCCACGTTCTGGCTGAAGGAGGTATTGGGCAGCACGCCGAACAGTGCGGCAAAGGTAGAGCCGAGACCATCGCAGATGACGCCGCCGGACAGCTCCTTATCAGAGGGCTCACGGTTCATACCGCCCTCCATCACGCCGGAGATATCGCCCACGGTCTCAACTGCGGTAACGATGAACATGATCAGCACCGGCAGGATCGCACGGGCGTCAAATACCACCTTGACCGGCATCAGCTTGGGCACTGCGAACCAGGAAGCCTGCGCCACCTTGCTCCAGTTGAGCACCCATGCCTTGGTGAACTCTACGCCATCAGCAGTTACACCGGTGGTGGGCAGCACCAGACCCATGATGAAAGCAGCCGCATAACCGGCCAGAATACCGATGAGGATGGCGGAGGAGCTGAGAAAACCGGTGGTCCAGTGCTTGAAGAACAGGATGACCACCAGCACGAACAGTGCCAGCAGCAGGTTTTCCACAGAGCCGAAGTCCTTGGCTTTGTTGCCGCCGCCGAAGGAGTTGATGCCTACCGAAATCAGCGAAAGGCCGATGGAAAGCACCACCGTGCCGGTGACCACCGGCGGGAAGAACCTGCGCAGCGGCTTCAGGAAGAAGCCCAGCACGCTTTCAAAAATACCGCCGATGATGGATGCGCCCATAATCGCACCATAGGCCAGCACACCGCCGCCCATCGTGCCCACAACGCTGTTGAACACGCCAATAAAGCCGGAGCTGGTGCCCATGATAATAGGTACTGCACCGCCCACGGGTCCGATGGTGAACAGCTGCACCAGCGTGACGATACCTGCCACGAACATGGCACTCTGCAGCAGGGTGACCTGCAGGTCTGCAAACTCGCCGCCTGCAATGCCGCAGGCGCTGGTAATGATCAGCAGCGGGGTCAGGTTGCCCACGAACATGGCGCAGACGTGCTGCAAGCCCAGCGGGATGGCCTGACGCAGGGACATTTTGGCTTCAAACTGATAAGCCGCTTCTTCAAGCTTGACTTCCTTCAAAAATTCCACTCTCCTCAAGGTTTTAAAGGTTTATGCGGTTCGGATGCTTTGCAAAAAAGCGAAAATATTATAGCAAAATGCAGATAAGATGTAAAATAAGTATGACTTTTATATGAAAAATTGCTGCATTCTATAATCGAACTTTTCTCCGGCAGACAAGCAAAAAAGCAGGGTTTCTGCATGATTTGTCCAGCCCGATGTTGCTGGCAGCATACAGAATCCCCTGCTTTTTTTGTGCTTTTCTCTGTTTTTTGTGCGATACGGAAAAATTTGATTCTCTGAGGTCAGCGCAATCCATAATCCCGCAGACAACGCGTAAGACCGGTCTGTGTGGTGTCAAATACGATGCCCTGCGCCCGCAGCTTGCTGCAATCCATTGCAAGGTTCCGTGCCCAGTCGGCTTCCTGAATATCGACCGTGATTCCCAGCGTCTCAGCGAATTGCCGGGCGGTCAGCACCATGTTTTCGGCATTTTCGCTGCCAAAGTTGTAGACCCCGCCGGGCAGGGTCAAGGCAGGATCCAGCAGCGCCACCGCCTGACGGACATAGGTGATGCCCCGGAAATCCTGGACAGAAAAGCGGACAGATTCTCCCCGCTGTGCCGCACGCAGAAGGTTCAGCAGCAGGTTGCCCCGGATGGGCAGCTGGTACCCCGGCAGGTCGTACATCCATGTGGCGCGCAGCAACACGGCGCTCGGGCAGAGCGCCTGCACCCGCTGTTCCATTTCCAGTTTGCCATGCCCGTACACATTGGAAGGCTGTAACGGAATGGTTTCCGGCAGCGGGCCGGACTGCGTCACGCCTGCGTAGACCTGATCCGAGCTGAAAGCCACCAGTTTTGCGCCAGTCTCAGCTGCCGCCCGGGCAAACCAGACCGGCAGCTCCACATTGGCACGGTAAGCCTGCTCCGGGTGATCGGCGCAGTAACCGGTATCCGAAATGGCTGCAGTGTGCAGAATGACATCCGGGCGCTGCTGCAAAACAGCCTGCCGCACGGCGTCCTCCCCTGCTGTTGCCAGAAAGCCTTTAGGAAAGGTGCACAGTTCGTAATGCCCCGCCCATTGCTGCATCACGCGGGAGCCTACAAAGCCGCCTGCACCGGTTACAAGGATCTTCTTCATTTTGTTCCCCCGCTATAAGGTCTCAGATAAAAAATTCCAGCACGAACACCACTGCACAGCAGCCTGCAGCCACCTGAAACAGGCTCGCGCCAAACCATGCGGCGGCGATGCCAACTACCAGTGCAACGGCACCCGCTGCCGGGCTCTGCGTTGCCTGAATGATAGCCGGAAAAGTCATCACAGCCAGCGTTACATAGGGCACATAGTACAAAAACGACTGGATAAAGCGGTTTTTGATTGGTTTGCGGATCAGTGTCAGCGGCAGGATGCGGATGGCATAGGATACCAGCGCCATGACCGCAATATAGATATAATTGTTATGCGTCATCTTCGTTTTCCTCCTGCCTGACCGGGAACAGCACCGCCGCTGCACCGGAGATCGCCACCGTTAAAAGAATGGTGCGAGTGCCCTCGGAGAGCGCCGAGATGCCCGGCAGATAGCTGCACAGAAAGCTCAGCGCAAAACTGATGACCACCAGCACCGCAACGATCCGGTCTTTGCGAGCCGGCGGGATGATGATAGCCAAAAACATCCCGTACAGTGCCACACTCAGGGCGCTGACCACCCGCAGCGGCAGTAGATTGCCCGCTATAATGCCCAGCGCCGTACCGGATGCCCAAGCCGGTGCCGCCAGCAGGATAGCACCATAGATATAGTACGGGTTCAGGCTGCCCGGGCGGGCGATGGTAATGCCGAACAGCTCGTCCGTGACGTCATAGCCGATGAGCAGCCGATGCCAGAAGGGTGTTTCCGGCGCAAAGCGCTGTGCCAGCGCGCAGCTCATCAGTAGATACCGTGCATTAGCAATCAGGGTGATGACCGCCACCTCAAAATAGGTGGCATTTGCCATAATCAGCGCAAATGCGGCATATTCGCCTGCGGAGGCGTTGTTCAGCAGACTGACAAGAAATCCCTGAAACGGCGTAAAGCCCGCCTTGCGCGCCGCAATGCCCAACGAAAACGATACCGCAAAATAGCCCAGTGCAATGGGCACACCGTCCCGCATTCCGTCACAGAACACCTTACGGCTGAACTGATCTGCCCTTCCTGTTTGGACGAGCTGCGGCTCCAGAAGCCTCTGCTTCGATTCCATAGTTGATACTTCCCCTTTCCTATTTTGCAAACAACAGATTTTATTATACTCCCCTGCAGGCAGAGAAGAAAGGGGTTTCGGGCTTTTTTGTGTAAAATACTGCGGTCAAAATGCTTAGAGTTTGCGCTGATACAGGAGATACTTTGAATGTTACGGCTTGTTTGATCGTGCTGGAAAGATAAAAACACCCCGGGAGGTTTCGTTTTCACGGAACCCTCCGGGGTGATGGTGCTATTGGGGATTACTCGAGCTCGGTAAGTCCAGATTCTTACTAAACAAATTTGTTTAGTAATGCTATTTGGGGATGTTCATTTTTCCATGAGATTGCCGTGGTAGATGTGGCTTGCTGATTTTTTAGTATCAGGATAGTATCACACAACCAGTGGGATCTCTGGGAATATTATAGCCGATGATTCATCCAAAATCAAGGATAATTCCATCATTCATCCTGAAGGCTTAAAATGTCTCCCAAGCAAATATAGGTTTGAATAATGCACCGGGTCGCATCTTGTCTTGTCACCTCATGATGAACACCCTTGCATTGCAAGTCCGTCAGATTATCCATCCAATCCAGTAGATAAATCACATTGCTTCCAACCATACTTTTAGAGGGGCTCTTATCTTCCAGCTTTTCAATCACCGCTGAAAGTTTATTTTTATAGTGTTCTCCACTAACGTCAATTTCTTTTCCCGATTTGTTTTTATACTTTTTCTCTTCGTATCCCGGAAAGTATTTTTCAAACAGTTCTTTGGCCGTTTCCTCAAAAAGTCTTCTACACGTTGTTAACGCCTGCGAGTATAGTTCCGGATTATCTGAACCAATTTTATCCTCTATCGCTTGAAGTTTAAGAAGAATTTCTTTTGAAAGCTTAGAAAACTCATTTTCCACTCTTGTTCGATATTCAGAAAAAACCGTTGTCGCCACATTTCCAAATGAAATCTCAATCTGCTTCTTCAGAGCATAATCATAATACCTTGATTTTAAAACTGAGAGTTTTTTCTCTGTTAGTCCAATATCATCCACTATATTTCTTGTAGACATTGTTACCGATGCTGTTAAATTATTTACCGCAACAGCAGCGTAATCTCCAGACACCGACGCACCCTTTGTAGTAAAATTATTAACTGCATTTTTCTCTGCCTCCACTTTCTTTTCTAATTCAGATGCAAGTTCCGTAAAAATGCATTTTCCAGTTTTGTCAATAAACCCTCGTCCATTTTTATATCCGATGTCAAAAGCTGCCGATGGAATATGAACCCCATCCGCTTCTTTAGGATACCCACCGTATTCATACTGTAGCCATATAATTGCATCCACGTCATTCAAAAGCCTTGCGATTTTTAAACATTGTAAAAGAGCAGATGTCGTTGTTATAGTATCGTCTTCTATTCCATTTAAAACTTTCTCACATGCCAACTGAGCACTTTCAGTCTTCGTCATTGTTTTTCACCTCAAATAAATTTCCGCCAATCCCAAAGAACTTGTCAAAGAATCCTTTCAGCTTGTCGATCACACCCTGTTTTTTCTGCGCCCGGCCACCGCCGCCGAAACGGGAAACAGGCGGCATCAGCTTATCAATGTCAGTGCCCACAGTTTTGATCTCACCGTCACGGAACGCATTAGCCAGATATTTGCGTGTCTCCGGCTCCTTCAGCTTTTCCTCTTGGATGATCTTTGCAAGCTCTTTCTCCCGCTGTTCGGACACATAAGTGTTCCACTCTGCCATCACATCATCCACATCGTTGACCCCTGCAATAAACGTTTCAATCAACTGCTTTTTGCTACGCAGTTCCGGGCTGGCATCAATCGCCTTTCGAATCGTAATGAGCACCTCTTTGTCATCGCAATGGGTGTCATGGTACTTTTTGACCAGCATCAGAATGTAGTCAATGTTAATTTCGACCTGCCGAATCAGCTCCACCTCGAACACCACATCATCCGTGATGTCCTCTTTCGTTTCATCACGCTTCTTGTTTCGCCATTCATCCCGCAAATCCTGATAGCGGCCCAAATAGTCCTGTAAATCCCGTTCCGAGATCATCTCGTTGCCTTTGAAATCATCAAAGGAGGACAGCAGATTCCGCATCCGCAGCAGCGCACCAAACAGCACGATAAAGTCCTTCTGGTTCTGCTCTCCGACGATCTGCGGCTCTGTCAGCGGGAACTTCTGCGTCAGGTCATCGATCATGTCTGTATAACCCTGATGGTATTTCCCCTGCTCATCTGTATAACCATGGTAATAGTCCGCATATTTGCGCAACAGAACGATGCCGCCCGCATTTTTATCTCCAAACAGCGAAATTGCCGTATCCACCCGCTTTTGCAGGTTGCGGAAGCAGACGATATTGCCAAAGGTCTTGATGCTGTTCAAGATACGGTTCGTCCGGCTGAACGCCTGAATCAAACCGTGCATCTTCAGGTTCTTGTCCACCCAAAGGGTATTCAGGGTCGTGGCATCGAAGCCCGTCAGGAACATATTGACCACGATCAGCAGGTCAAGTTCCTTGTTCTTCATGCGGAGCGATACATCCTTGTAGTAGTTCTGGAACCGTTCGCCATCGGTGGAGTAGTTCGTGTGGAACATCTCGTTGTAATCCTGAATGGCTGCGTCCAGAAAATCCCGGCTGCTCTGGTCGAGGTTGGAGGTATCTTCCGGGTTTTCCTCGTCCAGAATGCCATCCGTTTCCGCTTCATTGGCTCCATAGCTGTAAATGGTAGCAATGCGCAGCCGCTTGGTTGGGTCTGCCGCCATCTGTTTTTTGAACTCCTGATAATACAGCTTTGCCATCGGCACAGAAGCCACGCAGAAAATCGAGTTGAAGCCGCTGACACGCTGCTTCTGCTTGATTTCCTCCACTGCACCACGCTGGGCAGAGGCCACCTCTGCCACATTCGTCAGCAGATTAAACTCATACGATTTGTCTCCCCGATAGGTTTTCTGGTCGAAGTGGTCGAGGATGTACTTTGTCACCAGCGAAATACGCTTGGGAGCCATAAATGCTTTTTCCCGGTCGATATCCCAAACCTGTTTATCGTCCATGTCTGGCTCTGCATCCATCGTCTTGATGTAATCCACACGGAATGGCAGCACATTCTTGTCGTTGATGGCATCCACGATGGTGTAGGTGTGCAGTTGGTCGCCGAACGTCTGCGCCGTGGTGAAATAGCGTGGATCAGTGGAGCTTCCTGCGTTGACTGCAAAAATCGGCGTTCCTGTAAATCCGAACAGGTGGTACTTTTTGAAATTGTGAACAATGGCCTTGTGCATATCACCGAACTGGCTGCGGTGGCACTCGTCAAAGATGATCACAACGTGCTTCTGGTAGACCTCATGCCCCGGATTTTTCTTGATGAAGGTCGCCAGCTTCTGGATCGTGGTAATGATGATATGTGCTTCCGGGTTTTCCAACTGGCGTTTCAAAATCGTGGTGCTGGTGTTGGAGTTTGCCGCGCCCTTCTCGAAGCGGTCATATTCCTTCATAGTCTGGTAGTCCAAGTCCTTGCGGTCTACCACAAACAGCACCTTGTCGATGTAGGGCAGCTGCGATGCCAGCCGCGCTGTCTTGAAGGAAGTCAGCGTCTTGCCGGAGCCAGTGGTGTGCCAGATGTAGCCGCCACCCTCGATACTGCCATACTTTTTGTAGTTGTTGGCGATCTCGATGCGGTTCAATATCCTCTCGGTTGCTGTGATCTGATATGGGCGCATCACCATCAGCATCTTTTCTGAGGTAAAGATGCAGTACCGGGTCAGCACGCTCAGAATCGTGTGCTTTGCAAAGAATGTCCGGGTAAAGTCGATCAGATCCGTCAGCACACGGTTATTCGCATCGGCCCAGTAGGAGGTAAACTCAAAGCTATTGCTGGTCTTTTCCTTTTTCGTCTTGCCGTGTTTGGCGTCCTTGATGGCATTGTAGCGGGTGCTGTTGGAGTAGTACTTGGTATTTGTGCCGTTGGAGATCACAAAAATCTGCACATACTCATACAAGCCGCAGCCCGCCCAGAACGAATCCCGCTGGTAGCGGTTGATTTGGTTGAACGCTTCCCGGATGGCCACCCCGCGCCGCTTCAGTTCCACATGAACCAGTGGAAAGCCGTTGACCAAAAGCGTCACATCATAGCGGTTATCATGCCGCGCACCGTCCGCCTGCTTCACCTCGTACTGGTTGATGACCTGCAGGCGGTTGTTATGGATGTTCTTTTTATCGATCAGTGTGATATTTTTGGAACTGCCATCATCCCGGTGCAATACCTGCACATTATCTTCCTGAATCTTCCGGGTCTTTTCGGGAATATGCTCGTTGGGGTTGGCAATTACATCACTGAAAAACTGCCGCCACTCCGTATCGGAAAACTGGTAGTGGTTCAGCTCTTCCAGTTGACTGCGGAGGTTAGCAATCAGTTCATCCTCGGTATGCAGCGGCAGATAGGTATAGCCCTGCTCGCACAACAGCCGGATAAATTCTTTCTCCAGTTCTGCCTCACTCTGGTAGCTGTCAGAGCGCACCTTGGAGGGTTCATAGGCAGCAACAACGGTATCTTCATTGGTAGCCGCAACGATATTGAAAAAGGACATTTCAAATTCCTCCTGCAATTTATCCTTCCGCTATATGCCACAATTCACAATATAGCGAACTTCTATAAACTGGTATCATTTCAACAAATTCAAGTTTATCTCCTGTCCATTTGGTTATTACAAAGTTTTCTTTTTCGTAGATGAATGAAACATAGGTATCATACTCTGGCAACCTGTCCATTCGATATTGAAAAAGATACTTAAAGTCCGCATTCAATCCATCAATTGCAAGTTTTCTTCCCTGTTCAAAATTGTCATTTGAATCAAAATTGAAATTATATGGAAAGAACAGCATTATATTTTTCTTTGTCTCAAATATCTTTATAATTTGAGATACATCCTTTTCCAATACATCTTCTTTCTCTTTCTTCTCTCGAATTTCTATCATTTTATTCCAGTTTAGGCTCCGAAACACTGCATACGGAATGCTGTGAGTAATCGGTTTATACCCCGGAACACCTTCGTGCTTTTCTGGCAGTCCAAAGCCTATCACACCGGGCATGAATTCTTGGATTGATGGTGAGAGGATTTTAGCCGCTTGCAGCCTTGATTGAGATGCGAAAAGCTTAAAATCAAGCTTGTATTCATCTGAAGCGCAGTCGTATTCTCCGTGTGCTTCTGACTTCGGCTTCTTATATAGTTTTCCATTGGATTTTTTCAGGAAGCAGCTTGAACAATTCACAAAATCCCGCAAGTAATCTTCATACGAATATGGCTCCATCACACCACCTATAAAGTTGTCAATCACTCTAGCTGCTCCAAGAAAATCCACTCTCATTTCAGAATATCCCAATCAATTCAACTCCTTAAAGCTCAACAGCCTATCCCGATAATGCTCATACTGCTTTTGTCTTGCTTCAATCTCCGCTGGCAAGCCGCTCGTCAAATCATTGCAGATAGCATCAAAACGGTCAAGAATAGAAACGATGCGCTTTTGCTCCTCAATAGGCGGTACTGCAATTACAGCCTTTGCAATATTGTCATTGTACAATCTCGGAATCGTTCCGCCCTCGGACGCTTTCCACGGTTTTAGTTCATAACAGTAGCGAAGATAGCTATTCAAAACAATACTTTCATCGTTATCAATCCAAACGATATTGGAATCTTGAAAATATGCTGGTTTGCCGTCATAAACGACTGTTCTGCCAATCGTTCCCGCCGCAGAAATCAGCACATCGCCTTTTTTCGGAAAATTATACTTCGACCGATATTCGTTAAATACTTCCTGCGAAATATAGGCATCTGCTTCTTTTCCAAAAGTTCCAATTTTATAGAACGGAACACCGCTCACCGTATTTGTCTGGCTCTTCAAAATACGCTTACACATACAGATAGAGCCAATATCACCTAAAGAGATTCTCACATAGCCAAACACATACTGCAAGAGCTTAATCAGTGCTCTGCTCTGCTCTGCTCTGCTCTGCTCTGCTCTGCTCTGCTCTGCTCTGCTCAAAATTGTGTTACCAGTTTCTGCAAATGTCAAGAGCTTATCTCGGTAATACTCGTACTGCTTCTGCCGGGCTCTAATTTCAGCAGGTAAGCCAATATTGAGGTCAGAACAGATTTTCTCAAAGTTGTCCAATACATTTACAATGCGGTTCTGGACATCGAGGGGCGGAACTGGTACAACCACCCTCTCCACCGCATTTGTATTAAATTGCTGCTGTCCGCCTTTTGAAACCAGCTTTTCAGCCTGTCTCCAGTATTGGTTTGATTTAGAAAAATGCCAATAGTATCTATTCAAAATTTTACTATTATCAAGCTCTATCTTTATCAAAAAAGAAGCATATACTGCTGGGCTATCATCTGGCACATAGAGCGTTTTACCGTATGTTGCACCTGTTCTCGCAAGAAGCAAATCCCCTTTTTTCACAAGGTATTTTCTACTTTCTTCATTCAGTTGTATGTACTTTGCTCCATCCGGCTTCAACGTACCGTCTTCAGAAATATCTGTGATACGCAAAAATCGGGTATCTCCATGCTCCTGTGCTTTATCTGTATAGCCATAAGAGAACTTTGCAATATCTTTCAGCGACAACAGCTGTATTTTACTTTCAAATGTCAGCAGCTTATCTCTATAAAAATCATACTGCGTCTTTCTGGCTATAAGCTCCGCTGTAAGCTCCGCTGTAAGCTTTGTGAAATTGTCCAAAATACGAACAATTTCACGCTGAATTTCTAGTGGTGGAATTGGTATCATCAGCCTTGAAAAAAGTGTTTGTGTTAAGTGACTAATTGTCGAACCCGTTTTCTGTTGCTCAACAACACTTTGAAAATGATTAGACAACAGATAGTGCAGAATAAACCGATTCTCTAACGAACCATCTTTACAGCGAACAACAAAGACTCCACCATTTAATGTAGCTGGCATTTCAAGCCCCTTTACTTGCGCTACTTTACCAAGAGTTCCATCTTTGGTTATTAGGATATCTCCATTTTTCAATTGAATTTTCGAGTCTTGCTTGTATCGCTCTTCCGTCACATATACACAAGTACTATAATCAATTTCATGTGTTTCAGTAAAGTCAGTTCCTGTTATAAGCAAGTAGTCGCCTTTGCTCATATACTCTGCTTTCGTTAGCCGTTGCCAGCCAATTCGAGCATTTAATGTGCAAACTTCATCGAATCTTTTATACTCAACGCCATCCGGGCAAAGTTCCCGGAGCAGTTCATCTAGCTTACTCATCCGCACCCTCTTCTTTCTTTGCAATATAGGTACTGTACAGTGCCATCACCGCATAATAGTACATATCTTCCTGTGTTTCAATCAAATCTTCATCGAAAATAATATCTTCTTCTGATTTAGCAAATACCCGGCAACAGTCAATAACAATTCGCATCATCCAAAATGTCATTATTTCTTCCGGGCATCCGCCCAAGTTGCACTGCTCCCAAACCATGTCCATCGGTTTCTGTGTAAGCCAGTTCGTTCTTCCCGAATGCCGATAGTCGTACATATAGTCATACAGGGTTCGGTTAAATCGCGTATTCTTCAGCAATCTATGTGCATCATCTTCATAGAGTCGGGTGTTTACAAAATCCTCAAATCTGTATGGATTTACGGTTTCGATTTTTTCATCCGAATAACGTTCCATTGCCCGATGAAAGTATTTTGCTCCGCCATACAAAACATCCCGGCCAAAACAGTATGTTTTAATATCGTCTTTTAGGAGTTTCAGCGCAGCACTTACCTGTTCTTTAGAAACCTCTATTGGCTGAAAATTGGCTTGCTTCAGAATTTCCTTTTGGACTTCCTCACTACATCTTAAAAACTTAGTCGTTATCGCTCTATGATGCTTTCTTTTGAGATTCAGGCTTTTTGCAATCGCTGACAACGGCAAGTATTCTATTTCATCTTCATTATCAATCAGAAAAACTCTTGCCGCTTCAGCAACAGCTTTTTTCTGCGCCTCCACTTCCATTTGCTCACGTTCTTTTTCATGTGAGCGCTGTAGCCAATAGATTGCAACTGTCAATACAACTGTTGCAATCAATGAGAGCACATCCACTATGAAACTCCAAATCTCAAGGCTCATCTTACTCTAGGTTTTCCTCCAAATACCTGTCAAAATCGCTCTGGTACAGCCGATCTTGCACCACACGGTACTTTTCAAACTCCGTTTCGGCGTGCATCTTTGCAAGCTGTGCCGAGATTTTGCCTGCATCCTTCAAAACTTCCAGATCATCTGCCTGCAAATAGATGTCCAGCCGCTTGGCCCAGTCCTCCATGGTCATGGGGATATGACGGCGGGCACGGTTCTCGGCAAGGTCAAGGTATGCCGAAACGATCAGCTCCATGGACTTCATTTCATCTTCGGTCAGGTAGTTTTTTGCCACCGAAACATCGCTCTTTTTAATTTTGCCGTTGGGAGCGTCCTTCCATGTGTGAAGCCCCATGTGCGGCTTTTCGGCATCGGCACGCTCATAGATCAGCTCTGCCGCTGTATGGCGATGCACGGCATAGTGCATCTTGTTCTGTACCTTCGCAAAAAACTCTTTTGTGGTCAGTGCATTGCGGTCATAATCCAGCGAAGTAGCGTAAATGTCAGTGAGTTTCTGGTAGAAGTTGCGCTCCGAAATGCGAATCTCCCGGATGCGCTCCAACTGCTCTTCAAAGTATTTCTTGGTCAGGACTGTGCCACCGTTTTTCAGGCGTTCTTCGTCCATTGCCCAGCCCTTGATGGTGTACTGCTCCACGATCTGATTTGCCCAGACACGGAACCGCACCGCCCGCTGGTTGTTCACCTTGAAGCCGACCGCAATAATCATTTGCAGATTATAGTGGTTCACGCTGCGAGTAACCTGTCGGCCACCCTCATTTTGAACTATTCGGAATTTCCGAATAGTTGCCGCCTCGTCCTGCTCATGGTCAGCATAAATCTTTTTGATATGCTCATTGATGGTCGGAAGCCCCACATCGTAAAGGGTCGCCATCATCTTTTGCGTCAGCCAGATGTTTTCATCCTCGTAGCGCATCTCAATGCTGTCCTTGTCCTCGCCCGTAGAGGCAACAAAGGTCAGGTATTCCGCCGCAGAAGAACGTATCAATGCAGAATCTTTCTTTTCGTTTTCCATTTCAGCCCTCGATTTCTGCCACGATCTGGTCAATGGCGGCCCGCAGTTCGTTTTCTCGTGCTACGATTTGCGCAATTTCAGCGTTCAGCTTCACAATGTCGATCTTCTCACGGGTGTCCTTAGCCTCAACATAAGTGGAAACCGACAGGTTATAGTCATTTTCCTGCACCTCGGAATACTCCGCCAGATGGGAGAAGTGTGCTTCTTCTGCCCGCTGTGCAAAGGTGTCCACTATTTTGTTAATGTTCTCCGGGGTGAGTTTGTTGTTGTTCGTCACCTTGACGCACTCGGAAGAAGCATCAATGAACAGCACCTTATTGTCCGTTTTACCCTTTTTCAGCACCATGATGCAGGTGGCAATACTTGTACCAAAGAACAGGTTGCTCGGCAACTGGATGATGCAGTCAATGAAGTTGTTGTCCACCAGATATTTGCGGATCTTCTGCTCTGCGCCGCCACGGTACATGATGCCGGGGAAGCAGACGATTGCCGCCGTACCGTTGGAAGCCAGCCATGCCAGCGAGTGCATGATAAAGGCCAAGTCTGCCTTGCTCTTCGGAGCCAGCACACCAGCTGGAGCAAAACGCGGGTCATTGATGAGCAGCGGATTTTCGTCACCGGCCCACTTGATGGAGTACGGCGGATTCGATACGATCAGCTCAAAGGGTTCATCATCCCAGTGCTGCGGATTTGTCAGCGTGTCCTCACAGGCAATGTCGAATTTGTCAAATTCGATGTCGTGCAGGAACATATTGATGCGGCACAGGTTATACGTTGTGATGTTGATTTCCTGTCCAAAGAAGCCGTTGCGCACGGCATCCCGTCCCAGCACCTTTTCTGTTTTCAGCAGCAGCGAACCGTAACCGCAGGCAGGATCATAGACCTTGTTGATTTCCTTCTTGCCTACGGTACCCAGCCGGGTCAGCAGCTCCGAAACATCGGCAGGCGTAAAGAACTCGCCGCCGGACTTGCCCGCATTGCTGGCGTACATGGTCATCAGGTATTCATAGGCATCGCCAAAGGCATCAATGTCATGCTCTTTCACATCTCCAAGGTTCATATCTGCTACGCCGTTCAGCAGCTTCACGAGCTTTTCATTGCGTTTGGCAACGGTCGCGCCCAGCTTGTTGCTGTTGACATCGTAATCATCGAACGACCCTGCAAACTGCCCCTCGGAGGAGCTGCCCTTTGCGGATTCCTCAATGTGCCGGAAGACTGTTTCCAGCGTTTCGTTGAGGTTTTCATCGCTGGCCGCTTTTGCCCGCACATTGCAGAACAACTCACTGGGCAGGATGAAGAACCCTTTTTCCTGTACCAGTCCTTCCCGTGCCTGCTCTGCCTCTGCATCAGACATATCTTCATAGCGGAAATCCGGGTTGCCTGCATCAATTTCGCCCTGATTGATATAGCTGGCGATGTTCTCCGAAATATAACGGTAGAACATCGTACCGAGAACGTAGCTCTTAAAATCCCATCCGTCCACTGCGCCGCGCAGATCATCCGCAATCGCCCAGATTGCACGGTGCAGCTCTTCGCGTTCCTGCTCTTTTTTGGTGTCTACCATTTTTATTTCCTCCATCAAATGCGGATTTCCGCATTGTTTTCTTTCATTTTAACATAGTAAATGTACCACTATTGGTACACCATGGTGTTTTTCCCAAAAAGGATATACTTTCCCTTTATACTATCCTAGTAAAGCGTACCACAGCTTTTCCGTGATTGCAAGCCGATAAAAATTTCTATTGCTTTTTTCAGCGAGATAGTGTACACTTTTTTCAATCTCGTCCACTATCTGCATCTCAGACGGTGTTTCGTATTAGTAAACATCTACGATTTTGGAGGGAAACAAATGAAAGTGAAAAAGACCAAGCTGCCTGAAAACCTGTATCACTACACCAGCCTTATCAAATATCGGATGATTTCGGCCACTGGGAAATTAGTGCTGACGCCTTCCAACCTAAAGTACGATGGTGCAACTTTCCATCAGGAGCCGCTGTACTTCAATGGGCATGAAATTGGCATCAAAGCCGTTGACAAATATGAAAACTATCATCCTGTCGTCTGGCTGACTGCCAATGACCATGCCGGTGCAAAAAACACCGGTCTGTCCAACGACAAAATCATGTGCCGCATTACCATCAAGACCAATGGTAAAATCTGGCGATATCTGCCTTGGCGCACTTTCTGCGACAAGTATAACGCTGACCGCAGCGTTGCCTCAACCCTCAAACAAACCGCTAATGACTACCTGAACTGGTATGTCTGTGAATCTGAGATTCCAGTTGCGGACTTTGCAAAGGTCGAGTTTCTGGCTGAAGATGGCACCTACAAAGACGAGAAAGACATTCCCGGATTTGCTCTGACGGATATTGCCCCGGAGCTTTTTGAGTAAAATATCACTTATATGTACAGACCCCCGCCAACATCCGCTAGCGGGGGTCTACTACGCTTACAGTTCTACGCTGTTCTGCCTGTTCTTCTTCTGGCTCCTATCTGTGGTCTGCTCCTGCTCCCTCATAAGCCCAATGACCTGCTGCATCTTTTCGGCACCGAAATAGTTCCATACTCGCCTGAAATCACGTTTCATCGCATAGAGCTGAGAGTTTTCAGCCTCCGCCTCTTTCAGCCGCTGGCTTAGATGATGGGTAGCTTTCTTCTCGTCCTGATAGAAGTGCAGATACTTATCCCGCTCATCCTTGACCTCCCAGTACTTCCGATGGAGGGCAAAGAGTACCTTCACCAACTTCTGGATCAGCGGCATGGCCTTTTTCTCCCGGTAACTCTTGGCGGTCTCAAATGTGGCTGCTTCTGGCACCCATTCTTCTGGCCGCTGGGAGTATTGCGCTGACAGGTTTTCCAAACCTTCCATGATGGGAGCCAGCTTGTTCAGCTTCTGGCTCTGCTTCTGGTAGGTCTGCTCCACTTTCTGCATCCGCTGCTCGGCAGCGTCTACGGCTGTCTGCGCTGTTTCCAGTTGCTCCTGCATCTCGATCAGGTCGGTCTGGCGCTCCTGCTTGGCAGCTTCCAGAGCCGCTACCTCTTTACTACGCTCCTGCTTTTTGAAGTCCAGCACAGACAGGTGCTCTTCGTGGGTGCCTTTCTGTTCCCACTCGATGCCGTGCCGCTCCATCACGGCGGCAAGCTGCTCTTTCTCGGCGTTGATCCACTGGTTCAGCTCGGATTCTCGCTTGGAGCCGCCTGCAAAGCCCAAGGCCTTCAGAGCCTGCTTCAGGGAGACCTTGGTGTCCAGTCCTTTGCCTTTCCAACCGGACACATACGGCACGAAGTCGATGTGCAGATGGGGCGTGGCTTCGTCCATGTGGAGGAAAGCCCCGAACACCCGCAGTGTCGGGTTCCGCTCTTGGAAGCCCTGCATATACTCGTCCAGCAGTTCCTTTGCCAGTGCGCCATTCTCGGTCAAGACACCCATATCATCTTTGTTGCCGATCTGGACGATCAGCTCATGGAAAAGCTTTTCCTGCTTGCCTGTCCGCAGGTGCTCATAGTAGTCGGTGATACAGCGGTCCTTGCGCTTCTGCTTGGCATTGTAACGCTTCACTGCCTCGTCAAACAGTTCGTGGTACACCTTCTGAATCGGTTCATCCCGGTACACGACATTCAGGCTGCTGCGCTTCGGGTCTACGTTTTCAGCGGTGAAACTTCTCCGGTTATGGTTGAGGGAGCCGGGACCCCGCATTGCGGAAATGGTTCTTTTCAATCGCACGTCCTTTCTCTGTGGAAGTAACTGGTGCCGGACACGGCAAAGGCTTTGTTACTTTCGTCGAAAGTAACGCAAAAGCACTTTTGACAGACGTTCCGTCCATCAAAAGATGCCTTTGCGCCCTGCCGGGGGCTTCCGTCTGCGGACTGGGTTTCGCTGTACCTCGCCGCTGCCCGGTCCAACACCACCTTCCTGCGTGATTGCATTCACAGGAGCGTGACACGCTCCTGTACTTTGCCAATAGAGGGACTCACCAGCGGAAGCTTTCTGGCACGCCTCGTCTGTCCAGATACTCCTGCCGAGCCTGCTCCCGCTGTTCCTCGGTGGGTGCTGTCTTGTACTGGGCATACAGCTCATGCCGCAGCATCGCATCCAATTTTTGCTCCAAACCCTGTTCAATAACTTCTTCGTACTCATTTTCGCCGCTCAAATGATAATGCAGCAAGGCGACGAAAAGTTCCTGCGAAATCCGCACATTTTTCATCATTATCACCATCCCGTGTCGGTTGTGTCGATTGTGACGGTATTTTACATAGTAGCAAAAATACCGTCACAACCGTCACGAATCGTCACGCCCCAGAATTTTCCAGCGTCAATTTAACCTCTCTGCCCTCATGGGTGCGCCTGCTTTCGTACCGAATTCCATAATCGTTGTAGAGCCTGTCGGCACTCACGTTCAGCTTCCGGGTCAGGATGTTTGCCTGTATGCTCACACCCGACAGCCGTTCCAGCAGTTCCGTGGGCGTACCACTCCACTCCGGCTGTTCCGGGGTGAGCACCTTTGCCACCGCTTCCAGAAGCGGGTCTGGCGGCAGCTTCCAGAGTTCCGTTTCAGCTCCTTGGAACTCCCACACGCAGCGTTCCCGGTCAAACTCCAATGTCAGCTCCTGATCCGGCTGGTCACGCCCCACGATGTCCAGTAGTGCGGTGTTGTCCGTGCGCCGCTTCTTCTGCATGATGAACGCGCCATCCGCTGCACCCAACAGACCGTTGGTGCCGGAGATCATATCAAAGCTGTCCTCGGCTTCCATCTTCCGGGTGTGATGAACCACCAGCAGGCAGATGCCGTACCTGTCGCTGAAAGTTTTCAGTTTGGTCACGATCTCGTAGTCGCTGGCGTAGCTGTATCGGTCACCGCCGATCTCCCGCACCTTCTGCAGGGTGTCGATGATGATGAGCCGTACATCCGGGTGCTCCCGGATGAAACCTTCCAACTGCTGGTCAAGCCCCTCGCTCACGGACTTAGCTTGCGTTGCGAAGTAGAGCTTGTTGGTCTCCTCTACCCCGAACATCCGGGAGAGCCGCCGCTGCAGCCGGGCGTAATCGTCCTCCAATGCCAGATAGAGGACGGTGCCCTGATGCACCTCGTACTCCCACAGCGGAAGCCCCATCGCCACATGGTAGGCAAGCTGCCCCATGAAGAAGGACTTACCCACCTTGGGCGCACCTACAAAGAGGTAGGTGCCGCTGTACAGCAGGTCGTTCACGATGGGTCTCCGGGGTGGATACACCGTGTCATACAGTTCGGTCATTGATACCGTGTTCAGCCCGAAATTGTTTGACTTTTTCGCGGCTTGCAGATTGATTTGCTTGTCCAAATTTGTTATAATATTAGTGTTGATTTTTGAGGACGACTGTACCGCATCTGCGCCAACAGATGCACCCGGTACGGTCGTTTTTCTATTGTCCGTCATTCGCATTCCTCCTTAAGTCCGTTCAACGTCAGAGCCACCATTTGCAGGGTCTCCAACAAGTCCGTCGGGACTTCTTCATCCACGGCCAGCCGCTGCAATTCCTGATAGATCAGCTTCATCTGGTCTCGCAGGGCTTTGTAGACCCTTGGGTTGCCTACCACAGTGATCTCCCGGTCGGTCAGGCGGCGGATGATATACTCCTGTTTGGTCAGCCCGGAGAGCTTTACTTTGGCTTCCAGAACCTCGTCCTCTTCCGGGGACATTCGGAAGGCTACCACCTTGTTCCGCCAGCGGCCTTGCTGGTCGAGCACTCGTTCCATTTTCATTCCTCCTTTCGCTCCATGTTCAGCTTCTGCGCCATCTCCTGCTGCTTTGAGGGGAAGAGATGGGCGTACTTATAGGTGATGTCCACGCTCTCATGCCCCACCCGGTCTGCGATTGCCAGCGCCGAGAAGCCCATCTCGATCAGCAGCGATACATGGGAGTGCCGCAGGTCGTGGATTCGTATCCGTTTCACCCCGGCGGCCTTGGCTCCCCTGTCCATCTCGTGGTGCAGGTAGCTCTTGGTCACCTCAAAGATCCGCTGGTCTGGCTGGACTTTGTAGAGGGATTTCAGATAGTCTCTGATCTCGTCCGTCAGAAACTGCGGCATCTGGATGACCCGGACGCTCTTGGGTGTTTTCGGGTCGGTGATCACATCCCGGCCTTTCAGCCTTTGATAGGATTTGGTGATGGAGAGCAGCCCCTTGTCCAAGTCGAAGTCTGCCGGAGTCAGAGCCAGCAGCTCGCCCTCCCGGATGCCACACCAGTAGAGGACCTCAAAAGCGTAATAGGACTGCGGCTTGTCCATCATCGCTTCCGCGAACTTGAGGTACTCCTCCTTTGTCCAGAAAAGCATTTCCTTGTGCTTTTCCGACCCCATGCACCCGGCTGTGGCTGCTGCGTTTGATTTCAGCCCGTAGAACCGGACGGCGTGATTCAGAATGGCACTGAGTTGTCCATGCAGCGTCTTGAGGTAGGTCGGCGAGTAGGCCTTGCCGTTTTTGTCCCGGTAGTTCAGCATCTCGTTCTGCCATGCGATCACATCCCGCGGCTTGATCTCGCTGAGCCGCTTTTCTTTGAAATACGGTAAGATTTTCGTTCGGATGATATGCTCCTTGGTAAACCATGTGTTTTCCCGGAGTCGCTTCTTTTTGTCCGTGATATAAATTTCCACAAAGGCTTCAAATGTCATGGTCAGGTCTGCCGCCTGTTGAAGAAGGAACTCCCGCTCCCACGCCAGAGCATCCTTCTTGGTGGCAAATCCCCGTTTCAGCTTCTTCTGCTTCACACCTTGCCAGTTCTCGAAGTAGAAGGAAGCGTACCATGTGCCCTGTTTGCTGTCCTTGTAGGCTGGCATCCTATCACTCCTCCCCTGCCCCGTAGATCTTCTCCTGATAGTACCTCCTGCTTACCCGGCCTCCCACGGTCGTGTAGCCCTTGGCTCTCAGTTCCTCGTTCCACTGGGCGATCATTTTGTACGCCAGCCCCTGCGAGATGTCCAGCTCCTTTGCCAGCTCGTCTGCTTTGATAAAAATGCTGTTTGCCATTTTTTGTCCTTTCCTTGTCGGTTTCGTTTCGGTGCCGCTTCATCCTCGCTGACTTCCGGCAGGCATATCCCCTTTGCGGTGCTGTGCCGTCCCCTTGCGGAGCGCTCGCTTCCTTTCGGAAGGTCTTGGCGGTTTGGGTCAGTTTGGCGGTCATTCAATTTTACTAAGCATTTTTGCTTATCTTTTTGTGCTCTCATTATACTAAACACATTCCGTTAAGTCAAGAGGTTTTCGGGTAAAATCTTAAACTTTTTTGTTTATTTTCTATTGCACCTCCTGTTTTTCTGTGCTATACTGGGTTCAACAAATATGTTTAAGTCAGGAGGCAATCGCATGGCAGTCGGTGACCGCATCAAACGTGCCCGCAACCTCCGAGGTATGACCCAGAAAGAACTGGGCATTGCCATCGGGTTTGAGGAGAAGAGCGCAGACATCCGCATCGCACAATACGAAAGCAACACCCGCACTCCCAAGGAAGAGCTGCTCCGCAAGATTGCGGAGGTACTGGATGTGAACTACCGTTCCCTCTATGAGCCGACCTTGTACGCCGCAGAGGATGTGATGTACACCCTGTTCGAGCTGGACGAGCACTACCCCGGCACCCGGCTCTACGAGGTCACAGACACCACCGACCCGGATTTCCCGGAAAAGCACATGGCAGTCAGCTTCCGCTATCGCCTGCTGGATGATTTCTTAAAGGAGTGGCAGCTCCGTAAGAAGCAGCTCCGGGAGGGCGAGATCACCAAGGAAGAGTATCTGGAATGGAAGCTCAACTGGCCACAGACCGCCGACGGCTGCGGCCGGTACGAGCCGAAGAAAAAGTGGCGTAAAGAATAAAAGACACAAAAATGCCCTCTGAAAAACTTACCGTTTCTCAGAGGGCATTCTCATGTCTCTCTTTATGAATAATCGCCTGATAGTATCAAAGCAGTATCACAGAGCCTTTTGGCTCTCAAAATATTGCATTGCATCAATACTTTTCAGGGTTTGCAGATTACTCGAGCTCAATCGTTGCAGGCGGCTTGCCGGTGCAATCATAGAACACGCGGTTGACGTGCTTGACTTCGTTGACGATGCGGCTGGTGACAGTGCCCAGAACATCCCACGGCATATCGTAGCTTTCTGCAGTCATGAAGTCGGTGGTGGTCACGGCACGCAGCGCAACGGCGTAATCGTAGGTGCGCTCGTCGCCCATAACGCCAACGCTGTGCATATTAGTCAGAGCAGCGTAATACTGACTAATTTCCTTATCCAGACCGGCCTTGGCAATCTCCTCACGCCAGATGGCGTCAGCGTCCTGCACGATAGTGACCTTCTCGGGGGTCACTTCGCCGATGATGCGGATGCCCAGACCGGGGCCGGGGAACGGCTGACGGCTGACCAGATACTCGGGCAAGCCCAGCTCGCGGCCAGCCTGACGAACTTCGTCCTTGAACAGGTTGCGCAGAGGCTCTACCAGCTCCTTGAAGTCCACGGTATCGGGCAGACCGCCCACGTTGTGGTGGCTCTTAATCACGGTGGACTCACCACCCAGACCGCTCTCCACCACGTCGGGGTAGATGGTGCCCTGTGCAAGGAAGTCTACCTTGCCGATCTTCTTGGCTTCTTCCTCGAACACGCGGATGAACTCTTCGCCGATGATCTTGCGCTTGCGTTCCGGCTCGGTAACGCCCTTCAGCTTGCTGAAGTAGCGGTCGCGGGCATCCACACAGATAAAGTTGATGTCGAAGCCGTTGGCGTTGCCCGGGCCAAAGACAGAGCATACCTCTTCCTTTTCGTTCTTGCGCAGCAGGCCGTGGTCCACGAACACGCAGGTCAGCTGCTTGCCGATGGCCTTAGCCAGCATAGCGGCCAGCACGGAGGAATCCACGCCGCCGGACAGGGCGCACAGCACCTTGCCCTCGCCGATGCGCTCCCGCAGAGCCTTAACGTTGTTCTCTACAAAGGAATCCATCTTCCAGTCGCCGGAGCAGCCGCAGACGTTGTACACAAAGTTGCGCAGCATCTTCTTGCCCTCGGCGGTGTGCAGCACCTCCGGGTGGAACTGTACGGCGTACAGACCCTTTTCGGCATTTTCAACGGCTGCCACAGGGCAGTTTGCAGTGTGGGCAGTGATCTGGAAGCCGGGAGCCGCCTGCTCGATGTAGTCGTTGTGGCTCATCCAGCAGATGGTGGAGGGCTGCACATCGGTGAACATCTTGCTGTTCGTGTCCACGAACACCTCAGTCTTGCCGTACTCACGCTCCGGTGCACGGCAGACATGGCCGCCCAGCAGATGCATCATCAGCTGGCTGCCGTAGCAGATGCCCAGCACGGGCACGCCCCAG
>ERZ827490.1962-NODE-1962-length-23777-cov-3.453292_pt1 | contig 23777 bp, 26 predicted proteins | sample MGYA00519770_ERZ827490 | MGnify/ENA primary metagenome ERZ827490 (study PRJEB31778, sample SAMEA3449324) | human gut metagenome | biome: human gut; feature: human-associated habitat; material: faeces | place: United Kingdom | collected 2010/2012 ...
CATTGGAGGGTCCGATGAAGCTAAGAAATATTTTAAATATAGTAAAAATAAAATTAATATGATTTGTCCTGATTGCGGTAGAATTCATTTGTCTTCGCCTCATAATGTTTATTCAAATAAAAAATTATCCTGCCCATGCCAAGACGGCTGGAGTTATCCAAATAAATTAATGTACGCCCTTTTAGAGCAAATCGGTGTAAAATTTGAGAGCGAAAAGCATTTTGATTGGTCTAATGGTAAGATATACGATAATTATATTGAATATGAAAATTTAAAAATAATTACTGAACAACATGGTATACAACATTACAAAAGAGTTATTAATGCCAAAGCCAGGAGCCTTGATGAAGAGCAACGTAATGATAAATTAAAAATTGAATTAGCACTTTCTAATGGTATTACAAATTATATTGTTATCAATGCTTCATATTCAGATATTGATTTTATGAAAAATTCCATACTATCATCTAATTTGTTTTCATTATTAAACATCGATTATACTTGTATTAATTGGACTCGTTGTCATGAATTTGCAACTTCTAATTTAACAAAGATTATTTGTGAATACAAAATGGCACATCCAGATATAACTTTAAATGAAATATCGAAAATTTTTCATATTTCATATAATAGAGTTCTGCAATATATACAGATTGGAACAGATATTGGTTGGTGTAGTTATAAGCGTTTCGATGACTTGAAACTACGATATCAAAGAAATGACCTTGTTGTAAATAATAAACCTATACATTGTATCACAAATAATTGTTATTATAGAAATGCAAAAACTTTTGTACGATACTATGAAAAAGAATTTGGTAAGAAATTGTGTGAGCGTAATATCCGATCTGTATGCCAAGGCAAAAGAAATCATGTTAATAATATGAGGTTTGAATATATAACACAACAAGAATTTAATCAGATTAAATCAATAGATAATCAACATGTTTTTGGTGATTGTTTCACTTTAGCGAAAGGAGAATAAATTGATAAAAGAATGTAACGTAATTACTCGAAACGATAAAGTTTCTGTAGTATTATTTGATGACAAAAAAATTCAGATTCCAACTAATAAATCAATTAAACATATTGCATATATTCAATTTAATAAAGGAAACTATACCGTCGTTTCTAAAGAAGAATATGACAAAGAGAAAGCCAAGGAATCTATTAAAAATCGAATACAAAAGAAGAATAATGAAAATTTAGTGATGGATAATGAGGAATAGGGATATAACCACTTGTAATCCATCACAAGTACGTTATGTCCCTATTTTTTTTACCATATAGAATAGAGGTGTAGGTATCAATAATAAGATAAAATTTGACAAAGAGTATTCGACCCAATGGTCGCTAGAGTATCTTTATTTGAAGGAATGTGGGATTCCTTATACTTTTATAAAGACTGAAAATGGAATCACAACTTGGAAGTATCACAAAAATTACAGACTGTTTGATGCTTTGAAAAATTTTTATAAGAATCAATAAGATTTTTTATGGTTGTTCAAGATAATGAGCGTAAAAGTAGATAACGTAACTGTGAGTACATGACACTCAGCGTATGTGCAATAGCCAGTCAAGTCTCCTACTCTCCATAATCAAAGAAAGGATAATACATGGATGAAATCATAAGAACACTACCTATATTGGCAGTTGCAATCCTTATGAATATAGGCGCAGGATTGTATTACAATATCGGAACCAAAGACTTATCATTTGATATGAAGAAACTGGTAAATGGTGTTATTAAGGCACTAATCATATGTGGTATGTTTGTTGGGACTGCATATTGCTTCGACTCAACTGACTTATCTTCTATCGGAGTGACACCACAGTTTATCATGAACTCAGCAATTGTAATTTACGTAAGTAAATCAGTTATCTCATTAGGTAAAATTCTTGGCGTAGATACAGAACATAAGAAGGAGTAATTTATGGCAACATCAAAACAAAGAAGGCAGTATGTAGTAGACAAGTATGTTACTATCATCGGTCGTAATTTCTACAACCAAAATTTACGTGATTATTGCTTCAGAAAATACAAGGATGGAAAATACTACTCGGATTGTAGTTCCTCCATCTCATATTCCTATAAAGAAGCTGGTGACAGTTTTGGAGTACTGAATACTGCCGGCATGTATAATTCTAACAAGTTTACGTTTGTAGAAGTAATTATAAAGAATGGTATTATACAGAATCCGGAAATTCTGCGACCTGGTGATATGCTACTATTTGCAGGTTCTGACTCATCCAGGCCAAATCGGATCGGTCATGTTGAGATGGTTCATCACAAAGATTCTAACGGAAACTGGATTATTAGTGGTCATGGCAGCGGCGTACCATCCTATAAGAATATGGATGCTTATTGTAAAAGCAGATATAGTTCCTGGGCTTCTGGTGGTTGGAGGAAAGGGCTTGTTTGTGTCAAGCGATTCATCCAGGATGACGGCAGCGAGAACAAAACCGGATGGTATCAGGAAGATGGAGGATGGAAATTCTATCTTGGAGATACTGGGGACTATGTAAAGAATGACTGGTATAAGGACTCTAATGGCCGCTGGAGCTGGTTTGATGCGGCTGGTCATGCAATCTCAAATGCCTGGTATGAATACGAAGGAAATTGGTTTTGGTTCGGACCAGATTGTTATATGTATTCCAGTCAATGGATTGAGTATAAAGGCAATCAATACTATCTCACTTCTGATGGTTCAATGGCTAAATCTGCTTACATAAAATCCAAAGATCCAAATCTGAATATTTACTATTGGGTAAATAAAGATGGCATATATGAACCACAGTGGGATACTCCTACTCCAGATTTTAAAAAGTTCATATTAGTCGAGTAATACAAAGAGAGGAGGTAAACTTGAAAAATGTCAGAATTAAAAGAACTGCTCTCTTATGATTGGGCTAGTATAATCATTATACTCGGTTTGATGATTATTTGCTTTGACAAATTTGCTGGGATCTTTTGTAAATGGTTTCCTAATACGAAACTTGAAACAAAATCCATGAAGGAAAAACGCGAAATTATGACAAACATAGAACGTCAGCAAAGGCAAATTGACTTATTGTCTTCTTATGAATCCGATACACATAACGATGTCAAAGAAATAAAGACTATGCTCAAAGACCATATTGATATGGATAATGAGCGCACAATTTCTTCATTCCGATCCACTTTGTATCGGTTACATATGGAATTCACCAAACAAGGCTATGTCTCAAGGGAAGGGTTAAAGACTTTTAAAGAAGTTGGAAAATGTTATGTAGCCGCTGGCGGAGATGATATATACCACGACAAGTTAGAACCTGAAGTTTTAGCGTTACCAATGAAATATGACGACATAGTTACTTAGTTTGAAATATGAAAGAGCGGCTTCATAAGAAACCGCTCTTTACAATATATGAACATGTTCTGATAGTATGATCATTACTACCAAGATGATAATAATCCCACCAACTTTCATCAGATATTAGGCGTACTTGATGATTGCTACTAAAACGATTAGTAGAACCATAAATACAGAATTTATTCTGAATTCCATAAAACCTCACCTCAATACTTATTTGATATCTATGTGAAAAGTCTATCAAAACCGTACTTAAGTGAGATCTATAGGCTAACGCCTGCCATTTCTGGCGACCGTACTGACTACTCGTTGGCCCTCCTACAACTATCTTTTGGATAGTCATTCCACCACAGGATTATTATAACATACTTGGGAGATTATACAATTCAGAACATTTGTTTAAAAGCTTCTTTAGAAGCACATTTTCTAAGGAACCTTGACTATAGTTGAGGTTCTTTTTATATTTCAGAACTTAAAAAGAGAATATCTGTATGAGAGACAATGGTTTGATACAGGTATTTTTTATATCTGTAAAGCAGGAAGTCATTGAGCCTGTTTCTTGAGTAGTGAATAGACGGAGTAATTACCCGTCGAAGCCGAATACCTCTGACGGCGCTCACTACTCTTCTATTAACTAATTCAGAGGGATTATAGAAAGTTGAGGTACAAAGTATGAATGAATTAAAAAATAATGGAACACAGATATTTATGGGGATTGAGATACCTATTATCGAAGGCGGTTTTGGTGAAAATCAAAAAGTGATATTAGCAAAAACCATTTCCGAAATTCATGGGCAACCACTAAAGAAAATCAATCAGCTAATAAATGAAAATATAGATGAATTTGAAGTTGGGGTTGATATTTTAGATTTAAAAAGTGGGTACTTACAAAGTACCGAGTTTTTATTGAATTTCATGAACAGACAGTCTATTTCTAATTCAACTAATATATATTTACTGTCTGAGCAAGGCTACATGTTGCTTGTTGGTTTCATGAAAACAGAACAGTCGAAAAAAATCCGCAAGAAACTACGGAGAGAATATTTTGCAATGCGTAAAGTAATAAACTCTGATAAAAAAGCACATCTGTTATTAATGATTTATAATGGTGGTCAAGATGGTGTTCTTGCTTCCAAAGAACTGGTACAATTGGAAGTTGAATCCGCTACCACTCCCTTACTTGAAAAAATTGAAGAGGACAAACCATATACCGAATTTGCAAAGCATGTAACAGAGTCAAGTGATACTGTAGACGTTGGAGAATTTGCAAAACTTGTAAAAAAGGAAAATATAAAAATTGGTCGAAACAGGTTATTTGAGTGGTTAAGGTTTAATGGATATTTAATGCAGAATAATAACCCATATCAGAAGTACATAGAGTCAGGCTATTTCAAAGTTGTTGAAGTAACCAAAAATACTGCATATGGCACAAGTATTTATACAAAGACTCTTATTACTGGCAAGGGTCAAGTATATCTAGTAGAAAAACTAAAAAAAGAATTTGGAATTGCAGCATAATCATTAATTAAGAACTCCGTCAGGTAATCTGGTGGAGTTCCTTTTATGTTAAAGAGGTGAATAGACAATAGCAGCAAGAAAACGCTCTCTTTACAACGTAGATATAAGTAAAGCGGGACAGCAAAAAAGAACTTACAAAGGAATTAAATATGATTCATTGACAGAAATGCAATTTATGAAAGAGGTTATCGAGCCTAAGCTTGCAAGTGGCGAAATTACTAAATTTGAGCGCCAGGTCACATATGTACTTCAAGATGGATTCACCATGAAAAGTGGAGAAAAGATATTACCTATAAAGTATGTTAGTGATTACGATGTTTGGTACTCTGATGGAACTTTTATCGTGTACGATATCAAGGGGCAACCAGATTCAGTTAGTTTACTTAAAAGGAAATTATTTAGATATCGATATCCTGATATAAACTTGGTGTTTATATGTCGTAATCTAAAACGCGGCGGTTGGATAACATATGATGAATTAAAGAAAATGAAAGTTCTTGAAAAGAAGAGCAAAAAATAATATTGGAGGAAAAATATATGATTAGAAATTGGATTGTCATGAAGAAGAAGGAAATCACTTTAAAAGTCAAATTATACACTGTTATCGAAAGATTCATCACAGAACAGAAGGATATCACCACTCTCCTATCAAATCTGTTTACGGTCCTGAAGGATGTCCCGCTTAACGAATTGAAAGACGAATTTATTGGGAAATTAGCGGAGATTATTCATGACCAGGCTGAAGCCGAACGCAATGGTGAGACCAGTATCAAAGGGGATTAAGTATATGAACAAAAGAAAATGGACACATATCTTGGCTAAATTACTTACACTTTTTTTGGTTGGATATTGTACATATATTGCGTTGGAAGTGACTTATAGAAATGTAAGTTATCCTCTCATGGGTTGCGTTGGCGGTATCTCCCTCTTGCTCTTTGATCAGATTAACAACAAAATATCTTGGAATCTTGACTTAATTCTACAAGGTTTTATTGGGTCAGCTATTGTAACTAGCTTTGAGCTGTTTATCGGTGAAGCGCTGAAAGTTCTAAATCATCCTCTAATGTGGGACTACTCCAATATGCCATTTAATTATGACGGTGTGATATGTTTGCCGTTTTCAATAGTATGGATTATCATTACGATACTCGGAATACTTGTAGCCGATGCATATAATTATTATCTATTTCACGAAGAACCACGACCGTATTATTGGATTATAGGCCATTACTTTGTCATGCCCAAGAGGTATTGTAATGGCGAGTAAAGTATTTAGAACGCCTGTAGAGTTAAAGAATTATATACAGGTATTATGCGATAAGGCCATAAAAGCCACTGTTGAAGAAGCAAAAAAGCAACTTATCAAATGTATTGATGAGCAATATTACAAAGATCCTGAATTTTATCCAAATGTATATGAACGTACCGAAGCTTTTCTAAATTCAGCCACAGGTCAACTGTTATCCAATAATTCGGCAGAAATATATATTGATGTAGAAGGTATGCATTATAAAAACAATTTTAATGCAATGCAAGTTGTAACCTGGGCCTCAAATAGTCAGCATGGAGCTAATTATTATCAAACATCTACACCAGATTTTTGGTCTACATATATTGAATGGTGTAATGAAAATCTGATTGAGTTGTTAAAAATAAATCTGAGAAAAGTCGGTCTAAAGGTAAAATAAACACCAAAAATTTCTTGCTATATTTTTATATATAGACTATACTGAAATAGAAAATACTAACGATATTTTTTATGAAGGTATAAATATGAGGTCAGAATCAAAACGTCGTGGTCTTCCTACTTTGGCTAAAGAAGTTAAGAACGGTAAGTATAATTTTAAGCATCCACTTCAGCGTCCTTCTGGACAGTGGAATGCACTACAGAAAACAGAATTGATTGATAGTGTGTTGCGTGAATACCTAATTGACCCTGTTACAATCGTCGTTAGTATGGTTGATGAAACAACTGGCGATGTTATTAAATTAAATAATGCTGTCATTGATGGCGTTCAGCGTATAACCAATTTTGCCGATTTTGTAAATGGTGAGTATCGTTTATCAAAAAGGTTAGATGATGTCCCCTTTACTATTGAAGGAAAAACATTCTATCCATCAGAATCATTATGGGGAAAGAAGTTTGAAGAACTGGACGAGGAAATAAAGAGCAAACTTAGTTATTATGAATTGCCCATCGACTTCTATCACGAGGCTACCAATAGAGAAATCACTGAATTATTTAGACGCAAGAATTCTGGCCGTCCTCTCACCAATGCACAGAAAAACTCTGTGAATATCAGTGATGAATTATATGGTCAGATTTTAAGTATATTAAACGCTGATGGATATACTTTTGAAGTTGAAAAGAAAAACCGTGCTGGTGAAGTCGTTATGAAAGATGGTAAGCCTGTTATGAAAGAGAAGAAAGTACTAAATCTCTGGAATAGAATTTTCAGCATCGGAATTTTCAAGAACAGCGAGGATCGCAATCTTATTCTCGAAATCATGATGTTGACTTCAGGTTATAGCAAGGAGCATGAATTTGGGTTCAGAAATGAGGACATCCAGGCGTTTATAAGCTGGTTTGATGTGCAAGAAAACAAACAGGAAGTAATTGACTTAATTATCAATGCTGCTGATTCTATTAATAGGAGAATTACAGAAAAGATTCCAAATCTAAAAAAGACCTCTATCCCGATGCTTGTTGCTGGTATGTGCAAGGTAATTAAGTACAAGGGTGGAAAAGATAAATATATGGTACTTGCAAAGGAATTCTTCAGTAGCTATGAACAGAATGAGGAATACAGAAATCTCTGTGGTTCCGGATCTGCTGCTAAAGAGAATGTACAGGCACGTTGGGAAGTTTTCAAGAATATGGCTAAGAATTGCTAATAAATCAAGGATGGTTGAGTTAACTACTCTTCCATCCTTTTCTATGCAGAGAAATAGCACCGTATTTCTACGATGCTATTCCGTTCACTAACACTCTACTCTCCTACTATGTCAATACACTCTATATCCTGTGTCAGTTTTCTTGTGTTTTGTCTCTATCAAAAAAGGTTCCTGATATATCAAATCCTTTAAATAAGCCAAAATGCATATGGAATTCTTTTGTGTCCTTGAGCAGAACAAGACTTCCTAAATAACAAACAGCACCCAGCATAAAGATAGAGCCAATTAATGCTAGTATTATCTCCATATCTCACCTCCCCTCTGTACTGTGACATACAAGAAAGGGAAGATATTGATTTGGAGAATCCAAAGATGTGTTAAAAAACACTAGAAATACCATTTGACCTTTCTGGTACTATGTACCGTTTTGTAGGATTCGTATAAAAATACTCCCACAGGCAAACGTCAGGCACATAGCCGTGCAATGGATTGTAATGTGGTTGTACAATCGCATATGTACTCATGTATATTTTACCAAAATTATCCCAAATAATAAACTCTAAACATATGTTTGTAATCAATAATGAAAGGAAATCATATATGACAAAACAACAGGAAAAGGAATTTGAGAAATTATTTACGGAAAAGCTTAAGGAACAGCGATTCCAAGGACTTAAGGCCGGAGCAACAGGAATCCTCGGCGCAGTTCTCAATATGTGTAATGAAGCTAAGTCTGTAGAGGATATTAAACAGTTTTGTGTGACCTCTCTCGGAATGCCTGGGAAGAAGTAAATTGCATTAGTAGAGACAATACAAAAAGGATATGCTAGCTCAAGGCACACCCTTTCTGCCTACCACTACTTACTATCCGCATCTCCCCCATATTCCAAGTATTAATTAAGTAATTAATGTGATTACTCCAGCAGAAAATTATTGTACTGCAATTTCGTCTGTAACTGATGCAAACTGAGAATTTTTCATAGAAAGGAAATAAAAATGGATAAATTTCTTGATTGGATGTATAAATATGGATGGGTAGTACAAACAGTCATCGCTACACTTACTCTTATTTCTGCCGTCATAACAACTATTAATTTATTTGAGATGTCAGATTGTCTATTAATTCTTTTAAGTGAGTTGAGTACAACGTATTAAGTATATTCCACAATAATGATAATGAGGAAATAATTACAGGTATTAGCCACTTGATTAAATCTCTTCTTTTTTGAGATTTCTTATTCTTTTTATCCATAAAATAAGATAAAGTATCTCTATTGGGAATAACCTCAATATATGTTTTTAAAGTATCATGATGTCCTGTTAAATATTTAATCTCAAAATAGCCGAGAGTTTCCATGTCTCTCAGTTTATTGATAAAGTCGGATTCAGAATAATCAAGATTATAATTCTTTCTGCTTACTGTTATTCGATTATTGGTGTCTCGCGGTAATGATAGCAGGAATCTTAAAATGTTTTCTTGTTCTTTTGTGAGCATATGTTTTCACCTCATTTTTTTAATAAAGAAATTATATCACCATTCATCTAAAAACAGAACACAAATTAGAGTATCAGTGTCAAAACTGATACTTCTTTTATTAGCACTCTCCTTTCGCGAGGGTGTTTTTTATTGCAATAAATTATGGAAGGAGTCATGAATGAACGATAATTTCAAAATATTTCTTCAAGCTATTATTGACGATAGTAGTTTAACCAAAGTTCAAAAAGACTTAGCAAGAAAAAAATTAGAAATCCAAGCTGATATTGATTTTTCTAATTTTGCAAAGAGTAAGGCTGATATCGAAAAGCAGTTTCGAGCGCTATCAGGAATCATCAAAGATATACTTGGAGATGCTGTTTCTGATAAACAAGCTACCCAATGGGTCAAACAGTACTATAAAGAAATTGAATCTGGAGCAAAGCAGGCTGTTAAAGAACAGGAAAAGCTAGTTAATGCTATGGCGAAAGGACGCGAATCTTCAGAACAAGCACGCCAAGCAGAAGAAAAACGCCATCAACTTGCCCAGGATAAGGCTGTAAATAAGGCGCTTGAGGAAGAATATAACCTACGTCAAAGAATTGCAGATAAGTCAAAAGAAATTCAGCTTTCGATTGACAATGGGCATGGTGCAAGTGAATATCAAAATCGTATAAATAGGCTTATCTTAGATTTTGAGCGTTATGGTGTCACCGCAGAAAAAGCTAAAGATACTACAAATGCTTTGCAGATAACCTTTGATAAAATGAAAAATCTGTCTGGAGTTGATTTAATTGAACAGTCAGAGAAATTCGAGCAAGAATTTAAAGCTGTAAAGTCATCTATTGAACAAGCAAAGCTTTCTTATGATAAATTTATGCAGCCAGTATCAGATGAAAAAATATCATCACTGATAGTTAAAATACAAAACTATTTAAACAAAAATACTGCTATTACTAAAGAAGCACAGGTTCAATTAGAAAAATATGTTACTGAACTTAAGGGTGGTAATATATCGCTCAGTCGCTGGAATGAAATTAATAATGAACTGTCAAAAACCGATAGCCTAATGCGTTCACTTGGCAAGCTTGGTAAATCATTTAAGGACCAATTTGCGCAGGCAGCAAATTCATTTGCCCAATGGATATCTGTCAGCTCATTAATTATGACTGGTGTTCACGAAACTAAAGAAGCAATATCTGATTTAAAAGAATTAGATGATATACTTACAGAAATAAGTAAAACATCTGATTTGACAAAGACACAGCTTCAAGAACTAGGCTCTACAGCGTTTGAGAAGGCAAGTGATCTTGGCAAAGATGCTACAGATTACCTATCCGGAGTCATGGAAATGTCACGGTCTGGTTATTATGGAGACAAGGGTGAATCCATGGCAAGAACTTCACTGTTGGCTCAAGCAGCAGGTGATATGACAGCAGAACTTGCCAACAAATACGTATTAGCCACAAATGCAGCATATAAATATAACGGTGAAGCAGATAAATTAAATGCTGTACTTGATGGACAAAATAGTATAACTAATCGCAATAGTGTAGCAATGGCTGATATGGCAACCGCCATGACTGAGGCCGGAACCGTAGCGTCAAGTTATAGAGTCTCCATTGAAGATTTGTCAGCAATGATAGGTACTATTGAATCTGTAACCAAATTAGGCGGCAGTGAAGTTGGTACTGGTATTAAGTCATTACTCATCAATTTACAGAACATATCTTCTTCTAAGATTGTTGGAACACTTGATGATGCAAATGCATCAATGACTGAAATGGTCAACGGAGTGGAGCAACTTCGTGATCCAATATCTATACTGAGGGATTTAGCAAAGACATTTAATGAACTGGATGAGGCTGACCCGATGAGGGCTAAGATACTCACAAACATCGGAGGTAAATATCAAGCAACAAAACTAGCAGCTTTGCTTCAGAACATGGATATGTTCGATAAGATGCTGGTAGACTACTCTGAAGGAGCTGAATCCGCTTTAACCGAGGCAGAAAAATCAGCCACCAATCTTACTGGTTCCTTAAATAGATTAGGGAATACCTGGGATAGTATTGTAAACAACGTTATGAATGCCAACGAATTAACTGGCATTGTAAATGTATTAAACAGTCTTCTAAAAGGAGTAAATAGTGTAACTGGTGCTCTTGGTACACTTGGAACTACAGGAGCAACACTGGGCGCCATTTTAGGCGCAAAAAACGTCGGTGGGTCTAAAACGTATGACCCCCATAACCATTGTCATTTGTGGAATTTGCCGACAAATGTAAGTGTTCTATTGGATACAATAGTTTTCTTACATTGACTTATGAGATACATAAGTATAAACACTCAATATGGTCTGAATAGACATTCGTTTTATAATTGCGAAACTGGGAAACAAGTTAAACTCATACTACTCTCCTATCTGGTGACGGAATAGGCTATAGTAACAATGTATGAATTCTTGGGGTCAGCACGGAAGCTTCTCATAAAATAATGAGAATAACCGCCACAGTAATGCTATGGGTGTGGTATGTATGCTGCAACGCTGCATATCAAATAGACATTCGGTACTAATCGTGAGCATGACGCGATAATTATAAGTAGAAATTCCATCTTCTACTCTCATGTGTTTGGGACTCTCTTGTGCAAGAGTTTATGGTGGAAATGCACAAATTATACACATCTGTTCCTGGTTTGGAAACGGGAATAAATTTTCATTTACACAATATGCTCATAATGTTATACTAAATTTATAAAACACAAGATTGGAGAATATCATTATGGCAAGATCAAAAAAGAATATGACACTTGAAGAACAGCTCCAGGATGTAGAAATTAAAATCACATCGACGGAGGAACAATTAAAAGATTTAAAAAGCAAAAAGAAAAGCATTGAAGCTGCTATTAAAGAAGAAAAACTCAGTAAACTTTTAGCTGCAATCGAAGAAAAAGGCATTACCGTTGAGGATGCGATTGCTAAGTTATGCGAGTAGAAATAAAACGGTATATATACAAGGAATAAAGAGAAAATCAAATTACAGAGGACGTATCATATGAGCACCCACTTAATGGTATAGCGATGCTGATATAAATCAGGGCCACCATTAATTTAGCGGCTTTTATATTGTAATTTAGAAAACGTACGTATGAATAGTGGTTACAGAGCCAAATAAATACTGTATTAATAGAGGTTACGAAGCCTATCAAAATCGTATTAATAGGAACTGGTTTAATACCGGTTCCTTTTTACTAGGAGAAAAAAGATATGGAATGGATAAATGTCGATGAAACATTTTTAGATTACTTAAGAGAATCAGAAGAAAGAATACCAAGAACTGATTATGGAAAAGATAAATATAAACCTTTCTTTGGTATTTTATTTGAAATGTGACTCATGAATAATGCAGTGTATTATCAATCTTCTGCTCTTTTACCGTTTGATACACTAAATCTGCTTTTAGTGACGTTTTTATCCATAAAAATGGGAGGATATGTGGTTTATCCTCCCTTGAAGAAGCATACCGCCAATGTCCATGATAGGACTTGATAACATTGCTTCTATATATTAATATGTAGAAAATGTGGGAATATACACAAAATGTATATTCCCACTTGAAAAAGCCGAAGCCAATGCTCTTGCGAGCTTGATAAATATGTTTCTATGTTTTTATTATATCACATTGTTCTTATTTGTCAACCATGGTTTTTGCTTCAATATTCAATTCTAAATGCTTTATCAGATAATTGTTAACTTCTTTCATTTTAGTAGAGGATAATTTCCCTATCTTTCTACTCAGTCTTGCCTTATCCAGTGTTGTAACATCAGTAAAAATTATTCTGGAAGGATTTTTGTCAAGTTGTCCATATTCAAGGTCATCATTGGTTAACTTTATCTGATAGCGTGGATTGATTTTATTTCCATCACCCTCAATTGGAACAATAGTAACTTTTTCACCAAATATATTACTTGATTTTCCTTGTACAATTATAACTAAATGATTTTCGCTAAGTTCACTTCCCACATTTTCAGTAATATTCGCATTATAAATATCACCTTTGTGTGTTTTAATTGGATGAAATTTTTTGCTATTAGCATCTCTTAATACTCTATTCAATTCTGATTTTTTATTAAGGAAACATAATATAGGTATCTGTTTTAAATATGACAAAACCTTAAATCTATTTTTGTTATCTATTATTCTAACAATATCATTAAAATATTGTTTTAAATCATTGATGGTTTTCAAAATAGCTATCTCTTTTCTCTTAAGTTATGAGAAAATTATAGCATATACCAAGGGGGTTTTATAGTCTGAACATTTGTTTGTTAAAAATCACTTTTACAATTATTGCAATGCCATTGCTTGCTAACCTTCTCCTTGCTCAATCTTTTCAACCACAACTGATGTCCCATTAGCAACGACACCAATCATATTATTGGAGAATGTGATATAGTCAAAGTCTATTCCGATTATTGCATTTCCTGAATTCTGTGCAGACTTTTTCACAAGATTCTTAAGAGCTAATTCTCTTGCTGTCTTGTTTTATACTTTGAATAACATTGCTGAATTGCAATTTCATATTTTACTAATGGATTAACTGTCATAATATTTTCTCCTAAAGGATGTGATTAAAATTATTGTAAAATTTAAAACTTTATATATTAAAATATGGATATCTATTACAATCTTCTTGTGCAAAAGAAAAATTGAAAAGGATAAAAATTGGTTATAACTTTACCACGTATGTCCACAATTTTTACATTTGAAAGTTTTATTAATCTTTTTGCTGAATAATCCCCACATAACAACTGATGCTCCGCGTTCTAGGACATCTATTTTTCTATATTGGTTGAGCCGCAGGTGGGACATTTGGGGTATTAATCTTTAGATAATATTTTAATTGTAGGTTTGTTAATTTCTCTTCCAGTATGATATGAAGATACTTTTATTTCTCTATATCCCGTAAAATTTCCATCATCATCGTATTGACGTAATCTCCTTATATGGCTTCTTACAGGATGAGGAGCTTTTGGAGAACCCGTACCAGTTGTCTTATTGGTATTTACATATTTGTATTTCGGTATGTAGCTTAATAAATATCCTTTATCCTTATTTACAGTACAATTAATCTCTGAAACCTTCCTTGCGATTGAGCTACTTTTATGTTTGATTCTTTTGATGTTATATAATTGATGGATAGTGTATATGATATTTATAATCTCTTTATTTACAGGATTCATCACCGCTAAAAAAGTCTCATTATATGACTCTATGTCTTCCATGGCATTTCGGAATGCTTCTGAAATACTTAGGTTATCTTTTATAGAGATCAATACTGGTCCTAATGCATAGATCGAATTTTTTCTATCAAAATATACATAAGATATTAAATAATATGGACGTAATGATAAATCTATTTTTTCCTTTGTAAATGTAACAAATGCCCCTATATATTCATTTAACCCCTTTATTGAGTAGTTTATATAATATCCATCATACATCATCATATCGACTAAGATCGTTTTGTCGATAGTATTATGTGTTGAATTATTTTTTGGGGATACGTTATAAATGACTTTAGTTTTAATCCAATTATACACGGCCAATAAACATTCGCTTTCAGATGCAAGGTTTATGTCGTCCATGATTCTCTTACCGTTTGGAGTTGTAAGTAAAACATCTTTTACATCTTCAATTGAAAGAATGTGTTTGGGAGAAGATAAATGCAATGATTTCTCTAAGTCATTTATCTTAATAAAGATATCTGGAAAATTGGTTTCTAAACGTTCAATTATAGAATTGATTATTTCTATCGGCTTCGAAATCGACTTTTTCATAAGGTTTACCACTCTTGTGAGTTATTTTAGAAATCCGATTTGCAATTATTACAATGCTATTGTTTTTATGTCTGCATCTATTACATCACACTATTTTCTTGTCTTCATACTGGGTTTTGTAATCTTCCTAACTGAATATTTCTCACCCCTTATTGTTGCGACCTCATGAAGCTGTTTACCAACAAACGGATTCTTAGAATCTCTAATCGGGATACTAATCTCTTCATTAGTTTTAGTATGAGCAACAATGATATTATCACCAACTGAAACTGCTGGAATTTTGTTCTTGCGCTTCTGCTTAGGATTTTTTACATTCTGAAGTGGTTTTGTTTTAATGGACTTTGTTTCCTTATATTTTGTTGAACTCATTTGTTTTTCAAAATCTTCACATTCAAACTTACCAACACATTCATGATTGTGATTTGATGAAGCTTTACATGAACAATGTCCAATATTGAACACACATTTTTTACTATTGTATGTTCCATCCCCTTTTGCATATTCGTAGTGCCAGGGCGTTCCTTGTAATTGTGATCTACCCATAAATAATACCCTTCTTATTAGTTTGTTTTCCCTACGACTTTTAAGTTTTGGATATTTACCACGTTGTTCCACAACTATTACATTTATGCGTTTTACCTATCTTACTGCTCGCCAGACCAAACACACCTACAGATATCGCTCTGTTAACCAAACCAATTTTAGTAATATTAGTACTTCCACAGGAAGGACTACATTGTGATTTCATATTTCTGTATTATATTATTAACGGATTTGCTTTTGCTTGCTATATTCTTTATAACCCATTCACAATATTCTATTTTATGATTTGTTAATTGTAATGTTGAGGAAAACTTGTCTTCATAATTGAGTAGTAAATCCATCCATCCGTATATGACTATTACTGTCTATACCTATGCTCAAAATTGCACTATATTCTTTTTTTAGTGTATCAGATATTTGAAACCTTTTCAAAAAAAAATCTAGCCATTTCTCATAAGTGTTATCTTTTAAATTATAGAATACACTATTAGGATTACATGGTTTAACATCTTCTATCCACTTTCCTATATTCCCATAACCAGCAGTACCTAATATAAATTTATTAGTAATTTGATATAGCTTTTTTGTGTTTTCTTCATATTTTAATATGGTTCTTGTTGGATCATTCATTTTAAAATATGACCCACGGCTATCAGACATAATCAATGCCTGTTTTTCTGTGGCGAACTCAATCAAGAGAGCATAGATATTGAAAAAGTCGAAGTTGATGTTAATAAATTTCTTATTTGGAATTTTTCCCCTTTTTATAATGCTGATGAAATGAGGGAAGAATCTATTTGTCTGTTTACTAAAAATAATGATTAAAATTCTATTTATTAATATTTAGAATTTGCTACCACAATTGTTACATTGCCACGTTTTGCCTGCGTCATCAATAGCCCCTAGTGCTGTTGATTAAGTTAATAGGCTATAAAACCTTCTATGTATACTTTAATTGTATGACCCATAACACTAAAATTATCTCTGTAAGTATAAGGCAAATTTATGCGATTCTCTTTTCCATATTTTGGTTCTCTTCCAATAAATAGGGGCGTTATTTCTATATTATCTTGAAAGGCTAGTTTTTTAATTGATGTCATATACATATTAAACTGCTTTACTTTTCGGAGTGTGTATATAGCTTTGGCGTTATCTCTATAACTAGAGGTTCCGTATTTACCAGTCCGGTTAAATGATACATCTCTATCTATACAGGATAATAAATATGCATTTTCTATTCTAACTGTTATTTGCCTTTGATTGTTTTTAATAGTATATTGTCCCGATTTAGCTTTGTCTAGTAACGTATTTTTAATAACCACATAATCATAATTTGCACAAGATATAATACAATCTTGTTCCTCTTTCCACGCCTCATTAGCCACTTGGGAAGGTGTTTTAGTGTTTTCTTGCAATTCTGCTTTAAATCCTGTAAGATTAGTATTTTTAATAGGTTGTGAATATTCATTATTGTCAGAATTCTTGGTATTGTCTATAGGATCACTGTTAGTATCTAAATGGCTAGTATTTGATGACCACAAAATAGCAAAAACAATTAATCCTATAAAAATCAAAACAGTTATCCATGGATGAAATGCCATTCCCCACATAACTCCAAGTATAAGTATTCCCCCACCAACAATTTTTAATATCGCAATAATTTCAGAATCATCTCCATCCAGAAATGCTAAAAATGCTCCAAAAATAATAAATATTATTCCATACATGGTTTATTATCTCTCCAATGTAAATGAACTAAAATTAGATCTACAATTGTTGTAGTGTCACTTCAAATATTATCTAGCATTAAAATTTAAAGCGTCCTTTATTTTTGGTAATAAAACTTTCCTTAGCATTTGCCAATGCTTCTTCTATGGATTTGAACATTTTATCTATTTCTGCTTGTGTATATTCATATTGGTTTTTATTTGACAGATTTTCAAGTGTATCTATTTTATCAATAATGGTATTAACACGCTTTTCTGCAAGCTCTATAAACTTATCATGCTTTTCACTTTTGATATTATCATTCGTCACTTTTCTAACCTCCAATTTCCCTTTAGCATTATTAGGATTAAACACACTGACAGTTTTTGAATTATATACTTTTGGAACACCCGTCTTAGTCTCAAACCAGCTACAACTCCCTTTACCCTTGCAAGATTGTTTATAATGTTCGCATGGGGTACATCTACATCTATTATTGCGATTGTAAATACAGTATTTACTACCATCTTGAGATGTTTTTTGCATTTGTTCATAATGCCAAGGTGTTCCTTGTAATTCTGCCCTTCCCATAGTAAAATCCCCCACCCATTTAATATCAATTGTACCATACTTTAACAAATATTGGTAGCATATATTCAAAATTTAGCAATACTATATATATTTTGTATCAGAGTGTTACTAAATGATAAATCTTCAACACAAAACACCCTATAGAATCCATTATAATGAATTGTATAGAGTGCTTTTGCTCTTTTATTATTATAATTTAAAAGGATGTGATTAAATTGATTGATTAAAAGTCAGAATTGCAGTGATTACAATGCCATTGCTTACTATTTCTTCCAATACTAAATATACCAAATAAGGCTGTATGGGCCGCCTTTGAACCAATGGATATTTTCTTCACGTTGGTTGCATGACAATATGGACATTCTATACCAAAAGGATTTCCTTTATCTTTACCTGCTAATATAGCTTTGCCCCGTGCTAGAGACGCATTCTGATACTCACTCTTTTCACGTACAATATCATCTTTTTTATTATACAAGTCTCTGTCAAGATTTGGAGATGTTTCCACAACTTCTTTGATGAAAGCCTCTTTACCATCTCCATCACGCCAACGAAAATTATCAATATATTTTCTTGGTATCGGTTTTAAAGGAGTATTCCCACAGCAATAGCACTTTTGTTTTTCAGGTTCTGCCCAATCGCTTAATTTGCCACATCTATCACAATAACATAACATACAATCTCACCCCATATTTTTCTAAAAGTATAGCACAAAACATATTAAAATGCTATCCAAACTAGCATTATTCGTGTCCAAACCACGAAATTTAATAGTACGATATTTTCAGCAAAGAACAATGAACTCGCTATATTTGGAAATACAATAGATGATATTACAAGTAAGTTGATAAACTTTAATGATGTTATTATGCAAGGAGGTACTTTCTCCAGCAAAACAAGTGAGTTAATTCCTGACGATAAATTATTTAATATTCTGTCGAAAGTCGAAGCAAAAGAAATTACTGATACCCTGGATAGCATAATTAGCCAAACAAATACTTCCTATAAAACAATGGATGACTATCTTACTTTTTTGGGCAACGATGGTAAGGGATATATTGCTGATTATATAAAAGAGAATGAGAACCAGGTTTATATAACTGAAGATGTTATTCAAGCTTCCAAAAATGCTCGCGCAGCGCAAATAGCACAAAACGAGATTATTAAAAAATCCACTTTATCATATAAGCTCGCTACAGTAGCAACAAAAGCTTTTGCTATTGCTGCCAACATGGTTGCATTTGCTTTGGTATCAAAAGGTATTCAATTAGCAGTAGAAGCCATAGATAATTACGTCCATCGTGTGGAAAAGGCAAAGGAAGCACTTTCTACTTCTGTTGCACATCTTGATACCACAACCAACGATGTTAAAGAACTTGAAAAACAACTTGATGAAATAAATCAAAAAATCAGTGATATCAATTCTCTTGGCGGCGCACAGGTTTCTAAAGATGGCGAACTTGAAAAGCTTCAGGAGCAGCATGACCAACTAGAAGCTAATCTCGCTCTTATGCGTGAGCAATCATACTTTGATGCAAAAGATGTCGCAGATAAGGCGTCCGATTCCTATAACACTACCGTAACAAGCCAGTACAAGAGTGAATTAGTTAACCGTGGCAATAATAGCCGTGAACGTTTTCTTGAGGTAGCTCCTACAGAAGAACTTGAACTATCCATCAGTGCATACAAAGAATACTCTGGGCAATTAAGTAAGATTAATGACGATATCATAGCCAAAGAGCTGGAAATCAGCCAAGCCAGGACGAATAATCAAAGCACAAAAGCACTTGAAAAAGAACTTGCTACTCTTACAGGAACAAAAACTGAATTAGAAGGTAATGTTGAAAATGCCAGAAAACGTAGCATGGACATGGCTAAAATCGTCAATGATGTTATTGAAGCAAATAAGCAAATTGAAAATCTACAATATGATCTAACACCAAAACAGTTAGAAGAATTTGAAGATGCCAAAAAGAATTACAGTGAGTATGACAAATTTTACAAGCAATTTGTCAGTGGCATATTAACGTCTGATGACAAGCTCCAATCCAAAAGTAATAACGCTAAAAAGGGGTTCGATTTTGCTGACGAAGATACAGCTAAAGAACTTGATAGCTATCAGAATAAGTTTGTTTTACTCGCATCTGCTATAGATAAGGTCAGAAATAGTAATCTAACTGGTTCGGAGTTATTTGATTTACAACAGGAATTTCCCGAACTACTTAAGAATACTGGCGACTTAGATACGGCATTAACTAAATTGGTAGATGACACATTAGACAAAGGAATACGTTATTTAGAAGCTGCCGGGGCTCCCGCAGGTGTAATTAAAGTATTCAAACAGATGGCAAAAGAAGCCAAAGAATTATCTTCAATAGATTGGACTGGTAACTTTGACCTATCCTCTTTTTCCGATACGATAGATAGGTTATCTAAGATTACTTCCCTTTACGATGAGTTTAAGGGCAAAATCAAAGATAAAACAGCGATAACATTTGATATATCAGATGTAGATGACTTACGAAGTTCTTTACTTAAAACAGACAAACAGCTAGGCATTTCTGAGGAACAATTCAATACATTCGAATCTGTTTTATCATCATCCGAATCTACCATAGATGATATTCAAAAAGCATTTGATACACTGTCCTCTCAATTCATATACCAGTCTGGTTGTCTGGATGGGCTTAACACTTCCAACCGTGACCTTATTGTATCTCAACTAGAATTACAAGGAATAACTAATGCGTCATCCATCGTTACAGAAGAATTGGCGCAGGCAAGTGAGATTCTTGCTGCCAGCGGATATTCTCTTACCGATGCTACAAATACGGCTTATTGGGCCTTGCTTGACGAAAGTGGAGCCAGCGAAACAACAAAAGCATCTTTATATCAATTAAATGCTGCCGAGATAGCCTACAATAATACCGACCTTAGCGTACAGGGTAAAATTGATAAACTAGGACAACTTGCATCTGCCTATGGTGATACTGCTTCAGCTGCTATCGCTGCTGCCGCTGCTGATAGAGTAGCAAATGGACACGGTACCTATGAATCTGTTATGGAAGATTTGATTGCACAGATGAATCGTGCTACATCCAATATAACTATCCAGGCACCGAAAATATCAGGTAGTCCATCTAAAAAATCTGGTTCTGGCTCAAAGGATAAATCGAAAAAAGAGCCAACAGAATTTGACTGGATGGAACGCAAAATTAGTGTAATCGATTCCCAGGTAGATAAGCTCAAAAACAACATCGATTCTCTTGTTGGCTACAGGAATAAGAACTCTATGACCCATACTACAATTGATGTACTTACTGAAAAAATGCATATTCTCCAGCAAATGCACGATAAGTATATGGAAGATGCGAATAAGCTTGGACTCTCCCAGGAATACATTAATAAAGTCCAGAATGGTACAATTGAGATCGAATCTGTTGGTGATGAAAATCTAGCGAAGGTTATTAAGGAATATCAAGACTTATATGATAAGGCTCAAGATACGAATGCTAAAATTTTAGAAACACAAAAATCCATTCATGATCTCAACCTATCCAAATTAGACAATATCATAGACCAGTTCAAGCAGACAACAGATATCCAGTCCAAAATGATTGATACTGAAAAGCAGCTCCTTGACCTTCGTGAAAAATCAGGTGAAGAAATTTATGCTGATGATTATATCTCACTTGCTGGTAAACAGTTAAAGCTAACGCGCCAGAATGCAGATGCTTACAACGAACTGTCCACTGAGATGTCTCGCATGGATTTAGAAAGAGGTTCTGAAGAGTGGAAAAAATATAACGACCAATTACAAGAGTACAAGAACAATATGATTTCTGCTGCTGATGCTGTAGAGCAATATAAAGATGCAATGACGGATTTGATATATAAGGGTCTTAGGGACTTTACAAGTGCAATGGATTCAATCAATGGAACCATCAGTACAATGAATGACCTAATCGGAGATACTAATCTGGTTGACGATTTTGGTAATTTAACTGACCGTGGACTGGCTCAGATTGCTTTATACGCCCACCAGATGACCAACGCAAAGCAGGAAGCAGCTGAATATGCTGAAGCCATTAAATCGCTCGACGATGCATTAGATAGCGGATTAGTCACCCAGGATGAATACAATTCAATGCTCCAGGACTACACTTCTGCTCAGGAAAATGCCGTGAAGTCCAGCAAAGAAGCCAGAGATGCAATCCTTGCCCTAGTAAAAGAGGGAATCCAAGCCGAGATTGATGCAAAGAAGAAACTCATTGATGAAACCAAGGCTGCTCTTGATGCTGAAAAAGATCTGCATGATTATCAAAAATCCATCACTGAGAAACAGGATAATATTTCAAAGTTGGAACGTCAGATTGCAGCCTTAAATAATTCCACCAATCGCGATGATATAGCCCAGAGATTGCAGTTACAAAGTCAATTGGCTGATGCGAAGGACGAATTATATGAGCTACAATACGACCATGAAATTGAGCAACGCAAAAATGCTCTGGATGATGAGTATAATGCGTTTGAAGAATCCAAACAAAAGGAATCCGATGAGCTTGACACGAACCTGGATGCACAGAATGCAGCTATCAATAAATACCTTGATCAAGTAAAGAACAACTACTCTACTGTCTATGGTATCTTGACACAATATGGAGATGAATACAGTCTTGCAGCCATTGACGACCTTACCAAACCGTGGGAATCCGGAAGTGAGGCAGCTGATTTATGTGCCGGTGCTATAGGTGATGCTGTTGCAAATATCCAATATGAAATTGACGGTCTTGATTTCAGTTCGCTTTATGAACTGGTAGATTTACTCAATCAGATCGGAATGGGTGGATATGGTGGAGGTTCTTCTTCTGCTTACGAGGATGTAACTGACCAGGGAAGTTGGCAAAAAGGCAAAGGTGGAAAATGGTGGTATGGAAACTCCAATGATGATTATGTCTCAGGAGATATTTATACTATTAATGGAAAACAATATGGCTTTGATGACGATGGGTACATGATGACTGGCTGGCGAGATGACTTTGGTGATTGGAGATACTTTGAGCCTGAGAATGGTGAAATGGTCATTTCCCAATGGCGCAAGAGCAAAGATGGCGATTGGTACTATCTTGATAAGGATGGTGTCATGGCTACTGATATGGCCGTTAAGGCCAGGGATGGAGATGGATACTACTACCTCGACGAAAATGGTAAATATGATGGGAAACCACTGACTGCTGAACAGGTTAGAAAGCTCGGATATACCATTGGGTATAAAAAGGGAAGAAAACGCATCCCTCATGATCAGCTTGCATGGACACAGGAGAACAAACCCGAACTAATTACACGTCCAAGTGACGGCGCTTTATTGACCCCACTGAAATTAGGTGATGGTGTAATAAATGGTGATTTGACTCAGAATCTTTTAGATATCGCTGGAAATCCGAATAGATTTGTTGAAGATATTGTCGCACGGTCGATGCCTAATTATAAGATACCAGAATTTGAAATAGTACGGAATCAGCCCGTGGCGATTAATTCCCCGCTTGTCCAGATTGACGGTACTGGTTTATCCGCTACTGAAGTAGCCACTATTATCAAGAATGAAACCCGTGATATCGATAAGCGTGTTGCTAAGAGTATTAAATATGAATTGATAGGTAAATAAACTTTAAGGCACTCAGAAATGGGTGCCTTTAATTCAAATAAACGTGAGGGGTGAATTGATTAATTTGGATATTGATGGTAAGATAAAAGAAAACTTTGAGTTTCCATTTATACGGGTCTTAAATTGTCAGGGGAAAAGAGTGAAAAATAAAGTGGATTTTTGGGCGCACTTATATAAGGGTTCATAAAA
>ERZ827490.1967-NODE-1967-length-23737-cov-3.479520_pt1 | contig 23737 bp, 20 predicted proteins | sample MGYA00519770_ERZ827490 | MGnify/ENA primary metagenome ERZ827490 (study PRJEB31778, sample SAMEA3449324) | human gut metagenome | biome: human gut; feature: human-associated habitat; material: faeces | place: United Kingdom | collected 2010/2012 ...
GGAGCCGCATGGCCGTGCTCAACGTGGCCAACTCCGGCTACTTCAGCTCCGACCGCTCCATCGAGGATTACCTCGAGCGCATCTGGCACACCGGTCCGCTCAAGTGATTATGAAGCGGTCATGAAACGTCGCCGGCATCGCCGACGTACGCATGATCGCTTCCGTTCCGTCCGTTTCGCAATGGGCGGATAAGTGATGACGACGAAGGCCCTTGGGATTTTCCAAGGGCCTTTTCGTATGTTTTTCGCATGTCCGATTGCGTATGCCGGTAGTGCCCGAACGTACGTGCCGAACGTACGTGGCAATACAGCGACAGTACGACGGAAGGCCGCAAGTCAATCGCAATCGCAAAAGCAAAAGAAAAACCCTGTATCGCAAGATACAGGGCGAAGCAACAAACCCAACGCGGCATAGGTGTGCCGGGAAAGGCGAAATCAGGCGGCTTCCGGCTCAGCGGCAGGAGCGGCGGCAGTGGCGTCGGCCTCCGGCTCGGCGTCCTTGGTCAGGCCCAGGTCGACCGGCGAGGAGCTGTTCTCCCACGGTTCCTCCCACGGGTCATAGTCGGGATTCTGCTGCTTGTAGATGTACAGACCGACGACGCCAGCAAGCAAAGCTCCGAAGAGCAGTGCGAAGAACTTCCAACCGTTAGAAGACTTGTTCTCCATGACGGCTCCTTTCAAGGTTTCCAAACACTGGCTGACCTGCTCGTTCAAGCCAGCTCTGTTCCCTATCTTAATTCGTGGAATGTGTCGATTGGGTGGATTTACGCGCCGGAAAATACCGCATGTGCCGGTAGTGTTGAGCTATGGCATACCAACGATTCAGTCTGTTTCCCGATTCCCCATCGTTCAAGGATCTGTTCTCCGCCCGATCGCTGCGATACCGGTGGCGCAACGGCGACCCGGTCATCACCACCGCCATCATGGCGATCTGCATCGTGGTGTGGGCCATCGAAGCGGTTCTCTTCCTCGTCTGGCCCGAAGGCGGCAACGCGTTCGTGAACGCCGGCATGCTGCTGCCCGCCACGGCCGTCCGGCACCCGTGGACCTTCATCACCTCGATGTTCCTGCACCAGCCGACCTCGCTGTGGCACATCCTGTTCAACATGCTTACTTTGTGGTGCGTGGGGCCCGTGCTGGAACGCATGATGGGGCATTGGCCGTACCTCGCGCTGTACGTGCTGTCCGGATTGGGCGGCGGTGCCGGACTGATGGTGTGGGCCGTGTGCTCGCCGTCGGGATGGATGACCGCCGCATATGGCGCGTCCGGCGCGTTGTTCGGCCTGTTCGCCGCGATTCTGGTGGTGTACAGGAGAATAGGCATCGATATTCGTTCGATGCTGATTTGGATGCTGATCAACTTCCTGATGCCGGTGATCACGCCGGGCATTGCATGGCAGGCGCATGTCGGCGGATTCATCGTCGGCGGCGTGCTTGCGTGGCTGCTGGTCACCGGTCTGCATGCGTTCCGCAGCAAAAGCCTGACGTGGCGCACCACGGTGTACGGCATCACGGTGTTCGTGGTGGTCGTGGCGATCATCGTGGGATGCAACGCCGGCAATCCGCTGATGCATATGTCACTTCTGTACCAGTAATGCGGGAACTACACACATGTAGTTTTCCACATCCGTGGATAACTTTGTGGATAAGTGAGGTCAAACCTGTGGGTAAGTCGGGGATAACGTGGTGGATTATCCACAAGGATATTCACAAAATGGCGGAACATAAGGAATTTCCTATGTGAAAATTGTGGATAACCGATATCCACACCCCACAAAAATGGGAAAAATCGCCGCCGGTATTTCGTGGTGCGACGTTGACTCAGGCACAAAATATGGGCGTTATCCACATTCATCCACATTTGTCCACTTGTTATCCACAGGAAAGATAAGATGACGAAGGCAATCGACAAGGACGCAATACCGATGCGCCACGGACGCAGGATACGCGTGCGACGATATGCGTGCGACATGGCAGATACTTGCGAAGAAGGGGAGAGGAACCATGAGTGACGGACCACTGCTCAACGACGTGACGCGCGCCTTCGCCGAGGCGCATCGCAATGAAGACGTGCGTGACCTGGCGCTCAAAACCAAACGGACGGCGGACCTCGACCTGCCGGCCGCGCTCGACCAGATCGCGGGCTGGCAAATCGCCCGCAACAAACTGCCGCAATGGGCCGCCTGCGCGGATATCGTCTATCCCGCGCATATTTCCATGGAACAGTGCTCATCGCAGTTCACAGCGCAATACAAGGCCGAAATCGCCCGGCGTCTGTTGCGATCTCTGCCGCAATCGGCGGGACAGACGGCCAACGACGCGACCATGACGGACCTGACAGGCGGATTCGGCGTCGATTTCTCATATCTCGCCCGCGGATTCGGTCACGCCACGTACGTGGAACGCCAATCGCACCTGTGCGAGCTGGCCGCGCACAATATGGCGGCGCTGGGCCTCACGCAAGCACAGGTGGTGTGCGGCGACGGCGTCGAATACCTACGCGCGATGGAGCCGGCGCAGCTGATCTACATCGACCCGGCTCGCCGCGACGAGCACGGCGCCCGCACCTACGCGATCGAGGACTGCACGCCCGACGTGCTGGCGCTGCGCGATCTGCTGCTGGCTAAGGCACGATATGTGATGATCAAACTGTCGCCGATGCTCGACTGGCGCAAGGCGGTCGACGATTTCGCGGGCACTGTGGCCGAAGTGCACATCGTCTCCACCGGCAACGAATGCAAGGAACTGCTTCTGGTGCTGGACGGCAAGGCTGCCGGGGCAACGTCCGATGCCGCAGCGGCAGACACGCGTGCGCCGCACGTGTACTGCGTGAACGACGATCAGCGACTCGACTACGATGCGGCCGCCTATACGCGCGGCCTGCGCATCGGGGACGCGCCGCTGCCGCACGAGCTGCGCTACCTGTACGAGCCGAACGCGTCGATCATGAAGGCCGGCTGCTTCGACGTGGTGGAAGCGCGATTCGGGGCGGTGCAGATCGGCCCGAGCAGCCACCTGTTCGTATCGGACGAGCCGGTCGATGGTTTTCCGGGGCGCGGTTTTGCGATTGAAACGATCGGCGGTATGGGTAAGAAGGAGCTGAAGCGATTGCTGTCCGGCTTGGACCGTGCCAACATCGCCGTGCGTAATTTCCCACTCACCGCGCCGCAATTGCGCAAGAAACTCAAGTTCGCCGACGGCGGCGACGCCTACCTGTTCGGCACCACCATGCAAGGCGGCGACCACGTGCTGATTCGGACGGCAAAAATCAGCAGATAATCGGCGGGTACGCGGCGGCTTTCCACTCGACAGGAAACCGCTTTTCCTAAAGCTGAAGCGGGGCGATGCAGACGCGGTAAGTAAAGTGGATGAAGTGGATGAAGCGGATGAAAAAAGACGCCGGATCGCAAAGAACCCGGCGTCTTTTGAATAAGCCTCGATGGAATAGGCGAAACGGAGAAAACCGACTCAGCGCCACCACATGGTCATAATGAAACCGACCATGATGATTGCGAACGCGATGGCCAGGTTCCAAGCGCCGATGTGCGGAATCGGATAATCGGTGGTCAGGTAGTAGACCACGGCCCACACCAGACCGATGATCATCAGCGCGCAGAACAGCGGCACGAACCAGCGCGGGTTGGACTTGGTGCCCTTGATGCTTTCCTCCACACGGCGGGTGTTCTCCGCCTGACGGTTCATCATGCGTTGCATCTGCGGTGACAGCGAATCCTTATCAACGGTGGCGTTCAGCACCGCTTCGACACGGTCCATAGGAATATCGAGATCGTCATCGTCGGACTGGTCCTCGTCAACGGAAGTCTTGTCGACGACATCTTCGGTGGTTTCCTCGACGGCAGCGGTGTCGTCGGCGGACTGCAGATCCTTCTGGTCATCCGCGGTGGTTTCGTGCAGCTCTTCGTCAGCCATCAGCATAGTCTCCTTTAATAGGCTAAAAGTCATAATAGTGGGTAGACTCGAAAGTGGCGAACTCACGGCGTAAAACTGTTCAAAATCAGGACAATTGTTCAGTGAAACCCGGCGGATTCAGGCAGGTTTGGAAAGGCGCGTATGGCGAAGCATACCGGAAAGCACAGCGCGAAACGGTCGAAGGCGGCCGGCGTCGCGGCGTTCCTCGTGCTGCTGTTCTCCGGATTCCTGCTGTCCACCAACCTGCGCGTCAACCGTTCCGTGGTGGTGAGCAACGATACCGCCGAACTCGTGGAACAGCGCGTGAAAAAAGTGAACTCGCTACGGTCCGAAATCGATGCGCTGAGCACCAGAGTCAACGATCTGAGCAAAACACTCGACAGCCAGAACGCCGACGGATCGCAAGACAGCGAAAGCGCCGGCAACGGCACCATGCTCCCCGCCGTGGAAGGCCCGGGACTGGTGGTGACGCTCGACGATTCGCCGCTATGGGAGAACATGGTCGACGCCAACGGATCCAGCGCCAACATCAACGATTACGTGGTGCACCAGCAGGACATCGAAGCCGTGGTCAACGCGCTGTGGGCGGGAGGCGCCGAATCCATGCAGATCATGGACCAGCGCGTATTGTTCAACTCCGCCGTACGCTGCTCCGGCAACGTGCTGCTGCTGCAAGGCAAGAAGTATTCGCCGCCGTTCAAAATCTCGGCGATCGGACCAGTGGAGGGCATGAGAAAAGCGCTCGACGATTCCGAGGAAGTGTCCATCTACAAGCAGTACGTGAGCGCGTTCGGCCTGGGATGGCAGGTCGACGAGAAAACGAAACTGCATTTCGACGCGACCGACGCGTTGCAGCAGCCGTTGCAGTATGCGAAAGCGCTCGAAAACGACAAGAACGGCGACTCGCAAGAGGGGAAATAACAATCGATGAAATATGTGGCAAGCCGTGGCGGACGCACCAAAAGCGCGCTGTGGACGATACTCGGCATCCTCGCCGAACTCATGCTGACCGCCGCCGCCATCTGCGCGCTGTACATCGCATGGCAGATGTGGTGGACGGGCGTGCAGTCGGAGCATAACCAGATCGAAACCCGCCAATCCGTATCCTGGTCCGATCCAGGAAAGTCCGGCAACGTCACCGTGGCGAAGGCACAGCAGGGTGACCCGCCTGTACAGCCGCAAAGCGCCACGGAAGGCGAACTCATCGCCCAAATCTACATACCGCGATTCGGCAGCCAATGGCAGCGCAACCTGGTGGAAGGCACGGACCTGACACAGCTCAACAAGCACGGCCTCGGCCACTACACGGATTCGCAGATGCCCGGCCAGGTCGGCAACTTCGCCTTCGCCGGCCACCGCAACGGCTACGGGCAGCCGCTCGGCGACGTCGACAAACTGCAGGAAGGCGACCCGATCATCGTCCGCACGCAGGATTACTGGTACGTGTACCACTACACCAGCTACAAAATCGTGCTGCCGACACAGACCGAAGTGGTGGCGGCCAACCCCGAAAACCCCGGCGCAACACCGACCAAACGCATGCTGACCATGACCACCTGCGAACCGAAATACTCCACGCCGACGCACCGCTGGATCAGCTACGCCGAATTCTCCTACTGGGCGAAGGTCTCCGACGGCATCCCACAGGAACTGGCCTCCCAAAACGCCAACGGCACAGTCAAATTCGTCAACAACGAACAGTCGTCGTTCCTGTCGTCGATCGATACGCTGAAACCGTGGATCTTCGGCGCGCTCGCCGCATACGTGATCATATTTATTTCCGCCGCCGTCGCCTGGCGATGGCCGTATCTCGCCGACGTGCGCGCAGGAAGACGAAAGAAGGCCGATTTCAGCCTGTACGGCAGCCTGGTGCGACTGCAGCCGGGCGTGCTGCCGATCCGTCTGCTGCTGGTGCTGCTGCTGGTTTTCGCAGCGGCCGCATCGTGCTTCGAATGGCTGTTCCCGTGGGCCGCGTCGACTATTCCGATGTTGCAGGAGATGTCGAACTACACGGCCATCTAAAGGCTGCCGCTGCGTGAGACGCGGACGTTGCTGCGGCACGGAACGCACGTACACTGCTGTTCAAACGTTGATTGGAGCATGATGACCGATTCCGCACGCATTCTGGTGGTAGATAATTACGATTCGTTCGTCTATACGATCGTCGGCTATCTCAAGACGCTCGGCGCCACGGTGACTGTGGTGCGCAACGACGCGATCGACCCGTCCCAGCCGGGCGTGATCGACGAATACGACGGCGTGCTGATTTCTCCCGGCCCCGGCGCTCCGGCCGAATCCGGCGCCAGCGAGGACATGATCCGCCTGTGCGCGAAGCTCGACAAGCCGATGTTCGGCGTATGCCTCGGCATGCAGGCGCTCGCCGAAGTGTTCGGTGCCACCGTGAGCCACGCGCCGACCATCATGCATGGCAAAACCAGCCAGGTTGAGCATATCGACGATGAGATCTTCGGCGGCGTGGCCAATCCGATGACCGCCACGCGCTACCATTCCCTGGCAGTGGAACCGGAGTTCGTGCCGGACGATCTGGTGGTGACCGCGTGGACGCAGGGCGACCACATCGTGCAGGGCATCAAGCATCGCAGCAAGCCGATGTACGCGGTGCAGTTCCATCCGGAGTCCGTGATGACGCAGGACGGCTACCGTCTGCTGGCCAACTGGCTGAAGGTGTGCGGGCAGGATTCCGCGGTTGAGAAGTCGGCTGGATTGCAGCCTAAGGTTGTTGAGTAGGAGGCTGTAGCTCGAAGGTAGTCTGCAATCCGCATTCCGCAGAGAACCGGCAAGGTTTTTACGGTACGGGATATGAAAAAGGAGCGGCGTTGAGCCGCTCCTTTTTCATCATCACTGATTAGTGCTGTGGTTGCTGCTGATTGTTGTCAGTGGTGTTGCCGTTGCTATTGTCACCGGTGTCGGTGGCGGGCTGGGCCTTGGTGGTCAGCGTGATGGTGGAGCCGTTATCGGCCTTGCTGCCACCATTCGGGCTCATGGAAGCAACCGTGCCGTCCTGCGGGCCGGAAACGTTGACCTGGAAGCCGTAGCCTTCCAGCAGAGCCTTGGCATTCGCGTAGTTCATACCGACCACGTTCGGCACGCTGGTCTGCTGCTTGCCGGTGGACACCCAAATGGTCACCGCGGTGCCCATTTCGACGGTGCTGCCGGAACCCGGATCGATGCGGGTGACTGCACCGGACTGCACCGAATCGGAATACTCGCTTTCGATGGTGATCTGCGTCAGACCAGCCTGCTTGAGCTGCGCGATGACCGAATCCTTGGCCTGGCCTACCAGACCATCCGGAATCTTGGTCATGCCGGACGAAATGTACAGCGTGATGATGGTGCCCTTGGTCTGCTTCGAATGCGCGGCCGGATTGGTGTTCACCACCTTGTCTTTCTCGATGGAGGCACTGTCCACGGTCATGACATTGCCGATCTTGAAGCCTGCCGCCTCAAGAATGCCCTTCGCTTCCTCCTGCGTCTTGCCGGACACGTCAGGCACGCTGACCGCCTGCGGGCCGGTGGAGAACCATACGGAGACGGTGGAGCCCTTTGCCACCTTCTTACCGCCCTTCGGGTTCTGCTTGGTGATGGTGCCCTTCGGTTGGCTGGACGTGGAATCGTCACGGGCGTCAAGCTTCAGACCAAGGGCCTTAAGCTGTTCTTCCACACGCGCCTGGGAAATGTTCGACGTGTCGGTGAAGTCCGGCACGGACACCAGATCCGCAGTGTTCTTATGCCCGTTCAACGCGAAGAAAATACCGATGACGGCCAGCAAAACAACGATGCTGCCGACCACGGAAGCGATGATGATCTGCTTCTTCTTACGCTCCTGCGCGGCCTTGGCACGCTGTTCCGCACGGGTCTTCGTTTCGACTCCGCCATTCGGATTCGGCACGGCCTCGAACTGGCCGGTGACCGGGTTGAACGCCTGCGTCGGCGCATCCGTCGCCGGCGCCATGGGCACGGTGGCGGCATCCATTTCGGCCTGCTTGCGGGCCTTCATGTTGGTCAGGTCGGTCAACGGGTTGAACGCGGCAGCCATCGGCACACCGCCGTTCATGAACGTCAGCAGATCGTTCTTGAACTCGGAAGCGGTGGCGTACCGGTTCTGCCGATCCTTGGCCATCGCCTTCGCGCAGATCGAATCCCACATCTTCGGCAGGCCCGGCACGATCGTGCTTGGGGGAGTGGCGACTTCCGACACATGCTGGTAGGCGATCGCCACCGCCGAATCACCGGTGAACGGCGGCCGGCCGGTGAGCATTTCGTACAGCACGCAGCCGGCGGAATACAGGTCGGAACGCATGTCGACGCTTTCGCCGCGCGCCTGCTCCGGAGACAGGTATTGCGCGGTGCCGACGACGCCCTGCGACTGCGTCATCGTGGCCGCGGAATCGTCGATCGCGCGGGCGATGCCGAAGTCCATGACCTTGACCACGCCCTGCTCGGAAATCATGATGTTGCCGGGCTTGATATCGCGGTGGATAATGCCCATGCGATGCGAATAGTCGAGCGCGTTAAGCACGCCCAACATCACCTGTTCGCAGTCGCGCTGACTGAGTGCGCCGTTGACCTTGATGATGTCGCGCAGGGTCTGGCCCTTGACGTATTCCATGACGATGTATGGCAGACGCTCGGCATCGCCGCTTTCGGAAGAAACCAGTTCTTCTCCCGAATCGTAGATGTTCACGATGTTCGGGTTGTTCATCTGGGCCACGGCGTGTGCTTCGCGGCGGAAACGGGCCAGGAAGATGTCGTCGTTGGCCAGATCGGCGCGCATGATTTTCACGGCCACGGTACGGCCCAGACGGGTGTCAAGAGCCACGTGGACCTCGGCCATGCCGCCACGACCGATGAGCTGGCCAAGCTGGTAGCGTCCGCCGGCCAATGCGGTGGGCATACTGGTGCTCATTGCTTATTCCCTCCCAATCTTGAGGCCGGGGCCTCCAAAACAATGCGTGGCGTGCTGGTCACTCGGCGCGGCAGTCGATTGCCGGACGTGGCCATGGCGGTGTCGGCCATTTCGGTCTGCTGATCCAGCAGACGGCGTTCGATGCGTGCCAGCGTACGGGACACCACCAGCGCGTCTTTCGGGCGATCCAACGGGTCCTTGGCCAGCATTGACATGACAAATTCGCGTAACTGGACGTCCACCGAGTCCGGCAGCGGAGGCACGGGATTGTTCACGTGCGCTGCGGCGATATCGACCGGAGTGGTGCCGGTGAACGGACGATGCCCGGCAAGGCCCTCGTACGCCACTACGCCCAGTGAATAGATGTCCGATTGCGGCGTGGCCTGCTGGCCCTGCGCCTGCTCGGGGGAGATGTATTGTGCGGTGCCCACCACCATGCCGTCCTGGGTGATCTGGCCCTGACCCGTGGAGTAGCTCACACCGAAATCGGTGATTTTCACTTCGCCGGTGTCGGAAACCATGATGTTGGCCGGCTTGACGTCACGATGAATCACGCCGTGCGAGTGGGCCACGAACAGGCCTCGCGCGGTCTGAATCAGGATGGGCAGCAGTTCGATGGGATCCATCGCGCCCTTGCTGTGGAACAGGTCCGCCAACGATTTCGAGGGGACGTATTCCATAATCAGAAAGCCGATGCCGTCATGCTCGTAGTATTCGAACAACGCAGCGATATTCGGATGCGCCAGATTGGCGGAATTATGGGCTTCGGCACGCAGACGGCGTAGCTTGGCCTCGGCGTTGGTCATGTCCGAGCGCAGCGCCTTGATGGCCACTTCACGGCCGAGCTGAATATCGTAGCCTTTCCAGACCTCGCCCATACCGCCTTGCGCAAGACGCGAATCAAGACGATATCGGCGGTGAATAAGCTGTCCTTCGATAAGTTTCACTGCTGCAAAGCCTCCTGCATCATCGCGCGCATGATCGGGCCAGCGGCGAGCGAACCGTATACATCTGTGTTATGCACCAACACCGCGACGGCGATTTGCGGATCGTCCGCCGGCGCGAAACCGATCACCCAGCCGTCGATGGCAGAGTTGTCGGTACCGATTTGTGCGGTACCGGTTTTGGCCGCCACCTTGATGCCGTCGATGGCCAGCTGCGGATTGGCCTCGGTCACCACGCTTTCCATCATCGTGGTGAGCTTGTCTGCGGAATCCTTGCTGAACGCATTGGCCATGGTCTGCGGCTTGGTCTGCGAAAGCACGGTGAGATCGGCGGCGCGCACACGATCGACCAGCGTGGGCTGCATCAGTTTGCCGTTGTTGGCGATTGCCTGCGCGACCATCGCCATCTGCAACGGCGTGGCCGTGGTGTCGCCTTGGCCGATGGACGCCAGCGCAAGCTTGTCGTCGGTCGGATCAGAGGGGAATGTGGACGCGGTGGCCGTCATCGGGGTGCCCGTGGATTCGGTGCCGTCAATGGTGATGGTGCTGCCGAAACCAAGCTTGGTGGCCATGTCCGAAACCTTGCTCGCGCCGAGTTTCACGCCAAGCTGGGCGAACGCGGTATTGGACGACCATGCGACGGCCTCTTGCAGGGAGATCTGCCCGTTGACGCCATCGGCCTGTGCCTCGGCGTTCGGCAACTGTGTGGCGGTTCCCGGCAAGGTATAGCTGGCGCCCGCAGGAATCTTCGTGTCCGTCTGATAATCGCCGGTTTCCAGCGCAGCCGAGGCGACGATGGTCTTGAACGTGGACCCTGGTGGGTACAGCTGCGAGGTGGCGCGGTTGATTAGAGGGCTATTTTGGCCCGCAGAAAGTTCGTTGTAGGCCTGAGACGCGGCTTTGGTGTCATGGGTCGCCAGTTTGTTCGGATCATAACTGGGCGTGCTCACCATGGCGAGGATACGACCGGTGCTGACTTCGATGGCCACCGCCGCACCATCGCGCGTGCCGAGCTGATCGTAGGCAACCTGCTGCAGCTTGGGGTCGATGGAGGTTTCGATGGACGCGCCCTGATCCGTAGCGCCGGTGAGCATGGCCTTGGCCCGCTGCCAGATCAATGAATCGGCCTCACCGTTGAGCAGCATGCTGCGGGAGGCTTCCAGGCCGCGATCGGCGGTCTGGTTGATGGAGAAGAAGCCGGTGACCGGAGCATACAGCGGACCGTTGGAATAGGTGCGCAGGTATTTGAACGCGTCGTTGACCGGCTCGGATTTGGCCATGACCGTGCCGTCCGAGGCCAGAATGGCACCGCGGTAGGCGCCGAGCTGGTGGTACAGCGAACGGGCGTTGCGCGGATCGTTGTTCAGCGCGTTGGCCCGTACCGCCATGATGATGGTGGACGACAGGCCGAGAATCACGAACAGCGCGACCACGGCGGTGAAAAGCTGACGAAGATATTTGTTCATACGCGAGTGCCTCCGTTAACGGGAGGAAGCGGGGGAATCGTGCCGGTAGGCGTGTACGGTTCATCGGCTTCGGCATACGACGGAGTGGTGGTATCCACGATGGGGTCGTCAAACGATTCCGACTCGGACTGCGACGCCGTAGCCGACGCGCTGCGAGGCTGAACGATCGGCTCAGTGGCGCGGGCCCGGGCCTCAAGTTCCTTGTTGCGCAGCACGGCCAAAGCCTCGTACTGGAACGTATCCGAGGTCAGCTCCGGCTCGGGCGCATTGGCCGAATTCGAGATGATGATGAGCAGGGTCGCGAGAATATAGTTGGCGATCAGACTGGAGCCACCGGCCGCCATATAGGGCAGGGTCAGACCGGTCAGAGGAATCACCAGCGTGATGCCGCCGACCACGGTGAACACCTGGAAGGCCATGGTGAACACCAGTCCGGAAGCGAGCAGCTTGCCGAAGCCATCCTTGATTTTCATGGCGGTGATAAAGCCGGAGGCAATGATGAGCAGGTAGAGCATCAAAATGGCCAGGACGCCCATCAGACCGAGTTCCTCGCCCAGAGAGGCGTAGATGAAATCGGAGTTCGCAAACGTAACGAGCGAAGGATGGCCTTGGCCGAGACCGGTGCCGAGCATGCCGCCTGATGCCAGGCCGAAAATGCCGGTGACCAGCTGCCAGGAGCCGCCGGGGGTCTTGTTGTATTGCTCGTTGCTGAACGGGTGCAGCCAGGCATCGACTCGCTGACCCACGTGGCTGAACATGCCTGCGGCCAGCACGGCACCCGCGGCGAACGCGATCAGACCGATGATGATCCAGCTTTTACGGCCGGTGGCCGTGTACAGCATGGCCACGAACATGGCGAAGAACATAAGCGAGGTGCCCAGATCATGCTGCATGATGAGCACGCCCATCGAGGCGATCCACACCACGATGATCGGGCCGAGATCCTTGATACGCGGCAGCTGCAGACCGAGCATCTTCTTACCGCCCACGGCCAGCTGGTCGCGATGGTCGAACAGGTAGGCGGCGAAGAAGAACGCAAGGAACAGCTTGGCGAACTCGCCCGGCTGGAACTGGCCCAGTCCCGGAATCCTGATCCAAATGCGCGCGCCGTTCACTTCCTGGCCGACAAACGGCAGCATCGGGGCGAGCAGCAGCACCAAGCCCACCACCATCGACACGTAGGAGAAGCGCCGCAGCACGCGGTAGTCCTTCAGGAAGATGATGAGCAGCGCGGAAAGCACGATGGCGATGCACAGCCAGATCAGCTGACGTTGGGCAACCGCCCAACCTTCGCTCTGGTCAATGCGAGCGATCATGGTCACGCCGGTGGCGGTCAGCAGTAGCACGCAAGGCAGAATCGACTGGCTGGCGTACGGCTGGAAGCGCACAATCAGCCCCCACAGCACCAGAAACAGCACTACGGCCAATGCCAGCATGCCGGCGTATTGCATAGGGAATTCGCCGGCGGTGCGCTGGAACATCTGGATGAACGCCAACGCACTGATTGCCATGGCAATCAGCAACAAAGAAATCTGACGTAGACGGGTAACGATCATTGAGAATCTCCCGTGGCCGCGTTGTCGGCCGCTCCGATACCGGATTTATCCGAGGAATCGGATGAGCTTGACGAACCGGACTTGTCTGACGAGGAGCCGGACTGGCTGGACGAATCCTTGGTGCCGTCCTTGGAATCGCTCTGGGAGCTGTCTTTGGAACTGTCCGGGGAATTGGACGCCTCGGCCTTCTTGGCGGCGTCGGCTTCCTGCTGCTTGGCCAGTTTGCGCATTTCGGTGCGGATAATACCCACATGCGACTGCGCTTCGTCCAACGAACCGACTGTGATGCCTTGGCTCAGCTGGTCACGCCATGTCTGAGGCAGGTCCGCGGTGGCGATATTGGTGGTCTGCACTTCGTGCGAAAGCTCAAGTCCAAAGAGATTGGTCGGCACGCCACGATAAATGGCCACGGTGCCGTTGCTATCTCCCACGTAGTAGTGCGTCTGGCTCCACGTGTACGCGCCCCAGCCAGCGCCGGCCAATGCCAGCACGGCAAGAATGCAGGTAATAATCACCGCAAGCTTATTGCGGCGCTTCTTGGTGCGCGTGGCCTTCTTCTGCTCGACCTGCTCATCGCGGATGGCTTTGGCCACATCCGGGTCGTTGGGGTCGGCGGACAGGCGCCCATCCGGCTTTTGCACCACCGGAATCTCACCGGTATCGGGATTGGCTCGTTCACCGGTCTCCTCGCGGACGGTGGACGGCTGCACCACGCGTGTGGACGACGGTTTGGCCGTGGTTTGCGCGGTCTCCGCCTCGTGCGCGCTGGCGGGCTGAATCAATGCTGCGGCGCGCTGGGCGGGGGAATCATCCTCCCGCAGTGCGGGCGCGGTAGCCACCGGCTCGTTGACGATGTCGGCAATCGGCTCAAGATTACGGCTGGCGGCACCGCCGACCAACGGCGTTTGGTGCGGCAGATCGAACGCATCGGCATCCAACGCCAACGTGGCATCCGCAATAACGGCCGTGACATTATCGGTGCTGCCCGCCCGCAGTGCCATCTGCACCAGACGCTGCGCGCATTCGCCCTGATCGGACAGCGTGGTCATCGTCTCTTCGATGGTGGAATCTTCCAGCACACCGCACAGACCGTCCGAGCACAGCAGCCAACGGTCGGCGGGGTGGGCTCGGCGAATCGAAATATCCGGGCGCGGGTCAATGTCAAAGTCGCCAAGCACGCGCATCACGACGTTGCGCTGCGGGTGGTTCTTGGCTTCGGACGGGGTGATACGACCGGTGTTGATGAGGTGCTGCACGTAGCTGTGGTCGCACGTGATGCGGCTCAGGTGTCCGTCGCGCAGCAGGTAGGCGCGCGAATCGCCGATATGGGCGATGACCCAGTAGCCGGCCACCAATGCCACTGCGGTAACGGTGGTGCCCATGCCGGCAAGCTTGCGTTCGCGCTTGGCCTTGCCGACGATGGCGTCATGCGCGGCCATAACGGAGGTCTCCATCATGCGGGAGATCGTCTCGACGTTGCCACCGGTGTCGTCCTGCTCGATGTGGGCCAGTGACCGGATGGCGATGGAGGATGCCGTATCGCCGCCGGCGTGACCGCCCATGCCGTCGCAGATGGCGATGAGATGCTCGCCGGCGAAGGAGGAATCCTGATTGTTCGCGCGCACGGTGCCCACATCGGACACCGTGGTGGAATACAGGAACAGCGGTTGTGAAGCGGCGGATTTTGGCATGCGGCTACCTCAGTTCGAAGGTGGTGGCGCCGATGCGCACAGGAATACGAGCGGGCAGGATGGTGGGGCGGCTGATGCGCTGCTGGTTGACCACGGTGCCATTGGTGGAGTTCAGGTCTTCAATGGCCCACTGCCCGGAGCGCGTGTCACGGTAGACACGGGCATGGTGGGAAGACACGAATTCGTCATCGAGCACCACGGTATTCGAGGCGGCGCGGCCAAGCGTGATGTCGGCTTCGGCCAGCGGCACGGAGCTGCCGGCAAGCGGACCATCGATGATGACCAACAGGGTAGGCTGCGCCGAGGCGGCGGACGACGCGGAAGCGCTGGGCTGGCGATGCGGGCGCGGCGCAGCTGCCTGCGGCGTTTCGGCCTTGGCCTTATGCGCTTCACGCTCACGGCGACGACGCGCGCGCGAAGGTCGCGGACTGAACGTCTCGATGTCCTTGCGCAGCGAACGTACGGCCAGCCAGATGAATATCCACAGCAGGATCAGGAATCCATACTTGAGCAGGGCGAATGTCAGTTCGGTCATAAGTGGACGACTTTCGGGCGTGTGCTCGACTACTCCTGGGCTTGGGCGGAGGCCCAGTACAGGATGCGGGTACGGCCGATGGTGATGGTGTTGCCGTCGAGCAGCGTGGCGGCGGGCACTTGGTGGCCCTCCACGTACGTGCCGTTGGTCGAACCCAGGTCGCGGGCGATCACGCCGTTATCCGTGATGTCGATTTCCAGGTGCTTGCGGGAGATGCCCGGATCGTCGATGACGATATCGCAACCGGAACCGCGGCCGATTACCGTCTTGTCTTTGGTGAGCAGGTACTGGTTGCCGTTCACCTCGAGCACCGGGCTATCCTCGGTCTGCGCATCGGTGGTGACCGGCACGGCATTGCCCTGCACGGATTCGGAGGTGAGGTTGAAGTTGCCCTTGGACAGGTCAAGGTCTTCCTCGAAGATCACGATCACCGGGCCCACGAAGGCGTAATGCTGGCTCTTCGCGTACTCGGTGAGGTTATCGGCCAGTTCGTTGGCCAGGGTCTCGCTACCCCATGCCTCGATACGGTCGAAGTCAGGAGTACTGAGCTTGAAACGGTATTCATTCGGGGCCACCGTGCGGTCACGGCCCACGGGCATGGCCTCGGCGTCAATCTCGCGCTCCAAGGCGCTGGAAAGATCGACAGGCTGCAGGTCTTTGGAGCCAAACTTGGCGAATACTCCGTTGACTGCACCCTCCACGCTTTTTTCAAAACGGTCGAGAACGCTCATAGTCCTCCCTTTCTAATCTTCACCCATCCTACGCGGTGATGGGAATATGAGACAAAAAACCGGTCTTTCACGTGACGATGAGTGCAAAATATCCAAAAATTCAGGGCGGAAATGGGTGCGGCGCACCACCCGAGGTGCTTTACCGGTGGAGCACCTCGGGTGGGATGCGCGTGTTATCGATTTGTCAGGCCAGCGCGTCGCGCAGGAAATCGCGCTGGAGGGTGAGCAGGTTTTCGGCCACGGTCTCGTCATTGGTCATATGGGTGATGCCCGTCAACGGCAGGAAGGTGTGCGGGCGACCCGCCGCCATCAGGGCTTGCGAGAGGCGCAGGCTGTGGGCGATGGTGACGTTGTCGTCGGCGAAACCGTGGATCAGCATAAGCGGGCGCTCGAGTTTCGGTGCGTCCTGCACGATGCCGTTTCGGTAGTAGACATCCGGGTCGAGGCCCAGATAGCGCTCGGTGTAGTGCGTGTCGTACAGCGTCCAGTCGGTGGGCGGGGCGCCGGCGCATGCGGCCTTGAACACGTTCGGCGCGTCCAGCACGGCCAGTGCGGACAGGAAGCCGCCGTACGACCCGCCGATCATGCACACCTTGTCGAGGTCCGGCATGGGAATCGCCTCCCGCTGGCGGGAGGTGGCGCGAAGCGCCGGTGGGTGGTTCTCGGCGTCTGCCTGATCGCCCGCAGCCGGCTGTGCCGCACGTGATTCCACATCGGCGTTGAGCCGGGCGACGGCCTCGGGCAGGGCGTTGACGGCCTCGACCTGATCGGCCAGCGTTACGTCCTTCATATCCTCGAAGATCTCGCGGTCCCATGCCGGGCCGCGGCCGGTGGTGCCACGGCCGTCTGCCGTGACCACCAGGAAGCCTTGGTCGGCCCACCACTGGCCCTCCCAGTAGAAGGACTGCGAGGCGATGACCTGCTGGAAGCCGGGCCCGCCGTACGGCTTCATCAGCACCGGCAGCTTCTCGGCGTGCGCGTACGGGCTTTCCGGGCTCGGCGCGATGATCGCCGTGTACAGCTGGTGCTCGCCCAGTCGCGTAAACGTGACGTTCGGTGTAAAGCCGGGTTCGGCCGCCGTGGACGCGATAGTGGCGCTCTGTTCTCCCAGAATATGCCGCATCTGGGCGCGGGCGGAACGCATATCGCGGCCGGAGACCACGATGCCGCGCTCGCCGCGCGAGGCGGTCCACTGGCCGGGATCGGTCGTGACCGGCGTGATCGTGCCGTTGTAATCGATACTCACCACGTCGAAACTGCGGGCGTCGTGGTCGCCGAATACGGACTCGGTGGCGGCCGCATCGGCCCAAGCGTCCGGCACCTCAGGCGCGATTTCGGGCGCGCGCTGCACCACGGCCAGCACATCCTCGTCGGTCACGGCGAGCACCGTGCGCACGTTCCAGCCAGCCGGCGTGAACGGGCGGCCGTCCATTGTCAGACGGTTGGTGTCCGTGGCCATATCGTTGAGCGAGCACACCAGACGACCATCCGGCGTGTAGGCGGGCGTGCCGTGAACCAGGTCGATCCACTGCTCGTTCGCGTGCTCCTCAAGCACACGCGTGGCACCCAGCGCGGCCCCATCCGCCGCGACCGCCACCTCAAGCACCTGATCGCGGGTCTGACGGCGGTTCTGCGCCAGCACCAGCGGATCGTGGCCGCGACGCCAGTTCACGGCGGCCACATACTCGTACGCCTCGCGATCCCAATCCACATCGGCGTTGCCGGTGATGCCCGCGTACCGGTCGTTCTCATCGAACGCCAGCGTGATCACGGTCAGGTACACGTCGGCGTTGCGGGTCAGCGCGCGCGGGTAGCGGCGGCCGGCGTCCGGCTTCTCGGGGTCGGCCGGATCGCTGATGTACCAGGTCGGCTCGTCGGCGGTGTCGAAAGACTCGAACAGCACATGCTGCGAATCCGGGGCCCACCAGAAACCGTCGTACCGGTCCATTTCTTCGCCGGCCACGAACTCGGCCAGACCGATTTTCCACGTGTTTTCGGCCGGATTGCCGTCCTCATCCTCCACGCTCACGCCGTAGACCGCGGTGATGCGGTCACCTAGCTCGCCGCCGATATCGACCAGCATCAGGTAGCTGCCCGTGGTGTACAGCACATGTTCGCCATCCGGGGCGATGCGCGGGTTCAGCACCGGCGTGTACATCGCCGGGTCCTCATCGAGCCATTCGCCGGCCAGTTCACGGGTGTGCGGCTCGGGTGCGCCGGTCTCGTCATTCCAATCGATGTCGGTCAGGAACAGGCGGCCGTTGATGGTGAACACGATGCGATTGCCGTCGTCATCTGCGGAGTATCCGACGATGCCGGTGCCGCCTTCGCGCGCACGCTCGCGGCGGGCCTTCTCCTCGGCCGGCACGTCCTCGCTGTCGGCGGTTGCGCCCAGCAGTTCGCGCGGGTCGGCCAGCTTGGTCTCATGGTGTTCGCCGGACTCGTCGAACCAGCTCAGCCACAGTGCGGTCACCAGATCCTCGGGGCCGTCGGAGCGCAGGAACAGGGCCCGCGAGCCGTCGCCCACGGTCTGTGCGGAGCGCGGTGCGCCGCAGCCGAAGCGCAGCGTGCGCGCCCGGAGGCGTGGGAAATGCTTGATTGCGTCATTGACATCATTGGTTTCGCTCATACCTCACAACCTACGCGCCTGTGCGGTCAGTGGCGCGCAGGCTTGCGACGCATTCCCGGGAATGTGTCGTGGTGTGGGTGCGAGGTGTGGGCGTGAGGCTTGTCCTAAGATGGGAGCCATGCAGGTGACGATGATCGACGAAAACAAGTACGCCGAAACGATGACCGACGTGGTGCTGCCCGCGCTCGAACAATGCTGCGAGGAGGGCTGGTTCGATCCGTCCGCCGCCGAACGTTCGGCCGGGATCGAGCCGCTGTCCGGCATTATGGACACCGGCGGCCGCTCGGGCCAGCTGCACTACCTGTGCTACGACTCCGCCAAATTCGACGCGATTCGCGAGCAAGGCGCCACCGCCACCTTCCGCGGGGCCATCGTCATCAGCCACGGCTTCACCGAGTTCGCCGAAAAGTACGACGAGCTCGTCTGGTACTTCCTGCTTGCCGGCTACTCGGTGTGTGTACTCGAGCATCGCGGCCACGGCAAGTCCGCGCGCGACGTGGACAACCGCTGCATGGTGTGGATTGATGACTGGCAGCGCTACGTGGCCGATCTGGCCGGCTTCGCCGAAACCATCGGCCAGCAGTACGCGGCCGGCATGCCGCTGAACCTGTTCTGCCATTCGATGGGCGGCGGCATCGGCGCGGCCGTGTTGGAGCGATACCCCACCCTGTTCGACAAAGCGGTGCTCTCCGCCCCGATGGTCGCCCCCGCCACCGGCATGCCGCTGGGCGTGGCCCGTGTGCTGGTCGGCGCGCTGTGCGGACTCGGCTTCGGCAAGAAGCGTGTGTTCGGGCAGTCGGACTTCACGCCGGAGTTCTCGATGGAAGGCAACGAGGGCGCTTCCGAGGCGCGTGAACGCTGGTACTTCAAGCTGCGTTGCGAGAATAGCGAATACCAGACCTACTGCGCGGCGTTCGAATGGGTGCGCCAGGCGTTGAAGCTCAACCGGGCCATACTGAATCCGTCCGCCTGCGCCGAAGTGGAGACGCCGGTGCTGCTCTTCCAGTCCGGACGCGACATCTGGGTACTCAATAAGCCGCAGAATCACTTCGTCCAACTGGTCAAGGACGGCGGCGGCGAGGCGAACATCGTGCGCTTCCCCGAATCGCGCCACGAAATCTTCTCCATGCCCAACAGCACTTACAAGCCCTACCTCGAAAAGATCCTCGGCTTCTACGACGACCCCATGATTGCCTGCGCCGCGTACTGATGTAGCTCTTCACCCATTGTTCACCGTGCGGTCACCTTGTGGCCCGGCCCGCTTTAGATGGCGGGAGAGCCATGGAATTATGGGCATAATGTCTTCTCTCCGCCGCCGCGCCGCCGCGGTTGCGGCCGCGGCATGTGCCGGCGTGCTCGCGTTGACCGGTTGCACGGCGTTCAATAATTCCGATGACGGCACAGCGGACGGCAACGGCACGTCCGCCACCACGCAGACCTTCCAGCCGTCCGGCGGCAAACCGACCGCCACCCTGAGCATTGCCTCCGGCTCCGAGAACAAGGAAGTCGCCACTGCCATCCAGAAAGCGGCCGACCAATCCAACGTAGCCGTGACGATGCACTACATGGGTTCGCTGGAGATTATGAACGCGCTCAAGGCCGGCGGCCAGGATCACGACGCCGTCTGGCCTGCCTCCTCGATGTGGATTTCGATGGGAGACACCAAGCACATCGTCAAAGACGCGGCCAGCACCTCCACCACGCCGATCGTGTTCGGCATCGCCAAATCCAAGGCCGTCAAACTCGGCTGGGCTGACGACTCCGGCGCCACCAAGCCCGTCTCCACCGCGGACATCCTCGCCGCGGTCAGCGACGGCAAACTCACGTTCTCCATGACCTCCGCCACGGTGATCGACAGCGCGCTCAACGTCTACCAGACCGCGCTCAGGAAGCCCAGCTGGACCATTTGGGTGGTCGATTACTCCGGTTCGATGTCTGGAGAGGGCAAGAACGGCGTGGTCAAAGGCCTGAACGCGGCGCTCGACCCGGACCAGGCCAAGAAGTCGTACATCGAGCCCGCCAGCGGCGACGTGAACATTCTCATTCCGTTTGAAACCGAGGCCCACCGCCCGGTCAAGGCCACTGGCACAAGCACCAGCGACCTGCTGCATGAGGCCGATGCCACCGATGCCAGCGGCGGCACCGATATCTATGAAGGCCTGCTGAGCGCGCTCGACGAGCTGCCCAGCGAGTCGGAAGCCTCGCAATACACCACCGCCATCGTGCTCATGACCGACGGCCGCTCCAACTCCGATCATCAGGATGAATTCGAAAGCGCCTATAAGTCGCGCGGCCGTGATCTGCCGATCTTCTCCATCATGTTCGGCGATGCCGATCCCAGCCAGCTGAAGTCTCTCGCCACCCTGAGCAACGCCAAGGTATTCGACGGCCGCTCCGGCGACCTCGCCGCCGTCTTCCGCCAAGTCAAGGGCTTCAACTGATGCTCCAGGTAATCTGTGGATTCGTTGTCGGACTGCTGCTCGCCGGGCTCGGTTTCGGACTGGTCGGCGGCGGAGTGCCCGGCCTGATCGTGGCCGTGGTACTGGCCGCACTTGGGTATATCGCCGCCTCCACGCTCACCGAGCCGGAGCGACGCATCGGCAAAATGCTGGTTTCCGCCTTGCCCAACGGTCAGAAGACCGCCGATACGATCGACGCGGCGAACGCTCAACTCAACTCGATCGCCATGCTCACCAAGCAAGTACGTGACCCAGCCGTCAAAGCCGAAGCCAACGACTTCATCGCCGCTACCAAAGATTGAGTGCAATACGTGACCCGAGACACCTCCGCCTACCCGACGTTGCGCCACTACATCCCCGTGTACGGCGAGCAGACCGAGAAACTGTTGCGCTCCTACGTGGACGTGGAAAGTTCCGGCGCACGCGATCAGATAGCCACGGTACGAATCGAAACCATCGAGGCGCTGCAAGTGCTCGAACAGACCGCCGCCGGCGAACTCAGCCGGGCGGTAAGCGCCAAGACGTTGGGCATTACGGCCGACTCCGACGCCATCCAACGGTTGGCCCGCATGGATGGATACGACGACGTCGCACCTTCGCCTGTGCCTTCCTCGGCTGCTGATGAAGGACGGCATGCGCCCAGTCAGACTCCATCTGGTGGCCCGGCTCACCAGTCGGACCAGAAAACGGACGCACAATGAAACTCTCCAAATCAAAAATCATCGGACTGATCGCCCTGCTTGCGGTAGTGGGCGTGGTCTGCGGCACGCTGGTGTGGCGGCAATCGCAACCAGCGCCGGCCGAACCGACCGAACAGGTGAGCATCACCGGCTACCTGGGCGGCGAGAAAATCGGCCTGTTCGATGACGCCAAGTTCAAGGCGCTCGCCGCCAAGCAAGGCATTGCCATCGACTATCGCAAGGCCGGATCGCCGGCCATGATGGATACGGACCGGAAAGGCATGGATTACCTGTTCCCCTCCTCGCGCGCGGCCGTCGAATACGGCAATGCGAAAGGCGTCAAGGCCCCCCCCAAAGCGACATCGTCTTCAACTCACCGATTGTGCTATACACGCACAAGGCCGTGGCGGACGGGCTCGTGAACGGCGGACTTGTGACCAAGGACGATTCTGGCGCGTACCACATGGATATGGCCAAAGCCGTGGACGCGATGGTCGCCAACACAACATGGCCGACGTCGGATACACGGCAGGCTACGGGCAGTTCCGCATCGACTCGACCGATCCGGTGAAGTCGAACTCAGGCAACGAATACGCGGCGCTTCTTGCCACGGTGCTCAACGGCGGGCAGCCGGCCATGGTCGATTCGGTGGCGGCAAGACCATCGCCTCCATCTTCGCCAAATCCGGCTGGATGGAGACCTCTTCCGAGGATTCGTTCAACCAGTTCCTGACCTTGGGCGTGGGCTCCAAGCCGATGATGGTGGGCTACGAATCGCAGCTGCTTGATTTGGCCGTGAACCAGCCGGATGCGTTCAAGCAGATCAAGGACGACGTGGTCATCGTCTACCCGACGCCGACCGTGTGGAGCACCCACACGCTGATGGCCTTGGACGAGAAAAGGCGGCACACTGCTGAACCTGTTGAAAACACCGGCGGTGCAGAAGCTGGCGTGGGAGCGCCATGGCTTCCGCGCGGCCAACTTCGCCGGCACCGATTCGATCAGCCGATTCGGCGTGGCCGGCACGCTCGACCAGATCCCGGCCGTATCCGAACTGCCCAACAACGATGCCATGCAACACCTCATCACCACCCTCCAATCCGCGCAAGCCAAACTCGTGGCCGACATCTCCATGTACGACACGATGTACACGCAGAACGCCCAGCAATACCGCGAGCTGAAAATGACCGTACTGGCCGGCAAGAAGGCGCTCGCCGACTTCAACGCCAACCAGCTGCCAGCGCTGGAGGCCGAGGCCGCCGCCAGTGGCGACGCCATGCAGGCGCAAGTGCTGAAGAACTTCAAGTCCAAGCTCGACCGTTTTGCCAAGTGACTCGACGACCTCGACCGCATCAGCGTGGTTACCTTGCAGACCGCGCCGCAGATCAAAATCATCCAGAACGCGGACCAGACCATCGTGGACAAGATCGACACCACCATCTCCACCACGATTCCGGTGTGGAAGAGTCAGATGGTGATCGCGCTGGGCCTGTCCAACCAGCGCAAGGTTCTCGACCTGCAGAACAAGGCCGACGATGTGACCAACAAGCTGCTGGCGCGTAACGCGGCCGCCCTGCACAAGGGTGCAGTGGACGCGGAAAAGGCCAACCAGCGTTCCGTGGTGGAAATCGACACGCTGGAGAAGATCAACGCCGAACTCATCGCCACCCTGAAGGAGACCGTGCAGATCCAGAAGGAAGGCGAGGCCAACCGCGAGGCCGCCCAGGTCAAGATGCGCCAAATCGAGTCCGACCTCAAAAACGCCTTGCTCGAAAACGCCCAGCAGATGTGAGCCGTTCGCGCGCCAGCATGCTCCCGTTGGCGGAGTTTGCGGGAACGTGCAACCATGCTCCCGTTGGCAGAGGTATATGAGTACGCCTACTGGTGTACGTATATATGCTCCCGCTGGCGGGAGCTGGCAGCCGTAAGACTGGCTGAGGGTGGTCACGGCGCTCGGCTCGGCCGGCTTTACCGGCAGCCATTCCCGCCGCAATTTCTCTGTGGGCATAATCCCGGAATGATTGCCGCGCTCGGGAATTGGATGAAGTGAAGGTTAAAGGTTGAGAGCCCGGGAGGGTTCCGGAACCGGCCACGATAACCGCTGCTAGCCCCGCGATACGGGTTGGCGGCCGGCAGCCAAGCCGATTCTCTCCTAATCAAGGAGTACCGATTATGGCAATGTTTCCGGCTT
>ERZ827490.1972-NODE-1972-length-23700-cov-27.015606_pt1 | contig 23700 bp, 19 predicted proteins | sample MGYA00519770_ERZ827490 | MGnify/ENA primary metagenome ERZ827490 (study PRJEB31778, sample SAMEA3449324) | human gut metagenome | biome: human gut; feature: human-associated habitat; material: faeces | place: United Kingdom | collected 2010/2012 ...
CACTCTCCCTTTCTCGGCGTATGCTTTGTTCGGAAAAGCGGGTGCAAAGGTACGGTGTTTTTTAATACCCTCCAAATGTTTCGAAAGAAAAGTTTGCGAAAGCTGGCGATTTTTCGCATTGTTTTACAAAACAAGGATAAAAAGAGGGCGTTTTGGGGGAAAAGGCAGGAAAAAGGGGATATTCAGGGAGGACGACCACCTTGTCATGGAGGCGGCCTGAGAGGCAAAACGGGGCCATATAGTGGGAAAACGATGCCTTGGAGGGGCGAAACAAGGGCAGGAGAACAGAGAAAATGGGGCGAGACGGACGGAAACAAGAGTCTCTTACGACTGGGAGGCTATTTTCTCCTTATTATATATATAGTGCAGGAAAGGCGAAAGTGGCCGTTGCGGGCAAGAGCACCCCCTCCTGCCCTCTTGGGGGAGGCCAAAAACCCATCGCCCATCCTTCGGGATGGTCTCGGGACGGGTTCGGGACGGAGAGCCACACGCGAACAAGCAAATTTCTCATGCAAGCCAGGCAACAGGACCACCACACTCGAATAGGCTCAAAAGTGGGGTAAAAAATGAATATAGCTTCGTAGCCCTATGAATATAACTTCGTAGGCCAATGAAGTTAACTTCGTAGGCCGATGAAGTTATATTCATTTTTAGGGGCAGTTAGGAAGGGTATTTTCCCCTCTATCTTGCGACACCTGCAGCCTTCCTCTGCTTATTCCACAACTCTTCGGATCACCATTGGCGAATCGGAGACAGTGTCGCTCTTCTGACCGATGCCTACTATCACTGGCGAAGAACTTAGAATGAAGTTTCAGTCCTGCCGTCTTGTGCGGATTGGCAAGTTACAGGCAAGTTAGATTCCACCCTATAACTATTTGATAATCAGCTACACTTACTTTGTTTGTTATATTACCATCCTATCTTGGCAAGTTACAGGCAAATTAAACTCATGCCCATATCGGAATGTATCTCATATAGCGTGGAGGCCGCCTTACGAATGGAAAGAGAATTGCTACGCACTCATTCCCTTGAAGGCACAATAGAGGAAAGTAGCCAAGATAAGGAGGAGGATTGCGACGACACAAAACAGCACCACGACCCGACGGGTGAGCGAAGAAGTGTGGGGGGAAGAAGGCGTGGGCGACGATGGGTGCGAAGAACTGGACAAAGGGCTGTACGAGGGCGCGGGCTTCGTCTTTGGTCGCTGCGGAGAAACTGGACCGGAGGACTTCGTGTCCTGCTGGCCCAGAATCGGCGTGGCGATGGTAGCCACCGTTCCACAATAGGGACAACGGGATCGGATCGTGGTTCCAGGATTGGTATCCACCACATAGAGCTGGTGGCATTGCTTGCACGTGACTTGATATTGCATTGCTTCGATTTTTATTGTCATTAACTACTCTGTCTCGCTATTTACCATAGGGATATTCCTCTATCTCCCATTCTTGGAATGGAAGGAAACCCTCTACCCACTGGGGACGCACCTCCTCCCCTTCCCCACCCTGTGGATTGGAGACCGCCACTCCCATAAGCCTCACGGATCGCGTCTTATACTCCGTCTGGCGGAGCAGGCGTTTGGCAAGCGGCAGGATGTCGTCCTTGGTCTGGATGGCAGCCGGCTGCGTCAGACTACGCGTCACCTGTGTCATATCGCCCCACTTCATCTTGAGTGTGAGCGTATGGCCGAGAAATCCACTCTTGGCGATACGCCGCTCCAGTTCCAAGACAAGGTGGTAGAGCTCGATGAGGATAGCAGACGAGAGGCGGAGATCCTTCAGGAAGGTCTGCTCGCAGCCCACCGACTTGCGGTCATGGTCAGTGACGACGGGACGCAGGTCGATGCCCCGGGCGAAATCGTAGTAGATATGGCCCGCCTTGCCAAACACCTGGACGAGGTGCTGGCGCGAGACGCGACGGAGTTGTGCCCCCGTGAAGATACCCATCTGGTGCATCCGAACTGCCGTCTTGGGTCCTACGCCCCAAAACTGCTCTATCCGAAGGCTATCGATAAAGCCCTGTGCCTTAGCTGGATGGATCACGAAGAGTCCATCGGGCTTGCGATAGTCGGAGGCAACCTTGGCCAAAAACTTGTTGTAGCTCACGCCTGCCGAGGCCGTGAGCCCCGTCTCCTCGACGATGCGCTGCTTGATCTCGCGCGCCACATCCGTCGCCAGCGCGACCCCGTGGCGGTTTTCCGTCACATCGAGAAAAGCCTCATCAATGGATAGCGGTTCCACCAAGTCGGTATAGTCGAGGAAGATCCTGTGCACCCGCCCCGAAATCTCTTTGTAGCGGTCGAAACGGGGCGTGACGATCCGCAGTTGTGGACAGCGCCGCTTGGCCGTGGCAATAGGCATGGCGGAATGGACCCCATACTGACGCGCCTCATAGCTGGCAGTAGAGACCACACCACGAGGCCCGTCAAACCCCACAGCCAACGGCAGTCCGCACAGGGACGGATCGTCGTGCTGCTCCACGGAGGCGAAGAACGCATCCATGTCGATATGGATAATCTTTCGTTGGGACATCTCGACGGGCAAAGTTATCAAAAAAATCGGGACTGGCCAAAAGTAGCAGGAAAAACTCTATTTTCATCAGCAACGAAGGGCTACGCGATGCACCATAGGCCGCATCACTCCCTGGCCCCAGCACGCATCTTCCTCAGCCACACCATGAACCACAGAGCGGTAGCCAGTCCCACGCCTCCACCAATGGCATAGCCCACGGCAGGAGGCAAGGCGAAAGCAATATTGCTCACCATGAGGAAGGAGACACAGACGACGGTCATAAACAAGGCGGGGACAAGGGTGAGGACGTATGCCTTCTTCTCCTGCGCGAGATAGACCGTGAGGGTCCACAGGGTGAAGACCGCCAGCGTCTGATTGGCCCACCCGAAATACTTCCATATCGTATTGAAACCATCGGGGTTTTGGATCTGCCAGACCAGCAGGGCGAGCGAGACGGCAAAGACGGGCACGCAGATATAGATGCGATTGATCTTCTTGCGCTGACTCAGACGGAAGGCTTGGGCAATGATCAGGCGGGCCGACCGAAAGGCCGTGTCTCCCGTCGTAATCGGGGCTGCCACCACACCGAATGTTTTCCCTTAAACGATTGCGCATGTTTTTCGTCTAATACTTTAGATAAGTTTAGGATCTTTCACCAAGTATTACCCATCATTATCTACCAGCAATGAAACATGTAACAATAAAAGACATCGCACAATCGCTGCACATATCGGTTTCGACCGTATCACGGGCGCTTACCGACGACAAAAACATACGTCGCGAAACGCGAGAGGCTGTGCTGCGCGAGGCAGATCGGCTTGGCTATCGTCGCAATCCTGTGGCATTGAACCTCAAGACAGGACGCACCAACACAATAGGCGTAATCGTGCCAGAGATGCACACGCCATACGCCTCGCAGGTAGTGGCTGGCATACAGAGCATACTCTTCTCCAACAATCAGAAGGTGGTCATGGCCGAATCGGACGAGGACCACGAGCGTGAGGGAGAGCATTTGAAGATGATGGAGGATTTTATGGTTGACGGACTTATCGTGAGCATCTGCAGCTACAAGCATAATGTCGATACGTATCGCCGACTTGCCAAAGAAGGCATGGCCATTGTCTTCTACGACCGCATCCCTCACGGGATGGAAGATATGACGCAAGTGCTGGTGGACGACAACAATGACGCTTTTTTTATGACGGAACACCTGATACGCCTTGGTCGCCAACGCATAGCTTATCTCTATGGGCCTGACAACGTGTATAATACCATGGAGCGCGGTCGTGGCTATCGCGAGGCCATGGAGAAGTTCCGCCTATACGACCCTCAACTTATCATCAAGACAGGAATGACGTTTGCTGATGGTGCGGCAGCAGTAGATCGTCTTGTGCAACAAGACGTGGACTTTGATGCAGTGTATGCCTTCACCGACACGCTTGCCATAGGCGCCATGAACCGCCTGCGCGAGCTTGGACGTCGCGTACCAGAGGATGTGGCTGTGGCTGGATTCTCGGGGACAGAACTATCGACCATCGTATTTCCACAACTCACTACCGTCGAGCCTCCTCTGATGGAGATGGGAAGATGCGCCGCTGAGCTTGTGCTTGAGAAGGTGCGCAATCCCGAGGCGGAGAACAAAAAGGTTGTCTTGCGTACGGCTATGAAATACCGGGGTTCTACTGGGGAGTAGGAGATAAGACTTTGTACCTTACCTTCCCAATGGATCCCCCGATTTAAAACGTTTGCAGATTTTGGGAACGTTTGCGGAAACGTTCCCATTTTTTTTCATAAAATATTTCTTTTCCCAAATTATTTTTTGCCCTAACTTTGTAAGCGAGAAGAGAAAAAGCCAAAAAATAACAACTAACAGCATAGAAATAAAAATGACAGCAAACACAATCAAATCGTATTCCTTCGACCGCAACTCGGTCAAGGCAGGCATCCTTCATTTCGGTGTAGGCAACTTTCATCGTGCTCATCTCGAATACATGACAAGCCATCTGCTTGAAGATCCCACCCAGCACGGCTGGGGCATCTGCGGGGCAATGATACTGGAGAGAGACGAACCGCTGTACAAGGCACTCAAGGCGCAGGATGGCGAATACACACTTACCGTATGTGGGCGCGACGGCAACAACGAGGTTTACCGTCTTGGGGCTCTTGTAGAACTGTATTGGGGCATTGAGGAGAAGAACTCCATACTCAACAAGATAGCCGACCCTGACATCCGTATCATCACGCTCACCATCACCGAGGGTGGATATAACATCTCACGCCAGACTGGCGAGTTTATGCTCGACAATCCGCAGGTGGTCCACGATCTGGAGCATCCAGACGACCCGCAGACTGCATTCGGTTATGTGGCCGAGGGACTTCGTCGCCGCGTGGCCTCAGGCTCAGACCCTATCACCATCCTCTCTTGTGACAATCTTCAGCACAATGGCAATACGGCCCGCTGCGCTTTCATGTCGTTTGTAGAGGCGCAGGACAAGGAGCTTGCGGCATGGATGGAGGAGAACGTGACTTTCCCCAACTCTATGGTCGATCGCATCACTCCAGCCACACATCCCGAGGACATCAAGCGACTCAACGAGGAGAATGGCACAGAGGACAAGGCGCCTGTATATTGTGAGGACTTCATACAGTGGGTCGTCGAGGACAACTTTGCTGCTGGTCGCCCCGCATGGGAGAAAGTCGGCGCACAGATGACAGACGACGTCACTGCTTTTGAGAACATGAAACTCTCTCTTCTCAACGCCTCTCACACATTGCTTTCCTACCCTTCTTTCCTCTATGGCTACCGCAAGGTGGACGCTGCCATGCACGACGAGCGTATAGCCAAGTTTGTGCGTCAGTTTATGGACATCGACATCACTCCCTACGTACCGGCTCCCAAGGACACAGACCTTGAACTCTACAAGCAGACTCTCTGCGAGCGTTTCGGCAACCGTTCCGTCAGCGACCAGGTGGCTCGTCTTTGCTTCGACGGAGCATCGAAGTTTCCTGTGTATGTGATGCCCAACCTTGAAAAGATGATCAGCGATGACAAACAGCTCATCCGCGTGGCATATCTATTCGCAGCCTATCGCCACTATCTCAAATATCACACGGACGACAATGGCGAGCAGTTTGAAGTAGCCGACCCGTGGCTTACAGCCAACGACCAGCAGCTTATCGCAAGCAATGAGCCTCTTGACTTCCTTGCCCTCTCTCCATTCCGAAGCACCGACCTGCGTGAGGCCGACAACTTCACACAGCCCTACCTGCAGATGGTAGAGAGCATCAAGAACGAGGGAGCGATGAAGACCCTCGAGGAAATATTGTAAAAACAAGTTAGTTGCTATGAGGTGGGGCAATCCCTCGTCCCACCTCATAGGACTCCCCCCCCAGCAACCATCTCACCCAAAACTAACATCCGTATGAAAACGCTAAGCCTAAAGACCGCAGGACCTTTCCTGCTGCTCACGTTCATCTATTTCATAGTAGGTTTTCTTACTACTGTCAACGGTCAGTGTCAAGGACCGCTCAAGATAGCGTTCCTCTCCGAGGCCACCACCATGCGCAACTCACTGACCACCCTCATTTCCTTCGCCTTCTTCCTTGGCTATCTGCTCAACAGTTCGCGCACAGGACGAATGCTCAACCTCATTGGCTACAAGCGCACACTTATCCGCTCGCTGATCGTGATGGTCGGAGGCTTGTTGTTCTACACAGCCTCTGCTTTTTGCGCGGAGTATGCCGGCGAAGCTGGTATTGTACTAAGTGGCGACTTCGTGCCGTTTGGCTATTTCGTATTTCTCATGGGGTCATTTCTTATGGGCACAGCTGCGGCCATGCTCCAGGTGGTCATCAATCCATATATCGCAGCCTATCCGTTGCCTGGCACAAGTGCGGTACAGCGAATGAACTTCACCTGTGCCGTCAACTCATTTGGCACGACCATAGCCCCTCTCTTTGTCACTGGTATCATGTTCGCGGGAGTGCCTCTCGACAGCGTCACCGCATCGCAGCTCACCCTACCCTTCATACTCATGACGCTCTGTATTGTCGTCACCACAATGACCACACGCCGACTTGCCCTGCCCGACATCAAGGGCACACGTTCTTCGTCGGCTGAAACCGACAAAGGAACATCTACTGGAGAAAAAACAAAAAGCGTATGGTCGTTCCGCAATCTAAAGTATGGGGTCATAACCATTTTCTTCTACGTGGGAACGGAGGTGAGCATTGGCAACAACATCAACTTGCACGCTATGGAACTCACTGCCAGCGGAACTGCTCTGTCGCCTGCCCTGCTTGCCACAATCTACTGGGGCGGTTTCCTAGTCGGCCGTATGGTTTCTGCCTCCATGAAAAACATAAAACCACGTCCGATGCTCATCACCGTCACGCTTGGCGCCATAGCGCTCATGACTGCCGCCATGCTGACGGAAAACCTTTGGCTTCTTGCCTCGGTAGGGCTTTTCCATTCCGTCATGTGGAGCTGTGTGTTTACCCTGGCCGTTGATGGTCTTGGCGAATACACGTCGCGTGCCTCGGGGGTGTTTATGATGGGCGTGTTTGGTGGAGCCGTATTCCCTGTGATCCAGGGAATGCTTGCCGACTGGATAGGCTCCTGGCAGTTCACATGGGTTGTAGCGCTTTTCTGTGAGTTTGTTTTGCTGTGGTACGGACTGAGAGGGTATAGAAAGTGAACACCATGACCATCTTTTTCTGATCTCAGACAAATTACTGGAAAGGTCTTGTGTAAAACCACCCTATAAAAGCACCTTACCAAGCCCTGCTTTACAAGGGAGACCCTCTTATTTTTTCAAGTACACTTGAATTTTTGCCCATCTTTGGCTATTTTTTCAAGTGTACTTGAATTTTTCTTCGTATCTTTGCCTAAGATTGACCTGGAGGGCTATATCTATCAAACGTTGCGGCATGCAGGGATTCAATTCTATGCAGGCAAGATGATAAACTAAAACCAGTTGAGACATCGCTGACAACGCCCCCCAACCAAAGGCAATGTAGTAAAGAGTGAAATAGGGAATCATGGAACTTCCAAAAACAATCAACAACATTTCAGAACGAATGATGGACGACCTCAAGACAAAAATGTCTGAAGGTGCATCCCTTTCCATAGCGGCTGCCTCGTTTTCCATCTATGCTTTCGAAGCTCTGAAGAAAGAATTCGAAAGCATAGACGAACTGCGTTTCATCTTCACATCGCCCACCTTCGTCAAAGATAAAATCAGAAAGGAAAAAAGGGAGTTTTTCATTCCCAAACTATACCGCGAGCGCACCCTATATGGTTCTGACTTTGAAATCAAGCTTCGCAATAAACTTGAACAGAAAGCCATCGCCAAGGAATGCGCCGCTTGGATAAGACGCAAGGTGAAATTCAAGTCGAATGTGTCGCAGGAAACAATGGGCGGATTCTTCATTGTCAGCGGCAATGCTCCTTATGCCTATGTGCCTTTCAATGAGTTTACTACCACAGAACTAGGATGCGAGCGGGGTAATAGCGTTTATTCCATGATCAATGTGATGCCCTCACCTTTCGCCGAGCAATATCTGAACGTATTTAACGAACAGTGGAAGAATGGCGATAAGTTTGAAGATGTAACTGCCAAGGTGCTGGAATACATAGAAACCGTTTATCAGGAAAATTCACCTGAGTTTATCTACTTCATTACGCTATATAATATCTTCAGCGAGTTTCTCGATGATATCAACGAGGATGTTCTTCCTAACGAGAAGACCGGCTTCCGGGAGAGTGTGATTTGGAAAAAACTTTATAATTTCCAAAAAGATGCAGCCCTGGCTATCATCAATAAACTCGAAAAATACAATGGTTGTATCCTTGCCGATTCTGTGGGTCTGGGTAAAACCTTCACGGCGCTGAGCGTCATCAAGTATTACGAAAACCGCAACAAGTCGGTGCTCGTATTATGCCCTAAGAAGCTCTATGACAACTGGAGCACCTTCAAGACTAATTACAAAAACAACCCTTTGGCGGCCGACCGCCTTCGTTATGATATCCTGTTTCACAGCGATTTAAGCCGAGACAGAGGTATGTCAAACGGAATTGATCTTGAAAGAATCAACTGGGGTAACTACGACCTGATAGTCATAGACGAAAGCCACAATTTCCGTAATGGCGGTAATGTGGATGACGAGGATGATGAGGCTGACAACCTGGATATATTGGATGATGGTAAGAAGAAGAAGGAAAACCGCTATCAGCGACTGATGAACAAGGTAATTAGAGCAGGAATCAAGACAAAAGTCCTGATGCTGAGTGCTACTCCTGTCAACAACCGCTTCAACGACCTGAAGAACCAGTTGCAACTGGCATACGAAGGTCATGCTGAGCAAATCAACGAGGTTCTTGACATCGACCGCAGCATAGATGATGTGTTCCGCTCTGCACAGTTGGCTTACAACCGATGGACCAAGTTGCAGCCCAAAGAGCGCACCACGCAACGCCTGCTTGAAGAACTGAACTTCGATTTCTTCGAATTGCTGGATGCGGTTACCATCGCCCGAAGCCGAAGCCACATCGTGAAATACTACGATACGAAGGATATCGGTAAGTTCCCTAAAAGATTGGCTCCTATATCCCGCCGCCCAAAGTTGACGGATTTGGGCGATAGCATCTCTTTCAGCGAAATTGCTGAACAGCTGAACAGGCTGAATCTGAGCATCTATACGCCCTCACTCTATATCTTTGATAGCGTGAAGGAGGATTATGAAATCAATATGGAAGGCTCGGGTATCTCTATCGACGGACGAGAGAAAGGTCTCCGCAAGCTGATGGCTACCAACCTGCTCAAACGTCTGGAGAGCAGCGTCAACTCCTTCCGTCTTACCTTGCAGCGCATCCTGGAATATATAGACGAAACGCTGAATACCATTGAAAGCAACGGGTGCAGCGGTTCTGTGGATGTTACCGAGTTTACGGATGATTTGGATAGCGCAGATAGCGATAACGACCCATTTGTGGGCAGAAATTCCAAAATCAACCTCCGGGATATTGATGTGATTCGCTGGTCACGTGATCTTCGCAGCGACCAGGAGAATCTTGCTCTGCTTCAGATTATGCTCCAGGATATTTCTCCCGAGCACGACTCCAAGCTGCAGATGCTCATCGAAGATTTGAAACACAAGTTTGAGCATCCCATCAATCCGGGCAACAAGAAGGTGATTATCTTTACAGCCTTTGCTGATACCGCCAACTATCTGTACGACCAGCTGGCAGCACGCATCAAGGCGGATTGTGGGTTGAATGTGGCGCTTATCACGGGTTCTACGGATGGCAAATGCACCATACCGAAGTTCCCGATGAGTTTCAATAATGTGCTGACCTATTTCTCGCCCGTATCGAAAGACCGGGCTGCTCTCTTCCCGGATGCCACCGAGGAGATTGATGTGCTCATTGCCACCGACTGCATTTCCGAGGGCCAGAACCTGCAGGATTGTGATTTCCTCATCAACTATGATATCCATTGGAATCCAGTGCGCATCATCCAACGCTTCGGCCGTGTGGACCGTATCGGCAGCAGAAACGATGTCATCCAGCTGGTCAACTACTGGCCGGATATGGAGCTGGACCAGTATATCGAACTGAAAGGCCGTGTAGAGAGCCGTATGAAGGCCACCGTCCTCACCAGTACGGGCGACGACAACCTGTTGTCGCAGAACGAGAAGGGCGACCTGGAATACCGCAAGAACCAGCTCAAGAAGCTTCAGGAAGAAGTGATAGACATAGAGGATATGGATACCGGCATCAACATCATGGATTTGGGCTTGAATGAATTCCGCCTCGACCTGCTGGCTTACGTCAAGGAAAATCCGAATGTAGAGCACTCGCCGTTTGGCATGAATGCGGTGGTGGCCAGTTCGGAGAACGCCAAGCCGGGTGTTATCTTCATCCTGAAGAATAGAAACAGGAATATCAATATCGACAGGAAGAACCTGCTGCATCCGTTCTATATGGTGTATCTGGGCGAAGATGGCTCCGTCATCTGCGACCACCTGCAGCCTAAGAAACTGCTCGATGTGATGCGCCACGTTTGCCGAGGCAAGAGTCAGCCGGATAAGGAGTTATGTGCCATCATCAACCGGGAAACGGCTGACGGCCGACAGATGAGCCATTATAGTGATATGTTGGCGAAGGCGGTTGACAGCATCATTTCTGTGAAGGAAGAGTCGGATATCGACAGCCTGTTCTCCATGGGCGAGACGAGTGCCTTGCTGGGAGATGCCAAGGGGCTGGATGATTTTGAGTTAATAACATTCTTAATTATCAGATAGTATGATAGATTTACATTATCCTCCAACCACGTTTGTAGGCAAGCCCGTTCCCAAGAACGCTTTCTACAGGCATCTGGAAGTGAATGCGAAGATGAAGCAGCACTTCGTAGATGATGTGGTGGCTATCAAGTGGCTTTATAAGCTGGCGCCTTCCACTCTCAATGTGGCAGATGGCAAGGAGGTTCACGAGATTGTGGTCTTTTCTGCGCAGCTGAAGTCGCAGGATTGTCCGGATGATGTCTTCCTCTTCATCGATAGGAACATGCCTCGCCACGTGGTGTTTGTTCTGGAATATGAGGGGCAGTATAAGCTGCTACTCAACTATAAGGAATGGCTGGATGCTGCAGCTGGAACCTTCAGGATAGTGAAGTCTTTCGCTTCGGAATGGCTCCGTGAGGCTGATTTATCTTTGCCTATCCAGGGGCTTACGATGGATGCCATCTATGAAAATATGGCAGGCGTGATTTCCGGCTATGGCACGAGCCGTAGCGAGGAAACCAAGCGCATGGTGGAGCTGGAATCCTTGATACTGAAGGGCAGAAAAGAGATTGCAGCCTTGCAGAAGCGGGTTCGGACTGAAAAGCAGTTTAACCGGCAGCTGGAGCTGAACAACGAGGCTCGGGCGCTGAAGAAGAAGGTTGCTAAGTGGGAAAAAGAAATAAATGAACTTTGATACTCATTATCAGATAGTTACAAATTTCCCCCAACTTGGGGGAAAAATATAGTTTCTCGTTTTGCAGTCGTATGAGGTAAAGCTTACTTGCGAAACTTGAGTTAGATAACTTTCGGTAAACGAGAAACCGATAAAAAGCTGCATCTGATTGAAAATGAGGCAAGTAATAAGAAATGAAAGATAATTTATAAAATATAGATGATATGGATAGACCCAATAGAATGAAATTGCAGTCGGCAGATGGAGCGCAGCTGAATCTGGATGCGCTTTATCAGATTGCGCCTTCGTGCTTTACGGAGGTAGCCGACCCTGATTCGGGGGGGGGGTAAAACGTGTAGTTAATTTTGACGTACTTCGCCAGCTTCTTGGTGACAACGCAGTGGAAGATGCTCCTGAGGCATACGAGTTCAACTGGGTTGGCAAGCAGGCAGCTCGTGCCGAAGTTTTGAAGCCTATTAAGAAGACGCTGCGTCCTGTAAAGGAGGATAGTGTGGATTGGGATAATACCCAAAACATTTATATTGAGGGTGATAACCTCGAAGTGCTTAAACTTCTCCAGAAGTCTTATCTGGGTAAGGTAAAGATGATTTATATTGATCCGCCTTATAATACGGGTAATGACTTTGTTTATCATGATGATTTTGCGATGTCTGCTGATGAGTATGCTGAGGCTTCGGGAGCAGTAGATGAATTGGGTAATAAATATATCAAGAACATGGATTCGAATGGACGTTTTCATTCGGATTGGTGCTCTATGATGTATTCGAGATTGATGGTGGCGAGAACGTTGCTGACTGAGGATGGAGTGATTTTTATCTCGATTGATGATAATGAGGTTGAGAATCTGAGAAAGATTTGCGATGAGGTGTTTGGAGAAGGAAATTTCATAGCTCAACTTGTTTGGGAAAGAGCATATTCCCCAAAAAACGATGCAAAGTTTGTTTCCAATAGTCATGATTATGTTCTAATGGTTGCAAAGAACTCTGATGAATTTGTAATAGGAAGATTGGATAGAACTGAGGAAGCAAATGCGCGATATTCTAATCCAGATAATGATCCACGAGGTATATGGAAACCGAGTGATATGTCTGTTAAAACATATAATGCAGAATGTGATTATTCAATCACAACCCCTTCGGGGCGTGTCGTAGAGCCTCCAGCAGGACGCTGCTGGAGGCTCTCGAAGAAAGCCTTCTTCGAGAGACTCCAAGACAATAGAATCTGGTTTGGTTCAGACGGGAATAGTGTTCCTTCTATTAAAAGATTTTTGACTGAACTAAAACATGAAGGCATGGCACCAACTTCAATTTTGTTTTATAAAGAAGTAGGTCATAGTCAAGAAGGTGCGAAGGAAGTTGTCGCTTTATTTGGTGATAAAGGAGTATTTGATGGTCCTAAGCCAGTAAGATTGATAGAACGTCTAATAACCTTAGCAAATCTAAAAGAAGCTTCTATTGTGTTAGATTTTTTCTCTGGAAGTGCTACTACAGCACATGCTTTGATGCAAGTTAATGCTAAAAAGAATAAATCATGTAAATATATTCTTGTCCAATTACCTGAACTGGTAAGCGAAACGAAGAAAGATTTAGGTTATAAAAACATATGTGAAATAGGTGAAGAAAGAATAAGAAGAGCCGGCAAGAAAATCAAGGAGGAATCTCCTTTGACCACTGCCGACCTCGATACCGGTTTCCGTGTCTTCCGTCTCGACGAAGGCAATTACGAGGATGTAAAGCGTTCTCCAAAGGAATTCAAGCAAGACCAGCTCGATCTGTTCCTGAACAACATCAAGACCGATCGAAACGACCTCGACCTGCTCTTTGGATGCATGCTAGACTGGGGCGTTCAGCTCTCTCTGCCTATGACCCAGGAAGTGGTGGATGGCAAGACCATCTATACCGTGAACGACGGCGACCTGGTGGCCTGCTTCGCCGAGAACGTATCAGAAGACGTAGTAAAAGCCATGGCAGACAAGATGCCTTTGCGTGTCATTTTCCGTGACAGCTGCTTTGCCCAGGATGCCGACAAGATTAATATCTACGAGACCTTCAAGCAGAAGCTGGATTGGAGCGACCAGGAAGTAGTGAAGAATATTAGAGTGATTTAAACCTATGAAACTCAGATATAAACATCAACGCTTCCAAACCGAAGCGGCGCTGACTGTGGCTAATGCCTTTACAGGTCAGCCCAAAAGCGACGGACAGAGCGACCATATCGTGGACCAGGGAGTTAATCAAGACCTCTTTGTAGTAAAGGGCTTTGGTAACAAGAACGTCATCCTCGCACCGGAAGCCGTCTGCGAGAATGTAAGAGCCATACAGACAGAACAGGGCCTGAAACCTGTTGAACAGCTGCAGCAGCTGCAAGGCGTTGGTACCGCCCTCACTATCGAAATGGAGACGGGTACGGGTAAGACCTATACCTACATCAAGACCATGTATGAACTGAATGCCCGCTATGGCTGGACCAAGTTTGTAGTGGTGGTGCCAAGCATCGCCATCCGAGAAGGCGTATTGAAGAGTTTTGAGAGCATGCAGGAGCATTTTGCCCAGGAATACGGAAAGCGCATGCAATACTTTATGTATAACTCCAAGCAGCTCAGTAAGATAGATGCCTTTGCTAGCGATGCAGGCATGCACGTGATGATTATCAATACCCAGGCTTTCAACGCATCCATGGATGAGGAGAAGTCAACCGATAAGATGGAGAAAGGCAAGTTGAAGAAAGCTGATAAGGCAGCCCGCATCATCTTCGAACGACGTGATGAGTTCGGTTCCCGCCGTCCTATCGACGTGCTGGCACAGACCCATCCTATCATGATTATCGATGAACCTCAGTCAGTATTGGGTGTGGACAAGAAAAACAAGACCCGCAAGGGTATTGCCATGTTCAAACCGCTCTTTACCCTTCTGTATAGCGCCACCCACCGCAAGGGTGATATATATAATATGGTATATAAGCTGGATGCCATCGATGCCTACAACCAGAAACTGGTGAAGAAGATTGAGGTGAAGGGTATCAGACAGATAGGCAGTACCGCCACCAACGGCTACGTCTATCTGGAAGAAATCGTCATCGGCAAGGGCAGTCCGCAGGCTCGCATCAGCTTCGACATCAAGACGCAGACCGGAACGAAACAGGTAAGCAAACTCGTGGATGAGCGCTTCAACCTGAAGGAACAGAGTGGGGGACTTGCCGAGTATGACAACAACTTCATCGTAGAACGCATAGACGGCAGGCAGGGAATCGTCCGCTTTCTCAACGGCTTGACTCTCCATGAAGGCGATGCCGTGGGCAGTGTGAACGAAGACTATATCCGTCGTATTCAGATTCGTGAAACCATCCGCACCCATCTGGAGCGTGAGCGCCAGCTGTTCAGTCAGCATATCAAGGTGCTCAGTCTGTTCTTCATCGACCATGTGGATAGCTACCGCCTCTATGAAGGCGAGGATAGCAAGGGTAAATTTGCCAAGATGTTTGAGGAAGAATATAACCGAGTGCTTTCAGAAATGCTGCCATCGTTTACGGATGAAGCCTATCTGCGCTATCTTTCAGACCCTCGCAATGCGGCATCCAAGGTGCATCAGGGCTACTTCTCCATGGACAAGAAGGGCAAGGCGGTGGAATCGAAGGAAAGGCAGGGCGAGAACGAAGAGCGTGCCTTCGACCTGATCATGAAGGATAAGGAGCGTCTGCTTTCGCTCAGCGAGCCAGTCCGCTTCATCTTCTCGCACTCCGCCTTGAAGGAAGGTTGGGACAACCCTAACGTGTTCCAGATCTGCACCTTGAAGAACTCGGACAATGAGACCAAGAAACGCCAGGAAGTGGGACGAGGAATGCGCCTTTGCGTGAACCAGAAGGGAGAACGCCAGGATGCGGATGTATTGGGTGACCATGTGTTTGATACCAATATCCTCACCGTGATAGCCAGCGAGAGCTATGATGATTTCGCCAAGAAACTGCAGACGGAGATGGCTGAAGCCTGTGCCGACCGACCAATCGTTATCACCGCCCATCTTTTCGAGGGCAGGTCTTATACGATGGCAGATGGAACCAATGGCAAGTTTGACGTCAATCAGGCGAGAGTTATCTATAATGCTCTCATTCGCAAAGATTATGTGGATGATAACGGTGCTTTGACTGCTCAGTATTTTGAGGATAAGCGCAATGACAGGCTTGATTTTGAGAAGGCTAACGATTGGAGGGATGGCATTATAGCAGCCCTTGATACCGTCTTTGATCCTGCGGCTGTAAGACCGGAGAATGGTAGAAAGCCTAAGCTCGCCAAGTTGCAGAAAGATAATTTTGCCAAGAAGGAGTTCCAGAATCTCTGGAAGCGCATCAACCGCCGCACCTACTATCAGGTAAGCTTTGAAACTTCTAGTCTTGTGAAGAAAGCCATCGAGGAACTTGATGAAAAGTTGAGGGTTACGGAAATCCGCATCGTGGTAGAAGGCGGTTCGATGGATGAAATCAGAGATAAGGAGTCGCTTGAAGCGGGCGTGGCAATGAATCAGGGCGATGTCCGGACCATCCATGTAACGGAAGCAGTGGGCAAGGAAGTGACATACGACCTGATAGGTCAGCTGGTAACTGCTACGGGGTTGACGAGAAAGACCATCGTGGAAATTCTGAAGGGTATCAAGCCGGAAACATTCAGCATGTTCAAGATGAATCCGGAGGAATTTATCATCAAGACCGGTCTGATTATCAACGACTGCAAGGCTCTTGCTGTTATCCAGAGTATTACATACGAGAAACTGAATGATGAGTTCTCTACCGACATCTTTACGGTGGATGCTCTGCGAGGCAAGTTGGGCATCAATGCCATTGAATCCAAAAAATCGCTGTACGACCTGGTAGTGCTCGACAGCATGGGTGTAGAAAAGAACTTTGCCGAGTCTCTGGAACGTGAAGATGACGTGGTGGTTTATACCAAACTGCCTCGTGGTTTCTACATCAACACGCCTATGGGTAAATACAATCCCGACTGGGCTGTGGCATTCCGTGAAGGCAGCGTAAAGCATGTATATTTTGTGGCAGAAACCAAGGGTAATGACTTGCTGAGCAGCCAAATCCGCAGTAGCGAGAAAAGCAAGATTACGTGTGCGATGCGTCACTTCGATACCATCAGCGATGGAAGCCTCATTTACAGCGTGGTAAAGGACTATCAGTCGCTATATGATGTGGTTAGGAAATAGAAAAAGCAAAGGGGGCGAATTGTAACGTCCCCTTTGCCATTAGGCTAACAATTATGCCAGATGTCAAACAGCAGGAATGACTTCCCACATCGTCTGACACCTGCTATAATCTTCACAAGACCGTTTCCACGTCCTGCGATAAGTTCATCCAAGTATTTCTTACGTTCAAATATCATATTAGAGTACTATTTTTGATATTGGTATCATATTTTACACCGTAAAGATAGCGTTTTTATCTCGAAATACAGCATAACCAATGAAAAAACCGCGTTAAAGAAGTATAAAAATATGATAAAGCAGTATGATAGGCTACATTTCTATTGATTCTTATAGAAGAAAGGGGATGATTGGCAATCACATCCTTTAAGGGAAGTCGTTTCAACCATACCCCTCTAAAATATCATTGGATAACTTTTGGATGCCTTCATTCATCATCTGTGATGGCATAAATTCCTTCATGCAGTCTACAATGGTGTTGAGCATCCGCTCTTTGATACAGTCTTCCCTGATGTATAGGGGTATGCAGCTGGCGTTTGCCGGAGCCGTCGTCTGCGTCATGCTGACCTTGCCGTTATGCAGACGGTTAAGATAAATAATGACTTAAGCGAAGAGCAAATAAAAAAACAAAGGCATTGACAAGCCGTCACGAGCTGTCAATGCCCATCTGATCCGATTGTGATTTATTCAAAAAAAAGACTGTTTCCTCGTTTCTTATTTCAGTTTCTGATAGCCGTAGGATGCATTATCGCCCAACTGCTCTTCGATGCGGATAAGCTGATTGTACTTTGCCATACGGTCGGTACGGCTCATAGAACCTGTCTTGATCTGACCAGAGTTGGTTGCCACAGCGATGTCAGCGATTGTGGTATCCTCGGTTTCACCGGAACGATGTGAAGTAACGGTTGTGTAACCATGACGATGAGCCATCTCTATAGCATCCAACGTCTCGGTGAGCGAACCAATCTGGTTCACCTTGATAAGGATAGAGTTAGCCGCTCCCATCTTGATGCCCTTCTCCAGGAACTTCACGTTCGTAACAAAGAGGTCGTCGCCAACCAGCTGGCAACGGTCACCGATGGCAGCTGTAAGCTTCACCCAGTTGTCCCAATCGTTCTCGTCAAGACCGTCCTCAATGGAATCGATAGGATATTTGGTGATCAGTTCTTCCAAGAACTTTATTTGCTCTTCAGCTGTGAGTTTCTTGCCGTTAGGATCCTTCTTCTTGCCATCCTTCAGCTGGCGATAATCGTAATACCACTCACCATTCTCCTGAACAGCAAACTCGCTGGCAGCGCAGTCCATTGCAATCGTCACATCCTTTCCCGGCTCATAACCGGCATCCTTGATTGCCTGACAGATGCTCTCAAGCGCATCCTCTATGCCGTTGAGTGCAGGGGCGAAACCACCCTCGTCGCCGACAGCTGTGGAAAGCCCGCGGCTCTTCAGGAGCTTTGCCAAGGCATGGAACACTTCGGCACCCATACGGATGGCCTCCTTCTCTGTAGGAGCCCCCACCGGACGAATCATGAACTCCTGGAAAGCAATCGGCGCATCAGAGTGAGCACCACCATTGATGATGTTCATCATAGGAACGGGAAGTGTGTAAGTGTTGCAGCCACCGATGTAGCGATACAACGGGATGCGGAGATACTCGGCAGCAGCATGAGCCACTGCAAGCGATACGCCAAGAATGGCATTCGCACCCAAGTTTGATTTTGTCTTGGTGCCATCCAGCTCCAACATCTTATGGTCGATAGCACGCTGCTCTAAGGCTGAGAATCCAACCAAAGCCGGTGCAATTACGTTATTCACATTCTCTACGGCCTTTAATACCCCCTTGCCACAATAGCGGCTCTTGTCGCCATCACGAAGCTCCAAAGCCTCGTTCTCACCTGTTGAGGCTCCAGACGGAACTGATGCACGGCCTACAACGCCAGACTTTAATGACACCTCAACCTCTACTGTAGGATTGCCACGAGAATCCAAGATTTCTCTTGCATGAACTTTTTCAATAATCATAATACAATAATACTTTTAACTTTATAAAACTATATTCAAAACCGCATGAACACAACATCGTGTCGCATAAATACGGTTTCTTATTCCGAGTGCAAAAATAGTAATCATAAGAAAAATTTCCAAATTCAAAGCCTAAAAAATAGGTATTTTTTTTAGCCACGCATTGTCTTTACAGTCTTATCCCATATTTACGGACGCCTTCATTCATCATCTGTGATGGCATATTTACCTTCCTTTTCCAGAATATCTTCCAGAAATTCAGAAGCGTCAGCCACGCAAAGAGGGCATTCGCGAAGCACCTTTCCCGTACCCACACCTTTGAGCAATTTGCATTGTGTTGCACCGTTGCGCTGCTTGAATTTATCCATAATCTGTCTCATGCCCTTGACAGACTTCGCCTTGTCTTGAGTGGCAAGACCGAGTATGATGCCTGCGCCTACGATGGCTCCGCAAGTTCCCTCCATATTACCCATACCTGCAGCAAAGGCATTGCCAGCATTCTTAATGGTTTCTTCTTCCATGCCGGCGAAGTCGTGATAGGTGCAGAGCACAGCCTGTGTGCAATTATGCGAACCACAACGCTTCTTCTCAGCTGCTATTTCTTTTCTTGTTTCCATATTATTATCTCCTTGTTATTTTAATATTCGTTTTGATTTCGACTACAAAGATAATGCTTTTATTATAGATACATAAAAGATATCAGCTATACATCAATAGATAATTTCTATCGTTAGAATATTTGGCGTGGTGAAAAATAATATATATCTTTGAGAAGTGAAACTTACACAAGATAAGATATGGAAGAAAAAATGTATTCATATAAGTATCCGCACCCCGCTGTGACAACCGACTGTGTCATCTTCGGATTTGACGGCGCAAAGCTTAAGGTTCTGCTGATTGAACGAGGAAACGAACCATATAAAGGACTATGGGCGTTTCCTGGTGGCTTCCTGAATATGGACGAAAGCGCCGAGCAAGGTGCAAGGCGTGAACTGATGGAAGAAACGGGAATGGTGGCTGGATACATGGAGCAGTTTCATGCCTTCACTGATCCTGACCGCGATCCTCGCGAACGAGTAATCACAATAGCCTACTACGCCCTGTGCAATATTCAGGAAGTAAAGGGTGGCGATGATGCTGCAAAGGCTCAGTGGTTCAGCATCGACGAGATACCGCAGCTGGCGTTCGACCACGACTGCATGCTGCATCTTGCTCTTTCGGCGCTGCGCGAGAGACTTCATTTCCGACCCATCAGCCAACTGCTGCCCGAGAAATTCACAAAGGAAGAACAGCAACTGCTCTACGAGGCAATAATGGACGTAAAGCTCGACAGCCCCAACTTTGCCAAGAGATAGATCTGATACAAAAATGAGACATGAGACTATAGACGGATTCAGATAGTTCGTGAACAAGTTCAGTAAGTTCAGAGAAACAACTACCGATACTACAGAAACTATTTTCAAAATAACATGTTGTTCAGAAACAATATAAGGTCAAACAGAGACTGTCCACATGCAAAATCCTGCCATTTTATTTTGTGGTTTCAGTCATTTGTACTAACTTTGCAAAGTTAATATACAATATCTCGGGGTTGACAGGATTTGACAAGAAGCTACGCCTACTATTATTCAATGAAATTGAAAAGATAGAGATCGCTGTGCGTTGCGCTATCGTCAACTTTGGAACTGAAATGACAGGTAACTCTTTTTGGATGACTGATGCCAACAATTTCTCAAATCCGTCCAAGTTCAATCGCTCTATACGTCTTATAGAAGATGAACTGAACCATACAAAAGATGATTTCATCAACCATTTCAAAGAGACATATACCAATCAGTACCCACCTTCATGGATGCCTACCGAGATATTGCCATTTGGGGTAATCACCAATGTTTATTCTAACATCAAGAATAAGAAGATAAAGAAGCGTATTGCACAGTCATTTGGCTTGCAAGTTGCACCTTTTGAATCTTGGCTTACCATTATCACTGTAACAAGAAACTCATGTTGTCATCATGCACGTGTATGGAATAGGGTATTCTCTATTCGTGCTACCATGCCAATTAGAATGTCACGTTCTTGGATTACCTTGCCGACAGATCCATTGAAAGTGTACTTTGATATGTGCATCATCAAGTACATTCTTGACATCATATCTCCAAATAACGATATGCTTGATAAGATGAACAGACTTTTTGCTACGTTTTCAGCAGGATTATCAGAAAAATCCTCTAAATGCGTGTGTTTCTCGATTTTTATTTGTATTTTTGCCATGCCGTTCAGAGTTCTGCTATGCCTGTTGTCGCGACACGAAGGTTAGTGAAAAATCTGGCAAGGCAAAAGGCCCCGAGCACCAATCAATTGCTTAGGCGCTTATAAACAACAAACATATAGTGTTGCAGAAACGAGGAACAATATTAGCCTATGCAATACCCGCTTATATCAGAATATCTCGCTGCCATTCAAGATGCTCACGACAATCTTGATAAGCTGAACCATTTAGTGCCCGTACTGGACGAACATGGCGAGCCGTATCGTAGCAGCGGTGCGTTTGCCGTCGTGTTCAAGATGAAGGACGAGCAGACTGGGAAGTGCTACGCCCTGAAATGTTTCACCGAGGAGCAGGAAGGACGCGCGGAGGCTTATCGTCAGATAGCAGAGGAATTGGAATTTGTCGATTCGCCTTATATTACTTCCGTGAAATACCTGGAGAAGGAACTGTTTGTTGACAGCAATTGCGAAGACGACGAGTTCCCCGTGCTGCTGATGGATTGGATTGAGGGCGAAACGATGGAGACGTACATTGCCGAAAACTATACAGACAGCTATGAAATGTCGATGCTCTGCTACCGTTTCTGCAAGATGGCGGCTTGGCTTCGCTCGCAGTCTTTTGCGCATGGCGACATCAAACCCGACAATATCATTGTGCGTCCGGATGGAACGCTCACCCTCGTTGACTACGACGGCATGTTTGTGCCAGCGATGAAAGGCCAGAAGTCGCCGACTATCGGCACCAAGGACTTCTCGCATCCTCTTCGCACCATTGACGACTTCGACGAAACCATCGACGATTTTTCCTTGGCCTCCATTGCCCTCTCGCTCAAAGCCATCTCTCTTGATTCGTCCCTGCTTCAGAGCTACGGAGCATCCGACCGTCTCCTTTTCTCTGCCACCGATTATCTCGATTTGAGCAAGAGTAAGATCTTCACTGCCCTGCAAAGTTTATTGGCAGACGTGGAGGCAAGAACCCTTCTGTCGATGTTCCTATTAGCCAGCGCCCAAAAAGACTTGTCTATGTGCTCCTTCCGATTGTTTGGGTTGCAGAAACCGAAGGATAAGGAAGTGTGGAGTACAGAGGTTACCGAAGAGGACCTTAAAAATGCTGTAGAGGATGAGTATGGTGTAAAATATAGCAAGGATTGGAAAAGATTGCTTAAAGCTCCAATTGGATTAAAAGGTAAATATTCAATTAGAGAAGGAGTAAAGGTTGTTGGAAACGATGCTTTTCAAGGGTGCGGTTTTCTAACTAACATTGATTTACCCGAAAGTTTGACAAGCATTGGAAGAAACGCTTTTTGGGGTTGTGATTCACTCACAAGCATCATCATTCCGAATGGTGTGACAAGCATTGGTGATTATGCTTTTAAGGATTGTATTTAGAGCCTTATAACTAACCATAACTTACTATGATTAACTAACCATAAAGACTTGATTTTCAATACTCTTTGATTTTTAACACTTTCTGAGTGCTTTTTGGCTGTTCCCGATTTTCCACATATTTTTGCAGCGTATTTCTACCGTGGAAAATTTGCGGAGCTTTTATTTTGTCATATCGTGAACGTAGTTGACAAGGGTTTACAAGTGGTTACAATGGAGGACAGATTTGAAGCTGATAGGCAAAAAGCGTTATATCGTGGACTGGGTTGACAAAGGTTGTCAATAGTTCACTTCCGTTTACTCCATAGGTGGAATACTCAAAGTATGTAGAACATAGTAATATCAAAGAGTATGAGACCGACAAGAAAATGTGAATTTTGTGGCAAGACATTCGTGCCAAGGAGTGGTATGCAGAAATACTGTTCCGAGGAATGTCAGGCAGAGGCAAAACGTCTTAGGAAGAAAAGACAGCAGGACTTGATTAACGGTATTGAGCCAATCATGGATCTGCAACATCAGGAGTATCTTACATTCTCAAAGGCAGCTGTGCTGATGGGATGCACCCGACAGTATATCTACAAACTTGTGGCTAACGGCAAGTTGAAGGCATCAAGATTGAGCAGCAGAATGGCATTCGTTAGAAAGGCTGATATAGAGAAGATGTTTGAGGGTCATCCCTACAAGCGTGTGGTTCCTGCCAGCAAGAGCAAGCTCAGTAAAAAGGCAAAAACAGAAAAGCCAACACAAAACCAGGAACCAACAAAAGGGAAAGAGGAGAATGAGGTGCTTGACTATTATTCGGGTGAGGAAGTGATGTCCATTTATAAGGTCAAGAAGTCTTGGCTCTATACATCCGCCAAGCGCAACCAGATACCGATGTGCCGTATCGCTGGCAAGAACTATTACAGCAAACGACATATTGATGAGTTCTTCGGTACTGCCGTTGACATCAACAGCATCACGGAATGGGTGACCGCTGATAATGTAGAGGAAGCCTTTAGCATGAGCAAGTCAGCACTCAGAGCATACACCTACCGCCATAAGATACCGACCAAACGTGAGTATGGTCGCACCTATTATTCCAAGGAACATCTTGAAGAACTTCGCAGGACTGACCTCATGAGCGATGACAGCTATTATACAACCGAACAGGTGCAACAGTTGTATGGTCTGACAAGTGCCAACATCTGCCATATTGTGAGAGTTCACCATATCAGCAAGGTAAAAGTGGGTGTAAAGAACCTGCTTTTGAAGACAGATGTGGAGCGTGCAATGGCAGAAAGAGCTGCTAAAGGACTGTGAAAGCAAGTGATTTCAGCATTATCCATCAGTTACTATG
>ERZ827490.1978-NODE-1978-length-23646-cov-24.409563_pt1 | contig 23646 bp, 21 predicted proteins | sample MGYA00519770_ERZ827490 | MGnify/ENA primary metagenome ERZ827490 (study PRJEB31778, sample SAMEA3449324) | human gut metagenome | biome: human gut; feature: human-associated habitat; material: faeces | place: United Kingdom | collected 2010/2012 ...
AGCGCACGACGTTGGCCCACTGGTTGCAGAGGATCGGCAGGTCGCGGTAGGACTGGATCCAGTTCTTGTAGGTGTTCCAGATGATCGTCTCGGAGGTCGGGCGCACGATGAGCTCCTCCTCGAGTTTCGCATCGGGATCGACGACGACCCCCTTGCCCTCGGGATCGTTCTTCAGGCGGTAGTGCGTCACCACGGCGCACTCCTTGGCGAAGCCCTCGACGTGGTGGGCCTCCTTCGAGAAGAACGACTTGGGAATGAAGAGCGGGAAATAGGCGTTCTGATGTCCCGTCTCCTTGAACATCCGATCCAGCGCATCGTGCATCTTCTCCCAGATGGCATAGCCGTAGGGTTTGATGACCATGCACCCGCGGACGGCCGAATTTTCCGCCAGTCCGGCCTTGACCACCAGATCGTTGTACCACTGCGAGTAGTTCTCGTCGGATTTGGTGAGGTCTTTGAGTTCCTTAGCCATAACTTATCTTGGTTTTACGTTTGTTCCGGAGCGCAAATATACAAAAAAATAAAGGTCTGCCTATCATGGAGCAGACCTTTATGCGGTATATTTCCCCGTTGCGGGCGACGGGCCACCGTCCGGAGGCACAGAATCGTATCCCGCGCCGCCCGCAGCGGCCCGGCGGATCAGAAGCGGAAGCCGAGCGTCAGGGCGATGTAGTGACGCGTAATTGAAGTATCGTAAAAACCGCTCCAGGTCACGGGCTGCCCGGCATCGGCATCCATGCTGAAGAAGAGCTGGTACTTCGAGTAGCTGTCCACGGCGTACTGGTAGGCCAGGTCGAGCACCGTCGTGCGCGAAAGCGTGAAGCCTACACCGGCCGTCAGGTAGTGGCTTTCGGTAGCCACCGGGCGGTTGAAGTAGAGGCTCTTGTCCTTGAGCATCGAAGAGGTGTACCCGCCGCCGACACGGAGGGCCAGCACGGGCAGCGGCTTGAGTTCGAGGCCCGCACGTACGGCGTTGGTCGCACAGAAGTTGTTCTTGAACTCGAGTTTGTACTCCTCGGGCTGGATGATGAACCCGGGCTGTCCGTCAGGCACGTTCTTCACCCGGATGCCGTTGTACCAGTCGCGTTCGTAGTCCACGGAGACGATGGCAAAGGTGCCGAACGTATAGGAGGCGCCGAACAGCAGGCGCGACGGCGAGACGAACTCCCAGCTGTTGGGTCCGTCGTCGGAGAGCACCGGCGTGCGGTCGGTGTTGATCTCGCGGCTCGTGTTCGCGGCGTTGGAGATCGACGACTCGATGTCGGCCGCATAGGTGCGGTCGAGCGAATAGAAGGTCGGCGTATGGTAGGCTACACCCAGACGCAGCCCCGCCACGGGGCGCACGATGGCGCCGATCTTGAAATTCAGTCCGCTGCCGTCGAGCACCGTCTGCTGGTAGAGCGAGGCATAGTCGAGCTTCGAGGCGAGCGGCGTCCCGTCGCGGTCCACGGGGGCACCGTCGTAGAGATACTGCTCCTGGTAGGTGATCCCCGTCTTCTTGTGGACGCTCTGGATGCCGAGCGTGGCGCCGACGTAAAGTATGTTGTTGATGTTGGCGCCCAGGGCGATCTGGAACTCGTTGATCGATCCCGAATTGGCCACATCGACCGAATGGATGGCCGATGCGTTGTGGCCGATCATGTCGGGCACCATCTGGTCACCGGCCTGGCTCGTCATGAAGCCGTTGTAGCCCAGGATCGCCGGCCAGAAGTAGGGCACGTAGTCATAGCCGAGCGCCCCGTCCTGGTTCGGGAAGATCCCGTGGTAGGTCAGCTGCTGGCTGAAGACGTCGGCCAGCGTGGGCACGGTCTGTCCCGATGCGGCGTCGTAGATCGACTCCGAGGAGTAGGAGTAGCGCGTATTGAAGTCGGCGACCCGGTTGAGTCCGACGCCGAGCGTCATGCTCACCAGCGAACCCGAGGAGCTCTCGAAGATGTTGAGCGCCGCGCCGACGTTGGCGAACGAGAAGCGGGTCCGGTTGTTGCCCTGCCACGGCAGGGTATTCGCGGTCTCGCCCTGCGCCACCGAGAGCATCGGCGTCAGCGAGATCTCGCTGCGGCGGTACATGCCCAGACCGGCCGGGTTGATCGACATGGCCGACATGTCGGCGCCAAGCGAAGTGAAGGCCCCGCCGAGCGCCATGGCACGAGCCGTCCCGAAATTCGCGGGACGCGACAGCGAGGCGAAATCCTCGGCCAGCATCAGGTCGTGGCTGAACATCAACCCGCCGAACTGCATCGACGACTGCTGTGCGGCGGCCGGCACGGCCACCAGGCCGGAGACGGCTCCCAGCAAACAGATTATGATTCGTTTCATGTTCCGATTCTTCTTTAAGGTTTAACGTCCTCTGTAGGAGTTGCCGCCGCGCGAGCCACCCGAGCCCCCGCCGGTGAATCCGCCGCGCGAGCCGCCCGAGCTGCCGCCCGTAAATCCGCCGCGCGAACCGCCGAAACTGCTGCCGCTGTTGAAGCTGTTGCCGCGGGATCCGGAGTTCTCGGTCCGGCCGGGCGTATAGCGGCTGCCCGACGAACCGCGGTTGCTGTTCCACGAGTCGTTGCGCGAATTGTTGTTGTTGCGGTAGATCCGGCTGCTGTTGTTCGTACGCCCGCCGCTGTTATAGTAGACCCGCGAGGAGCCGCTGCCGGTCGCACCGCCGCGCGTTCCGGAGAGTGCCGGACGATAGCGGCTGCCGCCCGACGAGAAGGCCGGCAGGTAACGCGATCCGCCTGCGGTGCCGGTACGTCCGAAGCGATAGTTCGGGCGCGGCGCCCAATGGTGCCCATGCCCCCAGCCGGGCCCCCAGGCCGGACCCCAGTAGGGATGGTGATGCCAACCGGGCCCCCAGCCCCAGCCGGGTCCCCACCAGGGATCGTACCACGGGCTGTACCACCCTGCATACCAGGGCCGGTACCAGGCATTCCAGCCGAAGCTCCAGCCCCAGCTGCCGATCGAGAACGACGGGCCCCACGGCCAGCTCCAGCCGTAATACCACGGATCGAGCAGCACGACCGAGGTTCCCCACGATCCGAACATCGAAGTGATGTACTTGGGCTCGACCCACACCTCGTCACCCATGACGATGACGTTGTAGAAGGCCGGATCGTAGGCCGAGGCATAGGTGAAGGCCGAACTGTAGCGGGCATTGATGTAGCTCGAAGGCATCCGGTAGGTCGGCGACTCGAAGCCCCGCAGGCGGCGCGCATAGGCGCTCTCGTAGTCATCGGCCAGGATGCTCTGGTAAGGATTCGAATCGGCGCTCCGGTATTCGTAGTAGTCATTTTCTGCCGCAGCGGCCTGGGCCTCGGCGATCCGGGCCTCCCACTCGGCTCTGCGCGCCTCGGCTTCGGCCTTCTTGGCTTCGGCCTCGGCCTGCTGTTTGCGTGCGATCTGCGCGCGGTCGTGCTGAACATACAGGTCGTCGCCGGCATATCCCGACGCGGCGTAATATGCCGACGAGCAGCTTGCGAGACCCGCAGCCGCGACGACGGCGGCAATCCATAATCTCAACTCTTTCATGGCTCACTCGTTGTTTGCGTTAGCTCTGTTCATGAACAGAACGAAAACCGTACCGGTTTTAGTATCGGCTCTCACCCATATAAACGGGTGCAGAGGGGAAATACTGCGCCGCACCGGCAAGCGGCCAAAGCCCCCGGATACAAAGATAGGAATTAAATCAGGCAAAGAGCGGAAAACGGAGCCGTCCGAAGAAAAAAATCAAAAAAATCGAAAATTTCCTGCAAAAAATAGTAGTTTCCGAAAAATATGTCTATATTTGCAGTCCCAAAACGAAAGTTTCGGGGAGGGGGAAAGCCGAAAAGCAACCCCGCAACACAAGGAGAGATGCCGGAGTGGTCGATCGGGCCGCACTCGAAATGCGGTGTACGGGCAACTGTACCGGGGGTTCGAATCCCTCTCTCTCCGCAAGGGGGTTTGACAAAAAAAACCATGATCCCTGTAAGTAACTCACTTACAGGGATTTTTGTTTTTCGGGGTCGGACAAATACACCTCCTTGCGGAAGCTCTTCGGCAGGCAATTCGGTGGCATCGCCATCCGCCCCGGATTCTGCCACCACCAAAAGGTTCTTATTCACTGATTCACTGCGTTTTGCATACTCCAATATTGCACACGGTGGCGTAAATTTACAACCCGTTAACACATGGAGTATATGAATCGACAAAAAGTACTTTTCGGATCTCGTTCTACGTGCGTCGGACAAGGCCCAACAAGCACGGGGAGGTCCCCGTGTGCGTCCGCATCACGGTCAACGGCCAGCGCGCCGACACCACCATCCGCAAGAGCATCCTCCCCGATCAGTGGGACGCCATCCGCGGCCAGGCCTCGCCCCGCACCACGCTCGGCAAGGCCATCAACCTCTACATCGACACCGTGCGGGCCCGCATCATCCGCATCCACCGCAACGACCTCTATCTGGACGAGGTCGACCGCCGCTTCATCGAGGAGTTCGAGTTCTACCTGAAGACCCACCGCGGCGGCTGCCACAACACGGCGACGAAGTACCTCAAGAACTTCAAGGAGATCACCCGCATCGCGCTGGCCCGCGAGTGGATGCAGCGCGCCCCCTTCGCCGAGATCCGCTTCTCGCTGCAGCCCGTCAAGCGCGAGATGCCCGAAAAGGCGGAGATCGAGCGGCTGATGCACAAGGAGATCGACATCCCGCGGCTGGCCCAGACGCGCGACCTCTTCATCTTCTGCTGCTTCACGGGGCTCACCTTCTCGGACATCAAACAGCTCGCCCCCGAACACATCGTCACCGACATGCAGGGCCACCGCTGGATCCGCAAGCCGCGCCAGAAGACCGGCAACATGTGCAACATCCCGCTGCTGGAGATCCCCGCGCGGATTCTGCAGCGCTACCGCACGGATCCCGAGTGCGTGGCACACAACGTGCTGCTGCCCGTGTCGAGCAACCAGAAGATGAACGCCTACCTGAAGGAGCTGGCCGACATCTGCGGCATCCGCAAGCAGCCGACGACCCACGGCTTCAGATATTACATATTTCTTTATTCACTGTAAACAAGCGATTTATAGGAGGCGTGTTTTTAAGCAGGTAACGATTTAGAAACGAGTATACTTCTTCAATTTATCTGTTTTTGCACAAACGCTTATTTAACACAAAGTTAACGAGATTCTCTATTATAACAAAATAATATACCAAGAAAATCTTGTACATCTATGGATGTAAGATTAATAATCCCTATATTGGTAATCTTACAAACTTAATTTTTATCCATCGATTTATCTTGGTCTAATTCCAATTTTTTACCATTAACTACAACGTAATTTTCTTCAAATTTACTTATATGGTTTGCATTATTAATAATACAATTATCGCCAATGGTCACCTTTCCTTTGCTCATCTTTGTCTTGAGATATGAGATATTAGAAGAAATATATACTCTTGAATTATAATTATTCTATACTATTAAACTGTACTTTAAGTTCATTATAATCAAAGACAAAAATATTCAAATTAGGCTCAATAGACTTGTAGTATTCTTGAATTTTTACGCAAACTTCTTCTGTATATTTTTCTAAGATATACACAATTATTATTTGTGGATTTTTCTTAAATATTGATTCTCTATATCTTAGAACTTGTTGATATGTGTCCCGCAATCGATTGATGGTAACAATATTCCTTATATATTTACACTCGACAATGTATGTTTTTCCATTAATGACACCTATTGCATCATAAATATATCTACCATTTCTTACTTCTTCCGTAAATTTTGTATTATAAATTTTATTAAGTTTTTGTATTGCTAAGTGGGCCGAGTTTTCAGCTGAATATGCTAATGCGCAAATGTTTGATTTTTCGTTTCTAATAGCTTCTGATGAGTTTTCTATATTTATTGGATTTTGCTCTTCGTAGATAGAATTCTCGGTTGCTTCTCTTATATATTTCGTTTTGCGTTCTGTATTTGTAAGCTTGATAAAATTAGTTTCATCTTTAAAATCAGTAGGGCCGTACAATTTTTCATGATGAAAACACACCAATAATACAAAAACGACGAAAATTATTATAGGGAATATAATAATAAACCAAATGAATGGAAGTCGTTCTTCTGCCCCATTTAGTTTATCTAACCCGATGGTAAATACTAAACCTGCGATCAAATAGCATATAGCAACAAATAGTGCAATTACTCCAAGAGGGTTTTTTAAGAAATTCTTTATATTATCCTTGTTTAGCATAGTTTCTACTCTCATATTTTTATATAAGTTTCCAGCAAAGTTAATTATATTTTTTCATATCAGCCATTCTCTGCTGAGAATATGTTATCTTTGGTGGATATTGTAGCCTTATGCAAATTATAGTAGATGATCATACTAAAATGAAGTATTATAAACGGTGTTTAGAGCAAATTAACAACAAATATTCGCTGGACGCCGAAATAAACAAATGTACTGTTATTGACATTTGTAATTTATGCATTGAAACATTAGTGCAAGATTTTATTACTTTATTAGATAGATATAGGAATCCGCAAGATATATTTCAATTTATGCTGTTGTATTCTAAACTGGCAACAGAGAAACAACGCACTGAGGATATGCTCATATTGATGCAAATGTGCCGATATGTATTTATACTTATACCCAAGTTAAACCTATCGTTCAAAACAGCACCAATAATTGATATGGATAAACTAGAGTTGTCAGACATCTTTTTTATAACAAAGATGATAGACATACTTTCTCAGCAAAGAGCTATCCAATTAATAAATGACGAATGTGTTTTTAAGTTAGAGTGCAATGAGTGGGCAGTCGCTTTAACCTATATGGATGATTCGTTAGTATACGTACATAGTCATTTAAAATACATCTCTCAAAGTAAGTTTCTATTCCGAAAGCATTGCTTTTCTTTCAATCTGTTAAACGATTTTAGAGGTGAACTATATAATGCATTTGGAGATATTACCGATAAGTTTTGTGATATAGTGTGCAATGCACAACCAGCAAACATACATCTTAATGATGTTTCTTTTAGCGAATTCAAAGAGATTGTTGAGGGGCATATTCCTGAAATATTACAAATCATTCAAGTTATCAACATAACAAATTTGGTCAAGAAGCATCCTCATAATCCCTTTCTGCGAGGACTACTATTTACCCACAATAACTTGATATAAAAGCCGCTATTGAAAAACCGTATGATAAAGATTTAAGGACACGATATAGACCGATTTTAGAATTTAGTATAGATGGAAACAAAGAATACTATATTGCCCCGTATATGTTTCAAGAGGCAATTGAGGAAATTTGTGGGAATCTATTGCCATTCCAAGTGATACCAAACGAATGGGCTTCCAATCAAATAATAATAAATTTTGCAAAAAAATTATTTCAAGAACACGACAAATGGTTAGAAAGATTATGTTGCAGTGTTATTGAGGCAAAGAAACTGCCATATAAAAGGAATGTCAAAGCCTTGAATAATGTCTCATTGGAAAAAGCAGTAGCCCATATTGGAACAAAGTGTTACCCAAATCGTAATGTTGGTGAGATTGATTTCATTGTTATAGACAAATCAACTCAAATTATTTACGTAATTGATGCCAAACATATTAAAACAAGATATCATCTTCAATCTTTCGTCGCAGATTACACCAAATTTATTGGAGAAAAGGGATATGATGAAAAACTATCATTTAAGGTGGATTGGATTCAGAACCATCTTTATGATGTAAGCAGAGCTTTTGGGTGTGATTGTTCGGACTATTCTGTGCAAGGAATATTCGTTACAGAGACTTTTGTATATTATAGTATTTCGTCACAATTTCCAATAATTCCCATCGCATGGTTCAATGCCTACATCGAAACGAATGACAAATTGTGCTTTTTACGACAATAGCCTGCAAGTTTGCAGACTATTGTTGTGTTTATACACTTTGTTTGATGATTTTATTTATCATATTGCAACTATTAAATTGTTCATGAGATACTTTATTTCCCAATACTATAATAGGATCGTAAGCATTCGAATAAATGCACCTTTTACACCTTGAGGTTTGGTTGTAGCTTTGCGGTAGCGAATACAATCAAACCTCAATTATATAGACAGGAATTTGAAGAATTGGAATTGCTGGTACAACAAAGCGGCCTGCCATTGAAGTCGTACCTTCAACAAATAGGTGTAAGTTATTCAACCTATCATTACTGGCGTAGAAAATGTTCCGTTGACAGAAACAGCATCAAACAAGAGCTGGCTCCTATCTGTTTTAAACAGACAGCTACGGAAACTTCCCCAGAAGAACAAATACCACATGGTGTGGCTGTTCTGTTTCCCAATGATCTTCGTGCCCACTGCGGAAACGGTTCAGAAGAGATACTGATGGAACTGTTCACCCAAAGTCTTCGAAACGGCCATGTTTAACCTGAACGACACGATGCGCTACTTCCTGTGTCCGGGCAGGACAGATATGCGCAAAGGTATCAGTTCGCTGTGCGGAGTGGTACATGAAAAGATGAACAGTGAAGTGAAGAACGGTGTGATGTCTTCATCTTCATCGGTTCCAGCCGCAGGCTCATGAAACTGCTTCATACCGAAGACGGAGGCATGGTGATGTATGTAAAACGCCTGGAGGCCGGTCTCTTCAAACTGCCGGAGTACGATCCCGAATCCAACAGCTATCCCATGGAATGGCACGATCTGGTGATGATGGTTGAGGGCATTCAAGAGAATCCGGAACAGAGACTCCGACGGTTAAGGGCCGAACGTAAGGAATACCATGTATGACATGCTTTTTTGCGTGAATAAAAGTTCGGATATTGTTGTATAACACTGTTAATTAACATATTTACATCAACAAAAAAGGTGTAGACAATGGAAGAAAAGGATATTTTACTCAAGACGATAGAGGGGTTGAATGCCTCTATAGCGTCATTGTCTACTACAAATAAGAATCAATCCGAACAGATAAAGAATCTGCAGGAACGTATCAAGGAGTTGACGGCTCAGGTCGCATGGCTAAACCGTCAACTCTTTGGGCGTAAATCGGAAAAGTTTCGTGTATATAATCCTAATATACCCGATCTATTTGCCGACAAGTTTTCCGGACTTCGGCAACTGGCGGAAGAAAAGCGGGACGAGGCCGTGGAGCAGATAGAAAAGGAATCGGCTGAAGTCCGGAAGCAGAATCGTCAGAACCGCAAAATGATAGAGGACTTACCCGTATTGGAGACCGATATAATAGAACCGATAGGCGTAGACCTGTCTTTATACTGTAGAATAGGCGAAGAGATAACCAGGGTCGTCAAACACAAGCCGGAGATGCTTTACGTCAAGGAAATCATCCGTCCCAAATATGCGCTCAAGGACAGCACTCAGCTTCCTCCCGAGGGGCAGAAAGGCGTAGAGATTGCCCCCATGCCGCTGATGCCCGTCGACAAATGCATTGCCGACACCAGCCTGCTTGCCGAGATACTGCTTCAGAAGTATGAATACCATATCCCGTTCTACCGTCAGATACAGCAGTACCGGCATCTTGGGATGAAAGGCCTTACGGAAAGTACGCTGGACGGATGGTTCAAGAAAACGGTGGAGCTGCTCAGGCCTCTATACGAGGAACTCAAGCGTGAAGTATTTTCTCCTGCGACTATGTACAGGCGGACGAAACCACAGTTCCCGGTCATCAACAGGGAAAAGCACAAGGCTGGCAAGGAATATCTGTGGATGGTAAGGTCGGTCATGGAAAAACTGGTCATTTCCCATTACGACAAAGGATCGCGTGCCGGGACGGTTATCGAATCTCTGGCAAAGCAATATCACTTCAAAGGATATCTTCAATGCGATGGTTTTGCAGGCTATGAGACAGCCTTCAAGACCAATCCCGACGTGCGGCTGCTCAATTGTCTGTACATATCCGCCGTCATTTTGAACAGGCTCTGGATGAAAATAAGGAAATGGCTGAACATGCTCTGACCCAGATACAGCATATATACCGGATTGAACACTGTTGTGATAAGGCGAGTCTCTCGTACGATGAGCGGAAGGCAAAACGTCGGGAGCTGGCCGGACCGGTCATGGATCCATGAAGGTGTGGATGGAAACGGAAGGTATCAAGTACAGTCCCAACTCCCAGGCCGGGAAAGCTATCACGTATGCCTATACCCGATGGGGCAACATGATGAGATGTCTGGAGGACGGACGCCTGCTTTGGGATAACAATCTGGCTGAAAATGTCATCCGACCGATAACTCTGGGACGGAAAAATTATCTCTTCTGCGGAAACCATGAGGCGGCAGTCAATATGTCGGTCATCTGCTCTCTGCTGGCCACCTGTAAGGCACATGATGTAAATCCAAGAGAATACATGAATGATGTCATCGCCCGAATACCTTATTATAAAAAGGCAACTCATGAGGAACTACTGGAACTGCTCCCGCACAAATGGGAGATGCAACATCCGGAAAGTGTACTGATAAAACAAGGGGAGGGATCCGGAAAACACTGCTGACCGACTGCAACATATAGGTTCAACAAAACAATAGCGACTGCAACTAGTAGGTTCATAGTGACAGTCACTATTGCTATATATAAAGGTTCAATACCTGTAGTTTACCGTATGCTTACTTCCAAACAACGATTCTCATCAGAAATGAACTCAAATAGATGCCTAAGCTTTTCGATTTATGTTATTGCAGATTGAAGAATTTATTGGATAAATATACCCAAGAATAAAAATTTCCGAGGATATAGGATTAATGACTCTATCTTGATTTTGTGAGGTAGATCTAATATTGTAGATCTAATATTATAGAAACTCCCTATTATAGGTACGGCTAGATTGAAAATTTACCCGCTATTAATGTACGGGAAACATTTTTCTTAATTGACTGTTACATATTGATAGAATACCTTTTACCATTGTCTTATTCCAAATTACTGTCGCTATGATTGATATAAAAAGTCCAGCGATATTGATATACGTGTTGTTTATCCAATATAATATCATAAAAACTCCATATGCAATCAATATGATTGCAATATCTTTCATTCTCAATTTTATATTCATTGTGCGGTTTATATCCGTGTATCTATATATTGCAAGATAAAGCATGGCTACGATCGTTGATATTGCGGCTGCATATAAACCGATAATTTTTACTAAAGCTATGCAGACAATTAAATTGATTATGGCCGCAATAAACGAGGTTTGTGAAACTTTCTTAGTGTCTTTTAACCCGATATAAATAATTCCGTATAGTGTCTGGATGACATTGATAATGCCACCAACAACCAATAGCGGTATTAGAGGAAATGCTGCAAGAAAATTTTCATTGACAAGATATTTAAAAAATACAGCACAGACCATAATTAAAATGATACCACAAGAGCTGAATAAGTTAAAACAGCGATTTGTGATGTCCGAGATATAGTTATCTCGATCATTATCTTTTATGTGTAAAGCAACAGATTCTGTCCAAGAAAGATTGAATATCACAAATACATTGGCAACAATTGCTGAGAATTTTGTTGCAACAGCCAATATTCCATTTGCTTCCGTCCCAATGAATGCGGAAACAATGGTCCGATCTGAAGCACTAATAATCCACCAAGAAAGACCATTCAGAATTAATGGGGCAGAATAGCCTGCCATTTTTTTCATCAATTGTTTACTGAGACTGGCAGAATCAATGTATGTAAATACTTTATCTTTGTAGAGTATATAAATAACTGCAAGAAATTGTGCTATAGCAGTTGAATATAGCATGCCGGATACCCCAAAAGGCCAGATAATTACCAATACGATATTTAATAGCACCGTTAGTATTCCAGCAATAGCGCTTCCTACCGCATACGTCATATTGTCTCCAAGCCCTCTGGCAATTTGAAGAGCAATAGAGAGAATTGAATTTGTGAGCACCCCGGCTAAAAAAGTTTCTGTATATTCAAAATTAAGAGATTGAGCAATAATGGCAAATCCCAAAGCAAAGGCCAATGAAGGGGCAGCTGTGCATGCTATACAATTAGTAATAATACGTGTAATTTCATGGCGATTTCCTCGGGCGTCTATCAAAAACCGAAATATGGATGATTCCATCTGTATGGTAATTACAGGAGAAATCAACATGATATATGTGATAAGCAGATCAATCGTTCCATATTCAGATGTTGACAGGACGGCCGTATATATAGGCAGTAATAAATAGGTAATAAGCTGCGTACATATTTTCCCGATAGAAATGATCAGTGTATTTTTCAATAAAACAGAATTTCTTCCCATCAGCACTATGCGTGTTTTAATCGTTTTTTGACAAGAAAATCTTTGATTCGATTCCGTATGGTAAGATAGAGGTATGGACCGGCAAATTTCTCGCAAGTCTTTTTATATGATGCCTTTGTATAATAACTCCAGAACGCATCTACGTGGGCTGTTTTTTCGCAAGGCATGACAAGATGTTTTTGTAGAGCCGGCCTCAATTCTGTTTCAATATAGAAACATTGGTCTTGTATTTGATTCCAAAGTTGCGAGCCTTTGGTCGAATTTAAGAATACGACATTGACTCCAATGTCTTCTGCAAATTTGTTTGTAATTGAATTTATCCCCCAATAATCTCCAAGCGATATGTCTCCGACTCGAGACAAACTGCTGTATGGACAATGGTAGCAACTTTCTCTTGCAATGAGCCCAAGAAAAAACAGACGTTTATAACATTGATTCCAGTAGGAGTGCTTGGATGCTGTTCCGTCATTATATATTATTTTATGAAGATTATAACTCCAGCCTATTGTTTTATCCCGAAACCGATAATCAACAACTTTTTTCCCAAATGATTCCTCTATGACTTTTATATGATCTGCGAAAAGTCGAGGACTTGATACCGAATGACAAATTAAATCACATGTAATAAGACATTCGTATTTGTGGTTGAATATCTTTCTTATAGCTCCGATTTGACAAGGTGTGCCAATAAACAAAACGATAAGACCTGCTTGGAGGTCTTGTTTTATAGAACTGTAAATCTTAGACAAATCACTTTGCACATATTTACTTCCCTGAAGTTTATTCAATTCATCTTCGGTTGCAATACGTTGATGCCTTACGATCATTTTGTCATCAAAGCACGCTCCATAAACAACTCCTCCTCGCTGAATTATTATTTTACTAAGCAACCAGGCTATCCCTCCGGAGGAACTGTTCTTGAGTGCAGTTTTATCTTTTATTTGTGCAGCTAAAACTGTATTTGGAGCAGGATTCCGGTCGATCGGATGTTCTGCTTGACAAACTCGCAGACAAGATCTACATCCAATGCATTGCGAAACGTCGATTTGGGGCCTCAAAAAGCCTTTATCATCAGGAATCATACTAATACAATGCTTGGGACAGATCTCCATACATGCAGAGCACCCAACGCACGTCTCATACGGAAGCATGATATTATTGGCAATCATTGTATTTATTCCAAAGCTGTTTTTAAGAAATTTAAAGAGTGTTCTTTCAAGATATTTCGGAGGAAGTTGATTTTAGCCCAATCTAAAGGCTTATTGAGTACCGACAGGATTTGTTCTGTTGAACAACAATTGGCCACCATCCTTTCTTGTATTCCTAAATGATTGAGCAATGTCAACATCCGAGAATTATATATTCCATTGCCAAACACTAGGAAAGGTTTTTGATACTGAATGGCAAACACCGTCCCATGGAACGAACTGGTTAGAACGTACGATGCATGATGAAAAAGAGTTAAGAAACCATCTGGCCCAACAGCAGGTCGATAACTTCCTTTGATGCGTCGGCCAATTGAAACAATTGGGAGATTGGTCTTTTTTTGTAACTCCAATGCTGCTTTTACGACAACTTCGTTGGAGCCAAGAAAATAGACAAGAATATATCCATCGTCTAAGTTTTTAATTGGATCTTTATTTTCGATCTTTATCCAATCTTCACAATCTAACAACAAGGTTGGATCGCATACTAATGATACTTTCTTTTGCGATAAGTTCTCGACAGGTTGTAACATGTCTGCTTCTCGGACCGAGATTGCATCAAATCGATGTAATAAATCCCAATATCTCTGTAGATGTTTTTCCCATAGGGATACAGATCCTGCTGATGCGGCATATGCAATCTTTTTACAAGATACGGTTCCTAATAAAAAGGCATCGAAATCATTGAAAATCGCTTTTGGATTCCATACCTGATCACTTCCACAAATGATGGCGCTATAATGGGATTCCACCTCCTTCAACTCTGGCAAGGTCTTGCAGACTGGAGATAAAATCAAGTGTTTCTTTTGAAATGACTCAAACTTTAGGAATACTTTCTTGTTATACCTGTAACGAAGAATTTTCCCAAGAGTCGTCTTGATGTGGTACCGATCTGAGAGTATATGATAATCATAATAACGATATATATCAATATTATGATAATTTATTACACTTACATTAAATCGATTATCAAGTAGCGTCTTCTGTAATGCATAAACTTGAAGAGCTGCTCCAAAATTACATGCTTTGTGCAATGTTAATATGCCAATTCTCATTATCGTCCCAATTGTTTAATTTTAAACTTTACCCAGATTTTCCTTAAGGTTAAGGATTTCCATCGCTTTTTCTGGTATTGTTTTACATGATATTTATTCTCCGCCTCTGCGTCTATATCATATTGGAAAGATGAGAAAATACCTTGTGGTGTAAAAAAGATTCGATCGTCTCCTTGTAATTCTCTTTTATCATAATAAGGGAGCAAGGGTCTCTTTTGTAAATGAATATACATTATTTCTTGTCTTACTTCCTCCTTATTATCTACATATGATTGGAATAATCTACCTTGTTGCCAATAAAATCGCTGATCAGGATGGTTTGATATTGTACAGGCTGGAGCTACGAGAAGTCTGGAATATTGTGGCAAAATGTCGGCAAATTGGTTTTGACCATATTGAATAACCTGATTTGCCCTGCATATTGCCGGCATAAATATTTCGTCAAAGAATGCAGGTTCGTTGAATGAAATGGCATTCCAGAAATTAATTCCTTTTTTTATGTTTTTTAAGAACATCAATTTCATTCGTTCACTATTTTTGTAGAATGTGAGATGCCCTTGAGTTAATATCCGCTCGCTTTTTTGAAATTCCTTAATAGATAGAATATTGAAGATTCTACCAAATACCAGATCGACATCACAAAAGCCCCAAAAGTCGGCATCGGTCAAATAATCCTCGAATATTTTTCCGTATGCTGGTTTGTAATCACATAATTTATAGGGAGAAAATGCTTTTAATCTTTTGATGTCAAGTGCAAGTTTATTTTGAACTAATTTTTTGATGTCCTCAAAACTGCAAGTTTGAATTATGACATTGTCCGGTAAATTGGGAAGCGAAATTTGATCTGTAAAAATTAGAAATAAAATCTCGGAATTGCAGCGACAACTTTCTATAAAGAAGTCAAAATAAGGTGGGAATTTTCCGAAATAAGGAATGACTACTTTTATAATCATAAATATTGTAGTATAGGGCTAAAGGCAAATGTTGTTTATTTTATAATTTTTAGACTGCGTTTAATAAAAGGAAAATCCAATTTGGTAAGGGCAATCAATAAAAAGATTGGAAATAGTTTACATCGATGTCGAATTGCGGTTCCATAGTTAGATGTCACTGCAGCAAACATGGCTATTATAACAATTAGTGTAATAAACAACAAGAAAATGAACCGGTCATCAGATGTCTTGTTATTTCTTTTTCGGCGAATTTCTTTTATTTGTTTCCACATGGGGATCGAAACCCAAATATATAGAATAGCATCGAATAATCCGACAATATCAATGGCAGAACTGATCATCCAAAGGAATGGAGTGTATAAAAAATACAACATTCGTATCGGCAGAAATAATAGAGTCAATATCGGGTTTGAAAAAGAGACACCACTTAAATAAGCCGCTCTACCTGCGGCTGACATCTCCCCAATATTACTGATGGATTCAACGTCGAGATCAACTCCACCTCCAATACCGAACTTTTCCATTCCAATACCACTAGATAGCATATAAACAAATGTAATTATCGTAATACTGACGAGGAAACCTTTCCAGATTAGACTTGCGCCTCTATTTTGGGGATTATTTTTCCTCGACAAGATAATCAAGATGGTCAACATGATCATTGCAATCATTGATGTATGCAAAATCATAGCCGGAACAAGGGCTATGATAGATAATATTAAGTGTTTAGTGCGGCCATTATTATAATAGAGATAAGCATGCTTGATGTATAAAAGCATAAATAATAAAAGGACGACCTCTCGATTGGCGAAATAACTTGAAAATCGAATTAAATTCGGGAATAACGCTATAACCCATGCTGCTTTAATTATGGCTCTACGATCTTTGTATATATGCGAAACGATGTCCGAAAAGATTAATACGCAATAAACGCTTAATGTCGCGTTCATAACCCGTACCGGCATATAATATTCTCCGAATACTCTGAAGAAGAAACTGATAATCCATGAATAAAAATAAGCGCCAGTAGGAATATTCAAAAAGACTTCGTTAATTGGTAAAGATGCATAGTAAACGGCATTGACTCCATAATTATCCGCATCTCCATCGCCTAGCATGCTGTATATTACGCAAATAACAAATCTAATAATGAAAGCCCAAGCGATAGCTTGTGAGATATGGGAATATCTTTTAGCGGATATGGATAGTCCAATTGAACCGATGGACATAGTTAATAGACCATACCCCCAATCATTATTTTGCAGAATTAAAAGAGCTACTAACGAGGCTATGGCTGCAACTACGGCAACCATTGACATGATACCAGACGCAAAGGGGATCCTTCCTCCGAGATTCTTCATTTTAGGTTCTTGATAATTTTACCATATTCCCTAGATGAATAAGCGATCGAGAAGAGCTCCGCTCTTTTTCGTAAGATTGCTGAATCATGTGGAGTGTCAAGTGTTTTGAGAATAGCGTCGGCTAATTCCTGAGGATTCTCGCATGGGCATAATGCCCCATATGCAGGATCTCCTCCATTCATAATATCTCTAGGTCCTCCGCTGGCACAATCGGTCGCGACGCATGGTATACCACAAGACATTGCTTCGATCAAGACATTGCCAAAAGCTTCTTCCTTGGAGGAAAGAATAAATAAGTCTGAGATTTTCATAAAATTAAGGACCCTGTTTGTGTAACCATATAGATCTATATCATTGGAGAATTGACTTTCTTGGCGTAATTTCTCCAATATCTCTTTTAGTGGACCATCACCTAACACGATTAAACGCGAATCCGAATTCTTGCGGACTAGTTCAAAGGCTTTCAATAGTGTGGCAAAATCTTTTTCCGGAACTAACCTGCCTACAGCTATGAGAATTTTGGCTCCGTCGGCTTTGTCTTTGATGAATCGATGCTCGGTCTCTGGCATTGCGGCTTGCACTTTTTCCGGAACAACCAGCGGATGATACACTTTATGAACATTCGCACTATTGACATGATAAAATTTGATTTGCTCGTTATATGCCATCGTATGAGCCGCAATGACCCCGTCGAGAAATCTAAACAACAGTTTGTTACAATAATAGATCAGGGTGTGGTAAATAGTTCCATCCTTGAGTAAAGTACATCGGTTATCCACGATGGCTAATGCTCGTTTGTGCCGACAAAACACTTTGATTAAAGCAACGATTGTTCCAGCCAATCCTGGAGCTGCAAGAATTATTGTATCGGGATGTTTCTGCATATAGCTGTAAATACCCCATATGGCCGCAAAAATCTTAGAGTCTCCTCTATACTTCTGCTTGCGAAAATCGATAATCTCACAATCTTCAGGTATTTCATGCATCATCTCACCACGTGCGTCTCCAATTAGGAAGGAAGTATAAATTCCTTCTGCCTGTAATCCATGCGCCAGATTAATCATTACACGTTGTACCCCGCCGGCTTCTCCGCTTTGCATTAACATTGCTATCTTGGGGCGTGTCTCATTTTTGGCTGCCATATTTTATTTATTTTGCAACTTCAGTTTGATGATATATGTGGGTCATTTGTTGCATAACCGAATCTAGCCCAAAGGCTTGCACTATTTGAATATTATGCTGTCCCATTTGGAAACGGTTACAATGAAGAATTTCCAATAAAGCTCTTTTTATATCATTAGAGTCATATGGATTGAATAAAATACCTCCTTCGGGGTCTATTAAGTCGATATTACCTCTGATTCGGCTGCAGATTATAGCCTTACCACAAGCCATGGCTTCCATCAAAGCAACAGGTAATCCTTCTTGTATGGATGGAAATGCAAATACATCTGAGGCTTCGCATAGTTCAGCCACATCACTTCGATATCCTAATAATTTTACCCGCCCCCCAACGTTTAGGTCATTAATAAGAGTTGTTAATTCGTCTTTTAATTTACCTCGCCCTGCTATTGTTAAATAGCAATTGGGAATATCTGCTACCGCTTTAATCAAACGCTCATGATTTTTACGGGGAATCAATTCTCCAACAGTTAGTATCCATAATTTATTTTCTGGAATCTCTAACTCGTTACGTTTTGTTTGAGGATTAATTTTATGTATACAGAATTTGGATAAATCAATGCCAACCCCAGGTACATATATTATATTACGAGCGTGCATATGCCTTTGTGCAAATGCAAAGTCTTCTTTATTGATCGTTATGAGTGTATCGGTCATAAAAGAGCATATCCATTCTGCAGGGAAATACACAAGCCAGTTTATTAGCGGTGCCCCTTGGTAAAAATGGAACCCATGGGCGGTGTATATGACTCTAGTCCCGTGTTTTCGAGAATGGTTTGCTGCCAGTCTCGCCACCATGGCGCCAACTGGAGTGTGGCAGTGAATCAGATCGAAGTTATTTTTGCGAATGATTTTTTTTAATAGCAGGTACGAATGAACGTTCGCCGTTTTTAAAGGAAACCGGTCGAAAGGAATGTCATAATAATGGTCACAAAATGGAATCTTACAATCATTGTGATTTTCATAATCATTTTTTGCAGCAACAAAGGTTTCCCATCCAAGATCTTTAAATAGTTTAAGATAAGGAAGATGAAACTCCATGATATGTGTTTTTACAACGGTGGCAACGAAAAGGACCTTTTTCATGGCTATGTATCCTTTAGAACTTTTTCCCGAAAACAATCGAACAGAACGTGTTGAACAACACCTTGAAGTCGAACCACCAAGAACGATGTCCCAAATAATAAAGATCGTACTCTAGGCGGCGAAGCATCTTTTCCATCGTATCCGTATAACCATTATAAAGTGTCGCATAGGACGTTACACCCGGGCGAATCTGATAAAGGTATGAATAACGAATATCGTGTTCCAAAATTTGGTCAATGTAGAATTTACGTTCGGGGCGCGGACCGATAAATGCCATATCTCCACAGAATACATTCCACAATTGAGGAAGTTCGTCCAAGTGGTGTGCACGTAAAAATTTCCCGATTTTGGTCAGGCGAGGATCATCATCTCCTCCCGCATGGCTCAATTGTGGACCAAACTTCTCAGCATCAAGGCGCATCGTCCGAAATTTGTAAATATTAAAAGGTCGGCCAAAACGCCCGATACGTTCCTGCTTAAAAATAGCAGGTCCGCCATCCTCTCGTCGTACCGCGATATAACAGAGTAAGAATAATGGAGAGAAAATGATCAAAGCAAAAAAAGATAATATACAATCTCCGATACGTTTTACGTTGCGGGCGAAAGCCGACATATTGTCTGGAATAAACCGATCCTTCGGCACATATTGACTAATCGGAGTGCTCACCTCAATATCATCATCAAACCGAGGATGACAACTCTTCAACTTATTGGTCCACTTTGCATAGGCATCTTTATCAACAGCATCTGACATCCGCAGCGAAATTTCAGAATTGCTTGTCTGCTGCAGAACGGTCATGTTTTCCAATACAGTTGGAATAGACTCTGGGCCAATTAACGTACATGGCATCTGAGCCTCTTTCGAGAATCCTCGAAGATTCGTACATCCATATGATTTACAAAATAGTCTTAGGCCATAAGCTGATAAACCATATGCGACCCATGTATTGTATCTAGGACTATAATACATATACACATATGATCCATCATTTTTACATTCGTTTAGAGTAATTACGTCTGTATCCATGAGTTTTTATTATTTGATGGGTATTTTAAATTCTTGAACTTATTATTGGTGCCCCTAACCAGCAGTCGTAATCGTCAAGACGCCGGATGAGTTGCAACTTGCACTTTTTCGGATTCCGCTCCTCACGCCACGGATCGACGGCGCCATGCGCATGATCCCGGCAGATACAACTGTTCGTGCATCCATAGAGCGTAACCAGCAACAACGCACGCGACTGTTCGGCGCGGATCAGCGGCAGGATACCGCGAATCGTACCTACCAGACGGTCGAACTCCTCCTTCTCCCCAAGAATCGCATAAGCCGGAAGCAGCATCGAGTAAAGTTTGCAACGCATGACGTCGCTCTCCAACTGCAGACTGCCGTATTGCCGCAGCGTCTCCCGGGCCAACTCCCGATCCGCGTCCGTCACCCCTTCGGGCGAATGGTAACGCTTCAGCGCTTCATGAAGTCCCGCCGGAAGCCGGTCGCCGTTCAGACGCGTGTAGACATGGCGGTTGTCCGAGTTCAACGCAACCACCTCGTACTGGCCGGGCTCCACACTAAGCAGCGGTACATACATGCAGTTCTCCACACAGACCATGATGTCTTTCCGTCCACCTCCGGGCTGGATGATGACGCTTGCCTCCACCCCCTTGAACTGCCCCTCGGTGATGCGCACCCGATCCCCTTTCATCAGCCGGTTCGGTTCGGGTGTATAGACCGGCAGTTCATCGCAATAGGATTCGGCAACCCATTTCAGATTGGCCATCTCCTCGTCCGACAAGTAGGGATAATACCCGCCACGTCCGTCACGAACCCGGGGCAGGAAACTGTATTGGGGAAGGAATCGTTTCAAACGATAGATCTCTGCCTCCGAGGCGTGTACGAAGACGTAATTGTACAGCAACGGATGCTGCGTGCGGACCAGTTCGCCCTTTTTCTCGCAGACGGCGACGTACGACGGAGCAAAATATTCGAACGGCTGCTCGCCGACACGGATACGCCGAGCCAGCTCGGTCTGGAGTCCTTTGGCCGGGTTGCCCCTGTAATATCCTTTTGAAGAGACCGGCAGCACCAGCACATACCACCTTACCGCATGGTTGTTTTTTCTCGTGCGGATCTGCTCAGAGACCGAGTCAGACCAAGTCCAGTTAGTGCCCTGCGTATTCATTCCAATATCGTTTATCCAGGAATCCGCATCGCATCCGGGCAATCCGAGGCCTTGTCAGCGCAACATCAGAACACGCTGACATTCAGCAAATTAAGAATTACACATAAGGTATTCGTGAAAATTGCGAATACCTTGCTTCGCTTCGGGCTTGTCTGCAAACCTACAGTTGCGAATGTTTATTATTTCTGTTTAAGAAACCACACTATTTAGTCGCAAAAATAGATAAATTCGTCGAATAAACAAAAAGAGAGGTTTTTTTCTTGCACCAAACCATCGCGCAACGCCTATTTTTCTGACACACAAACAAAAAACAACCGTTTCGAAACCTTATTTTCACGGTTGTTTCACCCCGACACAACAACCGCCGGAGTTTCAAGAAAGGGAAAGGAAAGGCATAAGTAACAATTTGGCAGCATTTATGACCAAAGCGACACGGTCTCCGGCTAAAAATCAAGAAATTCCCGTTTCATGCGGTTTCTTAAACAGAGATCGCACCAGGGAAATGGGATGAATCCCGCTTTGCAAGCCATGCAACGGCAGACAGCGCCCCGTAAATAACACTCCCGGATTCGGACCGGTCCATCAAAAAAAGGCATCGGCAGGCGATTGCCTGCCGATGCCGTCCCTTCCGGGCCGAAAGCGCCTCCCTACCGTCCCGGATGCATCAGTTCGGGAGCCACACGCATGAGCGACATTCCGGGGGCGAAGACCGGCGGAATATAAGGATCCGTAACCCCAGAGCCATATTCGGCCGCCTTGCCGGGTTCGACGATCCGCAGGTCGATCAGCGGCGGAATGTCCAGGTCATCGGGAATATTGATGATTCCGTCGGCACTGCCGTCCACATTCGGATTCCCGCCCCACGGATTGCGCATGGTGAACAGGGCGGCCTTGTCGGTCGAATGCATCAGCGTGTAGGCATGGCCCGAGACGGTCAGCGTCCCGTCTACCGGAATATCGCCCGGATGGAATCCGCCAACGACGATCTTGCCCTGCTGGAGACTCACCCGCACGGCCCGTGCCAGCTGGTCGTTGTCGAGCACCCCGCGGTCAAAAGCGAAACTGCTTCCATTACCCGTGAACAGAGGGGCCACAACTTCGGTTCCGATCCCGTTGATATCGGGATTTACCTGGTAGACGGCATTCCACTTGATGATGGCCTTCTCAAGCACGGTAGACCAGCAGGCTACATTGTTCTTGCCGCTGGCGGACTGAATCGTTCCGTTCCGGTCGGCCAGGAACTTCGAGCTGACCGTGACATCCACGGGATTGCCCTGCGGATCGAACATTGCAACGGTATAGGTCTTGTCTCCGTTGTCGGTGATTATCGACTTCACGAATTCGGGATAGATGTAGGCAAACGACGCGAATACAGCCACCGCACAGCAGTCGCTCACACCGTGCTGATTGACATCCGCAGGACTGGGAATACCGGCTGTAGGGAAAAGAACCACGCTGAACTCCTGCCATGACAGGGTCTCTCGGTTGGTGGCAGGAACCTCCGGTTCGTTCGAGGCATCGGCCAGCCAGATGCGGTCCTCGGCCGTCGTCTCATGCTGGTTGGCATAGTGTTTTCCCATCGGAGTCGTTCCGCTTTCGGTGAAGCTGTAGGCATACTCCATCAGGTCGTCGATGCTGAGTACGATTTCACGAATGCCGAGCTCCGCGATGCGGGTTTCTGCACCCCCGTTGTTCTCCTCGACCTCGAGCTTGAGATAACGGTAGGCCCGGGTGTTGGTGAAGTCGAATGACCGCGTCTGCTTGCGCTCGTCAAACCGCTGATCGACACGACGGTCGAGCAGTATCCATGCGGAGTTGTCCACAGACCCGTAAAGCGACCACGTTTTCGGATCGCAATCGGCCGATCCGGCGGTCGAGGTCAGCGAATAGGTATTTACGGGAACCGCCTCGTTGCCGTTCCAGAATATCGAGAACGACGCATGTCCCGTAACGAAATCCGTATTGATGTTGTTGTCCACGATCTGGGCGATACCGCATCCCGAGGGGGAATCGGAGAATTCCGAGGAGAGCGTGCCGCCCGACGGCATGCGCGTATTCGACGAAAGGACACGCACAGAATTAGGAGCCGGGGTCGGATCACCCTGTTCCGAATCTTCGGAGCAGGAGACGGCCAGCGCCATCGGCAGGAAGAGAGCCAGCCCCAGACAATATTTCATGACCCGGGGATACAAGGTCCCCGTAAATGTTTTTCGGTTCAACTTCATGTTGTAGGTTTGTTTGGTTCAGTAGACTCAACGGATGAAGGGCTTCCGGCCCCGGAATCCGAGGCCGGAAGCCGCACCGTCAATATACCGAAAATTCGTAAATGCGCGTGGTGTTGCCCTCGCTCTGGTCGGGTTTGGTGACCAGCA
>ERZ827490.2021-NODE-2021-length-23263-cov-4.438125_pt1 | contig 23263 bp, 16 predicted proteins | sample MGYA00519770_ERZ827490 | MGnify/ENA primary metagenome ERZ827490 (study PRJEB31778, sample SAMEA3449324) | human gut metagenome | biome: human gut; feature: human-associated habitat; material: faeces | place: United Kingdom | collected 2010/2012 ...
TGGTACTTTCTTTCGCGCCGAAAGAAAGTACTACCCCCTTCGGGGCGGCAGCCCCACCACCAGCGCCGGAGTCGGCGCGTCAATCTCCCCGGAGGGGTATGCGCCTAAAGGGCTTTCCGCTCGCCTTTTGGAAACCTTCGGACACCAAATCTGGCCAGAAGCCAACGAAAACTGCATTTCTGGCGCTCTCGGCAAAATGGCCGCGCATCGCCATAGACTGGGAGGTCCTTCGGAGAAAACCATCGTCTCGTCCCGCACTGTCGTGCGCTCTACCTGTTGGGGTGCCATAACTGGCGGCAAAATAGACCCATGACGATCCCTTTCTTCGTGACAGTCCAGCGGTGTAGCCGTCAAAGCATCCCCACTGCTGGAAGGAATGCCCCCTGCACTCATTTCCGAACGTTTTGTCCTATTTGTCTCTGCTTTGTACTCATTTCGCTTCTTGACACGATCGATATTCGGTATTACAATGTTAAAGGTTTGAAGAAATCCGTACATTTTGCAAGACTGAAAGGAGAAACGTTCATGAAAAAGGTTCTGTCTCTTGTCTGCGTTCTTCTGCTCTGCGCCGCTTTGATCCCCGCCGCCGTGGCTGAAGAAGCCGCCTATACCGAGACGGTGGTGTCCATCCCCAACGGCGACCATGATATTCCCGCGACTGTCTGCGTTCCCAACGGCGAAGGCAAGTTCCCTGCTGTGGTGATGCTCCACGGCACCGGCTCCAACCGCGACGAAGCGGGCAACGGCTATAAGATGGCTGCTCCTGTGCTGGCTGAAAAGTATGGCATCGCGACCGTTCGGATCGACTTCATGGGCAGCGGTGATTCTACCGCCGACTACACCGGTTACACCTTCGAAAGCGCTGTGAGCGACGCCGCCGCGGCTGCCGCCTATATGCAGACGCTGGAAAACATCGACGCTGATAAGATCGGCGTGATGGGCTGGAGCCAGGGCGGCACCGATGCACTGCTGGCCGCTGCCCGTCATCCCGAGCTGTTCAAGTCTCTGGTGACCTGGGCCGGCGCTCCCGACCTGAGCGATATGCTGACCGATGAGCTGTATGAAGAAGCGAAGAAGAACGGCTTCTTCGTGATGAGCTTCGACTGGCGCGATTCTCTGAACGTGTCCCTGCAGTGGTGCGACGATGTGGCCAACACCGATGTGCTGGCTGAGTTCGCCGAGGGCTACACCGGCCCCGTGCTGGCCATCCATGGTAAGGAAGACACCACCGTGGACCCCGAGTGGAGCAACAAGATCGTGGCCGCCAGCAAAAACGAGGCTTCCAAGACCTACTTCATCGAGGGCATGGATCACACCTTCAACGTGTTCTCCGAGGAGGACTTCCACTCCCTGTACAATGCGGTGGACGCTACCGGCGAGTTCTTTAAGGCCACGCTGGCTGACTGAAGCTGACCCCCTGCCAGAGCTTTTGCTTTGGAAAATCGGAAAAACTGCTGCAAAGCTCTCGTTTTGCAGCAGTTTTCAGCCTGTCAAAGAAGCCCCATTGCAATGCAGCAGTGGGGCTTCAAGCATGAGAAAAGTAGGGAGCGGAAGAAAGGCTGCCACTTGTGGATGGCAAGTTTCTTGAGATTCATCGCAGCAAATTTGAGCTTGACCCATGCGGTTACTGCGGTCAGCCCTCGATAGGGGGTATAACGCATCGCTTGTTTTTCTTTTGCGTCCGCAAAGACGCGTTCGATCGTCTGTGAGCGCAGCGCGTAGGTTGCTTTGCCCAGCAGTGAATGCCGGACGTCCTCCGCACGCTCTAGGTAATCGTGCCAAACGTGGCGCATAACCGTTTTGGTACATTGCTGGCTTTGCGTGCAGCGCTCACGAACAGGACAGCTTTTGCAAACGTAGCTTTTGCTCTTGTACTCCCGATAGCCCTCACGGTTGGTGGTCGCGTAGCTCAGAACCTGATTTTGCGGACAGAGAATGCAGTCATAATACTCGTCGTACACATATTCATACCACGGGAGACTGCCCTTCTTCGTCATCGGACGCTTATAGGGCAGCGACGGAATTCTTCCGCTGTCGAAGATTTGCTTGCAGATCCAAGGGGTTTTGTAGCCGGCATCCGCCGTAACGACCTGCACCTCAGGATAATGCTCAGTCAATCGTTGGAATACCGCGTCGAACGCGACGCTGTCGTGGACATTACCGGCCGTGACCTCCGTTTCCAGCACGTAGCCGCGCTTATCGCAGACGGTATGCGCTTCATACGCAAAGCACTTTTTGTGTTCTCCCTTATGAAAAACGCCGCTTTCCGGATCCGTCGTCGATTCGATCACCGTCTTTTCCTTCGGCGGTTTATCATTGTCATCATCCTTTTTCAGCGGCTTCTTTCCGTGTGCTGAACGATCTGCTTCAATCTCCTCGTCCAACTGCTCCTGATACCGCTTTGCCGCGATGGGAATCTGCTTCTGAACGTGCTTTTTCAGATTGGCGTTCGCCTTGATGTGCGTTCCATCCACAAACACGACCTCCGGCGAAAGATATCCTGCGCGGGAGACTTCCTCCAGTACCCACCGGAACACCCCTTCGATCACTTCCGCAGTAAAGCGGTGACAAAACGCATAGCTGATCGTCGCAAAATGCGGAAGCGGCTGTGACATGGTATATCCCAAAAACCAGCGATACGCCACATTCACTTCCGCGTCTTTCATCGTTTGCCGAAGCGAGCGTATTCCGAACAGATGCTGAATCAGCACCAGCTTGAACAGTACCACCGGATCGCAGCTGGGGCGGCCATTGTCCTCACAGTACAAATCCTCCACCAGATCGTAGACGTGCGTGAAATCCACTGCCGCATCGATTTTCCGCAGCAGATGATCCTTCGGCACCAGCATATCCACACACAGCATCTCGATTGCCTGCCTCTGTTCCTGTTCTCTCTTCAGCATCTTCATCACCTGCTCCTATTATATCAAAAAAAGTCAAAAAAAGGCCGCGATTCGCGACCTTTTTTGACAGGCTGAAAGGAACGCGTCAGCGTTCCTTTTTCAGTTGGTCGAGAAAACCAGCTTGCAGGAAGTTCTCGCTCGGTCGATTTGCTGCACACGGCGTAGCTTTACGCGGTCATTCGGTGTGTACAGGCCGGTTAGCTAGAATAAATGAAGGTGGGGGAAGTGTTTCCATACCGGCCCTTTTTCAGAGAAGTTTTGGCTGTATGAGAAAAAGGAACGCGTCAGCGTTCCCTTTTCTTTATGCTCGGGGGTTATTATTATCCCTCGTAGTGCAGCGCCTCAATGGGCTTGAGCTTGCTGGCTTTGTTGGCGGGGTACAGACCGAACACCACGCCGATGAGGACGGAAAACCCGATGGCCATCCACGCAACGTTGATGGGAACCGTCAGGGTCATATCAAGGAGCGGCCCCAGAATCTTGACTAGCCCCACCGAGAGCGCCAGTCCCAGCAGACCGCCCATCAGGCTGACCACCAGCGCTTCGATCAGAAACTGCATCAGGATGTTGCCCCGGGCTGCGCCGATCGCCTTGCGAATGCCGATCTCCCGGGTACGCTCGCTGACGCTGACCAGCATGATGTTCATAATGCCGATGCCGCCCACCAGCAGGGAAATGCCCGCAATGCCGCCCAGCATCAGGGAAAGGGTGGCCGTGGTGTCGCTCAGGGTGGAGAGCATTTCCGTCTGGTTGTACACGCTGTACTGCGTGCCGAAGCTGCGAGTATTGTAGCCCTCAAAGGCCTTTTCCAGATAGGCTTCCACCGCCGCCTGCGCCTGTGTCACCTGATCGGAGGATGCGGCGGAAACGTAGAAGCTGGAAATGCCCGTGGAGTTGGACAGCCGCTGGGCCAGCGTGTAGGGGATCAGAATTTGATTATCATTGCTGCCGCTGGCGCTTTCGCCGTTGGCCTTCAGCACGCCTACTACCGTCATGGTGTAGCCGCTGAGGGTGAAGGTCTCGCCGACGGCGTGGGTGGTTCCGTACATTTCGCTGGCGGCCTCCGCACCGATGACCGCCACAAAGCTGCGGTTGTCGATGTCGGGCTGGGTCAGGAAGCGCCCTTCGGCCACCGCCCAGTTGCGGATGTGCTCGTAGCCGGGAGCCGTGCCCTGCACCGTCCCGTCGTCATAGGTGTTCACGCCGGCCTTGACCGTTCCGGAAACGTTGGTCAGCGGCGCGATGTAGGCGATGGCTTCGTTTTCCGCCAGCTCGTTCAGGCCGTCGGCTGTGACGGGGTTCGTCCGCCGGGCGTTGATGGTGGCGGAGATCAGGTTGGTGCCCATGCCCTCGATACTGGCGGTGACGGAGCTGTTGGCCCCCTGACCGATGGAGACCAGCACCACGATGGCCAGTACGCCGATCACCACGCCCAGAATGGTCAGAAAAGAGCGCATTTTATTGCCGGCAATGGCCTTCAGGGCCATCTTAAACGACTGAAAGATCATCCGCGTCCGCCTCCTTCGGTTCATAGAGCCGCCCGTCCTCGATGCGGATCATCCGTTGGCCGCAGAGGGCCACCTTGGGGTCATGTGTAATGAGGACGATGGTATTCCCGGCCTGATGCAGCTCGTCAAAAATGTTCAGAATTTCCCGGCCGGTCTTCTGATCCAGATTGCCGGTGGGTTCGTCGGCAAGGATCAGCGACGGGTTGACGGCAATGGCCCGGGCGATGGCGCAGCGCTGCTGCTGGCCGCCGGAAAGCTGGTTGGGCCGGTGCTTCATTCTTCCGCCCAGCCAGACCCGCTCCAGCGCGGCCACGGCTCGCTTTTTGCGCTCCGTGGCCCGCACCCCCTGATAGATCATGGGCAGCTCCACGTTTTCCAGTGCGCTCAGCTTGGGCAGCAGGTTGAGGCCCTGAAAAATAAAGCCGATCTGCTTGCTGCGCACTTCCGCCAGCTGCTTTTCCCGGTATTTGCGGATGGGCTTTCCGTTGAGCAGGTAAGTGCCGCTGTCCGCCGTGTCCAGACAGCCGATCAGGTTCATCAGTGTGCTCTTGCCGCTGCCGGAGGGCCCGATGATGGTGACGTATTCGCCCTTTTCCACCCGCAGGGAAACGTGGTCGATGGCGTAAATGGTCTCGCCGCCCAGCGTGTATTGCTTTACGATGTCCTGCATTTCGATCATGGAAAAGCCTCCTTAACGGTTGCCGGAACGGCCGCCGCCGTTGCCGCTCCCGCTTCCGCCGCCCCCGCCGGGGAAGCCGCCGCTGGGCATGTCGCCGCCGCTGGGCATACTGCCCATGTCAAAGCTCATGCCGCCGAAGTCAAAGCCGCCATCCCGGCTGTCGGTGCTGGAAGAAGAAGCCTCCCGGGTAATGAGCACCACGTCGCCTTCGTCAAGGCCGCTCAATACCTGCGCGTAGTTTTCATCGGACAGGCCCGTTTCCACCGTGGTGCGCACGCCGGGCTCGTCGCCGGATGCGTCGTCGGACTGCAGCCAGACGTAGCTTTCGCCGCGGGAGGTGTTCAGCGCCGTCAGGGGCACCAGCAGCACGTCGTTTACTTCTTCGATGCGGATGGTGGCAGTGCCGTTCATGCCGAATTTCAGATTTTCGTCGCCGTCGATGGTCAGGGTCACGTTGTAGACCGTGACGCCGCCGTTGGGCGTGCCGATCTGGCTGACTTTGCTGACCACGGCGGAGTAGGTCTTATCCGTCAGCGCGTCCATGGCGATGTCAGCGTTCTGGCCTACCTGCACGTTGATGATGTCCAGCTCATCCACGCTGACCACCATTTCCTTCTGGTCGCCTACATACAGAGAAGCAAGCGTGCTGTGGGCCTCCGCTTCCACGGCCGAGGGACTCACGATGGAAGAAACGATGCCGTCCTCCGGGGCGGTGATCACGCCCGCCGCCAGCAGCGCCTTCATTTCGCTCAACTGCGCCAGCTGCTCCTGCTGGGTGGTGAGCAGAGCTTCGTAGGTGCCGCTGATTGGCACGTTGGTCAGGTAGCAGACCCGGTTGTTCTGCCATTTTTTCACATCCGTTTCCAGATAGACGGCCTGAATGTAGCCCTGTTCGCTGGCAGTGAGCTGGTAGGGCATATGAATATGGCAGGAAGCCGTACCGATTTCTTCTTTATAAGTGATCGTGACTTCGCCGCCCTCGGAACCATAAGCGTCGGAGAAAGTGATCGTTGCCACGCCGTCCGTAATGTCCGCTACGGTGCCGTCCGTATAGGAGCGGCCCGCCGTGACCTTTACCGTGTCATTGACGGACATTCCTTCCGGCGCGGAAATTTCAGCCGTCATCAGGCCGTCCAGCGACAGTAGCGCGATGCAGCCTTTTTCGGTCATCACGTCCTGCAGGTACTGGCCCTTTTCGATGTAGACTTCCTTCACCCGGCCGTCCATGGGCATTTTGACGTAGGTGGTGGTGGAATAGCTGTCGCTCAGGGTCGCCAGTTCGCTGACGGTGGAGTCGAGCTCGTCCTGAAGGGTGTCGATGGCCGTCTGCAGGGCGGAGGTATCGACGGAAAGCAGCGCTTGACCCGCCGTGACGGTGTCGCCTTCCTCCACCAGCGTCTCCGTGACGGTCACGCCGTAGTCAAGCGACACGTTTTCTGTCTGGCTGATGGACAGGGTGCCGGTGCCGGTCACGGTCTTGCTCAGATTGTCCCGGGTGATGGTATAGGGGGTCACCAGCGTTGCCGAGCCGGAGTCCGCCGGTTGAGCAATATACTTTTGATAAGCCTGCCAGCCAAAGTACCCCGCCGCGCCTAAAATGCACAGCGTCAGAATGATTGCGATCGCCTTTTTCATGGAATGCCTCCCCAAAAATGTTTTGAAGCGCTCCGGCGGCTGGGCCGGCCGGTCAGTTCATGCTCTCAGCATACCGCGCCCGTCTTGGAAAATTCTGACGGCTGTGTGAAAGATAGGTGAAATCGAAAAAGAAATTTTGGAAAGCGGCGGGGCATAAGGCAAAACGCGCCCCTCATACCTTGGAAAAAGGAAAGAAGGGGGGAGTCTGCCATGAATCATCAGGATCGAAGAAGCGTACTGGCCTGCGTGGGCGCGGTGATCGGCGCGGGTTTTGTTTCAGGACGGGAGATCTACAGCTTTTTCACCCGCTATGGGGCTGCGTCCTGGGGCCTGATCCTGCTGGCGGCGGTCACGATGGTGTTTCTGTGCGCACTGTGTATGCGGCGCGCACAGCAGGAAAATGCCGGCTGCTGGTGCGGACTGAAATGCTTTTCCGATACGAAGCTGGGCGCTTTGGCCCGGGGATGCGTCGCCATGCTGATGCTGGTGACAGGCGGGGCGATGGTTTCCGCTGCCGGTCATCTGGTGCAGCTGCTTTGGCCGTCCGAGTGGGCATATCCATTGGGCGCGGCGGGCACACTGATTCTGGCGTGGATGCTGGGCTTTCGGGGCGTTGGCCCGCTGTCGGCGGTCAGCGGGTTTCTGACGGCGCTTCTGATCGGCGTGATGTTGGTGCTGATGCGTCAGCCCGGCGCGGGGGAAAGCGCCGTCCGGGTGCAGGACGCGCCGGGAAGCCTGCTGTGGGGGGCCATTCGGGCGGTGGGCTACGGCAGCATGAACATGACGGTCGCCATCGGCGTGGCCTGCCGGGCCGAAAAAGGGACACGCGGATGCCGCTGCTGTGATCGCCGGGCCCTCATGACCGGCCTTGTGCTGACGGGGCTTTTGTTCGGGGCCAACGCGCTGTACCTGCGTTTTCCCGGTCTGCAGCAGGAGGCTTTCCCGATCGTGCGGCTGTTCCGCAGCTTCCGGAGGACAGGGTATGTCGTCTGCGTGGCGCTGTTGTATCTGGCGGTGTTGACCACTCTGACGGCGGTACTCTATGCCCTTCGGGACGATCTGGACAGCCGGGGCGTAAAGCCGCCGCTTTCCGACGCACTGACCATGGGTCTTCCGCTGGCCGTTTCCGTCGTGGGGTTTGCGGGCATTGTGGACGGCCTGTATACGCCGGTGGGTCTGGGGTGTCTGGGACTGGTGTTTCTGCCCATGCTTTTTTCCGGCCGAAGTCCCCGGCGCACTTGACAATCGTGCCGGAATCGTTTACCATAATCCTGCAATACAAACGATTGCGCCTGAAAGGAGAACGGATTCATGGCATACGAGATCCATCCCTGGAAAGTGATCGAAACGGGCTTTGAGCCTGACAAAATGCGCCTTTCCGAAAGCCTGACCTCCACTGGGAACGGCTATATGGGAATGCGCGGCAATTTTGAGGAGGACTACAGCGGCGATACCCATCTGGGCACCTATATCGGCGGCGTGTGGTTCCCGGACAAGACCCGCGTGGGCTGGTGGAAGAACGGCTATCCCCAGTACTTCGGCAAGGTCATCAACGCCGTGCGCCTGAACGGCATCCATGTGGAGATCAACGGCAAGCCGCTGGATCTGGCCAAGGCGGATGTGCTGGACTTCCGTCGGGAACTGGATATGCAGACGGGCATTTTTTCCCGCCATTTCACCCTGTGGACGCCCAACGGCAAGATCGAAGTGAAGGCGGAACGCTTTGTTTCGCTGGCCCAGAAGGAACTGCTGGCGGTCAACTATTCCATCACGCCCGAGTTTGAAGCCGATATCGTCATGAAGCCCTATCTGGACGCGAATGTGCGCAATCTGGACAGCAACTATGACGAGACCTTCTGGGATATGCTGCAGGAGGAACAGACCGAGGACGCGCTGGCCCTTCTGACCAAGACGAAGGAGAATCCCTTCGGCGCACCCCGCTTCGCCGTGGCTGCGGGCCTGAGCTGCTGGTCCGATCAGCTGGAGCTGAAGGAGCGCAAGCTGGACGAAGGCTACGTGGAGCTGACTTACGCGGGCAAGGCCGCCGCCGGGGAAACTGTTTCTCTGGAAAAGTTTGCCCTGTGCTTCACCGACCGGGATCACGAGGAAAACCTGCTGGTGACCATGGCGGTGAAGGCGGCCAGCCGCGCCCGGGAAACGGGCTATGAAGACCTGAAGAAGGAGCACGTAGAAGCCTGGAAGCAGCGCTGGTCTACCTGCGATGTGACCATCGAAGGCGACGACGCGGCCCAGCAGGGCATCCGTTTCAACCTGTTCCAGCTGCTGAGCACCTACTCCGGCGAGGACGCGCGGCTGAATATCGGACCCAAGGGCTTCACCGGCGAAAAGTACGGCGGCGCGACCTATTGGGACACCGAAGCCTACTGCCTGCCGGTCTACATGGCCGTGGCCGGCCAGGACGTGGCCCGTCAGCTGCTTCTGTACCGCTATCTGCAGCTGGACGGCGCGTATTTCAACGCCAAGCAGCAGGGCCTGAAGGGCGCGCTGTATCCCATGGTGACCTTTACCGGCATCGAGTGCCATAACGAGTGGGAGATCACCTTCGAGGAGATCCACCGCAACGGCGCCATCGCTCACGCCATTTTCGACTACGCCACCTATACCGGCGACGAGGAATATCCCGTCAAGGAAGGACTGGACGTGCTGTGCGGCATCGCCCGGTTCTACACCGACCGTTGCCACTTCTCCAAGCGGAAGGGCAAGTACATGATCCACGGCGTGACCGGCCCCAACGAGTACGAGAACAACGTCAACAACAACTGGTACACCAACCGCATCGCAGCCTGGAGCATCGCCTATTTCCTCGAACAGGCCGAGAAGGCCGGGGAAGCCCGCCGGGCCGAGCTGAACATCACGCCCAACGAAATGGCCCATATGCAAGACGTGGTGGAAAGCATGTACTATCCCGAGGACAAGGAACTGGGCATTTTCGTTCAGCACGACACCTTCCTCGATAAGGATCTGGAGCCCGCCGCCGCGCTGCCCGCCGAGGAGCGGCCCATCAACCAGCACTGGTCGTGGGATCATATCCTCCGCAGCTGCTACATCAAGCAGGCGGACGTGCTGCAGGGCCTGTATTTCCTCAATCACCTGTACGATACGGAGACCATCCGCCGCAACTTCGACTTCTACGAGCCCATGACCGTGCACGAGAGCAGCCTGTCTCCCTGCGTACACAGCATTCTGGCGGCCCAGCTGGGCTACCGGGAGAAGGCCGTGGAAATGTACCAGCGCACCGCCCGCCTCGATTTGGACAACATCAACAACGACACCGTGGACGGTCTGCATATCACCAGCATGGCCGGCAGCTGGCTGTCGATGGCTCATGGCTTCGCGGGAATGCGCACCGTGAACGGCCTGAGCCTGAATCCCTTCCTGCCCGACTGCTGGAAGGGCTACGGCTTCCAGTTCCAGTACCGCGGCCGGGTCATCCGGCTGGACGTGAAGCCCGGCAAGGCCATCGTCCGTCTGCTGGAAGGCCAGCCCGTGGAAATGACCCTCTGCGGTGAAAAAGTCCTGCTGGAAAAAGAAACGGAACACGCCATCTGAGTGCCTGAACCCACTTAAAACCGAACCTCAAACCGCCTCCCGCATAGGATGCTGTAAGGCATCATGGCAGGAGGCGGTTTTCATTGAGCTGGAACTGGTTGATCGCCGGAGGCGACAGGCGCGCCCTTCGGCTGGCGGAGAAGTTGAAACAAAATGGTTGGCAGGTGCAGACGCTGGGACTTTCGGAGGGGGATGAACAAACGGCGCGGCCTGAACAGGCGGACGCGATTTTGCTGCCCTATCCGTGGTCGGCCCGCGGCGGGCTGATCCCCACGCTGACGGGGCTGACGCTCCACCCGGAAAACGTGCTGCGGCAGGCTTCGCCGGGAACGCTGGTGCTGGCGGGCGGCGGTCTGGAGGATACCCCGGCGATGAACGAGGTGCGCCGCCGGGAGCTGCGGGTGCGGCGATATCAGGACGCGCCCGGTTTTGCGGAAAGAAACGCGGCCATCTCTGCCGAAGGGGCGGTCTTTCACGCTATGGGGGAGACGGACGCTACGCTGGAAGGGCTGCCGGTGATGGTGCTGGGCTACGGACTGTTTGGCCGGGAGACCGCCCGCCGGCTGAACGCGCTGGGCGCGCGCGTTACGGTATTGGCCCGTCGGGAAGAAGCCCGGCAGCTGGCTCGGTCGGATGGGATGCGCGCCTGTCCCTTCGAAGCATTTATCGGATTTGCGGGGGAGACGAAGCTGCTGCTGAACACGGTACCCGCCCGGCTGCTGAACCGGGAACGGCTGTCGGCGCTGCCAAAGGACTGCGTGCTGCTGGAACTGGCCAGCGCCCCCGGCGGCTTTGACCCGGAGGTGGCCCGAAGCTTGGGCCTGCGGCAGAGAAATTTGCCCGGGCTGCCCGGAAAATACGCCCCGGACGCGGCGGCGGACGCGCTGGAAGCGGCCTGCCGCTACTTTTTCCGACAGGAAACGGAGGGACGGACGCGATGAAAAAGACCACCGTTGGCTTTGCCATGACGGGCTCCTACTGTACCTTCGAGAAAAATCTGGCCCAGATGGAAGAACTGGTCCGGCGTGGCTACGAAGTGCTGCCCATCTTGTCCTATAACGCCGGGGAGCTGGACACCCGCTTCATGACCGCAGAGCACCTGCGGGAGCGGCTGGTGTCCATTACCGGCCATGAGCCCATCGACACCCTGCAGGCGGCGGAACCGCTGGGCCCGAAGAAGATGACCGATCTGTACCTGATCTCGCCCGCGTCGGGCAATACGCTGGCAAAGCTGGTGAATGGAATTTACGATACGCCGGTGCTGCTGGGGGCCAAGAGCCACCTGCGCAATGAGCGCCCGCTGGTGCTGGCCGTCTCCACCAATGACGGGCTGGGCATTGCCGCCCAGAATATCGGACGGCTGATGGCCTGGCGCAGCGTATACTTTGTTCCCTTCCGTCAGGACGATCCGGTGAAAAAGCCCCGTTCGCTGGTGGCGGATTTTGCGCAGATTCCGAAAACGCTGGCTTCCGCCCTGTGCGGCGTGCAGCTGCAGCCCATGCTGGCACAGGAAAATCGTGTCGGGAATGGAGAAATTTTGTAACAAACTTGCAACAGAATGCGTTTTAAGGTAAAATAGTTTCGCAAACTTTTTCACACCGATCGGGAAAGGGGGAGGACGGAGGATGCGTACAAGGCTGACAGCTCTTTTGCTGGTTCTTTTGATGGTTTCCGGAGTGGCCTTTAGCGAGGCGGAGACCGTAAAGGTAGAGGAGATTTCCGCGGCGATGGGAGAAAGCAAGGTCTGCTATCCGCAGCTTTCCGGCCTCTCCGATCCGTCGGTGCAAAAGAAGATCAACGACGACGTAGTGCAGTCCGGCGATATCCCGTCCCTGCTGGTCAAACTGACGACGGGCGGCAGTGTACAGGCCGATTATCAGTGCTTCTGGAATGAATGGGTCTTTTCTGCGCTGCTGACCGTGGAGGAAAAGCAGGCAGGAAGCCGCCGGGAACAGAGCGAGACGGCCCTGACCTACGAGCTTTCCGACGGCGAAAAGCTGACGCTGGATCGTCTCTTTTCCGACTCGGCGGAAGCCATCCGTCAGATGGAAGCCATGGCCGAGACTTCCCTTGGCCGGGAAATGACCGAATATATGGACAACCGGGACGTGACCCCGCTGCCGAAGGACTCCTTCACCATGGACGAGTGGGGGATCACCTTCCATTACCCGGTCAGCCAGCTTTCCTTTGCCAGCGGCGTAGCGGGGGCGGTGCAGTTCTTTTATGACGAGCTGGACGGCCTGTGGCTTACGGATGAGAACAGCCTACCGGCAAAAATGGGGCTGCGGTCTGCTCAAATGACCGCCGACGAACAGAAAACGGCGGTCGCCGCCGCAGTGACGGCAGGTAAGCTGCCCATGCTGCCGGTGACGTTAGGGCAGTCCATGACGGAGATCGTGGAGCAATATCGGCTGGTACGTACCCCGGACGCTTTCCCCGGCGGACGGTATTTTCTGATGGAAGACCCACTGTTCCGGGATATTTATCTCATTTCCGACGATATGCAGGCGGGCTATGACCATTCGGAGCTTCGGGGCGTTCAGCTTCGCCGGGGCTCTCTGTACGGCCTGAAGGTGGGGACGAGCCTCCGCACGGAGTGGCAGTCCTCCTTGGGCGAACCGGCGGAAGTGATCGTCATGACGGAAAGCATGGCTTATGATTATCAGCTTTCCGCCGGAAACTGCGACGTCTACCGCTTCGGGGAACATGAACTGCGCCTGTACGCGGATGAAACGGGCGTTCTTGTCTGTATTCAACTGTGCTGAGCATGGAGGAACCATCGATTCATGGCCAATCAAAACGGAAAACAAAAAGCTTATGAGCCGGGTACCCTGGCTCTTTTTGCCGGACTCGGCGTTTTTATGAGCATTTTGGGCGTTGTCAGTCTGCTGGCCGTAGTGGGCGGCGTGCAGGGCATGGCCTTTGAAAAGATCAAACAGGTGATGCAGGGGCTTGGCGGCAGTCTGTGCATCGGCATCAGCGTGCTGCTCATCTGGGGCGGCGCGCTGTGCATGTTCACTGCCGGGAAAAATGTGCCAAAGCGCAGCTATTTCGCCATGCTGGTGTTATTTCTGGCGGTGCTGGGCATTTTCAATCTGCTCAGTTCCGTCGGCACGCAAGGGCTGATGGACTATGGCGTGCAGTACAATCAGACCCAATACAGCCCCCCGCTGGCACAGGCGGACGGCTACTGGAACCTGATCCGCTTCGGATACCGAATTTCCTCCGGCAGCGGCGTGTTCGGCGGCGCGCTGGGGATGCTGCTGGCGTGGCCTGCCTGGACGTTTCTGGGCAAGACCTTTGGCGTGGCGGTGCTGGGGGTGATCTGCATCGCCTGTGTGCTGCTGATGACCCATTTCGACTTCCTGCAGATGATCGAGACCATCAAGGAAAAGAACGGCGAACGGAAGCAGAAACGAGAAGCCCAGCAGGCGCAGGAGCAGTACGCCCAGCAGCAGTGGCAAGCGCAGCAGCAGGCCGCCGAGGAGCAGAACAGCTTGAACTATCCCGCGTTTCTGCGGCGGCGCAAGCCCCAAAAGGCGGAACGGCTGGACGATCAGCCCCAGCAGCCCCAGCAAATGTATCAGCAGCCGCAGATGGCGGCTCAGCAGGCCGTGCCTCCGGGATATACGCTGATGTACGCCCCCAACGGCCAGCCCTATTACGCGCCGGTGAGCCCTCAGCCGTGGCAGCAGGTGCAGCAGCCCCAGCAGCCGGAAATGTATAACGAGATCGTCATGCCCGCCGATGCGGAGCCTCTTTGGCGCAAGGGCCGCAAGAAGGCCAAGACCCCGCAGAACCGTTCCCCCTTCGGCGCGCCGCCGTCCTATCCGTCCGCCCAGACCGTGCCTGAACAGCCGGAGCCTGTGCAGGAGCCGGAAGGAGACGCGGTCATTCTGTCTTCCTCCAAGCGGCGGGCGCTGGATCGGCTGGAACAGATTCGCAAGCGAAAGGCGGAGATCGACGCGGAATTGGCCGGGAACGAGGAAGCCGTCCGCAGCGGGGAAACGCCCCCGTGGGAGGAAACAGCCGCTCCTGCCGCGCCTTTGCAAAACGCCGCTTCTGCCCCGAATTTTGCGCCTGCGGCGGCTCAAACGTTCGCTCCCGCGGCGGCTTCCCAGACCTTCGCGCCCGCTTCGTCCAATCCCGGCGCGTCTGCTGCTTCCATGCAGACCTTCGCCCCTGCGGCGGCTTCCCGGACGCTGGATGCTGCCGCGGCCCAGCCTGTGAAAACGGCCCCTGCGGCGGAACCCGTGGATCGGGATGCAGCCTACAAGCGCCCGACCTCCATCGCCCAGCAGACCGGCCCTGTGACCCGTACCGCCCCGGTGACGGAAATTCACGATGAGCCCCGGCGGCAAACGCCCTATGTGTACCCCTCCATTGAGCTTTTGAACCTGCAGCAGCGGGAGATCAAGGACACTCGTGCGCAGGACACTGAAAACGCCGGCCGGCTGGAAAAAACGCTGGAAAGCTTCAATATTCCCGCCAAGGTGCAGCGGGTCACTCACGGCCCCGCCGTCACCCGGTTCGAGCTGGGTCTTCTGTCCAGCGGCGTGAACGTCAAGCGCATCATGAGCATCGCGGACAATATCGCGCTGGATCTGGCGGCCAACGGCGGCGTGCGCATCGAGATCCCCATCCCCGGCACCAACCTGTTCGGCATCGAGGTGCCCAACCGGGAAATTCAGTCCGTTTCGCTGGCCGAGGTGCTTCTGAGCCCGGAGATGAAGAACGCCAAATCGCCCCTGACCGTGGCGCTGGGCCGGGACATCGCGGGCAAGCCGGTCTTGTGTGACCTGGCCAAGATGCCCCACCTGCTGATTGCCGGTCAGACCGGCAGCGGTAAATCCGTCTGCATCAACGCCATCATCAACAGCCTGCTGTACCGCACCAGCCCCGAAGACGTGCGCATGATCATGATCGATCCCAAAGTGGTGGAATTGCAGTGCTACAACGTGATTCCCCATCTGCTGATCCCCGTGGTGAGCGACCCCCACAAGGCCGCTGGCGCGCTGAGCTGGGCCGTGGCGGAAATGCTGGACCGCTACCACAAGATGCAGCTGAAAAACGTGCGGGAGATCTCTGCCTACAACGCCAAGCTGGAGCCTGGCGAGGAAAAGCTGCCCCGCATCGTTATCATCATCGACGAGCTGGCCGACCTGATGCTGGCCTGCAAGAAGGACGTGGAGGAAAGCATCATCCGTCTGGCCCAGCTGGCCCGCGCGGCGGGCATCCACATGGTGGTGGCCACCCAGCGCCCCACGGTGGACGTGATCACCGGCCTGATCAAGGCCAACATCCCTTCCCGAATCGCCTTCGCCGTGTCCTCCAGCATCGACAGCCGCACCATTCTGGACCAGAACGGCGCGGAAAAGCTGCTGGGCCGGGGCGATATGTTCTATTTCCCCACAGGGGCCAGCGCCCCTCTGCGGGTGCAGGGCTGCTTCCTCAGCGACGCGGAGACCGAGCGGGTGGTCACCTTCATCGGCGAGCATTCCAAGGTGGAGTTTGACCAGAACGTGCTGGAAACCGTGGAAAATACCGAGGACACCGCCAATCCGCTGGATGAGGGCGGCGACGACGATTCCGGCGTGGACGACCGCCTTGCCGAGGCGATTGAGATGGTCATCGCCGACGGGCAGGCCTCCATCAGTATGCTGCAGCGCCGCATGAAGATCGGCTACGCCCGGGCGGGCCGCCTGATCGACGATATGGCCAATCGCGGCATCGTCAGCAAATCCGTGGGCAGCAAGCCCCGGGAGGTGCTCATCACCCGGGAGGAATTCGAGAAAATCAGGGAAACGCTGCGGTAAGCTTGCGAATATACAAAAGGAAAAGAGGCAAAAGGGAAATGAAAATTCAGAAGTTGGTGGGAACCGTGATTCTGCTGGCGGGCGTGGCTTTGCTGATCGTGGGGCTGACCCTGCAGGTGCCGGGAACCTATCTGACCACTTACGCCAGTCTGGATGGCGCGGCGATCGACGGCGATACGGCTTCGTCGATCCGGGAGTATGTGGGCGGCGACGCGTACAATTACATTATCGGCGCTTCACTGGTCGGTGCGAAAATTTCCGGGCTTATCATGGCAAAGGCGGTATACACTGCAGCTGGGGTGCTGGTGATCTGCCTTGGGCTGATTTGTCTGTTCTGCGGTCCCAAGGAACCGCGCATCAAGAAGCCGGAGAAAATCGTCTCTGCGCCTGAAAAAGCGGACGAAACGACCGAAGAAGTTTCAACGGAAGAAGCCGCACAGAAAGCGGAGGAAACGAATGCTTCGGAAGAAAAAGAGATGGACGCAGTCGAAACTGCGGAGAGTACTGAAGAAGAAAAGAAATAAACAAGACGAAAGTCATTTAAAAACAGTTAAATAAAACTAACCAAAAAGAAACGGCAAAATTCTTGCATCCGCACGGCGGGCATGGTATGATTACTTCGTATGCAATGAAGGAGGAATACCATGCCCGTTTTCATTGACGATCTTCTCAGCCGGGTGGAAAAACCGGCCCGGTATACCGGCGGCGAGATGAACGCTACCACCAAATCCTTTGACGATGCGGATGTTACCTTCGCATTTTGTTTTCCCGATACCTACGAGGTAGCCATGAGCCATCTGGGCATGAAGATCCTCTACGGTATCCTGAACGACCTGCCCTATGCCCTGTGCGAGCGGGTCTGTATGCCGTGGACGGATATGCGGCGGGAGCTGAAAGCGGCGGGGCGGCCGCTGTTTTCGCTGGAAAGCCGCCATGCCCTGAATGAGTTTGATATTGTGGGTTTCACCCTGCAATATGAAATGAGCTATACCAACATTCTGGATATGCTGGATATGGGCGGCATCCCCGTCCGCGCCTGCGACCGGAAGGAAAGCGACCCCTTCGTGGTGGCGGGCGGCCCCTGCGCCTTCAACCCCGAACCTCTGTGGGAGTTTTTCGACTGCTTCATGATCGGCGACGGCGAGGATTCCATCGTGGAAGTGACCGATACCATCATGAACTGCCGCAAGGAGGGCGTTTCCCGTCAGGAGTGTCTGCGCCGGCTGGCAAAGCTGGAAAGCGTGTATGTGCCATCCCTGTACCGGGACGAGTACAACCCGGACGGCACGCTCAAAAGCCTGACGCCTATCGACGATGCGGCCCCGGCGGTGATTCACAAGCGGGTCTTCCGCAACATGGACGACGCCTATGTGCCCACCCATCCGCCGGTGCCCTATATGCAGGTGGTCTTTGACCGCATCATGCTGGAGATCATGCGCGGCTGCACCCGAGGCTGCCGCTTCTGTCAGGCGGGAATGCTGTACCGCCCCGTCCGGGAGCGCAGCGTGGAAAAGCTGGTGGAGGTAGCCAAGGCCAGTATTGAAAACACCGGCTATGAGGAGATTTCCCTGAGTTCCCTTTCCAGCAGCGACTATTCTCATATCAACGAGCTGGCCACCCGGCTGACGGATGAGCTGTGCGACCAGCGGGTCAGCCTGTCCCTGCCCAGTCTGCGGGTGGACAAATTCGTGCAGGACACCCTGTCCCAGACTCAGCGGGTGAAAAAGAGCAGCCTGACCTTCGCCCCTGAGGCGGGCACTCAACGCCTGCGGGACGTGATCAACAAGGGCGTGACCGAGGAAGATCTGGTCAACACCCTGCATCACGCCTTTGAAAACGGCTGGAACGGTGTGAAGCTGTACTTCATGACCGGCCTGCCCACCGAGACTGACGAAGACCTGCTAGGCATTGCCGAGCTGGCCAAGGTGGCCGCTGGGGCCTATTATTCCGTGCCCAAGGATAAGCGGGTCAAGGGTCTGCGCATCACCTGCAGCGCCAGCGTGTTCGTGCCCAAACCCTTTACGCCCTTCCAGTGGTGCGCACAGGATCGGCCCGAGGACGTGGTGCGCAAGCAGCACATGGTGAAGGATGCGTTCCAGAAATACAAAAACGCCCGCTTCATTTATCATGATTCCAGCCTGAGCCGCATTGAAGCCTGCTTTGCCGTGGGCGACCGGCGGCTTTCCAAGGTGCTGTACCGGGCGTGGCAGTCCGGCTGCATTCTGGACGGCTGGGACGAGTGCTTCCTGTACGACAACTGGCTGCAGGCCTTTGTGGACTGCGGACTGGACTTGGACTTCTACGCCCACCGCCAGCGTTCGCTGGACGAGACCCTGCCGTGGGATCATATTGACGCGTACATTTCCAAGAGCTTCCTGAAACGGGAGTATGAAAAGGCCCTGCGGGCCGAGACCACCCGGGACTGCCGGGAGGGCTGCAACGGCTGCGGCTTGCAGGTTTTGAAGGGAGTGTGCAGGGGATGCGAATGATGGCCGCTTTCGAAAAGGGCGAAAAGCTGCGCTTCATCGGTCATCTGGACTTGATGCGCACCATGCAGCGGGCGCTTCGGCGCAGCCATTTGCCCATCAAATACTCCAACGGCTTCAACCCCCATATCCGTCTGAGCTTCGCCGCGCCCCTGAGCGTGGGCGTGGCCGGAAGGCGGGAGATGATGGAGGTGCCCGTGGAGGACGGAACGTCCCCGGCGGAGTTTATTCAAAAGCTGAACGCCTGTTTGCCGCCGGATCTGCAGATTGTTTCGGCTAAGCCGGTTAGCGATGAGTTTCCCACCCTGATGTCCCTGATGGCCGGGTCGGAATACTCCATCCGTCTGCCTCGGAGCGCGGCGGCGGATCAGGCGGCGGCCCGCTTTGCGGACTTTATGGCGCTGAAGGAATACACCGCCGTGCGCCGCACCAAGAGCGGCGACGCGGACTGTAACATCCGGCCCTTCGTGCTGGACGGCGGCATTGAAAACAGCGAAACGGAGCACGTGATTCATCTGACCATCGTGTCCGATCCCAAGGACGGCGCGCTGAAGCCCAGCCTGTGGCTGCGGTGCCTGTACGAGTTTGCCGGGCAGGAGCCGCAGGAGACGGAAAAAGCCATGATCTTCCGGGAGGAAATGCTGGCCCGGAACAAAGAAGGCAAGCTGGTTCCCATGGAGGAGCTGGCATGAGCGAAGCCTACACGCTGCTGGAGCACGAAAGCGGCGGCATCCGGCAGACGGCGCTTTTAAGCGAAAACCGTCTTCTGGAATACACGCGGGAGGAAGCTGCGGGCGAAAGTCTGGTGGGCGCGCTGTTTCTGGGCCGGGTGGAACGGGTGCTGCCCCAGATCAAGGCGGCATTCGTGAAGCTGGGCCTTGCCCAGAACGGCTTTCTGCCCATTCGGGAACAGGAGAGCTTTCATCAGGTCAACGGCCCCGCGCCCCTTCTGACGGGGGAAGACGTGCTGGTGCAGGTCAAAAAAGACTCCAAGGGCGAGAAGGGCGCGTTCCTGACCCGGGACGTGATTCTGCCGGGCCAGTACGTGCTGCTGATGCCCATGAATCATCACGTGGGGGTCAGCAAGCGGATTGAAGGCGAGGAAGACCATGCCCGCGCCCGGATGCTGGGAAAAAAGCTGTCCGGGGGACGGATCGGCGTGATCGTCCGCCATGCCGCTCTATTCGCCCGGGAAAGCGAGATCCGGGCGGAAATGGAAGAAATGGAAGCCGAGTGGAATCGGCTGACGGCGGGCGTATCCTGCCGCAAAGCGCCGGAGCTTCTGCAAAAGCCCGTTTCGCCCCTGAAAGCCCTCTGCCGGGATTATTCCGCCCGGCATGAGTGCTTTGTGCTGACCGACCGGCCTCTTTCCGAAAGCCTGCCGGAGGGCGTGACGGTGCAGCAGGTTTTCCCGGAAGAAATGGAAGAACGCTGGAATCGCTTGCAGATTCGCAGACAGCTGAAGGAAGCCCTTGGCCGGAAGGTGCCCCTTGCCAACGGCGGCAACCTGATGATCGACCAGCGAGAGGCCCTGAGCACCGTGGATGTGAACAGCGGCTCCTTTGTGGAAAGCAGCGGCGGCCAAAGCCTGCCCCTTTCCCAAAATCTGGCGGCGGTGGGGGAGATCGCCCGGCAGATTCGGCTGCGGAACCTTTCCGGGATGATTCTGATCGATTTTATCGACATGGATCGGGAGGACGAGCGCCGTCAGGTGCAGGAAGCCATGGAACAGGCTCTTGGCGACGATCGGGTCAAGACCGTCGTTCACGGGTTTACCCGGCTGGGTATTCTGGAGATCACCCGCAAGCGCACGGGGGAGACCCTGCAGGAAATGCTGACGGAACCCTGCCGCGCCTGCGGCGAAACCGGCTGCGCGCCGGTCGAATGGCCGTGAACGGTCAAGAAAGGACGTACACAAACTTGGAACATCATGCCACTTATGTGACCGAAGCGCAGCGGGAGGAGCAGCTGAAAGCCATCCGCGCGTTCCGGGAAATGGAAGACCGGCCGCAAAGCTATTTTATCGTGACCTACGGCTGTCAGATGAACGCCCACGACAGCGAAAAGCTGGCGGGACTTTTGGAAGAAATGGGCATGTCCGAAGCCGAAGACCGCACCAAAGCCGATCTGGTGCTGTTCAACACCTGCTGCGTCCGGGACAACGCCGAACGCCGTGCGCTGGGCAACGTGACGTGGCTGAAGGAACTGAAGAAGGAAAAGCCCCGGCTTCTGATCGGCGTATGCGGCTGCATGGTGCAGCAGCCCGGCATGGCGGAGAAGATTCTGAAGCAGTACCGCTTTATCGATCTGGCCTTCGGCACCCACAACCTGCACGAGCTGCCGGGGATGCTGCTGCGCCTGTGCCAGCAGCGTACCCGGGTGGTCAGCATCTCCCATGAGGAGGACCTGATCGCCGAGGGCCTGCCGGTGAAGCGGCTGAATGCATGGCACGCCTACATCACCATCATGTACGGCTGCAACAACTTCTGCTCCTACTGCGTGGTGCCCTACGTGCGGGGCCGGGAGCGCTCCCGCCGCATGGAGGACATTCTCCGGGAAGCGCAGGAGCTCAAGCAGTCCGGCGTACAGGAGATCATGCTGCTGGGCCAGAACGTGAACAGCTACGGCAACGGCTCTGAAAACGGAGATACCTTCCCCAAGCTGCTGCGGGAGCTGGATCGGCTGGACATTCCCCGCATCCGCTTCATGACCTCCCATCCCAAGGATCTGAGCGATGAGCTGATCGAAGTGATGGCCGAGAGCACGCATATCCTTCATCAGCTGCACCTGCCCGCCCAAAGCGGCAATGATGAAATTCTTCGGCTCATGAACCGCCACTATACCCGGGAAGACTATCTGCGCAAGGTGGAAAAGCTCCGGGCAGCTATCCCGGATATCGGCCTGACCACCGACCTGATCGTGTCCTTCCCCGGGGAGACGGAGGCTCAATTCGAGGACACTCTGTCGCTGGTGCGGGAAGTGGGCTATGATTCCGCGTTCACCTTTATCTATTCGCCCCGGGCGGGCACCCGGGCCGCCCAGATGGACGGTCAGATCCCGGCGGAGGAAAGCTCCCGCCGCATCGCCCGGCTGATTCAGGAGGTGGAAGCCTCTACCGCCCGGGTGCATCAGAGCATGGTGGGCAAAAACGAGGAAATTCTGGTGGAAGGGCTCTCCAAACGGGATGAACACCAGATTTCAGGCAAGGGCAGCCGAGGCATCACCGTCACGCTGGACGGCTCGGCTGCGGACATCGGGAAAATTCTTCCCGTCAGAATTACCTCCGCGGCGGTCAATACCCTCCGGGGAGAAAGAATCGAAAGGGGTTAAACGATCATGGAAAAGGTACTCAATCAGGCGGAACTGCTGGCGGAAGCCATTCTGGAAAGCGAAGAATACATCAACATGCGCCTGACCGAGCAGGCCGTGATGAAGGACGAAGAAGCCACCCTGCTGGTGGCCAACTATTCCGAGAAGCGCAGCAAGGTGGAAGAACTGCTGGCCAATCCCAATTTGGACCGGGGCGAGCTGGCCAAGGCGGGTCAGGCGCTGCAGGAAGCCGAGCATATGCTGGACCACAACAAGCTCATCGCCAAAATGCAGGAAACCAACGACGCTTTTACCGATATGATGAAGAAGGTCAACAAGATCATCAAGAAGGTCGTCACCGGCGAGGACGAAGAGGAAGAAGGGCACGGCTGCACCGGCTCCTGCTCCAGCTGCGGCGGCGGTTGCGGACATCATCATCATTGATCCTTCCAAATACTGTCAGAGGGGCCTGCGCCCCTCTGACGGCTTTCCACCGGGATTTTGGAACGTTTGACATTCTGTTTGTTTTGGTACGAAAGGACGGGTGAAACCGTGGCTGGCAGCGTGACCCCGATGATGCAGCAATATCTGGATATCAAGCAGAAGCATCAGGACTGCATCCTGTTTTTCCGGCTGGGCGATTTTTACGAGATGTTTTTTGAGGACGCTCAGCTGGTCTCCAAGGAGCTGGAGCTGGTGCTGACGGGCAAAAGCTGCGGCCTGAGCGAACGCGCGCCCATGTGCGGCATTCCGTACCACGCCGCCAGCGGATATATCGCCCGGCTGATCGAAAAGGGCTACAAGGTGGCCATCTGCGAGCAGCTTACTGACCCGGCCCTGAGCAAGGGACTGGTGGAGCGGGACGTGATCCGCATCATCACTCCCGGCACGGTGGTAGACCCCGCCATGCTGGACGAAAAAAACTACAGCTATGTGCTTTGCGTGGCCTTTTTCGGCAAGGGAGCCTCGCTGGCATGGGCGGACGTGAGCACCGGCGAGTTTGTGGCCCATGTGGTGCAGGACGCGGAAAAGCAGCTGATGGATGAGATTCAGCGCATCGGCCCCCGGGAGATCGTCACCAACGATCTGGACAAGCTGCACGCACTGGTGAATCTGGGTCTTTCCGCTACCACGCTGGCGGAGAGCGCCTTTTCCAAGCGGGGCGCGGAAGGGGAGCTGTTCAGCCACTTCGGCGTGGCCACGCTGTCCGCACTGGGCATGGAGGACAAGGATCGCCGGGCCATTGCCGCCGGGGCTTTGCTGCGCTATCTGGACGAAACGCAGAAAAACGCGCTGGAGCACATCACCCATCTGGAGCTGTATCAGGGCGACGAGACCATGTTTCTGGATCGGCACA